>Ga0078972_1002666_pt1 | contig 57711 bp, 45 predicted proteins | sample YelNatPaOPGAMG01_FD_67568 | JGI IMG/M metagenome (GOLD analysis project Ga0078972, IMG submission 67568) | Hot spring thermophilic microbial communities from Obsidian Pool, Yellowstone National Park, USA - OP-RAMG-01 (SPADES assembly) (version 2) | ecosystem: Environmental > Aquatic > Thermal...
CACGCTTGCTGAACGACATAAGCAGATACTTGCCATCGGGGGTAAGGTAGGCTGTTGTGGTTTGGCCTTTGTTCATTCTTGTATAACCCCTTACGTTTAACTGCTTAGGCTTTCCCCAGGTACTCTCATCAATCTGCTCAATTACGGACAATCCCCTTTCAATCCAGTACTTCCCATTATCGCTATAATGACCATTGATCAAGAAAGTTTTTCCATCGTCCAGTATACCGAATATTGCATTGTACCTCCCAATATTAATGGAATTGGGTAGGCGTTTTGCTTCGCTCCAAGTCCCATCGGCATTCAAGGTGGTACACCAAATGTCTTGGCTGTCGGTTTCACCAAATCGGTTCTCGGGATGATTAACACGGGTAAAGTATAGGGTTTTACCATCGGGGCTGAGCATTGGGTTGATTTCGGCATACCCTGAATTAATTTCACCACTTAGCTTTTGTGGGGTAAAACCGGTTTGCGCAAGTATTTTCGATCCAAAACTAATAATACTAAACGCTATGAGTATTTTGCTTATGACTGTTCGTTTCATGGTTTTTTACCTTTAAATTAAATAATTGCAAGAAACAGTGTATAGAAATTAACGGTAAGGCAAACCTTGAGGTGGATTAACCCTGCCAAACACAAAGTTAATACCTACCCTAACATTGGCATTTGTGAATACCAATGGGTCAATTGCCGGGTAAAGATTATCGGCAACTACAAAAAACTGCAATGGGCCTGGCTTCAATACAAGACCTAATCCAAGGTTAGGAATTGACCTCTGGTAAATAGATGCAGTTCCAACTAGTTGGAAAAAGCGGCCAATGCCCTGGGAAAAACCAAGTGTTATTGAGGGGTATAACCGTTTATTATAAAAAGTTGCAAAGGTAAGTCCAAGGGTTGTTCTTCGGGTTAAATCGTAAGTGGCTGAAAAGTTAAACTTGGGATTTAGCCATGTAGTGTAGGATCCCGCTATGGTATCACGGGTAAAATCGTCTTCCATTTTCTGGAGTAGCGAGTCAACGTTTACATCGTTTCCCCTCAGCAAATCGCCAAGAACATCTAACCCTTCAAATTTGGTTGTCCCTTTAAGGGTATAGGTTTGGATTTCTTCTTTCCATTTAATAAAGCCTATATCGGCAAACGAAAATGAAAGCTTCATCCTTTCATCGAACTTGTATGTGGCGCCTCCACTGATGGCAAACCCCTTGTTCCCGAAACCGGTAAGCTTATTGGTAACCCATTGGCCATCAACATTATCAAAACTTATATCACCGTTATTATTTTTGGGGATGCCTGAGGTACGGAGTTGTCCGTCGGCAGTGGCAGTATGAGCATACATGGCAGTATCTATTTCAACCTGCATTACTTTGGGGTCAAAATTGATATTAGCTAAACCTTGCAGTAAACTTATCCTTCCGGCAAAAGTCCATTGGGGTAAATCTTTAAGGTATCCAATGGTGAACTCGTTGTAAAGGGTAATATCCGTTTTCAGATTCGAAAAATCAATCGTAGAGCCAACGAATTGCTTATTCCCTTCAATGGCTAAACTAAATAATTCACGCGGATACTGGAGTGTTGCAGTGGTATTCTGACGGACAGCAAACCAGGTGAAAGACGATTTCCCCTTGACACGTATGTGAAAGATGTCAAGATTTTGGCCAACGTAAATCAAGTTTTTATCGCCCATATCGCCTAGTAGGCTGTTTAGGTTCACATACATGGTGTCGGTGCGATAGTTCAAAAAACTCTTAGGCTGAAAGCCATTGCTAATGGCTTGCCCAAATACACTAATACCCATGCTAAAAGTATGCTCAGGCATTATTGTGGGATTCACAAACGATGCCTGAAAAACATTGCGCATGTATGGCAAGGTTACCTCGGGCTGTGCTTTAGCCAGCATGGAGGTAAAAAGAGTTAATGTCAGAAAAATATATCGTTTCATTGGTATCAAGTATTACTTAACACTAATTATTAATATCAACATTGCCTTCAAGTTCCAAGCTAAACATCGCCTGAAGCGTATTGGTCGATTCCACCACTACATTCTGATGCGTGCTTCCACCTGTTTGCATCCTTGCTTCAATAACCATTTTGGTTGCATTTTTCATTAAATCATACTTGCTCTTTGTGATGTCAATAAACGCATAGTGAGTGGTTGGTGACGAGGTTTTCCCAGTAGTGGGGTTAACCTGCGAACTCTTAATCAGCAACAATTCCGAAGCATTGTCGTAAAGTTTGGTTAATAGAGTATTCGAATCATCATAGAATAATCCCTGGAAGTAGATATTCAAAGGTATGCTGTTGATAAACTTAAACTTAAGCCTGATTTTTAAAGCATTGTCGTTCACCAGTTTCATATCTTTTTCCAAATCGGGCAATTCTATATCCACTGTGTCGCGAATTAGCAGATTGTCAATCCAGCCAGCAAGCGGAAACTCAATTTCATTTACCATCTTTAGGGTTGATGTCTTTCTCACAAAGTAGTCGTGATTACTAGTAGCATCGCCAACCACCACGGAGGGGCGAATAAGTATTTTATCGGGGGCTATAGCCAAAAAGTCCTCAAGATTGGAGTTGAGGTGATCCACATACTTAGAATCGATAACCGGTTGCTGTTGAGATAACGAGGTTTGATAGCTTATGCTGTTTGGTTGAGAAAGCAAAAGAGAGCCAGCAGGAGGCGTACCCTCGTTCACTAAGTTAACTGTCTGGTTAGTGTTTGTATTGGTAGCTTCAAAGGTGTTAGTGTTAAAGCTAAGAGGTATTCCAAAAGAATTTTCAAATTTCATGGACAGTTTTGGTTCTGAAAGGAAAAAGTCGGCATCGAACGATGAACTGAAAGCGTCAAGGTTAAGGTTGATGTCATTCAAAGCAACATTCTCATTTAACTTTCCATTCAAATAGTCAAAATCCAACCCTGTTAGCGATACCTGAACGTCAGCGTAATCGGAAACTGTTATTGGATTCCCTAATGAATGGATTGTCAACTCAACCTTTACCCTAAAGGTATTGTAAAGTGAACCTTTAACTAGGTTGAGGGTGTAATTGGATAGTGATGAAATTTGGTTAACATATGATTGAGATGGAAGCGTTTCGTTCATTACAAATACAAGAGTATCACCCTGTTGATCGAGTACGGAAGGGAACTTTATTACAGCGCTGATACTATTCTGAAAATGGTTAACAATAGTAATATTGAGCCTTCCGGCTGAAAGCTTTACGGTTTTAACTTCAGCTCCCGGAATATTATTATAGGTTTCACTAAACTCTTTTGTAATTGGGCCTAAAGTTTGACCATTGGGTAAAGGAGCGCCGGGTACCTCACCTGCATCGAGCTGGTAAACCTTACTGAAATTGAAATCGGGGAAGGTGTACCTTGTAGCGGCATCAAAAAGGTCGAGGGTATCCCTGAACGCAATAAAAAATCGGGTATCGTTAGGTTTGGTGAAAATGATGGTATTGGCACCCTCTCGCTCAACAATATCGTTGAACGATATGGTTGAATTAACAACCGGAACAACCATCTTGGGTGAGATGGGTTCAACCTTGATGTTATCGAACTGCGAAAAATCGTAACATCCCCCCAGTAATGCCAAACCTGCAATAAATAAAGGTTTCAACAATATTTCTTTACTTTTCATAATGTTATCTTTTTGAAAAATATTATCAATTGCTAACCTGCAAACAACTGCTCAATTTACAAATAATATCCTTACAAGTCAAACTCAACTGGTAATTAATCCTCTATTCTGTTAAACTGAGAGCAACTGAACTTTATGAATTCTTTTCATAAATGAATAATAGCCATTCTAACTAAAGGACAAATTTCCCCCTATTAAAACAAAAAAGGGGGAATGAAATTCCCCCTTTACTATGTGATGATAAATTAGAGCTAGTAAAAATTGTACCTTTTATCAACAACGCCTGCATTGTTTTTAAGGGCCTCAAACACTTCGTAGTAAGAACGGGACTGATACATGTTGGCGATTCTGTACTTTTCGGCATTAGCGTCGCCTTCCTCCTTAGTTGATGAGGTAACGGCTAATACAAATACCCCATTATTACCTTTAACCGGCCCGGCAAGCTTGCCCTCAGGCGAAACCGAAGCAACACCTATTACTGCAGGCTCTAATCCGGCATAGGGAATAGTCAATGAACTGAAAGCAACGTTCTCGGCCTTTTCAACATTCACGCCTAGCGATTGTGCAACACCAAGTATATCGGTTTTGCCGTTCATGGCTTTCTTAACCTTATCCATCAGAAGTTCTGCTTTCTTTTCACGAATAACACGAACCTTTACATCGGAAGCAACCTGTTTGAGCGGAGCAATTCCTTCGTCGCGAATGGTAGTAAGCGCAGCAACAACATAGTTATCGCCAAATTGCATCACATCGGAAACATCGCCTTTCTTGGCGCGGAAAGCCCAACGGATTAATTCACGGGGTTGTTCCAAGCCGGCAATGCTTCTGTCGTTCTGCAAAAGATTGTTTGCTACACGGCGGGTGTATTTATTTTGATCGGCAGCTGCTGCAAATTTCTCGTAGTTACGATTATTCCCTGCAAAAGCTGCTGCTTTATTGTATACCTGTGAAGTTGTGTAGGTGCTAGGCACAATTTTGCGCTCAAGGGTAGCAATTTGAACCTTCTTTTCTTCCTTGCCCTTATCAACAACCTGAAGGACATGGAATCCGAACTGGGTTTCAACAACTTTAATTTCTCCCTTGCTACTGCTGAACGATGCCTTATCGAATTCGGGTACCATCATGCCACCGGGGAACCAACCCAGATCACCACCTTTGTCCTTTGAACCCGGATCATCGGAATATTTAGCTGCAAGTTGATCCCAGCTACCACCACGTTTTAGAACATTCATAATGCTATCGGCCTTAGCTTTAGCCTTTTCTCTTTCCTCTGCCGATTTGCTTCGAACGCCAATAAGAATGTGGCGTGCCTTTACGCTGTCGGGCATCATTTTTACATCAACCAACCTCGAGGCCTTGAAGCTATCGCCATCGCGATAAACATCCAAGAAGCTTCCAACGGAACTTGAGAAGGCCCATGCACGAACATTTTCAGGCAATTCCGAAGCCTTATAGTATTTGGTATCGAATTTTGAGTCGGAATTTAAGGTAACATACTGTGCGGGATCGGAAGTGGAAATAAAATCGGGTAAAGCCTTTTTGATCCATGCTTCAGCATCACTTACGTCGCTTTCCGAAGGTAAAACTGGGAACACCACGTACTCAATATCGCGCGATGCGGTTTGCTTGTAATCGTTCTGGTGCGATTTGTAGTATGCCTTTATATCGCTATTGGAAATCTTAACCAGCGAATCGGAAATCGATTGGTACGATGCTACAGCATAGTCAAAGTTCACCTTGCTGGTTCTGTCGTTAACCGCGCGTTTAGTTTGAAGCGAAGTAACGCCTAATCCCTTGCGAATAAGTGCAAGATACTTGTTGAACAAACGATCCTTTTGAATTTCCTTTTCAATGAATAACCAGTAGGCTTTAGCCCTTGGATCGTTATTCATATTCTGAAGGAAATTGGTTATGAAGGCTTTGTTCACCTCGCCGGTTTGGGGGTCACCAAACTGTTGCCTGATGAATGGGTGAATGTTTCGTCCCTGAACCATATCAAAAAGTTCGTCGGGGTGGATATTAAGTCCCAAACGTTTATACTCAGGCTGAAGGATGTTTGCCCTAAGCAAATCTTGCCAAACCTGTTCGCGAATTTGAAGCATTTGCTGCTCGTTCAGGGCTGTTTGCTGCGAAAAGAGCTTTTGTAGGTTCTCGTTCTCGCTAACCATAGCCTGATATTCCTCGTAAGAAATTGAACTACCAGCTATTTCAGCAATTTCCATCTTTGAGCGGTTAAAGAACGCGCCACCCGATGTAATAAAATCGCCAAGTATAAAGGCAAAAAGCGCCAATCCAATAACTACAGAAACCAACACGCCTGCACGGTTTCTTATTCTTTCAAGTGTTGCCATCTACAAGTATATTTAAAAGGTACAATATTAATTTTCGAGCCACGAATATAGTAATTTTCAACAATAAGCAATTTAGTGGTTTGATAATTTTTTAACAACCGTTAAAAAGGAACAAATCCATTAGGTTATAACTAATCGTACCAAGTCGATACGGGTTTTATTCACCCTAAGGATCTTAAAATCAAAGTTTTCGATTTTTACAGTATCGCCAGGCTTCGGAAGGCTTTGATGGTGGTGAAGAATGAAACCCGCTATTGTTTCATACTCATCCGATTCGGGAATATTTAACTCGTAAACCTCATTCACATGCGAAACCTCAGCCCGACCGGAGAGTATGTACTCGTTGTCGGAAATTTTTTTCTCTACCAGCTCGTTTAAATCGTGCTCATCGTCAATCTCCCCAAAAATTTCTTCCATAATATCTTCAAGGGTAACCAATCCGGCAGTGCCTCCAAACTCGTCAACCACAATTGCAATGCTTTTGTGGGTTTTAATGAAATGCGTTAGCAACTCATTGGCCTTCATGGTTTCAGGGAAATAATCGATATCGATTAGGCTGTCTTTAATGGACTTAGGATTAAGGAAAAGCGATTTTGAGTTAACGTAGCCGATTATATTGTCGATAGAGTCGCGGAACACCGGTAAGCGAGAATACATAGTTTCGGCAAAAAGTTTTTTTAACTGTTCAATAGATTCCTCCACATCAATAGCCTCAATATCGGTTCGGGGAATCATACAATCGCGTATTCTTACCTCTGAAAAATCAAGTGCTTTTTGAAATATTTTTAGTTCTTGCTCTTCGGAATTATCTTCTGCCGAGGCAGCTTGCTCCACAAGATGATCCAAATCGACCTTGCTGAAAATCCGTTGTTCCTCCACTCCTTTGAGCTTCATCCGAAAAACTAAACGAATAATCCAGTACGAAACCCACGTTATGAATTTGCTGATAGGATAGAATATAACGTAGAATATAAATATAGGTACAGCAAAAAAGTTTAGTAAAGCATTGGCATACTGCCGGAAAATAGATTTAGGAAGGAATTCGCCCGTAAGCAGGATAACTATGGTGGCTATGAGTGTTTGGGTAAGCAATAACAGCATTGGGAATTGGTTCAATGGGCCAAGTAATGGGGTTAAAAGGTTAGCGACTACTATCCCATATACAACAAGGGTGATATTGTTCCCCACCAGCATGGTGGCTATAAACTGCTCCTTGTTCCGATAAAAGATATCGAGTATGCGTGAGGTTAACCGACCATGCTTACGTTCTAACTCAAAACGTAACTTATTTGAGGATAGGAAAGCTATCTCAACACCCGAAAAGAAAGCCGAAAAAATAATAGCAACCACTATTACCAATAGCTGCATTCCCATGGCTTACTGTTGATTCTCCATTCGCTTACGCCTACTCCTACGCAGGAAATACATAAGTAGAGCAATTACAGCCAAAACAAAAAACATGTAACTTTTGCTGAATCCCGTGTTAGATGTAGCCCATATTCCTAAACCCAAACAGAATAGCGAAAGGGCAAGCCAAATTAGTTCAAGGATGAAAGCCAACTTATTCATATAAAAGATTGAATGGTTTACAAAAGGTAAAGGTACAAAAAAAGGATTGTAAATCAATACAACCCTTTGCTACTATAAAAAATATATTCTATCGATCTACCTCAAATTCGCCATCGTAAGGCTCTTTAACTTCCCAGTTTTCAAAATTCTCATCGGCAATAAGCCCTTTGCCGTAAATAATCCCGCTAACACTATTAATCTTAACATTGACATTGGTATAAATGATGCGCTTATTCTGATCCCAGTAAAGCTCTTCGGTATATAGCTGCTCGCCTTTTCTATTTTTAGCCACCACATTGTTTTTTGCCTGCCACAGCGATTTCTTTTCATAGTATATGGCATAGTTGGCGGTAAGGCTCGACTCTTGCTTTAACTCATTGTCGTAAGTGTAAACGGTTATCCCTTTGGTAAATTCGGTGTAGGGCTCATCGGCAAACTGGTAGTAAACCGTTTCGGGGGCAATCACTTTTAAAACCACTTTACCCTCTTCGGTATAAACCACCTCAGAGTTATATGCAGTAACTCCCGGTGTGGTTTTGATATCGGAAAGGTAAACAATGGCCTCGGAGTCACCCTTGCACGAGACAAAAAATAAAGAAGTAGCCCCCACCAGGGTGAGGACTACTTTATGCATAGCAATACTTGTAAAAGTATTTAATCTATTCATTTTTCTACTTTCTTTCCCTTACAGTAGTGCGTTCATTAATCCAGCATCCAACGGTATAAGAGTCGCCAACCTTTAGGTCGTAGAAGAAGATGTCCTCTTTTGAAGGATAGTACTGGCTGTAGGTGCTAATAAGATTGTCCATAGCATCGGTGAGTTCAGGATCAACCTGCTTAGCTTTGATATACTTGTCAACAGCAGCCCAGTAAACGGTTTTCTTCTCAAAATCGTTGTTTCCGCAGTTGCGCTCACTGGCATAAATATCGCCAATAAGTTTATAGGCCTTACCCATTTGGGGATTTTCCTCTATTGCCTTCATGGCAATTTCTTTTGCTTTTGGCAGATTTTTCAGCTCAGTAAAGGTGAGGAGCGCAAGCTCATAATAAATGTTAGCTCTTTTTTCAACAGCTGATTCAAGGTTAATAGCTTCGTTGTAGTATTTTTCTGCCTCCTTGGCATTCTTAGCTTCGTACTGGAGTCTTGCTATATCTAAGGCTAAATCGGCATTGGGCTCAGCCTTGAAGATTTGAACGCTAGCATTCAGGTAAAGCGGGTGGCTAGTACACCTGTTAGCCGACATTAACGAACGAATCTTTTTGCAGAGGTTAACATCCTCAGGGGTTGCCTTAAAACGGGGTTCAAAAAGAGCAATAACATTATCGCAGTTTGCAACACCCATATTGGCAAAAACAGCGTCAAGTCCATCCTTTGCCTGCTTTGCTTTATCATCGCTGGGGTTAGCAGCAATTTGGGCATCAATATAGTCGCTAACCTGAGAGTAAAGCTCAATTACTTGGTCGGCGGTCAACTTTTTATTGTCGTACATTGCCTTTGCAATTGAAACATAGGCATACAGGGTCGATGGGCTTGTTGCTGCTTTCTCAATGCTTATCGCTTCCTTAGCAATGTTAAAAGCTTCCTCGTAACGCTCAGGGGCAAGGGTAAAAAGATCCTCGGCCTTCATCCCTAAAACAGCTCCTTTTTTATCGAAATGGGTAATACGCAAATCGTAGATCATCATCAAGGAGTCAACTAGTGCTTTCTTTTGAGCGGGATCAGCTACCTCCTCGTAACGGGTTTTAATAAGTTTTACCCCTCGGATGTAGGAGTTAAGACTCGCCGCAGGGCAAATTCTAATAACATTCTGCCATGGCTTATAAGCATCCTTATAGTTGTTCTGCTGGTAGAATGTTTGGTAAAGCGATATGTTCTTTGCACACTCCTTGCGGGTTTCTTCATCGGGCCCATACTTAGGATTTTCCAAGTACGACTGAGCGATACTTGAAGTGCTTACAGAAACAAGTAACACACCTGCAAATAACCTAATGTAATTTCTGAATTTCATGGCTTATGGTTTTATTTCGATATTAAACATTAATTGTATTTCCGTTTAAAGAACCATGGGTAATCGTAAAAAGTAAAACTAAAATTAAACGCCCCAAAGGTTTCTTTTATTAAGTAGCTTTCATCGGTGCCTCTCTTCCCAATTTCAAATGATAGGTTAACCTTGGTTTTCCCCTTTAACGGTAAACCTGCACCAAATGTTATGCCAAAGTCATTTATTTGCTTTCCACTTACTATTAGGTTCGATTTATTGGTAAAAAAGCCAGCTCTGTAGTTAACCTTCCTGAAATAGCTCTTTAAATCATTTCTATTGGGAGTAAATTCAACACCAAATCGTATTGATTCCATTTTTGCCATTGGTGTATTCACATTAAAAGGGGTGGTTTTAGTCCAATCCTGAGTAAAGTATTCGCCCAGTATGGTTAACTTATCCTTGTATGTAAAAGCAGCACCAGTGTTTAAACTCCATGGCATTTCAAAGTTTGATTCCCTATCGGGATGGGGGTAGAGCGTATCGAGCAAATTGCTCTCGAGCGAAGCAAACCATTTCTGAGTTAAGTTCATGTTTTTCCCAAACTGGTAAGTTCCGCCAAGTTTGATATTAGTATTATTTTCTTTATCAAATACTATTGAATACTGCATTCCTATATTGAAATTGATGTCGCTAACCTGAAAGCTTGAACGAACATAGCCATTGGTGTAGGTATAGGAACTTAACGGGAACTCAATATCGTTATTGTAATCCAAACTTCCAAAATAGTAAAGCATATTAAACCCAACCGAAAAGTTCTTGAATGGGCTAGCTCCCATGCCAATAAAAGCTTGGTTTATGCCACCCCTTCCTGTATGGTAATACTTGATTCTTCCAATAGTACTTAGGATGTATGGATCGGTTTCAAAACGAAGTAACCTGTATCCAACAAAGCTGTAGGGTGTTAAACCTGCCGCAAATCCTATACGTTTAGTAATTGGGAACGAAATTGCAATGTGGTGAATTCCGCCGGCATAATTCCTCGATGTTTGTGAGTTAAGATACTGATCGTATCCGGTAAAGCCGCTCGTATTGGTTTCCAAGCCAAAATCGAATAGGAATGACAAACTATCCCTCACAGAGTATGAGGCAGGGTTGTTAAAATTGATAACTGTCTCGTTCTTGTAGGCTTGCGTTACACCACCCATGGAACGATTTTGCGAAAAACCTGGCTGGCTCAACACACCTATGCCATAACGTGAGTAGGGCGAATAGGTATTAAGGCTTTGAGCCATAGTAAATTCAGAAAGGCATATCAGCCCTGCTAAAATCAAAAAACTCTTAAATGCTAATCTATACATTGAATTCAAGTATTCTGTTTAAACCTATTACCATTAAAAATGGGTTCACAAATATGCTATTTTTTAACATATTAGCCAAGAAATTTGCATCGCCTCCTGTTAAAACCACCACGCAATCTTCATAAAATGAGCTAATTTTATCAATGTAACCATCTATTTCCAAAGCGGTTCCATTAATTACCCCTGAACTTATACATTCGACGGTTGAAGTGCCAATAATCTCAACTGCCTCAAATTTATCGATAAGTGGCAGTTTTGCCGTATAATCGTTTAACGCTTTAAACCGCAATCGCAAGCCTGGCGATATAGCACCACCTTTGTAAACCCCATTACCTGTTACCAAATCGTAGGTAATGGCAGTTCCAACGTCAATAACCAGAACATTGCGGTTTGGGAAAAGGTAATTTGCCCCAACCGCCACTGCTAGCCTATCGAAACCAAGGGTTTCGGGGGTGGAGTATTCATTTTTAAGTGGAATATTAGTATTTGCCCCGGCAATATGTACCGGAATATTTTGCTTCAACCAAACCAAAGTGTTAACTGGTATTTTCCCAACAGCCGAAACAATACAAAGGTCGGGCTTAAACTCATTAATAATAGGTATTAAATCGGCAATGTCTAACTCCGGGTATCCATGGAAGAATTTGACCTCCTTGCCATTGGCAACCGCAATTTTGGTTAAAGTATTACCTATATCGATAATCAGATTCATACTCACTTTTAATTACTAACGGATACTATCGTACATTTGTTGTAGAATGGCAATTGCTTTACTTACATCTGGAGTATCCTTGATGGTCAATATCAATTTATCGTTGCCCTCCTTCATGGCAAAAATACTTGGGTTACGCAAAATATAGTTAATAATGCGCTCAAAGGTTGATGTTCGGTAAAAAGGCGATAGCTGATTGGAAATAAAATAGGCATGCGCCTTGCCATTTTTGAGCATGATTTTTTCGATACCCAATTCCACAGCAACCCAACGGAGCCTAACAATATTCATTAACTCTGCAACAGGTTCAGGAATAGGGCCAAACCTATCGCGAAGTTCATTGCCAAAACTTTCAAGTTCTTGTGAACTTTTAATGGAATCGAGTTCCCGGTAGAGCTTAATGCGTTCGGCTGTATTGGAAACATAATAATCGGGTATTAGTACCTCCAGGTCGGTCTCAACCTGGCAGTCAACATTGCTGCCAACCCATTTATCGGTTCTGATTTCAGATTGTTGCGATGTAAAGAGTTCGCGGAATTCGGTTTCTTTTAGTTCTTCAATGGCCTCATCGAGAATACGTTGGTATGTTTCATATCCAATTTCGGTAATGAATCCGCTCTGCTCTGCCCCAAGTAGGTTTCCCGCACCTCTGATATCCAGATCCTGCATGGCAATGCTAAAACCACTTCCTAACTCCGAGAACTCTTCAATGGCTTTTAACCTTCGCCTTGCCTCAGGGGTTAGAGCCTCGAGTGGCGGAGCCAGCAAGTAGCAAAAGGCTTTTTTATTGGATCGCCCTACCCTTCCCCGTAACTGGTGCAAATCGCTAAGCCCAAACATATGGGCATTGTTTATTATAATAGTATTAGCATTGGGAATATCGAGCCCGGCCTCAATAATGGCTGTTGAAATGAGAACATCGTAATCGCCGTTTATAAAATCAAGCATAATGCTTTCGAGCTTCGATGGTTCCATTTGACCATGAGCCACTGCCGTTCTGATCTTTGGAACAATCTTTTGCAGCATTATCTGTACTTCCTGGATGTTTTGTACACGGTTATGAACAAAAAACACCTGTCCGCCCCGCGAAACTTCATATTCAATTGCTTCCTTAATAATTGCGGCGTTAAAAATGTGTAACTCCGTTTGAATGGGATACCTATTAGGTGGAGGGGTATTGATTATTGAAAGGTCTCTTGCTCCCATCAGTGAGAATTGCAGGGTACGGGGAATAGGGGTTGCAGTTAACGTTAAAGTATCGACATTCAGCCTGAACTGCCTGATTTTTTCTTTTGCGGCCACCCCAAATTTCTGCTCCTCATCTACAATTAACAGACCTAAATCTTTAAAATTTGATGCTTCCTTTAATATGGAATGTGTTCCTATGAGGATGTCAATCTTGCCCTCCTTTAAACGCTGCCGAATCTCACGCTGTTGGGCGGCTGTTTTCATCCTGCTTATAAACTCAACAGTGCAAGGAAAACCATTTAGGCGCGAAGTGAAGGTTCTGTAATGCTGCAAAGCCAGTATAGTGGTTGGTACCAAAACAGCCACCTGTTTACTATCGGCAACTGCTTTAAAGGCAGCCCGAATAGCCACCTCGGTCTTCCCAAAACCTACATCACCACACACAAGCCTATCCATGGGACGCTCATCTTCCATATCAAGTTTAACTGCCTGCGTAGCCTTCTGCTGATCGGGAGTGTCTTCGTAAATAAAGGAGGCTTCAAGTTCCTGTTGCATGTAGGTATCGGGTGAGAAAGCAAAACCTTTTTGCGCCTTTCGTTTAGCGTAAAGAGCTATAAGATCTTTTGCAATATCCTTTATTTTAGCCTTGGTCCGTTGCTTGAGCTTTTGCCAAGCGCCTGATCCCAATTTATAAACCTTTGGCGGTTCGGCATCCTTTCCGCGGTACTTGGATATTTTATGGAGGTTATGAATATTTACAAGCAGCGTATCGTTATCCTGGTAAATTAGCCTAATTGCCTCCTGTACCCTGCCATTCACTTCGGTTTTAACCAATCCACCAAAGACCCCAATCCCATGATCGATATGAACTACATAATCACCAGGTTGCAGGTTTATTAGCTCCTGCATGGTAAGTGCATCGCGACGGGAAAACTCATGTTTTAAACGATACTTATGGTAACGGTCAAAGATTTGGTGATCGGTGTAGAGGCAAATCCTCAAGCTGTGGTCAACAAAACCTTCCGAAATACTCTCGTTAACTACCTCAAATTGCAGGTCGGGTTTAACGGAATGTAAAATGTTGTTGAGCCTTTCGAGTTGCGCTTGATTTTCGGAAAGCAAGTAAACCCTATAACCGTTTAGGTTTTTCTGTTCAATATCATCGGCAAGCAGTTCAAAATTTTTGGAGAATGATGGCTGTGGCGATGTTGTGAACTCAATGGTTTGTTGAACCGAAACCGGAGGCCTTAAGCCAAAGTAAAATGTGATATGATTCTGAAGTGAACTAAAGAATTCCTTTCCGGTTGCATACCCAGCCTGGGCTTTAAAATCGATCTGCTGGGCTATATCGGCAAGCTGGTTTAGACGTTCAAGCACCAACTCTGGATTCTTTACCCACACTATTGAATCCTCGGGCAGTTCACTAGTAAGAATTTCACCTTCGGTTTGCTTCTTTTCCTGCAGGTTAGGGATTATTGATATGGACTGAAGTAAATCGCGCGATAGTTGGTCTTCCACATCAAAAGTTCGAATCGACTCAACCTCATCGCCAAAAAAATCGATACGGTAAGGCATAGCCGATGAGTAAGAGAATACGTCGATAATACTACCCCTAATGGCAAACTGGCCGGGCTCATAAACAAAATCGGTACGCTCAAAACCATACTCAAAGAGAACTTCGGTGATAAAATCGGTCGAGACTCGCTCGCCTTTTACAATGGTTAAAGTATTTTCTTTCAGAACTTCCCGAAGGGGAATTTTTTCAAAAAGTGCATCGCTATAAGTAACAATAACCGATTTTACATTTTGACCGTCATCCATTTGCCGCAGTAGGTTCAGCACGTCGGTACGTTGAATGATTGCTTCGGGCAATACCTGGTCGAACTGTATAGAGCGCTTGTACGACGATGGGAAAAAGAAAACCTTTTCCATGCCAAGCAATGCAGAAAGGTCAGAAAAAGCGTAAGCGGCTTCTTCCTTCTCATTCAAAACAATTACTAAAGGGGTTTCCGACTTACCATGTATTGCAGAGGCAATAAACGCTAATGATGAGCCTGCCAGGCCTTTGACAAAACAAGACTTGTCGGAAAGCTTCATTTTGCTTTCCGTTTCGGTAATATATTGCTGTAATATCGAGTTTAAGTTCTCTATTCTCGACAAATTTGAATTTTTGCAAAGATACATTCTTATTATGGTTTATAATCAACCAGTGTAAACTATAACAACAAGCAAAGGAACACTATCTATTTGAAATACCTATTTATTCTAAATCCAATTCTTTCAGATGTAAACATACCACATTCATCTTGCTGAGATTTAAAATATTGGCTTATTGATATCAATGTCGTTTAATTAAGACCAAACTACCATAAAAAGTTAATAATGTTAATAAAAAGTTCTTTGATGTAATGTAGATTCAGGCCTATATAAGTATATTAGGGGTATAATATATATGCCTTAACACAGGCCAGCACCAATGATTTATTTCGGGAAAATGCGAGTACAAACCTAATAAAAATGATTGAGAATGAAGAGTTTAGAAGCCGGTCAAAAGCCGGCCGAGTGGGGGCATTTACCCGTAATAGAGCGTTGACATTCAAGGATTTACTGGTATTTATCATGCGAGGGGGCAAAAGTTCCCTGCAGCGTGAACTTGATTCCTTCTTTAAAGAGGTTACCAGGAGCGATTTTAGCATAAGGAGGGTAACTAAGGGTGCATTTAGCACAGCCCGGTCGAATTTAAAGCCGGAAGCCTTTATCGAGCTGCTGGACAATGTAAACCAGACTTTCTATACAGAAGCCCCATACTGGGTATGGAAAGGATTCCGGTTGCTTGGGGCAGATGGTTCAAGGTTAATGTTGCCCAACCATCCTACGGTTATCGAGGAATTTGGGACACATAGTTTTGGCCCCAACGGTGACAGCCCCCGATCGTTGGCATTGGTATCCATGCTGTATGATGTTTTAAACTTAACCACCCTTGATGCCCAGATAGCGCCATACTCTGCCAGTGAACGCGATTTGCTGAACGCCCACTTACCTAAGGCCAGGAAGGGGGATTTGCTACTGTTGGACAGGGGGTATCCCAGCATACTTTTGCTGTTTAGGCTTTATTCACGAGGGCTTGATTTTTGTGTCCGCATGAAAGAGGATTGGTGGCTACCGGTGAAGGAGTTCAAAGAAAGCGGGGAGAAAGAACGAATAGTAAAGTTTACGCTTCCCAGGAAAGATCAGGTCGCTTTCCGGCAAGAATGCCCCGATTTCCTGGAAGAAGAAATAGCCTGTCGCTTAGTTTGCGTAACGCTTGAAAATGGAGAAAAGGAAATACTCTGCACGTCGCTGGTGGATATGGAAGCTTTTCCGTATGAGGATTTCCCTGAGCTATACCACTTGAGGTGGAATGAGGAAGAGGGCTATAAGCTCTTAAAAGCAAGGGCAGAAGTGGAATGTTTTACCGGAAAGACTGCCCTGGCCGTTAAACAAGACTTTCATGCCAGGGTGTTTGCCATGGGCTTCTGTGCTATACTTGCTTTCCCCATTGAAGCTAAAGTAAGGAAGGAGTACACAAAAAGTAAAAACAAACATGGCCAAAAGATAAACCGAACAGGAGCTTTGGCCATGTTCAGGAATATAAGTATCGGATTACTGCTCAGGAAACAGATACCAGAAGCCCTTGCAGCTTTTGACCGTATTGTCAGTAACACAAGAGAAATAATCCGCCCTAACAGAAAATTCGAAAGAAAGAAAAGGCCAAAGAAACTACATTACATGAATTACAAGGCTTTATAGCTTAATTAAACGACATTGTTATTGATATTTATAAACATTTGGATTTGACATTATTTTTGTTTACTTTTGCAATGAACTAACTAACTAAATTTATTACCATGAAAAAGTTTGTATTTTTCCTAATGGTTGCCGGAATGCTTTCAATGGTTGCTTGTAAATCTGCTCCTAAGCAGGAAGAACAACCTGCTCAGGAACAAACCGAGCAAGTTGATACCACATCTACTGTTGAAGCTCAAACCGACACTGTACCTGCAGCTCAATAGTTTATTGTTGCAGAAAAAAAATAAAACATCCGGCAGTTAGCCGGATGTTTTTTTATAACCAATCCAAAAGTGTCTATTTGTTCTTTTTGATTTGAATAGATAGCTCATCGAGTTGCTGCTGGCTGATAGTAGAAGGCGAATCGATCATCACATCACGACCTGCGTTATTTTTTGGGAATGCAATGTAGTCGCGAATAGAATCGCTACCGCCAAACATTGAGCATAGCCTATCGAAACCAAAAGCAATACCGCCATGGGGTGGTGCACCGTACCTAAAGGCATTGAGTAGGAATCCAAACTGTTTCTCAGCCTCCTCCTTGGTAAATCCAAGGGTATCGAACATGGTCTGTTGGAGTTCCCTGTCAAAAATTCTGATTGAACCACCGCCAATCTCCACACCATTTATCACCAGGTCGTAGGCATTTGCCCTGATTTTTGCGGGATCGGTTTTAAACAAATGAATGTCCTCAGGGTTTGGCGAAGTAAATGGGTGGTGCATGGCAAAGAATCGTTGTGCCTCATCGTCCCACTCCAACAGCGGGAAATCGACCACCCAGAGCGGAACAAACACATCCTTTGACCGTAAACCAAGTCTGTTTCCCATTTCCAGCCTCAACTCGCAAAGGGCTGAGAGCGTTTTCTTCTTTTGGCCGGCAAGAATAAGAATGAGATCGCCCTGCTTTGCACCCATGGCATTGACAACGGTCATTAACTCCTCCGGGGTGTAGAACTTATCGATAGTCGATTTAATACCTTCGTCGGTATAGCGGATGTAAACTAAACCGTTGGCTCCAACCTGAGGGCGCTTAACAAACTCGGTTAGCTCATCGAGCTGTTTGCGGGTGTACCCCGCACACCCAGTAGCACAAATTCCGCCAATATACTCAGCATCGTCAAAAACCTTAAAACCTTTGCCTTTCACAATGGAACTCAGCTCAACAAATTCCATCCCAAATCGTAAATCGGGCTTATCGGAGCCATACTTCTCCATGGCCTCGCTGTAGGGCATCCGTCTGAAGGATTCATCAAAATTGATGCCTTTTACATGGGCAAAAAGATGTTTAATCAGCCCTTCAAAGGTGTTGAGCACATCGTCGCGCTCCACAAACGACATCTCACAGTCAATTTGAGTAAACTCCGGTTGCCTGTCGGCACGTAAATCCTCATCGCGGAAGCATTTCACAATTTGGAAGTACTTATCGAAACCGGCAACCATCAGGAGTTGCTTAAAGGTTTGAGGCGATTGGGGTAAAGCGTAGAATTCACCCGGATGCATTCGCGAGGGCACAACAAAATCGCGGGCACCCTCAGGTGTCGATTTAATGAGGAACGGCGTTTCAACCTCAATAAAACCTTGTGCATCAAGGTATTTCCGAACTTCCTGAGCCATTCTGTGGCGCAATAGTAAGGCGTTCTTTACCGGGTTTCTACGTAAATCAAGATACCTGTACTTCATTCGTAATTCGTCGCCACCATCGGTTTCGTCTTCAATGGTAAATGGGGGTATCTCACTGGTATTGAGTATTTTTACTATTTTTGCCTTAACCTCAATATCTCCGGTGGGGAGTTTGCTGTTCTTGCTTGCCCGTTCCACCACCTCGCCCGAAATCTGGATAACATATTCACGACCAAGCTCCTTGACAACCTCCTTGACATCGCCACTAGAGCTGTCGTCAACAACTACCTGTGTTATTCCATACCTATCTCTAAGGTCAATGAAGGTCATTGCACCAAGGTTTCGGATACGTTGCACCCATCCACTAAGGGTAACATTGCTGCCTACATGAGCAATTCTAAGTTCTCCGCAAGTATGTGATCTGTACATATCTAATACCATTTTCAGGTTGCGAATGTAAAAATAAAAAACGATGCTTACGCTATATTTTTTGATATATTTGGCCAAAATCTTATATGGAAAACACAAAGGATCATGAGTTTTTCATGCGCGAAGCACTAAAGGAAGCGCAAAAAGCACTGGCAAAAGACGAAGTGCCAATTGGAGCGGTAGTTGTATGCAACGGCCGAATAGTATCGCGTGCTTACAATTTGACCGAAACCCTTGGCGACCCAACAGCACATGCCGAAATGCAAGCCATTACCGCTGCAACCAACTACCTGGGAGGTAAATATTTAAATCAATGTACGCTTTATGTTACCATTGAGCCCTGCCCAATGTGTGCGGGTGCCCTATACTGGGCTCAGGTTGGTCAATTGGTTTACGGTGCCCCTGACCCAAAACGAGGATTTTCACTAATTGCTAAGAATATACTTCATCCCAAAACAAAAACTATCAGCGGAGTTCTCGCCAATGAATGTTCCAATATGATTACTACATTTTTTAACAAAAAACGATAATTTTATGGCTTAATTTTTGTTTTTTAAATGGATGTGATATTTTTGAGGCCATTAACAAATTTTAAAACACAATTTAAAACCAAATACCTATGAGAGTAAGATTAGTGAAACAGTTATTGCTATTGGGCATTTTTGCATTGGGTACCATTTCAGTAAGCGGACAAAGCATTAATGATGCCATTCAGGCATATAACAACGCCGCTACAAACTACAAGCAAGATCCTGAAAAAGCATTACAGGATATTCAATCGGCACTACAAATTTCCGAGCAATTGGGAGAAGAGGGCTCTGAGACCAAGCAGAAGTGTGAGGAGTTAATCCCCACCATTTACTTTCAGGTTGCAATGGCCAAGTACAAAGCAAAAGATCTAAAGGCCACCCTTGAAAACCTTGAAAAAGCTAAGGAATCCGCAATCAAATATAATGATGGCGCAACTAAAACCCGAGTTGAAAAAACTCTTCCTAAGCTTTACAACGCAATGGGCAACAACCTATTTAAGGAAGGTAAGTTTGACGAGGCTATCGCAAACTACGAAAAATCCATTAAGTTAGATCCTAACTATATTGATCCCTACCTGGGAACAGCCTTGGCATACGAAGGCCTTAAGAACGAAGAAAAAATGGTTGAGTACCTCGACCTTACCATCGATTTAGGCGGAAAAGCCAACGATGCCGCTAATGTTGAAAAGGCTAAAACAAAAGGCAAAGCGTATTTCCTGAAGAAAGCCGACGAAGCTCGCAATGCCAATAAACTAAACGATGTGGTTAAACTGCTCGACATGGCTTTAAAGTACGATGGCGACGATTACGACATTTACCGCTTAATGACCATAAACTACAGCAAGCTTGAACGCTGGAACGATGCCATTGAGTATGGAAACAAAGCACTTGAACTAGTAAAGGGAACCGCCGATGATAAGGCTGAGATTTATTTCCTGATTGCTACTGCTTACCATAAACTCAACAAGATTAATGAGGCTTGTGCCGCTTACAAAAATGCAGCCTTTGGCAACTTTAAGCCCAATGCCGATTACCAGATTCAACAACTAAAATGCCAGTAACACAACTTTTTACTATCTTTGAGGGCTGCCTTTGCAGCCCTTTTTTTATTGCTATTCAAACCTTTTATCAATGCCAAGTAGATTTCGAATTGTATTTTCCGATGTCGATGGAACGCTTCTTAATAAAAATCGTGAACTTGCATCGGCTACAATATACCAAATCCGCAAACTAACAGAGCATAATATACCATTTGTAATGGTATCGGCACGAATGCCAGCAGGCATGATCCACCTTTACCGCGAAGTGCCCGTGGACAACCCTGCCATTTGCTACAACGGTGCGCTAGTTTTAAAATCGATTGAGGAGAAAATGGATGCCAAGAACATCCTTTTCTCAAAAACTATTGACTACAATGTTGCTTCATCCGTTTTTGGCACCTGCCGAAAATTCGATTTACATTTTAGTCTCTACACATACAACCTTTGGTATGCATCAAAAAACGATGAGTGGAGGTTACGCGAGGAAAATAATACCAAGGTTAAGGCAACCATTCATTCGAATCTGGAGTATAAAATAAGTGAACTAGAAAAGGATAAGCAACACATCCATAAGTTAATGGTTATGGGCGAAAGCATGCTAATCGATGGATTATACAACCATTTAGTAAACCAGTTTACCGGAAAAATCAATATATACCGATCAAAAGATACCTACATCGAGATAACCCCTGCAAATATAAACAAAGCATCCGGCTGCCTTATTCTATTGAATCACTTGGGATTAAAGCCTGAACAGGCAATGGCTTTTGGCGATAACTTTAATGATATTGAGATGCTGCAATTGGTTAACTTTGGGGTTGCAATGGACAATGCTCCATCGGAAGTAAAGGACAAGGCTAAAATGGTTGCCCCTGCAAATACCGATGATGGTGTTGCCAAAACCCTTGAATCCATATTCAAATTCGCATAGGTAATGACCGAACTCGAGCTACTTGCCCCCGCAAAGGATTTAGAAACTGGCATTGCTGCCATTACTCATGGCGCCGATGCGGTTTACATTGCTGCTCAAAAGTTCGGAGCCCGCGAAAAAGCTGGCAACCCAATTAAAGACATTGCTGAGCTTTGCCGCTTTGCCCATGCCTACCATGCCCGCGTTTACATTACCGTAAACACTATCATTTACGATAACGAAATTGACGAGGTGCAGGAACTCATCCATGAAATTTACAATGCCGGTGCCGATGCAATAATTATTCAGGATTTTGCCATTCTTAACATGGACATTCCCCCCATCGCCATTCACGCCAGCACCCAAATGCATAATATCGACCCTAACCATATTTCCTTTCTGGAGAATTTAGGCGTATCGAGGATAGTTCTTCCCCGGGAGTTAACCCTTGATGAGATAAAAAATATTCGCCATAAGACAAAAGCTGAACTCGAATTTTTTATTCATGGAGCACTATGCGTTTCCTACAGCGGGCAATGCTACCTGAGCCATGCACTATCGGGGCGCAGCGCCAATAGGGGTGCATGCGCCCAACCCTGCCGCTTAGCCTACGACCTTGTCGATGAAAAGGGAAACGTTCTGGTGGAAAACAAACACCTTCTATCGCTCAAGGATCTTAACCTAAGCAGCCACCTTGCCAATTTGATTGGAGCAGGCATAACCTCGTTCAAGATTGAAGGTCGTCTTAAAGATGTTGCCTATGTAAAAAATATAACTGCCCACTACAGTAACCTACTCAACCAATTCATAAGTCTTAATAGCCAATACAAAAGGGCATCGAGCGGAAAATGCAGCTACTCCTTCACACCCGACCCCGAAAAAACCTTTAACCGTAGCTTTTCTACTCACTTCATACAAGGGCGTATAGCCAACCAGGCTTCAGTAAATACCCCAAAATCCCTAGGGAAAAAAGTTGGTGTGGTTGACCGCATTTACAGGAATTACATTTGTATCAATACAGATCAAACCATACACAATGGCGATGGTCTTTGCTTCTTTAACTCACAAAATCAGCTTAAAGGATTCCTTGTAAACAAGGCTGAAGGTAATAAGATATTTCCCAACCAAATGCCTACCGATCTGAATATCGAAACAACAATCTACCGTAACGAAGATTTTGAGTTTGAGCAAACCCTTAAACGTAAAAGCGCCGAACGTAGGATTGATTGCAATATCGATGTAAACATTACGCGTGAAAAAATCACTCTAAGCATCATTGACATTGAAGGTATAAGCACATCCATAGAAATCCCCAATCAGTTTGATGAAGCCAAAAATCCCAATTCAGCAGAACTTTTTGAAAACCAACTCCGAAAAACAGGCGATACCATTTTTAGGGTTGACAGGGTAAAAATTGACGGTTCATCAAAAATTCCTTTTATCCCAGTTAGTGTAATTAATTCGGCTCGTAGGGATTTAACAACACAACTATACATTAAAAGAATAGAACTTCACCAGCATCCTGAAAGAAAACCCGCAGCCCACGATGCCAAAGTACCCCAAACCATCCTATCGTATAAGGCCAATGTTGCCAACAAGTTAAGTAGCCATTTTTTGCAAAAACATGGTGCCCAGCTTATAGAACCGGCATTTGAAGTAAAAAAACCTAAGGGAGATATTGAGTTGATGGTTACCCGCTACTGCATTAAACATGAACTGGGTTTATGCCCAAGTAAGCAGGGTGCTAAGCCTACTGGGCAACTTTACCTTAGAAATAACCAAAACAACTTTCCGCTGGTTTTTGATTGTAAGAACTGTGTTATGAAAGTGATGCTGCCCAACAAGTAAATGTTTTCAAAAAATATAATTTAGATGATTCAACTTGAAACTCCCACCAATTGGCCCGACTACGAATTAATCGATAGTGGCGATGGCGAAAAGCTCGAGCGTTTTGGCAATCAAATTCTGGCTCGTCCTGAGCCACAAGCCATATGGCGAAAAGCCATGCCCCAAAATGAATGGGAACGCATGGCCAACGCATACTTTGTTAGGAAAAAAGGGAATCGCGAGAGCGATAACGAATGGGGTGAGTGGAATAAGAAAAGCGGCTGCAAGGAGCAATGGATTATAGGTTACAGCTATAAACAAATGAAACTCAAATTCCGTTTGGGTTTAACTTCGTTCAAGCATGTTGGAGTTTTCCCTGAGCAGGCCACAAACTGGAATTTTATATACGATACTGTTCAGCAGCTATCGTCCGAAAAACCTTCGGTTTTAAACCTCTTTGCATACACCGGTGGTGCATCGTTGGCAGCCAAAGCTGCCGGAGCCGATGTTACCCATGTCGATTCGGTAAAACAAACCATTTCCTGGTCGCGTGAGAATATGGAGCTTAGTAAACTTGATGGAATTAGGTGGATGGTAGATGATGCGGTAAAGTTTGTGGCCCGCGAGGTAAGGCGTAATAAAACTTACCATGGAATAATCCTTGACCCCCCTGCTTACGGCAGAGGCCCCGAAGGGGAAAAATGGATTCTTGAAACAAACCTATGCCCATTGCTCGAAAATTGCCAAAAAATATTAGCCGACAAAAACTCATTTCTCATCCTTAACCTTTACTCAATGGGTTACTCACCTCTAATTGCCGAGAGCCTCATTAAAAGCATTTTTAGCCTTAACCATTTCGAATTTGGGGAACTTTTCGTAACCGATAGGGAAAAACGCAAGCTACCCTTAGGTGTATTTTTGAGGTTTAAAAAATAATTTTATCAACAAAAACAAAATGCCTGCCCAAAAACACATAAATTATATCAATTTTAATGTTACTTTTGTTTTGATTTTCCGTATATTTGTTTGATGGGAAGTTGTTGAAATCTATTTTAAAAAGAAAGTTGTATGGATCCATTAAAGGTTAACGGTACCAGCCAATATCCAACTATTACCCTCGATAAGGATTCAGGTATTTTTGAGTTTAAGGGAAACTCCTTGCCTGAGGATGCAAAAGCGTTTTATGAGCCAATTATAGCATGGGTTGAGGAATACGCAAAGAATCCGAATCCTGAAACTATTGTTCGCTTTAAAATGATTTACTACAATACTCCCAGTTCAAAAATGCTTTTTCAGGTTCTAAAGCGATTTGAGAAAATTGCTCAAAATGGGCATAAAATATCCATAATATGGCTATACAACGAGGATGATATCGATATAAAAGATGCCGGAAAGGACCTATCGAACCACATCAAGGTACCATTCAAGCTCGAATCATACAAGGAATAAAAAAAAGGCCATAAAGGCCTTTTTCTATTGCTACTAGTAACGGCTACCAATCGGTAGTGTAGCTGTGATTATAAATTCTGTAGGTTTTTAGTTCGCCTGAAGCATCACGGTAATGAATGTATCCTGATAGTAAGGAAAGCGTTTTACCCGAAGAAGAGGTTTCGGCAACCTTCAAGGCCTGATCGGAGTTAATCTTTAAGGTATGGTTACCTTTCCCTTTGAACGATTGACCAATATTTTCAATAACAACCGGGGGTAGTCCTTTCCACTCCAATACTACCTTTTCAACCACAAATGGGGAATCGTACTTTGAGCGAATGGTCATATCAACTATTACTCCATTCACCGAAGCATCATCCTTAGAAATGGCATTCATGTGAATGGGATCAGTTAAAAAGATTGATGCCTTATTGGCTGCCACATCAAAGTAGAAAGGCTTTTGAACCGTTACGCCACCGAACATATACTTTACAAGGATATTATTTTCAGGATCCTCGTAACAATTCTCGTAATTATACTTAATCACTACATTGTCGGTGTTATTTACTACCGAGGTTATACGAGCACATTCCGACTTGGTGGTGGGCTTTTTAGCAGTAGATATGGCGCGTCCGTTCAACCTAAGATAATACTTAAGCTCACCTAAGTTGCTTTCCAGCTCAACAAGTTCAATTGAGCCAAGAAGCGATTTATATCGGGTAATTCCAAGGTTACACTGGTCAACCCTGCCATCCATGAAGTAATCCTTAAGCGAGGTGAGCTCGGCAATGTTTTTCTCGATCTGCTCAATCGATTCAACCTTATCAACCTGATCCAGTAAATCCTCCATTTGTCGGGTTAGTTCGCGGTCACGCATCTTATAGTCAAGCACCAGCATTTTTAGTTCACTTTCCGGGAAAGGATACTTAATATGGTAAATAAAGTAAACCGATTTGTCGGCACGCTGACGCTTTTCCCAGTAAAACTCGCTAACCTTGGATATTGAAATGCCCTGCAAAAAGGGAACTTTACCCGACTGCGTGGTTGTAGTGGTGGCAAATTTTTCAAGGAATGCATTAACATTATTGTTATAGTTGGCCTCCTCCTTGCGTACCTCGGAGCTTGCTTTGACATTCTCCGCTACCGACGAAACAATTTGTGCTTTTACATTCGAAAGGGCATCTTGCTGAGCGTCCTGTGCGGTAGGCCCAGTACCGGTAACTATTATAAAATCCTTTTCCAAACCATTCACCCATTTGGGTTGTTTTCCGCTTTTCTCCAGAAGTTTATCCTGGGCAAAGGTTAAACTTACAACACCCAGAATGGATAAAGCCAGAAGCAATATCTTTTTCATACACTTATGTTTTTACCCCAAAAGGGGATTGGCAAGTAAAATAATTTTTACAAAAACAGCAACCCCATTAGCTGGGGCTGCTGTAGCAATTGAATTGGAATATTACGGGCGTTCCTTGGCCATTTTATCCATTTCTTCGTTGAATACCTGCTCAAATTTCATCTTGTCGTAATCGAGTTGCAACTTCTGATCCTTTGAAATACGATCCTTAATATTGTTCAAAACTTGATCCTTTGGAACTTGAAGTGCATTGAACACTTGGTAACGACCTTCTTTTTGGAAAGTTTTTGTACAAGCAACCTCAACATTATTCAGTTCCTGGTTGATCACTTCACGGGTCATCTGCTCAAACTTCTGTTCAAATTCCATGGCATCGCCAACCTGACGCTCGTTAACATAGCGGTCGGCAACAGCCTTCATGGTAGTGCTAATACTACGTGAAAGGTTGGTTTGCGCATCGATACGAGCTTTACTCTTAGCAGTACTCAAATCGCTGCTAATGCCATTACCAGTGCCACGGAAGTACTTGGCGTCGGTATGGAATTCATCATCATTACAAGGCACATTTACTTCCTTTCCTAAAGAGTTGTCTGCAGCCTTCTTTGAACCACCACAACTAGCCAGCATAAAAGCAAAGGTGAAAATGCCGGCAACCATTAATAAATTTCTCATTTTCATAGTCATTCTGTTTTTTGGTTAAACTTAAAATCAACTAATTACAAAATTATAGGTATTATTTTTTCTGGTAAAGCCAACTCCAATCCCAATTGAAGTAAGGAGCAGCACCCCAGTATGCCCAAGCTACTGCAATTTCCTTGCCAGCTTGTATCATCATTTTATCTTTTTCAATGGAATCGTCGTACTGTTTCATTTTGAAGTTCCATACGTTGGCGCCATCGGCCAGCATTTTCTGGGTAATTTCATCGGTTAGGCGAACGGCATCGGCATAGCACTCCATGTCGGGGGTAATTTTTCCGAGGTACTCGGCAGCCTTGTCGGCATTCATGTTAGCCCATGCAGCCTTAGCGCCTGCCATGTACTCAGTACATTTGTAGTTGGCGTACTGCTTGTAAATCTCAACCGACAAATCCATGCTCTTATCAAAGCATTCGCGGCAAACATCGGGTACCGATAGGAGAACAAAAAGCGCTTCCTCATACTTTTTCTGTCCGGCAAGGGCTTGTGCACCCTTTAGCACAACATCGCATTGGGAGTTGTAGTATTCTATAATCTTTTCCTTTCCCTTTTCGATGAAACCTTTGAACTGACCTGCTTTTACGTTGATATTTCTTAGAGCCTGGATGTAAGCCTTCTCTTCGGTTTGGCCAACACCTTTGACTGCAATGTTGGTTTGGCTGAAAATGTTCTGGCTTGCTGCATCAACAATATAAAAGGTAACATCAAGGTTTATTGCCTGCATGGGAGGAGCAGTTGGAGTGATTTCTTTGCTGATTTCAGTTACAAGTGGCACTATGCAAAACCTAGGGTTTGCAGCAGTAGCACCTAACCCATTTTGAGTAGCAATTTGGCTCATTTTATTTACAAGCATTTGCCTTGCTTCCTGAGGAATACCAGTAGCCTGGTCTGGAACAATTGCCGCAAGGGCAATACGCCCAAGATCATCGGTTTTACCCTGGCTATTCTGTGCGCTTAGGTTTAATCCAAAGCCTATTAACGCAACCCATAGAATAATTATCTTTTTCATGACATCAGATTTACTTTTCGCCAAGTATTAACCATGCCTCGCCTAAACCTCTGAGGTAAAGTTTTGATGGAACACCTAAACCATTGAGGTACTTACGAAGGTCGCCAACAAATGAACGGGTATCAACAGCACGCTGACGGCCTTTGTCGTCGGTACGCATCATGGGAATACGCACTTGTTCAAACTTCATAAAGTTTTCGGTTGCATCGGAAAGGCTAAAGCGCCCCTGAACGCAGTTATCGGCAAACCAGTCTTCAATTAACTCGGAAAGTTCTTTACCATCGCTACCGAATTCCGATTCAAGGTTCTGCCCCCAATTTGACCACACCTTAATTTGAACCTTAACCTCACGCCCATTGGCAAACATATCCTCAAAATGGCGCATAAGGCCAGCATTGAAGTTGTCCATGTGGCTAAGCACAGCCTCCTCAAGGAGAAGTTCGGGCGAAGCAGCGGTAGAAGGATTGCCTGCACCGGCAACACCGGAAACCTGCTTGGCTGTGTAAGCATCGAGCCCTTTAAGGTTAAAAACTATATACTTCTGCGGGCCTTGGCGTTTAACCTCAAAGTCCAGATCCATAATGATATCGGCCTTAGCAACACGCTTTAAGGCATCAATTGGACTTTCGGCCATCTCCGAGCCGCTCGATGAGCTAGTCAGCATTGATGACTCTGCACGTTCCTGTTCAAGATTCTTAAGTTCCTGTTCAAGATCTTTAAGAGGAAAACCTCTATCGGCCATTATTTGACCCATTTTGGTAATTACCAAGCGTAAATCGGGGTCGGTTTGCAGAGCTGTTTTGTAGTCAGGGAGAACCTGCTTCAGGCCCTGGTTGTTAAACTCCATTTTGTACCCGCGGCTAATGCAGTACTGGTCGCTGGGAACAACCATGATTATAGGCTTTTTGGCTTGACCAAATGCTATAACCGCCAGAGCAAGCAACGAAATTGATAGTAGTAGTCGTTTCATATTTACATCATGTATTAGAATCCTGAATCGAGACGGCGAGCAATGCCATCGGCTTCGAGCTGTTTACGAAGGGCATCGTACATAACCTGAACGTAGATTGCTACCTTGTAGCCCTTCTTCATCTTTATTCTATCCTCGCCAGAGGGATCGGCATCGTTAGTAACCGCAATGTACTGGAGGTACTTACCCCCAACCTCAAAAAACTTATCGAAGTAGTCGGCATGGATTTGTTCAGCGTTGGGCTGGGAGCAAATGGGAGGAGTTGGAGCAGAGCCTGCACCACCGGGGAGTCCTTTAAATATACATGCTGCTACAGCAGCCTCTTTGGCATTCATAACTGCAGCGCCAACATCCTTACCGTAACCCCAAACTTTAAAAACCTTGGTACCATCCTGTCCAACGCCAACAGGCTCAATCTCATAGTTATACTGGCTATTCCATAAAATCTTCCGCTCCTTGCGGGTTTGTGCATTGGCCGGTAATACCATTACCATAGCAAGCACTGCAACCGTAAATCCTAATAGAACTTTTCTCATACACTTACTATTTTAGAGTTAGAACATAAATTTAATACCAAACATTGTTGCTGCACCTTTACGGTCAGTGAATATTTCGTCCCATCTTAATCCGGTATCACCATTATCGTTTTCGGCATTACCTATAAACGAGTATGAACCAATACCTCCCATTAGCTGGATGTTATGTTTCAAATTTAGTGCCAAATTTGCACCGGCTTTCAGATAAAGAACTTTCAGTGAACCGTTATCAAAATCGGAATGACTGGCTTGTTCTTGACCAAGTCCAATGTATGGGCGCAGTTCCAGGTTACGGGTTAGCATGAACCCCTTGGCTAAGCCAGCACCATAATGTAAGAAAGCAACACCTTTGTATGTTGAAAATCCAATGTCATAATCCTTAGCCTGAACACCACCATCAACGTAAACAAACAGGGCTTTAATGCCAACATATCGTCCCATGCGAGCATCAATTCGTCCATAAACCCCACCTACTTCACCGGCCTCATAACCAAGCAGCAGCTCTAAACCAAGGTCGTTTTGCTGGCGAATAAGGTATCCTTCACGGAGTTTACGCCCAGCGGTTTGGTAAAACTGCGAAGTAGGCATATCGCCTTTAGCAACCTGACGGTTATCAACTATTTTACTTGTTGCACGAATTACGCCACGGAAGCGAGGTTCAGCACTGTTGGTCTTTTCGTTATACACATACTCATAGGCAAAGTATCGATTATCGCATTTTAAGCCTTCCTTCAAACCAATTTTGGCACGGATTGGATGTACCTGGTGAATGGTTGTTTTTACCATGAAATCTTCATGCTTCATCTCGAGATAATACAACGATTCGTCGTAACCCTTTTGAACCAACTCTTCAAATAATTGATCCTCGGTTTTTTGCTTGATCAATTTTCCTAACTGTGTATCCTCGCTTGGCTGCGAAGCAGTAATATATACAACGGTTTGTGTAACAAATTCTATAGGTATATTCAACTCTTGAAACTTCTTGATTTTTTCCTTACGAACCTCGGGTGAATCCTCGGGATAGATCCAGCAATCGTAGAGGGCATTCTGGGTTTCTTCGTTGTACTTTACCTTGTAAAGATATCCGTTAACAGTTGCCTTCCACCCCTTCATTTTTTCAACCTTGGCTTCCCTCATATTTACAATACTTTGGTAATCGAGAACAAGAATGTAACTCTTCTCAATAAGGCGATTCCCGTAATCCTTCAGTATATTTTCGCCACGCTTTGTAGCCTGGGCTTTAATGTACTGCGCATCGGTGGCATTGAATGTACCCCTATCGAAAATGAGGTCAAGATCCATGGAGCCATCATCCTTACGGTTGTACCATTTACTTACAATTGCCTTTGATACATCTTTCTGCATAAGGAAGCTCTCAATGGCCTTGGTTGGCACAACCGATGCATCGCCACGAGTGAATGGTGCTTCAAATACCATGTAATCGAGGCTGTTGTCGTAATACTTATCGGTTAACTTAATCTTTGGAAATTTTGCCTCAACTTCGGAAGCATGATTCTCCCCGGGAAACTTCATGTAAAAAACTGTAATTGAACTCCTGTCGTAAGTTGAGGGAATCCGATTACCCTTTTGAACATCCTGTGCGTAAATGTTGGCGCTAATCAGTAAGGCCAAAAGTGAATATACCTTTTTCATACTATCTAATTATTAAAAGTTATTGAATAAAGTTACGGCAAATTATTATACCATAATAATATTTTTTGTTATTAAATTGATAAATATCATAATAAAACGTTCGTTTATGTACAAAGAACGTTTACTTGAATAGAGAATAGAACCATTCATCAAAAAAAGAGGGTAGGTGAAAAACACCTCCCCTCCAAATATATTTTATTCAAATATGCTTTAATATGCTATTCCTGAGGCTCTTATAATATTTTTGGGGATTTCGGTATTGTCGAGCAAAGGAATAAAAAGTTCCTGTCCGTTACCAATGGCAAATACCGGAACAGGTTGGCCAGTATGAGAACCTGACGTCCAACCTACAGCAGCCTTTGAGTTAATTAGCTGAATGGCCACTTTCGAAATAGGGTCAGTTTCGCTATAGGTAGTTTTTTCGGCAGGTTTTACATTCCTAAAGGATGAATTATATGCGTCCTTTAGCATTATAATGTCGCTGTCGGATAGCTCAACCTCCTTTGAGAGGCCTGTGTTATCGGCTAAAAGTTTAAGCAAATCCTCAAATTTTGCCTTAGGATTATTTTCCTTAAATTCTGCAATCAACTTATGCAACCGCTCCTTTGATACTTTTTGGTATTTGAGCAAATTGATATGTACATCGTATTTATTCTCCCTGTTTCCAATGGAAAGGCCGCCTGTTTCATGGTCGGCAGTAACAATGATAAGGGTTTCGTTGGGATGCTTTTTGTAGAATTCAACAGCTACATCTATGGCACGGGCAAAAGCAAGCACATCGTGAATAACCGTAGCAGCATCATTATCGTGGGCAGCCCAATCGATTTTACCGCCCTCAACCATCATGAAAAATCCATTGGGATTATCCACAACCTCAATAGCTTTGCGGGTAATATCGGCCAAACTCACATCAGAGTTAGTACGATCTATTTCGTACTGCAAAGTACTACTTGGCGCTGGATTCGGTGCTGAGTAAACTATTGACCTTGCACCTGCAGCAACAAGGGAATCTACTCCAGTAAAGGTTGAGGTAAACTTGTAGCCTTTTTGTATGCCCAACTCGTAAATACTTACTGCACCAGAATCAGGTTTTGAGCCATAGGGCTCAAGAAAACCACCCGAAGCAAAGAAATCGTAGTTGGACTTAAGCAATTGCTTTGCAATATCGTAGTAACTGCCACGCGAGCCCACATGGGCGTAAAATGCTGCAGGTGTAGCATGATCGATGCTAACGCTAGTAAGTATTGCAACCTTGCGACCGGCTTCCTTGAATTTTTTGGCAATACTGTAAAGGGTATCGGTACGGTCATAGGTTAAGCCTATGGTATTAATGGATGTCTTTGTTCCGGTTGAAAGTGCTGTGCCTGCGGCAGCAGAACAGGTAACGTACCTATTGTGTGCATAGGTTGTTGAAAGCGATGATACAGGGAAACGGGTAAACGCCACAGCCGTGCTGTCGTTTAAAACGCTATCGGCATAAAGCTTAGTTAGCGTTACGTGTGAAACCCCCATTCCATCGCCAATAAAAAAGAACACATACTTTGCCTTTTGCTCCTGTATTCCACAGGATGAAAGTATTACAGCAAGTACAACAATCAATAGATTTCGTGCTTTCATATTATTCTCCTAAAAAAAATGAATTTTCATTTATCTTGATAACAAAACTACAATAATAAAGTTTAGAAATAGGAATGAGTGATAGAATTGCCAGTAAAAAGGAATGCCTTTTAATTTTTAGAATAATTTTCGTTGAAAAAAAAGGGGGAAAAATTCCCCCCTCCATTTATGTAGTTTACAAAGAATTACTTTTTAACTTTCTTTCTCGAGATATAAGTAATCTTTAGTGCGCTTGCCTTACGCAACTCCTGCTTAACATCGGTAACAATACCCATACGGGTGTCTTCATCAATTTTAAGAGCAGTGGTAAGCAAAGGTCTATCACCTTCGGCTAAAGCCTCACGTTCAGAAGCAATGAAGTCACGAATGTCATCAAGGGACTTGAAACTATCATTTAGCTGAATACGAGGTTCTGTACCAAAAATTGCTTGGTAGGCCGGAAGTGGCGTTCCAATGTAAACGTATGAAACAAGCGTTTTTTTCTTAAGTTTATCCACTTCAGTTGCTTCAGGTGCTTTAATCTTAACCAATAAGCTGGTTTCGCGGAAAGAAGTAGACACCATGAAGAAGAAAAGTGTCATAAAAACGATATCGGGAAGTGAAGCTGTAGAAATAGCAGGCATTTCGCCTTTCCCTTTGCGTGAAAATGTTGCCATACTTACTTTCCTCCAACGTTTTTAGGTTCAGCCTCTGAGATTTTCAGTGGAATAGCCTTAGCAATGGCATCCTGCTCTTCTTTTTCGAGTTTTGCATAGGGTTTACCGAATTTAGCCATCGACAACTCATTGCGCAACTCATTATAAGCAGCAACCAACTCATTTTGTACAATCATGTACATTTTATAGGATGTTCCACGGTCGTTTTGCAACGATACAACCCCCGTTGATACCTTATAAGGTCCGATTAAGGGAATATTCTCCTCTTTGCTTTCGGACATATTAGGATCGTTATTGGGGTTAACAATAAACTCTTTGGTTTTTTCCTTAAGTAGTGATACATCCATTGGCTCACCACGAACCAATAACTTGTCGCTCTTGTTAATAAGCACAGTGAAAATATTTCTGCGCTTAACCTCAACATCAGATTTCTGATCACCCTGAGGCATAGGTGGCAACATGCGTGGCAAACCGGAATCAACACTCATGGTTGTAACCATGAGGAAAAAACTCAAGAGAAGGAATGCTATATCGGCCGTAGAACTTGCATTGATCTCTGGAACTTTTCTTGACATTTGATTAGTTTTTAGTGTTTCCAGTTTCTAATAACCGATACTACTACTTTTTGCGAAAAGCACTCCTAACTCCGGTGTATAAAAGCAATAAGAATGATACACCAAAGAGTATATAGGTTGCTATTAAACCGGTGTCGGTCCAAACCAACACTTTAGGATCAGTAAAGTCGGGATTATTCTGAGCAGCAACAATTGGAGTTGCATCAGATAGTAAATATCCGATAAGCAAAACAATTGCCATAGCGCCTATCCCAAGAAGTGCCTTGATGGCTTTTTTAGGGTTTGAAATGAAGAAGTATACCGGGAATGCCAATGCAAACAATGCAGCAATGGCAAACAGTATATAAGCCCAAACAAGAAATGGACCTTCGGTAATGTTGTCACTGTAAAAAAGCACTGTCAACACTACAGAAACACCCATCATTAGCCATGTCAACACTTTCAGTATTTTTGAAATTAATGTGTCGGACATTATTAACTATTTTTTCAGGTTAAACTTTACAAGTAAATCGAGTAAGCTAATGGAAGCATCTTCCATATCGTTGGTGATTCCATCGATTTTTGAAAGAAGGTAGTTGTAGAAAATCTGAAGAATAATTGCAACGATAAGACCAAATACAGTGGTGATAAGAGCGATTTTAATACCACCTGCTACCAATGCCGGAGATATATCACCAGCAGCTTGGATGGCGTCGAATGCACCGATCATACCGATTACAGTACCCATAAACCCTAACATAGGAGCAAGGGCAATGAAAAGTGCAATCCAGGTTAAACCGCTTTCAAGTTGACCCATTTGAACAGAACCGTAGGTAGCAATTGATTTTTCAACTACTTCGATACCTTCGTGTACACGGTCGAGTCCTTGATAGAAAATGCTGGCTACTGGGCCACGGGTGTTGCGGCATACTTCCTTAGCAGCCTCAACGCCACCATTTTGTAGGGCATCCTCAATGTCCTTGAGAAGTTTCTTTGTGTTAGTTGTTGCAAGGTTGAGATAAATAATACGCTCAATTACAACAGCTAAACCAAAAATCAAAGTTAAAAGAATGGAGGCCATAAATCCTGGACCACCCTCAATAAACTTTTGTTTAATTACTTTGTGCAAGGATTGCCCTTCTTCGGCTTGAACTGCAGGGGTAGAAGCCTGACTTGCTTGCTGCTGAACCATTGCAGAGTCAGGTTTAGCTGCAGTTTCGTCCTGTGCACTTACAAAGGTTGATGCTCCAAACGAGAGCACTCCCAATACTGCTACTAGTGTGAATAGCTTTTTCATGGTTTGATTGTCGTTTAATTATTACTAAAGGTTTGTTTTGTTTGTTCTCAAATTTAGTTAAACATTAAAAGGCTTGCGGAGAGAGAGGGATTCGAACCCTCGATACGCTTTTGGCGTATACACGCTCTCCAGGCGTGCGCCTTAGACCACTCGGCCATCTCTCCAAAGATACTAAAATACTAAATAAAGAACGCTCAAAACGTGGCGCAAATTACAAAAAAAAAATTGAAAAAAACAATGACTATTTCAATGTTATTTCGCCTGCTATGGATTTTTCTAGTTCGTTGGCAAGGGCATTGCCACAAAAACCCTTACCCAGTAAAAACATCAACTTGGCAACGGCTGCCTCAAACGTTATGTCATGGCCACTAACCACACCCAATCGCTTCAGCATGAGGCCATTCTCATACTTATCCATATCTACCCCGCCAGCCTTGCATTGAGTAACGTTAAACACAACAATATTATTGTTGATAGCCTTTTCCAATCTCTTTAGAAACCATTGCTGCATGGGTGCATTGCCCGAGCCGTAGGTTTCGAGTATGACCGCCTTAACTCCTTTGGTGTTTAAAACAGCCTCAACCACATCTTCCGAGATACCAGGAAAAAGTTTTAACACGGCAATCGAGCTATCTAAGTGTGTATGAACAATGAGCTGTTGTTCCTGGGTAGGGTAATGGATGAACGGATAGTTATACTTGATTGATATCCCTGCTTCGGCAAGTGGGGGGTAGTTGTCGGAACGGAAGGCATTAAAATGCTCAGCGTTATGTTTTGTAGTTCTGTTCCCCCGATACAGCCTATTTTCAAAAAAAATAGTTACCTCAGGAACCATGGCTTGGCCGTTTTGAAGCGAGGCTGCAATTTCGATAGCACTTATTAGATTTTCTTTTCCATCGGTACGGAGCATGCCAATGGGTAATTGTGATCCAGTAAGCACAACAGGTTTTGAAAGCCCTTCGAGCATAAAGCTAAGTGCCGATGCAGTAAACGACATGGTGTCGGTTCCGTGCAGTATAACAAATCCATCGTACTTGCTGTAGTTTTCACCAATAAGGGCTGCAAGCTTTTTCCAAAACTCGGGGTTAATATCCGATGAGTCGATTGGTGGTTCAAAAGAGTAGGTGGTTAGGTTATAGCCAAATTTTTTAAGTTCAGGCACCTCCTGCTCTATTTGTTCAAAGTTAAAGGGAGCCAATGCTCCGGTCTCGGGGTTTTGCTTCATGCCAATGGTTCCCCCAGTATAAACTATTAGTATTGATATATTACCCGATTTCATCAATGTCAAGTTTGAAGAGTTTTACAGCGTTTTGGGTTGTTTGCTTTGCAATTTCATACAGTGATGTATTCAGCAAGTCGGCTATTTTTTCGGCAACATAGATAAGATTATAGCTCTCGTTACGCTTCCCCCGAACGGGCACCGGTGAAAGGTAGGGTGAATCTGTTTCGAGCAAGATTTTTTCGGGGTTCATTTGATAAAGTAACTCGGCAACTCCTCCATTCTTGTAGGTTACAATTCCACCTATACCTATGTAAAATGTTCTATACTCATCGATATGATTGTAATCGTGGAGGGTTCCGGTAAAACTATGAAAAACACCATGTAGGTTTTCGTCTATCTCCTGATCCACTATCTCAAATATCTCCTTAAATGAATTTCGGGAATGAATTACAACGGGAAGATTATGCTTTTTGGCCAACTTTAACTGGTATCGAAAGGCCTCCTGCTGCTGAGGAAAAAACGTTTTATCCCAGTATAAGTCGATGCCTATTTCACCAATCCCCCAATATTTTGCTTTTGCCAGCTGATCCTCAACATGGTAAATCTCCCTTTCGAATCCACTTTTAACCGATGTGGGGTGCAATCCCATCAAGGGGAAACATTGCGGAAAACTCCGACACGTATCGAGTAAGCGACTTGTTGAAATTGAATCGATATTAGGTAAAAGGTGATATCGCACGCCAGCCTCAGAAGCGCGCTTCAGAACGGCTTCACGATCGGCATCGAACTCCTCCGAAAAAATGTGCGAATGGGTATCGATTAAAAGCATTTCCTATTCCTTTTGAGCTGCGTAATACATTTTACTACCTGGCTTGATGCTATCGAGCTGAGCAGAAAACGAGGCAACCACATTCCTGAAAGCCTCAAGATTTTCCTGTTTAACAGGCTCAACCGGAGGCGATTTCATTTTTAGCGGATCTATGGGTGAACCGTTCATCCAAACACGCATATCAAGGTGGGGTCCAGTAGCGTAACCTGTCCGACCCACATAACCAATAATATCGCCTTGCTTAACCCTTGCTCCCCTTGTAATACCCTTAGCAAACTTTGAGAAATGGTTGTAACCAGTGGTGTACACGCTGTTATGGCGAATCTTAACGAAATTACCTGCGGCTCTATCGTAGCCCATATCTATTACCACTCCATCGCCAAGTGCCATTACTGGTGTTCCTTCGGGTGCAGCATAGTCAACCCCTGTATGAGGCCTATAAATCTTAAGGACAGGATGAAAACGATTGCCGCTAAACCTACTTGAAATGCGTGAAAAGCGAAGTGGAGCTTTGAGGAATGACTTACGTAACGAGTTCCCCTTCTCGTCCCAGTAGCTGGCTACGGAGTCCTGTTCAAACCTGAATGCGTAAAACCTCTCTCCTCGATGCTCGAACCATGCTGCATAAATAGTGCCTATACCTATTGATGTGCTATCGACATATAGCTCATCGTAAATTACCCTGAACTTATCGCCTTTAAATAGCCCGAAGAAATCGACAGTCCATGCAAATATATCGGATAGTTCCAAAGCAAGCATAGGGTTTAGCCCGTTGGCTTTCATATCAACCCAAAGTGATGTTTTGATTTCGGCCTCGGAGATTTTTCTTAGAGGGACAATATTCTTTTTGAATGGGTAAACATAAAGCGAGTCGGTAAGACTAAAAACGAAGTACTCAACCGGCGATACTTCATATACCAAATAAGCAGGGGTTTGCAACGAATCTTTTCGAGAAAAAATCTTATACCTTGCACCAACCCTCACCTTTTTCACATCAAAAATATCGGGAGTTAACGAGAGAAGAAAAGCGTTAACATCTCCGGGGATATTTAAACCGAAAAGTATTTTACTTAGGGTTTGATCTCTTTTTACGGTGTACTCAGTAACGTAAAACGAATCGACTGGGATGCCATATTCCAGAATGGGTTGAGGTTCATCGGCTACCGGTTTTATTGTTTGGGAGGGATTATAGAGTTTTATGTCCGCTGTCCCTATAAAGTAATCTACTAAAAGCACTGTAATTACCGATAGAACGAATATGGGTAAAATCTTTTTAAGCATATCGCCGCTGAATTTTGCCCCAAAACTACCAAAAAAGAATGTAATTGCATTTTGGTTATTCTAATTTGATGTAGGTTTGCAGAAAAATTGTTTAGAGATGAGCGATACATCCAAAAGAACTGAATTGTACGAGTTGGGAGAATTTAAATTGATTGACATACTAACCGAGCCGTTTGTCCCAAAACGCAGCGAAACAATTAAGGGTGTTGGCGATGATGCGGCAGTAATATCGATAGGTAATGGTGAGTGCTTAGTGGTTACTACCGATTTACTGCTCGAAGGAATCCATTTTGACCTTACCTACACCCCGCTTAAGCACTTAGGGTACAAAGCCATTGTGGTGAACCTAAGCGATGTTTACGCCATGAACGCTACCCCCATGCAGGTTACGGTTTCCATTGGTGTTTCCAAGCGATTTTGTGTTGAAGATTTGGAAGAGATTTATAAAGGTATAAAGCTTGCCTGCGATAATTACAATGTAGATATGGTAGGAGGCGATACCACCTCATCGATGACCGGAATGACCATTAGCGTTACCGCAATAGGCAAGGCAAGCGAAACCGATATTGTTTACCGAAGCGGGGCAAAGGTTAACGATTTGATTTGCGTAACCGGCAACTTAGGCGCAGCCTACATGGGCCTTCAACTGCTTGAACGTGAAAAACGAATTTTTATGTCGAACCAAACAGCCAAACCTAAGCTGGAAGGCTACGACTATATTCTGGAGCGAATACTAAAGCCCGAAGCCCGTAGGAATGCCATTGAAAGTCTCTGTAAAGCAGGAGTTAAACCAACATCAATGATCGATGTTTCCGATGGACTCTCGTCGGAACTGCTGCATATATGCAAAAGTTCAAATGTAGGATGCAGAATCTACATGGAAAAAATCCCAATTGATGAACAAACCGTAAAAATGGCGGAGGAATTTAATATCGACGTATATACAGCAGCTATGAATGGCGGTGAGGACTATGAATTACTGTTCACTGTTCCTTTATCGGAATACCAAGTGGTAGATAGTATGGAAGGGGTAAGAATTATTGGACACATTGTTGAACCCCACCTCGGCGCCTACATGATACCGCCATCAGGTGAAGATATTAGGATTACCGCTCAGGGCTGGAATGCCTTACAGAAGGAATAACAATAAAAAACCCCGCTATGCGGGGTTCTTATTTTACTCGTTGATAATTCCTTTGTACTGCTCTGCATCAAGCAAATCGTTTAGCTCAGCAGGATTGGTCATTTTAATTTTAATCATCCAGCCTTCGCCATAAGGATCCTTGTTAACGATATCGGGCTGTTCGGTAACCTTTGGGTTAACTTCAATCACCTCACCGCCAACCGGCATGAACATATCGGAAACGGTTTTAACGGCCTCGATGGTACCAAAAACCTCTTCCTTAGCAAGTGTTTCACCCTGTGTTTCAATCTCGATGAAAACGATGTCGCCAAGTTGTGATTGGGCAAAATCGGTTACGCCAACAGTAGCCATACCATTGCCTTCATCCTTGATCCACTCGTGATCCTTTGTGTACTTTAGGTTCGATGGAATATTCATAGTATTGTTTTTTTTAAGTGTTATACTTAAGATTTAGATGTTCAAAAGTAGTGAATTTTAAAATTGAAAGTTCAAATCGAATTGTTTTTTTAATGGCTGCTATATGTTGTTCAGCACATTAGTTGACCAGTTCAAATCTCACACTAAAACCAAAGCTGGTATTGGTTGTCCTAAAGGTTCTGGAAACCTTTGGATTATTAAGAGTTCGATCGAAGAACAGGCGAATGGTTACCTTCTCATTAATTCGGTAGTCGGCAGCAGTTTTAATAGTGCTTATAAGTTGCCCGGCAATGATATCGTTGGAATCCTCAACCAGCTTTCGCAGTATGGTAGTATTATCGCGCAGCGAAAAGTCAACAGTTAACCGTAAATCGCTTTTAATGGCCTTTTTACCGCCATCCTCGGCTTTGAATATCAGAGGCAAATCCTCAAACCTATAGCCTGCGCCAACAATGTACTCATTCCCATAAATCTCAGTAAGTTGATTATTGGCAAAGCTCATGGCCAACGACCGGCTATTCTTTATCTCGATTCGATTGGTGAGGTTGTTATTCCATCCCAGGTCCAGACCGATAAGTGGGGTAAATTGTTCGTTGATGGCAACGTTTGTGATTTCGTTTTGAGGGACAAAGTCACCGTTGATGTTACGAGCATAGCTAAACCCGTCGTCGTCGGGTGCATAAGTGAGATTGCTTGTGAAAGCTCCGATGGTATAAAGTGAACGGTAACCGTGGTTCAGGGTAATGGACTTAAACCAACGCTTAAATGGTTTCATTTTGGCCAAACCGTCGTACGATAGTTGCCAGTTAGGCATAGGTACCAAAGGAAAATCGCGAAGCGATACTTTGTTGGGTGAGGTATTGGTGTAAGCCGCCAAAAACGAAGCCCTGAGGACATCCTGCGATAGAGGCCCATAACCATCGGGGAATCCGGTTACAGGATCGATAACCGATGGATCGTAACCCTGCGACGGATTTGCCACCCTCCTATCGCGTAGCCTATAGGCAATAGCCAAACGGTTCTGCTTCATCCTCTCAAAAGCCTTAGAACTCTTAGCCTTGCTGCTTCCCTCGAATGCCGTTCCAATTGTTAAAACACTAATACTGAAATTACCTGTGGTTAGTGGGCTAAGCACCCTGTAGGAACCCAATCCATCGGATTTGAATATTTTGCTATTGCTTTTACTGAAGGTACGAGTAGCACTAATATCGAACCGGAAATTTGGTAGGGGTTCCAGCGTTGTTCGGAAGTTAAGGGTTTGGTTGCGGGTAAATACCACAGGAGTATTAAATGAAGTATCGCGGGTAAGCCAACCATTGGTAGCAGCCTTCCACGCAAAATCGGGGTCTTGCCAGCCAGCCACAAATTCCCATCCCGGGGCAAGCATTCCATTAAAATTCTCAGTACCCAAATAATTCACGCCGGGTTTATAGCCAGGGAGTAGTGTTCCATTTGTTTCGGTGTACGAAGCGCCTATGCTCTTTACGCTCATCAATAGTCGTAGTGTAGTTTCAAGGGCAAACTTGACCGGGTTGATCTTTTCGGGGGCTTTCCCTTCAACAACAACTTTACAGTTCTTGTAATCGGCATCGGCTTTTATGGCCACTTTGGTGTCGCCCCGTACTTGTGAACTCACTTTAACCTCTTTACCATTCGAGTCGAATACCTTAACAGTTACCTTTTCGGTTTTTAGCTTATGGGTTATAACCTTGGTAGCATTAGCCCTCAAATTAACCTTTTCCTCTTCGTACTTAACCGTTCGGGTTTGGGGCGCAGCACCTCTTGCCCTTTGGTCAAATTGTTGGTTTACCCGCTTCAAATAGCCCACCTTATTAAATAAGGTATTAATATTGATTTGGCCATTTAGTTGAATGGTGTTTGAGTTTTGAACAGTATTACCGGGATCGAACCGTGAGGTATCGGCCATGATTGGTCCAGCCTGCCAACGGTATATCCCCGTATAACGCGATGTTACACTAATCCAATTAAGTAAGGGGATCTTACTTAGCGGTAATGAGTAGGTGATGTTAAACTGATGGTTGTACATGGTGTTTCGTCCACCCCTACGGATATTCTGCCAAACCGAATCCTTCCACTGCTCATACCTATCCCTATCCCTATTCCTATCAACCATACCTTCGGGCTCATCGATACGAGCCGTGGAGGTTGCCACAAAATCGAACTTAACCGATTGGGTTATGTCCCAGTTCAAGGAGTAGTTCCTATTCCACATGAAATCCTTTGAGAAAGTAGGCAGGAATACCTGATTCGGATTCTGAATGTTTCGGAACTGCTGCTCAAAGTAATTCCTGTTCAAATCGGTTCGGAACGAGAGTTGGGTTGGGAATAGGTTGAAATTAAAATCGCGGATTAATGCCAAATAGTTTGAGTTTAACCATTTTATCTTACTAAATGGGGTAATATACTTGGGCTGCCGGTTATAGTTATAGGTAAATGCACCACGTATATTACGCTGAATTCGATGATCAATTCTAATATTTCGGGAAAATATCTCGCTGTAAGCGTAGCTTACCGAGATATTAGCGGGGTCCCATAGGCGTGGTTTTGAGCCCATTTTATCAATTTTTACATTGGTAAAGTTTATGCTCCGCCTTCGGGTGTAATCCTGAGCAATACGTTTAATGGAATCCCTCTCCCTTTGCGATGAGTTCCGTAAGGCATCGTCAAGCAGGATATCGGGATCCAGAGGATTGTACTGTGGATTTGACATCGACTCCCCAAAGCCGATAAACATAGGAATTTTGATGTTAAATGATGATGGGAAGAATTTGCCCAGCTCAAGGGTTGAGTTGATGTCGTACTGGTAAACAGTTTCTTTACTCCGCTCATTCACCTTCTTTTCAATTGAACCAAAACCAGGAGTGATGGTAGTACCAGCAACAGTAACCATTCCTAAATCGGCAAGTTTTGCCGACAGGCGAGCATTGGCAGCCCATCCGCTTTGGTCGTTAAAATTGGTAAGCCTTAGCTCATTGAACCATGCTATAACCGATTTAGGCAGGCGATCATCGGCAGGATTGCGAATACCTATCATTATCACCTTAACGTTGCTAAGGTTAGGATTACCGGTAACCTTCAACTTTCGATTGCCATCCTGAACCGTATAAACCGTGTTAAGAGTAATCAGAGAGCCCGACTTTTGCATGGCATTATTACGGGCAACCTTAACATCAACAAGTTTATCAAGATCAATATCAATCACATTTTCTCTTGGCCAAACCGCTTCACGGTCACGCTCCCGGTTATTGTAGTAAAAACCGTATGGGGTTAACTTTAAGGGTACCTCGTACTCGTAGTAATTTGAATTGTAATCGGTTCCTATTCGGACAAAAGCAGTTACCTCGTAATCGTTCAATGGGTAACCCTCAATGGCTTCGGCATGAACGTCCATTTTGAGGCGCTTGTACTGCCTAATATCGATATTAACATTTTTGAATGACGCACGGGCATCACCATCGGCCAAGTCGGTTAATCTGTATTGCATGGCCTGCTCGTTTAGCTGTATGAGCTGGGGCTGACTTGGATCAACAACCCTATCAACACCCGGAGGTAGCACATAGTTTACGGGGGTTCGCTTATCGTTCTCCTCGATATTCACCGTTGAAATAGCTAAACTACCAACGGGCAAATCGCTAACGGGCATGCCCTCCTGTCCCTGTATCAGTGAGAAATTATACTTTCGCCACTCGCTACGGACTAAATGGAGCGTAGCAAATCGCAGAATTACTGTATCGTCGAAACCCCGAAGGAACATCCTCATGAAGCGAATCGACTTAAAATCCTCAATTGGTCCCACAACCTTTTCGTACTCTGCTATGGGCACCTTAAACTGATACCACTTAACGGGTTTATTTAGAACTTTATCCTTGTCGCCAACAATAACGTTGGTAATAAAGTTCTTACCAACCTCCATGTCCTGCGGGCGAAGCGAAATATGATACTGATAGTATGCCTCGTTCTCGTTCATGGTATTATCGGTCCCCAATTCCTCCACATCGGGGGTTGAATAGCTTTGCTGCGAGGTGGTTCCTGTGGCAACGGGTGAGTTGTTTTCGGTTCCATTAAAATACTTGTAACGGTCGAGGATGGTGGCTCGTTGCTGATCGTAAATACTGTTCAGGTAATGCCTGAAATTATCGCCGGCAGGGTCGCTTTCGAATCCGGCAAGTACATCATTATCGGTTATTTTATTCCGAAGTTGATTGATATACTCCGAAAAGAAAAACTGCTCATCGGGGATTCCATCTCCATCTAAGTCAACTGATGATGAAAGGCCATCTAACCCTATATCCTGAAATGGACGTTTAGTTTGATCGTTATCAAAACCCACTGGCAAATACTGCTTTGTTGGAACACGCCCCCATGCTGTTTGATCGGTTTTTGCCAACTCCTCGGCCGATGTGGGCAATCCATTCTCAAACGATTTTCGCCCATCCTTCAAAATGTCTTCGGAGATGTTTCCAAGGTTGATATAAAAATCGCCCCCCTTATGCAGAGTATCGTAAACAAACGGATCCATCAACCAGAATTCGATATACTCAATATTTGAAGCCTCAAAATCGGTTGTACTGAGGTTTCGCATTATGCCTGCCCATCGCCTTTGAGGATCTATAAGTTTTCCATTTGCATCGAGTTCTGTAGTGTTGAAGTTATATTGGCCTCGTTCCATGGGATAATATGCGAGGTTCAGAACGGAGATGTTTGTTGGCTGCCCTTGCGGCGTATTCTTATTAGGGAAAAGTTCACGTTCAAAGATTTCGCGCACAAAATGATTCCCCTGTAACTCTTTATTATTCCTGAGGTACGAGGGTGTAAGCGACGTGTTACGCAGGAATAACGGGTCGATATAGTACCATGCCAAATGGGCACGGTTATAGCCATACCGTAAGTCGTTTGAGTATGAAGCTTCAGGAAACATGTCGGGTTGACCCTGCGGAGTGCTTGCCAACTTCCACTCCACCCACGAGCGTATATCGAGCGACGTGCTGCTGCCCTCAAAATCATCAATGTAAACAGTTCCGGCTTTCCCAATGGCACGTGAGTGTCCCGGAATTAGCTGGGCAAACTCAGCATCAAAAGTAATTGTCGATTTCTCCTTGGTTTGGATGAATGGTAGGAAATCGACCATTTTGGTCAGTAATTTCGATTCGGTTTGGTAGGCGGTATTAAAGCCCCAAATGGTGTTTGATATGGCTTCGTTTCCAAAGCTAACCTTTTGGGTTAGTGGGCGCTCCGTCAGATTCATTATGGTTGCCCCAAAGCTAAAGTTGTCGGAAAAACGGTAATCGAAATGGGTGCCCACCAAGGTTTTGGTTTGTAAACTAAAAAGGGCGTTGCTCTCAACTGCAACCCGAATGGGGGTTCCCGATTCAAGTAAGCCCTGGTTAATAATTCGTACCGTACCCAGGTTATAGTCAACAATAAAATCAACATCCTCCTGCAACTTAACGCCACCGGCGGTTACAACCACTGCTCCCTTAGGAATATTAGGTGCATTAAGGAAGATTTCCGATCCCCCGGCCGATTTATAGGTACCTCCAATAATAAACTTGTTCTTATCGGCAACCTGGCGCGCCTTGGTTAATGAGGAGTCGTAAAGTTCCTGGAAAACATATTTCTGGGCAATGGCAGGATCACCTATCCGCGATGCCAAATCGCGGCCAAAGGGTTCAAGAACAGGGAAAATAATTTTACCGCTGGCCGAGTTAATGGTAACCCCTTCAATGAAATCAAATACTCCATCGGAAAAGGCATCGAGCTGGTTGTTCAGGTTGTCGAGGTTAAGAACTTTGATGAGGGGCATCTCGGCAATATTTCCTTCCTTTAAGTAGTTCACCGGAGTACCGGTAGCATCGTCTTGGTAAAAAATATCTAGCCTAAACTCATCTTTACTAATCTGGTAAGCATTCATGGAGTAGATATTCTTCATCATCAACCTCCATGTGGGCATTTTGGGGCTAAGGTTTGTTCCCTTCAGTAACTTAAGAATCAGTGCTTTGGGTGCCTCCACCCCATCGGTGGAAAATTCACCCACCTTGTAGGTTTGGCCGTTATAGGTGTATTCATAGGCTACGGCAAGCACCTCATCGCTATTCAATGCCGACGATAAAGAGATATAACCTAATGACTGATTCAGCGTAAACTCATTCGACGATAGTTTACGGGCATATTCAATCTTTTCGTAATCGCGCCCACCGGTAAAGCCCTGCGATTCAAGTGGCAGAAGCACATTACTTACATCGGCTATATTACGAATACCTGCATAGGTAGTGGTCATCAACTCGTACAGGTTGTTTAGCCCATTACTTACAGGTCCACTTCCGGTTTGGGTGAAAATATTGGAAGCAAAAATGTTATTTTGGGCCTCGCCCAAGTCGGCAAAGGCAATAATATTGCGCGAGTTCTCAAAGTTTGCCTGCTTATTTGTTACCCATACTTCAATTTTAGTAATTTGAATGCCCGAGTTAATAATGGGCAGATTCATCAATGCACGATTGTAATTCTCACGGAAGTAATGCGATAAAAAGAAGTGCCTGTTAGCATCGTACTCATCGGCTTTTATCTGAAAATCTCGGGTTTGGGCACCACCCTTAATCTCCATTACCTGGGTTTGCCCGTTCTGCTTCGAAACCACACTGGTAACGTTTAACTTACCAAATTTTAATTGGGTTTTAATACCAAACAGGCTCTGGCTTCCGGTAATAAGCGTGCCCGGTAGAGGCAGCGAAACATTACCAGCTTCGATGCGTTGAATTATTTCATCCTCAAAGCCGTTATACTCAACCTTCACATTGTTTTCAAAGTCGAAAGTGGCCTCGGTGTTGTAGTTCACCTCCATCTTGAGTTTCTCACCAATCTTACCAGAAACATTCATCTGGATTTTCGACTGAAAATCGAAGGTGGTGTTCCTGCGCTGATCAACCGGTAGTGCAGGGTTATCGGTCTTGGCGCTCGATACGCCAAATACCAGCTCTGCATTACCCTGTGGGATTATTTCAATGGTGTTGCTCCCGAAAATGCGGTCAAAGGTTTCGCCGCCAACCTGAATACGGGGTAAAATCCCATCGCCTTTCCCCACAAATTCACCGGTTTGTTTTTGCCGCCAGTACTCCCGCATGGTCTTCTCCACACGATACGACCGGTATTCGTCAGCTGAAAGTACCCGAGGTGTTTCGATGTTGGTATTCCCAACTTTTTTGTAGATGATATATCGGTTATTGATTGGGTCAAACTCAACCTCCTCGGTAATATTTGAAGGGTTTGATAGGTATAGCGGCGAATACTGGGTATCAATTGACCAAATACCAGGTTGCTTAATAGGAAGAGGCAGTTTTAGTGTATCCTCTTGAAAAACTGTAACAGAAAAAGCTCTCGTAGAGCTAATGGTTACGAGAGTGATAAACCCAATGAATCGGATAGTATGGTAACGAGTTAAGTATTTAATTCTCAAATTACAAGACATTTTACAGTTACTACAAGCGTTTGAGGGCATGCTTAATGAGCGCCTCAACTGGCATTTGCCCCATTTCCTTCAAAACCTGGTCAATTACCTTATCGGCTGCTGAACGGGCAAAACCAAGCATCACCAATGCAGATAACGCTTCGCTCTTCAAAGTATTGTTTGATGTTGATAAAATTTGTGATACCGTAACATCGCCTAACGATACCTTATCCTTGAGATCAACAACTATACGCTGCGCAGTTTTTAGTCCAATTCCCTTAACCTGCTTAATCAGGTTAACATTTTCGGTTGTAATGGCTGCCTGAATTTCGTCGGTAGTAAGCGACGAAAGAATGAGCCTTGCCGTACTTGCACCTACCCCGGAAACCGAAATCAAAAGGCGAAAAACCTCCCGCTCACGGACATCGGAAAAGCCATAGAGCAGATGAGCATCCTCACGGATAATTTGGTGAAGCCATAGCTTAACCTGTGTTTTCCCTTCGAGCTGCGAATAGGTCTGTAACGAAATATTGACAAAATATCCTATGCCACCTGCCTCTATAATGGCATGGGTGGGCGATAACTCGGTAAGGGAACCCTGGATATACTCGTACATACAATAGTTTTTATGCCGTTTCGGGATCGACAGATTGTAGCGGGTTAGCAGTTAACTCTTTATGCAACTGCCGGTTACGAAAGATATCAATGGCAAGGTAAACCGCCTGTCGGAACGAGTTGGGGTTTGCCAGGTTTTGGCCTGCCAAATCGTACGCTGTTCCATGGTCGGGCGAGGTTCGTACTATGGGCAAACCAGCAGTATAGTTTACGCCAGTATCAAAATTTATCACCTTAAATGGCGATAGGCCTTGATCGTGGTACATGGCCAGAATGGCATCGAAACGGGTAAACCTATCGGAACCGAAGAAACCATCGGCAGGGTATGGCCCCATGGCTACTATTCCCTCATCGTTCGCCTGCTTTAGGGCAGGCATTATGATTGTGGTTTCCTCCGTTCCTATTACTCCGCTATCGCCGGCATGGGGATTGAGGCCAAGCACTGCAATTCGTGGCCTACGAATGGCAAAATCCTTTACCAGCGTATCGTTTAGCAAACGTAACTTGGTTAGAATTGCCTCAGTGGTAATACTTTTCGATACTTCAGAAATTGGGATGTGTCCGGTTACCACACCAACCCTCATGGTATCGCTTACCATAAGCATAAGCACATTCTTTACACCAAACTCATTGGCTAAAAACTCGGTATGCCCCGGAAAACTAAAACTTTGGCTTTGAATATTGGCCTTATTGATAGGAGCAGTAACCAAAACATCTATTTTACCTGCTTTTAAATCGGCTATGGCAGCCTGAAGAGCCAATAAAGCTCCTTGCCCGCCATACTCCGTGGATTTTCCCAACTCCACCCTGACGTTTTCGTCCATGCAGTTTACAATATTGGGGCGTTTGGGATTGGCCTCGCTGGCATCCTTTATCTGGTTAAAGCTGAAGTTTTCAATGTTCAATGCTTTGCGATGGTAGGCTGCCACCTTAGGAGAACCGTAAACAATTGATGTGCACATCTCGTCCATCCGAGGGTCCATCAATGTTTTAATAATTACCTCATAGCCTATTCCGTTTATATCACCCTGGGTGATACCTACCCTAATCTTCTCGCTGCTCATACTTTGTTGTATTTTAAATGGCGTGTAAATATGCAAAAGTAAAAAAAAGCTGTTAACATACTTAATACCTTTGTGTTTTTACAGGGAATGTTTTTGTTTCTTTTAATACCTTTGCCCAACCAATACAAGAACATGCAAGTTAAAGATATTTTAAAAAAAGCGATTAATCTTGAACCGCTCACCTCTGATGAGGGTGTTTTCATCTATTCCAGTGCGTCAACGCCCGATTTGATGTTTGTGGCTAATGAACTCCGCAAAATTCACGTTCCGGGTAACAAGGTAACCTGGCAAATTGACCGAAACGTTAATATCACCAACGTGTGTATATCGGGATGCAAGTTCTGTAACTTCCACTGCGGCCTTCAGTCCGATAGCGCCTTTATCACGTCAATTGCAGAGTATAAAGTAAAGATTGAAGAACTTGAGCGTTACGGAGGCGACCAACTTTTACTGCAGGGCGGACTTCATCCCAAATTGGGAATTGACTTTTACATCAATCTTTTTCGTGAGCTTAAGTCGATGTTTCCCAACATAAAGCTGCACGCCTTAGGGCCACCGGAGATTGCCTTTATAGCCAAAAAAGAGGGCATGACCTACCGGCAAGTTCTTGAACAGCTTGTTGAGGCAGGTCTCGATAGCTTGCCTGGAGCGGGAGCTGAAATTCTGGTCGACAGGGTACGCAAGCAAATATCACCGGGCAAACCCGATACACAGGCATGGCTCGAGGTGATGGCTCAAGCCCACGAAATGGGACTTGTTACCTCGGCTACCATGATGATTGGGCATATCGAAACCATGGAGGAACGCATTGAGCATTTAATCAAACTTCGTAACCTGCAAGCCCAAAAGCCCGCCGATGTTCCTGGTTTCCTCAACTTCATTGTGTGGACTTTTCAGGATGAGGGCACCAAGCTGCAGCGCGAGGGCGTGCGAAATACAGTAACTACCGAGGAATACCTAAGAACCATTGCCCTTTGCAGAATTATGCTAAACAATATACAAAACATACAGGCATCGTGGCTAACGGTGGGTATCGATGCTGCTCAGCTCTGCTTGCACGCTGGGGCTAACGATTTTGGCTCAATAATGATTGAGGAGAATGTGGTTTCGTCGGCTGGGGCTAAGTATAAAATGGATGCCTATGGCATTCAGAAAGCTATTGTTGATGCAGGCTTTGAACCTCAACTCCGCAACCAGCGTTACGAATACATTACGCTCCCCGATTGCGAGTTTAGCCGTATCTATAGTGTTGAGGAGCTAAAGCAAAACTCTAACCCAAATTACGAAGCATAAAAAAAGCCAGCTAAAAGCCGGCTAACCAACCAAAAACAGTTATGACGGAATAACAAAGAATTACTTGTTCTTGAGCAGTTCCTTTTCAATAATCTCCTTAAACATTTTCTTGGTTTCCTCGGGGGTTTGAGCAATACCTGAGGATGCAAAAGGTTTACCGTTCATAGGGAAGAAAATAAAAGTGGGTATGCTCTGGATTCCAAGTTCAGCAGAAATTTGCTGCTCGGTTTGGGTATTTACCTTGTAAACATAAATCTTACCATCGTACTCCTTGGCCAGTTCCTCGAGGATTGGCCCTGCAATGCGGCAAGGGCCGCACCAACTTGCCCAAAAATCGACAATGGCGGGCTTATCGCCAAGGTACTTCATGTTGTCTTGACCCTTTGTGTAATCAAGAATTTTTGTAAGAAAGTAATCGCGGGTTATCTCAATGGCATAAACCTTTTTGGTTTCCTTTGAGTTGGTTACAGGTTCGCCCTCGTTTTGCTTAGCCGAGGTGCCATTGCATGCACCAAGAGCAAAAACGGTTACTAAAAGAACCGGAAAAATAGCAGCAAGTTTTCTCATAGCTATCGTGTTTAAATTATTATCGGTTTTAAAGGGCAGGCAGTTCCTACCCCATTATTACCTATTGCCGTTATCGGCAAAAGTAAATGCGCCATACCCACAAATCCTTACACATAAACCACAGTTCTTGCAGTTTTCCTTATCTATCTCGGGTGCGCTATTCCAGCTACGCTGTTTAATTGCACCTGTAGGACAGTAACGAACCACCGGACAGGGATGGTTCTGTGGGCATCGTGCTTCATCAACAACAATAGTACTCATTTTGTTCACAATTTTCAATGGCAAAAATAATATATTTTCATATTTCAATATGTTAATTTATGTTTAACTTGATTTTTAAGAGTAAAGGGCTTGAAACGCCTTGAGGGGTTTAAGATTCAAGATTCAAAATTCAAGATTCAAGATTTAAGCCAAGTACAATGAATTAAGAATTTAATCCAGGCTAAAAAAGGGGGGATACGAAAATATTTTTAGGGAAAATTCGTCAGTTGAAAAAAAATCAATTGACGAATTTGGTTTCAAGTTACTGGAAGAGATATAGTTCAAAAAGGCATAAAAAAAGGAGGGTTTCCCCTCCTTTTTAATATCACTTTTAGGTTAATTATTTACCACCCCTGAGTTTTACTTCGTAGGTTTTGCCGTTAACTGTAACGTATGCTAGGTTGTCGCATTCACCATTGCCGTAATCAATGGAGGCTTGCTTATCGCCTACAGTTATGTCGATAATACCCTGAACAATCCAGCGGCAGCTGAACCTAAACATCAGGGCGCTCTTGATTTGGTGGGTATAAGCATTTCCTTGACGATTTACACCGTTAGCAGTACCCTCGAGAGTATATACATCATCCCAAACATTGTAAGGAGTGTCGTAACCGGCAACCCATGTGCGGGTACGTTCTACTGTTCTGGTGTAGGTGGTACCATCGGTAAAGGTAATCTTACCATTGGTAAGAGTTATCTGATACTGGTGTTCAGCAGTTTTGCGAATGACCTTGATTCCCTCAATTAGGTTACCGTTAATGGTGAAATTCTTGAAGGTAATAGTCCGTTCGAATTCAGCACCATTATATTGACCACAGGTACGTATTACAATTATACCGTTCTTTACCCTTTCAAAGCGCGAGTTAGCATTCACAAAATTGTTGTAAGTAATTGAATCAACTCGGCAATTCCCATCCCAAGAGGTTTTCCGAGTGCGGGTACCCTGTCCGCCCAGTGTTGCATACATCAGCTGCGAATCCTTGGAATCGCCGACGAGGGTGAGCTCATCCACCTCAGTAATTACATCATCGTAGTAACTATCCACATCTGAATCCTCAGCTGCCTGAGTGATTATTGGATCCTGTTCATCGTCCTTTTGGCACGAGGTGAAACTGATTGCTGCCATCATCATGAGGCCAGTTGCAAAAATTAAACTTGTACGTTTCATAGCTGTAAAATTTAAGTTAGACATTTGGTTAATGCATTCAATTATTTGTTAGTAATCACAATTATTTCACCACTGTATTTCCACTTCAAATCGAGTGGTATGCATACCAGGTTCAAGGCTTCGGCTAAGTTGGTGCGCTTGAAGTAGCCTGTGTAAAACCTGTTGGCATCGGTATCGAGGAAAATATCCACATCAAATTGGCGCTCTAATTCCTCAACCACTGAACTTAAAGGTACATTTTGGAAGAAGAATTCATCTTTAATCCAGGCTGGTTTAGCTGCTACCTCAATTGCCTCAGCCTTTTTAACATGTAAAGTATAGCCCATAGTATTAGCCTCCATTCCTTTTGTAAGCAAGGTTTGCGATTTGCTATTTGCTGCAACAACTTTAACTTTCCCTTCGTAACAGGTTACCTTAACCATGCCATTCCGGCTTAACACGTTGAACACAGTACCCAGTACGGTGGTTGTTGCACCGGTAGTTAATACCCTAAAACGTCGGCCTTTGGTAACCTCGAATAAAGCTTCGCCCGTTAACGATACATTCCTATCGAAAAACCAACGGTTTTTGTTATACGCAAGCCGCGATTCGGCATTCAGGGTAACCTTACTGCTATCGGGTAGGTAAACCACTGCATGCTCGCCTCGTTCAAGCTGAACGGTTACATTACCTAATCTGTAAAGGTAGATATATGAAGCAAGCATGGTTGCAACTATAAACGAAGCTGCCACAGCAACGCGTGCAAAGGTCAATTGCAGAACTCTTGCTTTCGATTCTTGTTTAAACCCTTCGGTTCCCAGTTTCTCAAAGATCGCTTCCCAAGCCTCGGAACGTTTCTTCCCCTCAGGCACCCTGTAGCTTTCGAGTAGCCTTTTAACATTTTCAGGAAGATTACCTATGTTACTGTTCCGAGTCATTTTGTTTCCTTTTGCTATTAATACAACCCTCTTTAAAATCACCCTACTAAAAAATTCAAAAAACTTTTCATTGAACTGTTGTCGTGGTTGTTTTACTATTAATACAGCTATTTCAAAAAATACCCTACCGATTTTTAAAAAAAGTAATGGATTGACTAAGTTTTATCCGATTACACATATTCCATCATGAATTTTTCATTTGGGAAACCAAAAATTTATATTGTTCAGTCGTTTGATTTATTATCATTTTTTTACATTTGCCCATCAATTTTTATTTGAAATGGAACACAAAGTAGTATTTACCGACTCTATTGTTGTAGATTTTTGTAAAGCAACAGCCGATGATAATCCCATACACAACCCCAATTACATGTATGGACAGAATAAAGGGGTAGTTGTACCAGGGATGTTGCTTTTTTCAACAATAGTTAACATGCTCCACAATAAAACCAGTGAGTTATTCAATTACTACAAGCTGGTTTTTGGTAATGTAATCTGCACAAACGAACAGGTTGATCTGGGTTTTGAAACAGATGGCGAACGCAGATACCTTTACGCAATTAACGGTCACGATTCATTTTCAACAAAAATCGAACGATCGCAGGTTATGGCCAATGTTAAGCCAATCGAATTTTCAAACACTGGGATAAATAGAGCGATGCAATACCAAGAAATACAGCTTGAAACCTATAGAAGATTAACCGGGAACTTCAGCAATGCAGTAGCCGACTTTTTGTTTACCATTGCTTACGCAAGTGCAGCGCTTTTTAAGGCTATTAGAGAACCTATTACCGAGGTTGAAAAGGAAATCAATGCGCTGCTAAACAAAACTATCAACCCCGACCAGGTATCGCCGTTTTATCAAACCCTTGAGATTTTTAGGGTAACTCCATACCGTGAGCTCAAGCCGGAAGGAACAATTGACTACAACATCCGTTTCGAAAGGGAAAAAATCAATAAAACCTATGTTGCCTTCGTGGTATGTAGCCACAACAATCAGGTTTTTTACAATTCAATTTACAAGTTAGTGGCTATACCCGATAAGCTGATAATGAGAATGGTGAAAGACAGGTGAAACGGATCAAGGTTCAAGAGCCTGTCCCGCGAAGCGGGATTCAAGGTTCAAGGTTTAAGGTTGACCCGTGACCATCAGTATTAACCCCTTTTTAAGTTCAACTTACTAAAACTTGATATTAAAAAAGAATGTGGGAGTAATACTGTAGCCGTAAATATCATGATACTCTATGATTGATTTGCCCTGAAGGTAATCGGCAACTGGCGTATCGGTTAGGGTGTAGGGGCGAGAGAGTATATTATTCCTGTTGTAAACATTGAATACTTTCACTCCTACCTCAAGCTCACCATCAGCAGAAAGTTTTGCCAAATAGCTTAGTCCAACATCTAACCTATGGTAGGGTTCTAACCTACTGGAGTTCTTCTCATACTCAGGCGATATGGTGAGGTTTGGCATCAGTAAGAGCTCATCCCAGGGTTTGGGTGTACCGTATATCCACGAACCTACCATTCTCCATTTTCTCCACTTGTAAATGCCCACCAGCTTTAGCTCATTCAAATGATCATCGAGCGCATAGTATTCTTCGCCTCCATTCAGGTTTGAGGATTGATTAAACGCCTTGCTAAGCGAATAGGATACCCATCCTTCTGCACTTTTCCAAGTTTTTCGAACCAGCACATCAACCCCCCATGAACGGCTGTCAACATAGAATATTTTGGATTGCTCAACAAACCTATTGGTTGATGTACGTTTGATTACAGTTTGAATATACGATAAACCTTCGGTTTCCTTAGCGTATCCCTCAACATCCACAGTTAAGCCATTGCTTGTGAAGTTAAAACCGGCAACAAAATGTTTCGATTTGACCACAGGAAAAGTTTTATCATCGGAAGCAGTCCAGAGGTAACGAATACCATCGCCCGTAACATAAATTCTGTTTACAAATTGATCATATAAACCTGCAGCAAACTTTATATCTACCTTGGATGAAGGACTAATAACCATTTGAATCCGTGGCTCAAAGTAGTAATGGTTTGATAGATTGTGATGGGTTATTCGCCCTCCTATGCTTAGCGATTTTAAACCAATGGTTTTGAAATTAAACTGCATCCAGCCAGTATTGGTTTCGGAATCGAAATTGTTTTGCCTAACGGTATCGGCAACAGGGATTGAATTTACAGCATGGTAATAATTTTCGTGTAGGTTAGAATTAACCCGATTGCTTTGGTAACCCAGTTCAATCATTAGTTGGTTCGATACTGCAATTTGAGCATTTAGGTTAATGGCTATATCGTTCAGCTTGGTTTCAGTTGCATAGTTTCGGATGATGGTATCGTAAATAGGTTGTGCGCTCCGTCGTTTAAGAGTGCTATCGTAGTGATGGTAGTTACTTGTAAAATCCGAAGCGCCAATGGTAAAGTTCTGGTAAAGCCATTTGCTCCATTGCTTTGCCCATCGCACTCCTACCCCACGGTTTCCCCAAGAAGCATTTTCGGAAATAAACGGTGATGCTATCATTTGCTGAAAGTCGAGCCTATCGCGTCCGGTATATCCGCTAAGCGAAATAACATCTCTCTCGGTAGGTTTCACGCTTAACTTGGCATTGGCATCGTAAAACAGATACGTAGGAGCATTAGGGTCGTTGCCAAAGGCGGTAAAGTTTTTCTTGGATAGCATGAGGTCGGAAGCGGCACTCTCAAAAAGGTTAAGGAATTGCGGTGAACGGTAAAAGTCGGTATAAGAGCGTCGCCCGGAGATAATAAACGATGCGTGTTTACCAATAGGGCCCTCAAGGGTAACATCGCCTGCCAGCTGATCGGTACCAGCATCAACCTTTACACTGTTTTCGTTACCCGTTTTACCGGTAATTTCGATAACCGATGAAGCCCTTCCACCCCAACGGGAATCGAACCCGCCACGGTAAAGCCTTACATCCTTTATGGCCTTGCTATTTAGGCTTGAGAATGCTCCAAAAAGATGATTGATGTAGTAGATGGTAAAGCCATCGTACGAAATCAGGTTTTTATCGGCAGGTGAGTGGCGGACAAGCAATCCCGAAAGCGACTCAGTGGTTCCATCGACTCCCGGAAGTAGCTGAAGGGGAGCCAACACATCAATTCCGGAAATGCTTGGAATATCACCAACCTTTCGGGTATCTAGTACCAACTCGCCCGGCCGATCGCCGGCTTCAAGCATCGAACTAATATTATGAACCACCTCAACCTCAGGAAGTGTAAACTGTTTGGGATCGAGCTCAACCACAACCGGTTTTGAATTGTACTGCACACGGGCAACCTTCATCTGTAAAGGTTCAAAACCTAAATATCGAACCTCAATGCTAACCGAATCGGATTTTACATCGGGTATGGTGAAAAAACCATCGGTATTGGTTATTGCGCCAATGTTGTTATCTATTAGTTGTATTGAAGCATAGGGTAAGGCCTCGCCCGATATCCTGTCGCGGACTATTCCTTGAATGGCCTTTGGTTTTTCATCAACAAGTTGCTTCTGCGACCTCTTTATAACATACACGTTATTCAGAGCAATGTACTCAAAACCAGAATCTTTCAACAATTGCTTCAAAACCCTTTCGGGGGAATCGTTCCTAAACTGACCGGTAAAAGTAACCTCGCTCAGCGCCACTGGATCGTAAGCAAATTTTATGTTATACTTGCTTGATAATGATGATAATACGTCGGTTATGGTTTGATTGCTATAGCTCTCAGTAATTCTTACCTTTTGGGCAAAAGCCGGCTGTTGGATTTGAATAATTAAACCAACAAAAAGAAAAATAAACCGATAATGAATTTTTCGCATAGATTTCCGGGAATATCTCATAAGCCTAATACAAGAATAGAGCCAAATACCCTACCTAAAAGTGAAAACGGTGGAGTCGGTATTCACTGTATATGTCAGACCCATTGATATTGCTATAACGTCCAACACTTCAGCAGCATTACCTGCTGGGATTGTGCCGGTGAAGTAACGATTTTCTGGTTCAAAACCTTCGGTTTTAATCTCAACTTGATAGAAGTCTGATACCTGCTCAAAGACTTTTGATAGTGGCTGATCGGTAAAGCTAAACTCATGGGTAACCCAAACGGGCTTGGTCAATTCCTTATCCGATTGCTTTGAATGTATCAAGGCCCCATCGCGTTTTACAACGCTCTCGCCCTTTTGAACTGTAACTGGTTGTAAACCCGATGAGGAAACCTTCACCGCACCTTCGAAACATTTCACCTCAAAGGTATTACCTCTGGAAAGAAGGTTGAACTCTGTTCCGGTTACCATTACCTGTTGGTTTTGGGTGTCGGTTATAACAAATTTACCCTTCCCGCCTTTAACCTTAAAGTATGCCTCGCCCTCCATCCTAATATTTCGGCCAAACCAACCATACGACCGTTTATAGGTTATCCATGTGTTAGAGTTAAGGATAACCAATGAGCCATCAGGAAGGTTATACTCAAGAGTCTGTGCTTGCTGCGTTTCAATGCGGTACTCAGTATTCAAAACAAATAAACTGCTAATAACCATAACTATGATTACCGAAGCGGCCACAAGCATCCAGGTGTATCGCGATTGCATAGTTACAACCTTTGCAGGCTCTTGCTGTTGGTTATCAATTGCCTGCATGAGCATATCCCACGCCTGCTCCTTGCTCCTGTTTGATGGCGGAACAGAAATGTTGAACTCAACAGGATTCT
>Ga0078972_1002669_pt1 | contig 57644 bp, 39 predicted proteins | sample YelNatPaOPGAMG01_FD_67568 | JGI IMG/M metagenome (GOLD analysis project Ga0078972, IMG submission 67568) | Hot spring thermophilic microbial communities from Obsidian Pool, Yellowstone National Park, USA - OP-RAMG-01 (SPADES assembly) (version 2) | ecosystem: Environmental > Aquatic > Thermal...
CTCAAGCAACGCCCCGAGCGGCGCCCCAGCCTATGCCAGCCTTTCGGCCGCTTGGGAAGCGGCCAGGGGCGAATGGCTGTGCCTGGTCAGCCCTCGGTCAAAAGTGCCGGTCTCAACCATCCCGAGCGTGCTTGTCCAGGGCCGGAAGTCGGGCGCTGACATCATTCTGCCGGACTGGCGTAGCGACGCCCGGGCTGCTCGCTTGCCGGGCCAGGTCCGGCTGCTGCTCACTCTGGCCAGCCAAAGCTTGACGTCGCTGCTGAGTGCACGCGGCCTGTCACCGGAGCACCTTGCCGGGGAGGGCATGCCCCTGGTGCGACGCCAGGTACTGGCCCCGGGCAAGTCGAATCCATCGAGCTTTGCGCTGCTGTCGGACCTGTTCAGACGGCGCCTTCGTGTGTACATTGCCCACCCCGACAGCGAGATCATTGGCGGAGGCAAACCGTCAAGCCTTGAGCTAGTCGCCGGAATGGCTTTCCTCTGGCGCTTGCGCCTGGCCGACGAAGCACGGCGTATCGTGTTGTTTCTTCTCATCGGGCTGTTTGGCCTGGTCCTCAATTCGGCGGTGCTGGCCTTTGGTAAAAGCGTTCTCGGCCTCTACTACCTGCTGGCAGCGGTGGTCGCCGCCGAGGTCACCACGGTGTGCAACTACCTGCTCGTGGCTTACTCCGTCTTCCCCGATCGGAACGGGAACCGTAAGGGTCAGCGCTTTCTCAAGTTCCTGTTCATGAACAATGTTGCCCTTGCCATTCGCGGGCCGATTATGTACGCTCTCACATCGTTGCTGGGCGTACACTACTTGGTCTCCAACATTCTGGCTATCGTACTTTTCACAGTCGTACGCTACCTGCTTGCCGACACATGGATCTGGCGCTCAGCTGCGGGCGCTACGATCTAGCAGGACATAGGGGCGATAGGCCCGGGTTGGAGAGAGCGCCGGCATATATGATCGGCGATTGATGCGGGGTTAGATGATGCCCGAGTTCAAGGTGGATTTCATCGGCATAGGGGCAGAGAAGGCGGCGACGTACTGGTTCGCCGATTGCCTGAAAGAGCATCCCGAGGTCTCCTTTGCTCGGCGCAAGGAACTGGCCTTCTTCAGTGACGTCGACCAGCATCTGCTCAAGGTCCCCTGCCGCCAATACGAGCGCGGGTTGGCCTGGTACGAGAAGCAATTCCCGCCCTGCCAGCCAGGTCAGATCCGCGGCGAGTATACGCCCACCTACATGTACAGCCGCGAAGCAGCGCGACGCATTTTCAGGCATTTCCCGAAAGCCAAACTCATCGTCTGCCTCCGCGACCCTGTGAAACGAGCTTTCTCCCAGTACATCCATGACCGACGCATCGGCCTGATCAGGAACATTTCCTTCGAGCAGGCCCTCTCCAGATATGATAGTTATGTCGAGAAGGGGCTCTACTACAAACATCTTAGTTACTACTACGAACTCTTCCCGCACGAGAATATCCTCGTGTTCCTTGTAGACGACATCACAAGCGACAGAAGGGCTGTTCTCAGGCGGCTGTATGGCTCGCTTGGCCTCCGACAAGTGGATTTCATCCCTCCCTCCATTGATGCCCAGCCGAACGCTGCCTCGGAAGCTCGCTTCGCCTGGCTCAACTACCTGCTGATCCATGGTGAGTACCTCTTGCACAGGAAGGGCCTCTTCCCCATCCTCTACCTGCTGCAGGACATCGGCTTTCGTCGGGCGGCGTTCCTCTTCAGCTACACGGCCAACTCCAAGCCCCTGACGGTTTACCCCAAGATGCTTCCGGAGACCGAGCAGCGCTTGCGCCGCGTTTTCGCACCGGACACCGCGCAACTGCAAGGCCTGATCGGGCGTGACCTGAGAGCCTGGCTGGAGCCGGAGCAGCCAAGAGCACCGGTGCAAGCCGGCCAGTGAAAGCCGCTTCTTGCCTGCGGCATCGAGGTCCGGCTAGCAGGCCCCGAACCCCTGCGAAACCGGTTAGTGCGGCGACCTGGGGGCTAGCGTTCTTCGCCGTCGTGCTGATCACGGTCGCCTTCCGCTTCTTCCGTGTGGGCAGCGTGCCGGTTGGCCTGCAATACGACGAGGCCTTCAATGGCCTCGATGCCAGTGCCTTGCTCAGCCGGCCACTCACACATTGGCCTATCTTCTTCCCTGACAATTTCGGCCGCGAGCCCCTGTTTGTCTATCTGCTTGCGGCGACTCAGGCGCTCCTTGGCCCGGGCGTCATGCCCATGCATCTCCTTTCTGCCACAATCGGCACGTTGCTGACCCCGGCTGTGGCCTGGCTAGCCTGGGAGATGGCCCCGTCCCTCCGGTTGGACGGCAAGCGCCTCGCTCTGTGGGCCGCTATTGCCCCCTTGACCCTACTATGGGTGCAGATTCTGTCTCGTTACGCCACGCGCACTTTGCCGCTGGCTCTGTTGGAGACGCTCATGTGGGCGGCGCTATGGCGAGGATGGCGCACCAGGCGCCGCTGCTGGTGGGTCACCTCCGGTGCACTCGCCGGGCTGAGCTTCTACACCTACCTGGCGGTGCGCCTGCTGCCAGCCGTGTTCATGGTCATGCTGCTCGCTGCCATCGTCTGGAATCGTGCTGAGTTGAGGCGGCGCCTTCCGGATATGGGGGCCTGGCTGCTCGTTGCCGCGCTTGTCGCCGCGCCGTTGGCCATGTATCTGCTGGCGCACCCGGCATCGCTGTTCACGCGGGTCTCCCAGGTGAGCATCCTCAAGAGCGGCCCACTGGCTATAGCGAGGAACGTTCTTGCTGTGCTGGGCATGGTTTTCATCGCTGGAGATCGCGATATTCGGAACAATATCCCGGGGCGCCCCGCTCTCGATGGCATCGCCAGCATCTGGTTTGCGGTCGGCCTAGCTTGGTCATTGTGGCGGCTGCGTCGGCCAGCCTACCTGTTCCTGCTGACATGGGCCGCGGTTATGTTGGCGCCGGCCATGCTCAGCAACAACGCTCCCAGCTTCCAGCGCGCCGTAGGGGCGCTGCCGCCATTGCTGCTCCTTATGGCGGTGGGGCTGGAACGAGGAGTCAGCTGGGCCGAACAGACACGCCCCGCGCTGGCAACCACCGCGCTCGGCCTCGCATTGCTCTCACTGGCAGCGTCAGCAGGCATCACATGGCATGCGTTCTACGATGTATGGGCTGGAAACGAGTCTCTCTTCTACGCCCGCGATGCTGGATTGCTCGAGCTGACGGAAGCCCTCAAGCGCGAGCTAGCAGCAGCCGCACCTTCGGCCACCACCTACCTCAGCCCCAGCGGTTGGGACCACCCCACCGTCCGCTACGGACTCCTGGGCGTCCTGCCGCAGAATGAGCTCCTCCACTTCGACGGCAGCCGCTGTGTCCGCATTCCCGACGGCGCGGCACGCTACCTGCTTCGCTCAGCCGACGACCCAAGGGGTCCTCGCCTCCTATCAACCTATCTCCCCGACAGCAGCAGCCACGTCTTGGTTGTGGCGCCTGACGGCCGGCCCTGGGCAGTTGAACTCGACCAACCCGCGCATGGCAGGGTCGTCTTCCCAGAGATGACGCCGCTTCTGACCGGGCTCGACGACGGGATCAGTCTAATCGGGTACTGGCTCAGCTCGAACCAGCTAAGGCCGGGCGACCGTCTCTATGTCCGCCTGTTCTGGCGGGCGAACCACACACCTGCCAGAGAATACACCGCTTTCATCCATCTGCTGGCTACGGCCCCAGGTAAAGGGGCGATGCAGGTGGCGGGAGCCGATGCCCCGCCCGGGAACGGCTCGTGCGGCACCAGCACTTGGTTGCCGGGCGAGACCGTCATAGACGAGTTCGAGCTCACAGTGCCCGGCAGCTTATCTCCTGGATACACCTACTCCCTGGCCACCGGTTTCTACACCGCAGATGACGGCCGGCGCTTGCATGTACCAGGCAGCGACGACGATACCATTCCACTCGCGCGCCTCCCGCTGGCCCAGGACCAACCCTGACGCTACGGTCGCATCGGCAGTCCGGAACCATTCTGGGCTCAGCAACATGATAGCCTTGTGGCGCTCTCAGAAGTCCGGTTGTCCCACCTGCTGCAGCCCTAACGACTGGTGGCCAGCTGAAGTGGGCTAGTTGCCACGAGGCTGCGGCGGCGTCGCCATGGTGAGCCGGCATTCCGATCAGGGCGGTTTGTCAAAAGGGACCATAGTGCTTACTATGTTTTCTGAACGCACACAGTGTTGTGTGTCTATTGTACAGGCGGGTAGCCAGCTGGTCGGACCGAGCGCCCGCCGAATCTCTGCCCCCGCCAGGGTGGCGGCAGTTGGAAGGTTGCCAAGGTGAACTACACAGGGTTGTACGAGCCTCATCCCTACCCCGGGAAACTCATCGTAGTGGAAGGCATTGACGGCTCAGGGAAAACCACGCAAGCGCTTCTCTTGCATAAGTGGTTGCAGGCAGCCAACCTACCGGTCTTCTTCACTGAATGGAACTCTTCTCCTCTCGTCCGCAGCGCGACAAAGGCCGGCAAGAAAGAGAACCGCCTTACGCCGACAACCTTCAGTTTGCTCCACGCCACAGACTTCGCCGACCGGCTCACCTATCACATAATCCCGCCGCTGAAGGCCGGCATGATCGTCATTGCTGACCGCTATGCGTACACTGCCTTCGCGCGCGACACTGCTAGAGGTGTGGACCCCAAGTGGGTGCGCGAGGTCTACGCCATGGCACCACGTCCTGACGTAGCCTTCTACTTCAAGGTCAGCGTCCAGTCCTCTCTGCGCCGGCTGAAAAATGCGCGGGCCAAGATCAAGTTCTATGAAGCGGGCATGGACCTGGGACTATGCTCCGATCCGGATGAGTCCTTCATCCTCTTCCAGAGCCGCGTCCTTGCCGAGTACGACAAGATCAGCGAGGAGTTCGGCCTGCACGTCATGGACGCCGAATTGCCTATGGATGAGCAGCAGAGAGAGGTGAGGCGCGTGCTTGAGGCCGAGCTTCAGGGTTACCTGGGGAACTGAACATGAGCGAGACGAAACGCACCACTATCCCGCCGCGCACGTACATTGGCCGGGGTCTGCCCTACAACAACATTGAGGGCCTGCCCGGCTGGCTCATCGTTCTTGAGGGAAGCGATAGCGTCGGCCGTACCACTCAACTGCAGCTGCTGCGCAACTGGCTCGAGGTGAAGGGGTACGGTGTAGTCGAGACGGACTGGACGGCTTCGCCTCTCGTCGCGTCCACGATTGATCTTGCCAAGGAAGGCCACACGATGAACGTGCTGACCTTCAACTTACTGTATGCGACCGATTTCGCGGACCGGCTGGAACACGAGATTATCCCGGCTCTCAAAGCGGGCTTTGTCGTCCTCTCTGATCGCTACATCTATACGGCCTTCGCCAGAGCTATAGTTCGTGGCGCAGACGGCGAATGGATCCGCAATCTCTTTGGATTCGCCCTCCAGCCTGACCTGGTCCTTTACCTCAAGGCGGATGCCAAGACACTGGTCAAGCGGGCCCTGCTCTCGACTGGCCTGGACTACTGGGAGGCTGGGCTGGACCACAACCCGGGGATGGACCCCTACGACAGCTTCCTCGACTATCAGAGCAAGTTGCTCAAGCAGTATGACCTGCTGGCCAAGGAGTTCGGTTTCGTTACCGTGGATGCCCGTCCGGCAATCGCCACAGTGCAGCGCAACCTGCGCCGTCACGTGCAGCGCGTGCTAGCTGACGGGCTTGGTCATCGCCCCGGTGACGAGCCGCCAGCGCAAGACGATGACCTGGACGAGGAGTTGTCGTCGGCCGGGGTGTGAGCGCCGCAATGCAGAGTGCGTGCGGAAAGGAACGCCCTGGCGGTTGCTCCTATCGAGCACGCTCGCCGGCCGTAGCGAGCAGGCGGCTGCTTGTGGCCCGGCGGTTGGCCAGCCTGGCACGAACTCCTGTGGGGCTCGGCACATCTAGCCCATTGAGTTCCTTCACGCATTCCCCCAGTTCATCGAGCGCTCGGTAGAAGCGTTTCTCCAGTTCCGATATCGCTTCCAGGTCTTTGGGGTCAGCACCACTCTCGCGGATCATGCCGCGCAGATGCTGCAGCAGGTCTTCTGCCTGCCACTCCAGAGCTTCACGATTCCAGTAGATCACGTTTCTCCTCCCGGATTTGTGCCGGGCCAGTCCTGGGCTAGCCAAATTGCGCACCCTGAGGCCTGCGCCCTACCTCAGGACATCTGTCCCGACCTTCGTTCCTAGCATCAATCCTAACACAGGCAAGTTCAGGGTTGGCGATGTCCTTGTTATGGTTGTGTAAGAGCCATGTAAGGGTTTGGTAAAGGCGGCCCCATCTCGGTCTGACAGCCGGCAAACGCCTAGGCGGCTCCGGCATTTGGTAGTATAGTCCGTCCGCACACTGACTAGCGGTCAGGCAGACTGCAGATTCAGTCTGATAGCAAAGAGACCCTACGTCGGCTGCCTCAGGAGGTACGCCGCAATGGCTGAGATGAACACAACTGACAGGCGTGTTGCTGGCCGTCCCTGGCACAGCATTCCACTTACGGTCCTTTCGACGCTACTAGGCACAGACCCGGACGCAGGCCTGAGTGCGGCCGAGGCAGAAAGGCGCCTCCAGACTGATGGCCCTAACCGCATGTCCGAGATCGAGAGAGAATCCTTCTGGGAGGGCATCTGGGAAGAACTGCACGAGCCGATGATCTTGCTCCTCCTGGTCACCGGCGTGCTTTACTCCATCTGGGGTGAGCCTGCCGACGCAGTCACGATCTTCTTCGTCATCTTCACCCTGCTGAGCGCTGAGGTGATCAACGAGGCCCGCGCCGAGCGTGCGATCGCCAGCCTCAGCCTCTTGGCTGAGCCCAAAGCCGCGGTCATTCGCGATGGGCGGGCGAAGGAAATCCCAAGCGATCAGGTCGTCGCCGGTGATGTGCTGGTCTTGCAGGCAGGTCGGCGCGTTCCTGCTGATTGCCGCCTGCTCCAGGCTTTCAGCCTTTCCGTTGATGAGTCCAACCTTTCCGGTGAGTCCTCTCCTGTGGAAAAGGCCGCGCTGGACGCTCTGCCGGATGTCACCCCCCTTAGCGAGCGAAGTAACATGGTGTTTGCCGGCTCCCTCGTCACGCGGGGGCGCGGCCTCGCTCTCGCTGTCGCTACCGGCAAGCGGACCGAGTTGGGTAAGGTGGCGCAGATGGCGCGCGAGCAAGAGGCGCCACCCACCCTGCTGCAGCAGACCATGAACCAACTCATCAAATGGATGGCTGTCGTGGCCATCGGCTTCAGCATCCTGGTCCCTGTCCTGGGCGTAGTCCTGGCACATGAACAGGTCAAGGCCATGCTGCTCACTGGTCTATCCCTCGCTTTCTCGGTCATCCCTGAGGAGTTGCCCATTATCATCACCATGGTACTCGGCCTGGGTGCCTTCCGCCTGGCCCGCGAGCATGCCATTGTCAAGGATCTCCAGGCGGTTGAGACACTCGGCGCGGTCACGGTCATCGCCACTGACAAGACGGGGACACTGACCGAGAATCGCATGCGCCTTGCCCGCCTCGTCCCGGCTTCGAACGAAGCCCGCTTGTTGGAGGTGGGCGCCCTATGCAACGAAGCAGGTGGGCAGCGCGGAGGCCTCCTGACTGACCCCGCCGAGGTGGCCCTGCTGAATGCTGCAGAAGAGAACAACCTTGACCTGGATTCGCTGCTCCGCGCCCGAAGGCTGGTGGCTGAGAATTCCTTCGATAACCAGCGCAAGCTGATGTCATGCGTCTTCGCACTGGACGGATCTCAAGAGGTGCTGGTGAAGGGGGCACCGGAGGCAGTCCTTGAGCGGTGTCTGAGCCAACAGCTGGATGGTCAACTCGCCGTGCTCGACAGGGCGGGGCGCGCCGCAATCCTCGATCAAGCCGAGAGGATGGCGGGCGACGGTCTGCGGCTCGTGGCTTTCGCGCAGAAGACAGCCTCGATAGGCCCCCTGACTCAGGAGGAAGCGGAATCCGGCCTTACCTTCCTTGGGTTGGTGGGGCTCATGGACCCGCCGCGGCCTGAGGCAAAGGCTGCTATTGCCGCCTGTCTCACGGCCGGCATCCGGCCGATCATGATCACTGGCGATCACCCGCGCACTGCGGCAGCGATCGCCCACGAGGTCGGCCTGGACAGTACCAGCCAGGTCCTCACAGGCTCGCAACTGGATGCACTCTCCGATGATCAACTGCAACGCGTCGTGGTCGAGACAGCCATCTACGCTCGCGCCACACCCGAGCACAAGCTACGCATAGTCAAGGCCTTGCACGTTCGCGGTGAACGAGTCGCGGTCACAGGGGACGGCGTAAATGATGCCCCGGCGCTGGCCGCCGCGGACATTGGCATCGCTATGGGCCAGACGGGAAGCGACGTGGCCCGTGAGGCGGCGGCCATCGTCCTTGCCGACGACAACTTCGCCACGATCGTGCGGGCGATCAAGGAAGGGCGCACACTTTTCGCTAACCTGACAAAAGGGGTACGCTACTACCTGGCCTGCAAAGTGGCGCTCATCAGTGCCAGCCTGCTTCCAGTTCTATTGGCAGTGCCCGTGCCGTTCGCGCCCCTGCAGATCATATTGATGGAGCTATTCATGGATCTGGCAGCTTCTGCCTCCTTTGTGGCCGAGCCGGCCGAAGAAGGCTTGATGAGCAGGCCACCGCGCGACCCCAAGGCTCGCTTCCTCGACGGCCGCATGGTGCGGGGAATCTTCACAGGAGCGGCCGGCCTCTTCGCGGCCGTGAGCCTCGCCTACCTGGTCACCTGGTATGGCGGTGCGTCGCAGACGCCGGCAGCGAGGTTGGCTCAGGCGCAGACCGTCGCTTTCGTCACCTGGCTGCTCGGGCACGTGCTGCTCGCCTTCAACATGCGCTCTGAGCAAGAGCCACTGCTCCGCCTCGGCATCACCAGCAACCGAGTCATGCTCATCTGGGGGGCGGCTACGCTCACCTTCGTGTTACTAGCAACTCTGGTGGCGCCGCTGCGTCCGATCCTGCGCACAGCACCAATTGGCCTCGGGCAATGGGTTCTGGTCGTGGGGTTGGCGGTGCTCGGCACCTGCTGGCTGGAAGCGCGCAAGTGGTTGCTAGCACGTAGGCCGTAGGCTGGCAGAGCCCGCTCCTGCGGCAAGGGCTCCTCGCGCCCCGCTCGAAGTCTCAGTTGCCGCCATCGGCAGCCGTAGCAGCGGCCTGATCGCCGATGCCTTACTGGCCCTTGTACGCCCGCGCTTGCGTGATGTAGGATTGGTTGCGCCTGTTGTCCGGCGCGTCGCCTGCCTGCTCTGTCGGACGCGGAGGTTCGTTTGGTCATAGACTTTCATACTCACATCGCCGATTTCGGCTACCGTTCGGGTTCGGACGACGAACCCATCGCCTTCGAAGACATCATAGCCCGCCTGGACGACGAGGGCATTGACCAGGCCGTGCTCCTTCCCATCTATGCATCTCCGGAGGCCGTCTATCCGGCATTCTTGCTGAACGAGCGCCTCTCCATCGCGACCCAGGTGCTCGAGGCTGCGGCCTACCGCGAGCGCATCATTTGCTTCGGTAACCTGGACCCGCGCTGGTTCCACAACAGCGCTGAGACCGACTTCTCCCCATTCCTGGACTGGTTTGCGGAGCACGGGTGCCGTGGCATCGGCGAGGTCACGGCCAACATCCCCTTCGACGACCCGCGGGTGATAAACATGTTTCGCCAAATCGGTGAGAGGGGCTGGCCAGTGGTGCTGCATGCTGTCGGTTTCGGCGGCGGCACCTACGGCTTGCAGGACGATCCGGGCTCACCTCGGCTCGAACGCCTCCTGCAGGCGGTCCCGGAGACTAACATCGCCTGCCATGGGCCAGGCTTCTGGGCTGACATAGCGGCTGGGGCCACTCCCGAGGACAAGATGGGTTACCCGACCGGGCCAGTCTTAGAAGAAGGAGCGGTCGCGCGATTGTTACGTCGCTACCCCAACCTGTACTGTGACATGTCTGCCGGCAGCGGCTTCGGCGCCCTTACGCGCGATCCGGCATACGGCATCCGCTTCCTCAATGAGTTCCAGGACCGCGTGCTTTTCGCGACCGACGTGTGTTCAGCCGGGCCCAAGGGACGGATGCCCCATCTGGGCTATCTGCGCCAGCTGCTGGCCGAGGGCAGCCTATCTCAGGCCGCCTTCGATAAGATCACCTACCAGAATGCCCTGCGCATACTACCATAGGCCAACGCGCTGTCTCCAGTGCTGGCACAAGGCCGATTTCCTCTAGTGCGAGGAATACAAGAGCCAAGCCATCGGCTGGAACCGCGAGTGGAGTCCACAGACACGGAGGCGAAGGTGAGCGAAGTACTGGCGATCAAGGGCGGGAAGCCCGCAGTCACAGCCGACACGCACGAGCAGTGGCAGCCGCCAATCGAGGAGCAGAAGCGGGCAGTCTGCGACCTGATTGACAAGCAGTTCTTCTCTGGCTCGGGTACCGGCGTGGGGAAGGAGTTCGAAGATACCTTTCGCGCCTACACCGGTGCCAGCTACTGCCTGACGGTTGATCACGGTTCCAACGCTATCATGAGTGCATTGTATGCCGTTGGCGTCGGGCCTGGTGACGAAGTCATCGTGCCCGACCTTGGCTACATCGGCTCCTACTGCGGGGTCATACATTTAGGCGCCAAACCGGTGTTCTGCGACGTGGACCCCAACACTGGTTTGATGGATCCGGCTGACGCTGAGAAGCGCATCACCCAACGCACACGCGCGCTGCTGCCGGTGCACATGAATGGTTACGTTTGCGACATGGACGGGCTGCTGGAGCTCAGGCGGAAATATGGTGTCGCTATCGTCCAGGACGCCGCCCATGCACACCCCTGTAAGTGGGATGGCGTTAACCTGGCACAGTTGCCGGACGTGGCCTGCTACTCCATGCAAGGCGAGGACCCCTATGGTAAGCCCATCCCCGGGGGAGAAGGTGGCATCACCTGCACCAACAACAAGGAACTGAATGAGCGCATGCTCATCTACTGCCACCTGCACCGCGTGGGTATCGAGCAGGAGCTGTCAAACCCGGCCTACCGGATGCTGGGGAACCAAGGGCTGGGGCTGAAATGGCGGGCACATCCCTTCGCAATGGCCCTGGGCCTTGTTTCGATGAAGAGCCTGGATTATCGTAACGAGCGCCGACTGGCCAACCGCGCCAAGCTACATGAGGGGCTCGCGGGGGTGCCAGGGGTGCGCGTGCCCAAGAGTTACCCCAAGGCCGGCGACGGCGGCTTCTACGGCGGCCTGCGCGTTTTCTACGCACCGGAGCAGTTGGGTGGCCTGGCCCCGGACAAGTACCTGGCGGCGCTCAAAGCAGAAGGCGTGCCCGTGAGCGGCTACCGCGACCAGCCGGAGCATCTGCGCCCCCTGATCCAGCGTGGCTTCGATCTATATGGCCACAACCGCGGCCCTATCCCGCCGGGTACCTACAACTACAAGAAGGGGGACTTCCCGGTCACAGAAGCTCTGCTCGGCGGCCTCGCTCTGCGCCTTCCCGCCTATATAGAGCCCGCGGAGGGCGTGCTCGAGCAGATCATCGTCGCCTTCCGGAAAGTGGGCGAGAACTACAGGTCGCTTCTCTAGCCACATAGACCATACTTGGATACCAATAGGCACGGATGAGGAACGGAGCCCCTTAGCTGGTCGCCAGCCGAGGGGCTCCGTCATTCCACCCGGTTCTAGGCGCGCCTATCGCTTTTCGCCGGTGGCCAATTCGTCGGCACGGCGGCGCATCTGAGCACGAAGGACGGCGATGTCCCTCGGCACGTAGTAGGCGGCAAAAGCGAAAAAGACGGCGCAGAGCAGCCAGGCACTCGTGCAGATGCCGAGGAAAGCCAGTTTAAGCGAGAAGCGGTCGGCGATCATGCCGACCACGAGTGGAGACAGGGCAGCGCCGATAGACTCGACGAAGCTCTCCACAGCATAGGCAGTGCTGCGCACCTCAGGCAGTGTGATATCGAATATCGTGGACGTCACATTGGCCGCGGCGAATGGGATAAAGAGAGCGGTGACACACATCATCACCGTGAAGGTTACCGTATCCTGAAGCGGGATATTGAGCGTTATCCAGAACAGCAGTGTCCCCAGGGCAACGCCAATGCCAGAGACGATGAGACGGCCGCGCCGGGTGCGCTTGAACATGTAATCGCCCAATGCCCCACCAACCGGATAGCCAGCGGCGAGGACCAGCACGGCCAGTACCATCGTAATGAGGACCGTCGTGTCCGAGAAGTGGCGTTCTCTCTGCAAGTAGGCAAAGAACCAGAAGGTGATGGCATTCCAGGGGAAGACGCCGAAGAATCCTTGTGTGAAGATGAGCAGCATCGTACGTTTCTTGAACAGGCCACGGGCGACGGACCAAGAGAACCGGTAGTTACCGACCTGCTCCAGGCCGGCCATCTCCGGCTCCGCCTTGCCTCGAGGCGCCTCCTTCACGCTGAACCAGATGGCGACGGCGAGAACGATCCCCAGAGAACCGGTGAGATAGAAGACGCCGCGCCAGCCGAGCACCCCACTCAACATGAGCCCAAGAAACATGCCGATCATGTACCCGAGCGGCTGTGTGAGCTGCAGCACGCCATAGATCTTGCCGCGTACCTCTGGCCCGAAATAATCGGAGACGAGGCTGTAAATACCCGGGTATGAGGAGTCGTCAATGCCGGTCGAGGCGCGTGTCACCAGAAACAAAGGATAGGTCGGTGCGACAGCACTGATCCACGTCGTAGCGCCCCATATGAACGAGGCCAGGGCGAGCAGCTTGGAGCGTGCGTAGCGATCGTACCAGTAGCCCCAGATGGGGTAGAGCACGGCACCAACGATGAGTGCGCCAGTGGACACCGCACCCATCTGAGTCATGCTAATGTGGAAGGTGGCCATGATCCGGGTGGTGAGAGGGCCAATGAGCAGCCGGTCGGTCTGATGCAGCAGCATGAAGATAAAGAACACAGCGACCACGAACCAACGGTACCGCGAGATGGGTTGCACGGCTGTCTTGCTGGTGTCCTTGGGCCTGGCTTGCATCTCTCTCCTCACTTCGCAATCATATCGCCCGAATTGGCGGCGTGCTTATGTCAATGCGATAACACTGGCGCTGTACTCCCCGCCAGCGGTCAGATCCAGTCCAGATGATGATACTGCCACACTGCCGGGCGGAAGGTGTTCTCGAGCTCTGCCAGCGGCAGCCACGGCTCAGGCGTCGTTACACGGGCTCCCCGCAGCGCTGCAAGCAGATCTTCGCGGCAGAGCAGCAGCCGATGTAGAGTGGCACCTTTCATCTCCAGCGTCAGGCTAGGGTCTGGCCCGGGCAGGTCGAGCTCTATCTCGGGTGTCCAGATGTGCAGCCCGGGGCCGTCCGCTGCGCCGCCCAGCAACCTCCAGACGCCGGCGAAATCCAGTACCTGACCAGCAAGCACGCCATGGCGGGCGGCTGGCCGAAAGCCCACTCGTCTGGCAGGCGCGATGGCCGGGCTCGAATCCGTCACTTGCAGATGCAGTTCGGATGCCCCTTCGCACCTTGCCTTGGCCGCCATCGCCAACAGGAGCCGCTCCATGGTCCCCGCTGCCTCCGGCCTGGCCGCTAGCTCAAGGACGGCAGCACCGCGCTGGGCCGACATCCCAAGAATGCCATAGCCGGTCAGCCGCGTCCCATCGGTGGCCATTGCCAGATGAAAAGTCTGAGGAATCTCGTAGAAGATCTCGGAATCAAGGGCCCTCCGCCAGAATCCTGGTTCGCGCTCAGGGAAACCGGCGCAGGCGGCATAAGCCGCCTGGAACACCGGCAGAAGAGCCTCGCCATCTACCGTCTGGTGATCCACAACTGCGATGGAGACGTCGGCAGGCACATCTGCTGGCAACTCCGTTAGCGTGAAGCGACGGTTGTACATGAGGTCGTGGAAGCCATTGCGCTGGTAGAACGTGTAGGGCTGGTGCCCTTCGCCCCCGGTATAGACAAAGAGGGCCTGGCAAGTGCCTCGGAGTTCACGCTTCGCCAGGTCCATTATCGCCGAACCAATGCCCCGATTTCGGTGAGCGGCGGAGACGGCGACGGCATGGGCGAATGCTCCTCGCACGCAGGTGCCGGGACGGATGAGAAAGCTGCGCAGGTCGAAAGGTATGGCACCGATGATCTGGCCGTCTTCTTCGGCAACGGCCGTGACATGGTCACCAAGTTCCAGACGCGCCCAGTAGTCGTAAGGGACCGGGGCAACGTTGAATGTGGCATTGATCAGGTCAACCGTCTGCTCGAGATCCGCGGGTTGATAGAATCGGTAGTTGATGGACATGGCAGGCACACTCCCAGTGATTTGCGGCAATGGCGGCGGCGCTCCCGCGCGATCCTTCGGCTCGACTACGCTGAGCTTCCTCAGCGGGCTGGCCCTACGCCCCAGAGCGCCTCACGCGCCTTGCGGATCTAGCGGTCGTGCTCCAGGTCAAATGCCTTGATCTGGCGCACGATCTGTGCGCAGTGATCGGCGATTGCAGTCGCAGCGGCTTTGCCTTTTTCTGGCGTGGCCAGGTCCGGGCGGCCATGGTAGCCGCGCGGCACACGCCTGATCCAGTCCACGAAATAGGTGGCACCAGGGATGCTCTTATCGAGATATGGCCCGTCCGCATCCGCGGGAAGCATTCCCTGATGCACCAGGTCCGGCCGGAAGTGCAGGACGAATGACGTTTCAACTTCGCCGCCGTGCCCGCCCGACTCCTCGCCCGATTCGAATTGCTGTGCCGCCAGTTGGACCAGGCTCGGGTAGTAGATGCGAAAGACGCCATATCCCAGGCGCACATGCTCGCGGCGCTGGAGCAGCGAGTGCTGGAAGAAGTCGGTGACATGTTCCGAGCCCCCATGCCCGACAAGAAGCACGATGCGCCTGAAGCCATTGCGAGCGGCTTCGGAGCATATTTCCTCGTATAGGCGCAACATCAACTCCGGAGAGATGGAGATGGTGCCCGGGTAGCACATCATCTCATCATTGATGTTGTAGAAGAGAGTAGGCAGGACGACCGCCGATTCACGCTCGGCGATCATCACGGCCATGCCCTCGGCCGTCCAGGCATCGGTGCCAGTGGGCAGATGTGGCCCATGCATCTCCACACAACCGATGGGCAGGATGGCCACATCAGTCTCGCCTGAGAGTTGGGCCACCTCGGGCCCGCTCAACTCGTGCCATTTGTAGCTTTTCACCACGGCCCTCCGTCCAGCGATGTGAGACGTGTGAAACGCGGGGAGTGTATCACAAATGCCGTAGGCTTCCAGCCGGCCAGGCACTCATCCGCTACACGCCTCCACGTCTTCCGCATCAGATCGTTGGCACGTATGTTGCGGCAATCATGCTCGAGAAGCCTTGAAGGCGTCATTTGACGGAGGGCGCTATGACTACCGCGTCGGAAAAGGCTTTCACACTGCAAGCGGTAGCGACCGTGCTGCAAGTGCCATTTGAGCTTGCCCGCGAATGGCTTGAAAGCGGCAAGATAAAGGGTTATCGCTTGGGCGGCGAGTGGTGGGTGTCCTGGTCGGACTTCGAGGCGTTCCTGGAGTCGCCTGCCTATAGCACGGCCCGCCGCCCCAAGACCAACTGACTGGGCGCTCGCCAATTGCCCAGTGGCCACGAGGACAAGACTGCCAGGAAACGTATTTCGTCCTGCGGCCGCTTCCTGCCTGTCCCAGGTCACGCCAGCAGCGACGTCACCTTCCACGCGGCTACGTAAGCTCTAAGACGAACCATGCCAAGATCAAGCGCCGGCTGCCGACGCCGCCCGAGACGCCGCCCCCGTCGGCGCCACACCAGCCTTTCCTGGGTTCTCATACGTGGCCTGCGCTTGCCCTCTCCTCCTGCCGCCAATCCCCCGACAAGAGCCATCCCCGGCTTTTCGGCGTGTCGGGCTTGCATTGGAAGCCTCTCTTACATGACAATGATCGGGACTGGAGGCCCAGATCACGTTTCTGGATCACGTTTCCAGATCACGCTTGCAGACAACGCTTCTGGATCACGTTTCCAGATCACGTTTCGAGATCACGCTTCTGGATCGGGCTTCCAGATCACGTTTTCAGATCACGTTTCGAGATCAGGCTTCCGGATCGGGCTTCCAGATCACGTTTTCAGATCACGTTTCGAGATCAGGCTTCTAGATCACGCTTCTGGAGAGAGACATGGCCAAGCTAGCGATCAATGGTGGCACACCCGTTGCACCAGGTGGACTGAAGACCACCTGGCCCATCTATGACGATTGCGAGCGCAAGGCGCTCATTGACGTCCTGGAGAGCGGCAAGTGGTGCAGCGCCAGGTTCTACTACGAGCATCCGCTCGACTCGCGCGTCGCGCTCTTCCAGCAGGAGTTCGCTCGCTGGATCGGTTGCACTCACGCCGTTGCCGCTGCCAATGGCACCTCGGCCGTCATGCTTGCCCTCAAGGCGGCTGGCATCACCACCGGAGACGAGGTCATCTGCCCGGCAGCCACCTTCATCGCCACCGCCACCGCTGTCATCATGGCTGGGGGCGTGCCGGTGTTCGTGGACATCGAGCCCGACACCTATCAGATGGACCCCGCCCTGGCGGAGCAGGCGATTACGCCGCGCACCAAGGCCCTCCTGCCCGTCCACTATGGCGGCTACCCGGCGGACATGGACCGGATCATGGACGTGGCCAGGCGGCACAACCTGGTCGTCATCGAGGATGCCGCTGAGGCACATGGCACGGAGTGGCGCGGCAAGAAGACGGGCAACCTCGGCCATGCCGGCGCCTTCTCCTTCCAGATGGGCAAGCCCCTGGCTGCGGGAGAGGGCGGCGCCGTCACCACCAGCGACCCCGAGATCGCCAGGATGGCCTACTCCTACCTCGACCTCGGTCGGATCGAGGATGGTGGCAAGTACGAGCACTACATCGCCGCTGGCAACAACCGCATGACCGAGTTCCAGGGTGCCATCCTCCTCTGCGCCCTCAAACGCCTGGATGAGCAGACCAACATCCGCTGGCAGAACGGCGAGTACTTCGCCCAGGAACTGGACAGGATCGGCGGCATCCCGGCTCTCAAGCGCGACCCGCGCATTACCAAGCGCGGCTACTACTTCTACTTCCTGCGCTACCAGCCGGAGCACTGGGGTGGCATGCCTCGCTCGCGCTTCCTGCAGGCACTCGCCGCCGAGGGCATCCATGCCGGCACGGCGCACAACCAGCCGCTCTACCAGAACCCGATGTTCCTCACGGCAAAGTGGGATCGCGGCGATGGCGATACCTATCGCAAGGCCGTGGACTACAGCAAGGTCTCGTGCCCTGTGGCGGAGCGCGTCTTCGAGAGTGAGGTCGTGGCTCTGGGCAAGGATTTCCTGATGGAGCGGGCTCTGGTTGACCAGGTGCTCGAGGCGATAGGCAAGATCAAGGCTAACCTCAGCGAACTGGTCTAGGCCAGCATTCCAGCCGGGCTGCTGCACGGCCTATCAGGTGCGGCATCTCTCACATTGGACCCTGGAGGCGGACTAAGCCTCCAGGGTCTTTGCGCTCCTGCGTCTTTTCCATTCAAATGATGGTTGACAGCCATCCGAGGGAGGCAGGAACGGTGGGTGAGGAAGTCCCCGCGAGGGTCAGGCAGGCCAGCCGACTGGACCTCAATGACTTGCGCTGGCGCGGGCTGGAATCGCTGGCGACCCTGCAGGCACTGGGAGCGGCAACGGCAGCATGGTATTACCTGCCGAATGAGGCCTTTCGTTGGCGCCAGTCCAGCCTAGCAATCGCGTTGCTACTGGTTGGCCTGGCCTCGTACTTGGTCGGCCGTCATCGTCCCCTCCATGGTGTGCTGCTCCTCGTGGGCGGGCAGCTTGCGGCCGCGCTTGCCGCTGCTGTTCTGGTGCCGGGGGCATCCATCCTGCTCTTCTGTTTGCCCATTGCTACCTCTACCTTGATCATCTGGACGCCGGCGCCGCTCCTGGCCGCCCTCCTGGCCACCGCCGGTCAGTACGGCATTATGAGCATTGCGGGCCGCCCGCCACTCCTGGCTCTCTCAGTCATCACCTACGGCGCCCTCGGCGTCACTCTCTACCTGAGCGGAGACGCCGTGCAGCACACCCTCGCATGGTCGTGGAAGCGCCATGGCGACGCCCTGCTCCTGGCGGAGCAGCTGCGGGACCGGCAGGGCGAACTGAACCGCACAATCGCTGCCCTGGACCTGGCCTACCGCCTGTTGCAGCGCAGCAATCACGAACTGGCACAGGCCCGTCAGGAAGCGGACGAGGCGCGCCGCCTCAAGGAGCAGTTTGCTGCCAACATCAGCCACGAACTGCGGACACCACTCAACCTCATTCTCGGCTTCAGCGAAATGATGTATCTGTCGCCCCACGTCTACGGCGACAGCGGATGGAGCCCTGCTCTCCGCAGAGATATCTCCCAGATATACACTGCCAGCCGCCACCTCCTGCAACTGGTGGACGACGTCATGGACCTCTCTCGGCTCAACGCTGAGAGAGTGCCTCTGCGAAAGCAACTATGCGATCTCGGCCAGGTGATCGAGGAAGCGGTTGTGACCGCGCGCGAGTTCGTGCGAGACCGCCCTCTGCGCATCTTCAGTGAGATAGACCCAACGGTGCCGCGCCTGCTGCTCGACGCCACCCGTATCCGCCAGGCTCTGCTCAACCTCCTCAACAACGCCATCCGCTTCACCGACAACGGGGAGATTGTTGTCCGCTGCGAGCGACAGGAGCAGGAAGTGCTGATTTCAGTGGCCGACACCGGCACAGGCATAGCCGAAAGCGAACTGGAGAGCATTTTCGACGAGTTCTACCAGGCTCAAGGGACTGAGGACCGACCAGGCAGGGGCATGGGGCTGGGGCTGGCTATCGCTAAGCGCTTCGTGCAAATGCACGCTGGACGCATCTGGGCGGAGAGTGCTCCTGGAAGGGGCAGTACGTTCTACATTGCTCTTCCCCTGGATGGGGCCCGCCCTGCGCCTTCTCGCCTGCGCACCTCGCGGCCACTGCCAATCCCCGACAACCCTTACACTGAGAGCATCGTCCTGATCGGTGGCCAGCGAGAGGTAGCAAGGCTCCTTGAGAGGCACCTCGGCGGCGCCGGGCGCGACTACCACGTGCTCGTGGCCGAGAACGCGGAGGACGCGCAGCGCCTTGTAAGCGAGCATCACCCCCGCTGCCTGATCTGCAATCTCAGCCTGACGAAGCTGCGTGCTCTAGCCGCACAGCTTCTGCCCCAGGACCTGCCGCGGCAATTGCCGGTACTCTACACTGCTATCCCTTGCCCCGCCTGGCGAGCGGAAATGCTTGGCGTGTACGCGAGCCTTCAGAAACCCGTGCAGCGGGAGCAGCTGCTTAACCTCCTGAGCCAACTCCCAGATGCCAGAGACATACTCGTCATTGACGACGACCTCGGGTTCGCTCAGGTGGTCGTGCGCATGCTCGAGACGGTCAGCGATGACGGACAGAACTATCATGTGCGCACAGCATTCACCGGCAGCGAAGGCCTGGCAGAGGCGCAGCGGCGGCAGCCGGACGTAATCCTGCTCGACCTGCGGATGCCGCCACCTGATGGCTACGCTGTTCTAGCCGCCCTCCAGGCCGACGCCAGCCTGCGGCAAGTCCCGGTAGTCATCGTCACGGCCGGCGATGTTGAGGAAGAAGCGGCCGGGCTGGAGACGGGGTTGGTGGCGTTGGCACAGCGAGCCGGCTGGGACCTTGGCAGCACGCTGAAAGCGATACCGCCTCTGCTGGACTTGGCTCGCCCCGATTATGGACAGCCCTAAAACTCGGGCAAGTGAGCGGGCGAATTGCTGCCCTACGTAACCACTCACGGGTAGCCGCAGCCCGCTCCATCTACGTGCGGCCAGCAAAGCTGTTCGCGGCCTCTGCTAGCCTGCCCTCACGCGCCCGAGGGCCGCCAGCAGAGTGGACTGGCTCACCGGCTTGGGGATACACATTGCGGCACCGAGAGACAGCGCCAACTCAGGATCATTGAAGACAGAGCAGACGATCACCGGCACGTCGGCCGTGAGCGGATCGGACTTCAGCTGGGAGAGCAGCGCCCAGCCGTCAATCACCGGCATGAGAATGTCAAGCACGATGGCCGAGGGCGGATGCTCTTTCGCCAAGCGTAACCCTTCGCTCGCATCGGCCACGCCGACCACGGACCAGTCGCTGTCGCTCAGATAGCGACGAAATAGCTCCGGCAGCCCCTCGTTGTCGTCAATCACCATCAGCATGGGCGTCAGGGCCGCCTGCAGGCGCAGGCGCAGCTGCACCTCGCTGCCCTCGACCGTGGCTGTAAACTCCGCTCCACCGAGGGCGGACGCCAGGGTGCGCGCCAATGAGAGCAGGTTCGCTTGGCCGCTGAGCGCTGCCTGGCCCACTGGCCGGCAAGACAGGCGCAGTTCTACGCTGCGCCCCTGGCTCGGTCGCCGATCCGCCAAGGCAACGACCTGAGCCGAGCAGCCCGGTCTGTCGCCAGGCTCGGCCCGTTTGCAGCTCTGCACAGCACAGCTCAGCATGGCAGTGAGGCACTGGCGCAGAGCTGAAGGGTCGGCGCGAACCAGGCAGTCCTGCTCCAGCTGCAAGCTCAAGGAGACGCCGACCCTGCCTGCCAGGGCAAGCAACGACTCCGCCGCTTGGTCTAGCGCCTGTTGCAGCGACGTGTTCACCGGATACGACGGCAGCCGCTCGACCTCTTCACGCAGCACCGCACCTTGATCGCTAACGAACTGCCGGCTAGCTGATGCAAAGCCAGCCAGCGCAGGCGCTGTGCTCCGTTCGGACCGACGCTCCTCGGCCAGGCAGCGCTCCCAGAGCAAGGTGGCCAAGTCCGACTCACCCTTTCGGATATCGCGATAGGCCTGCCGCAGAGACAAAGACAACAGGCGCCCCACTTCTTCGACAGTATGGCCCTCGACGTAGTGGAGGTGCAGTGCCTGGTACGAACGCGCCGAGAGAGAGCGGAAGGAGATGCCAGGGCCGGGGTTTAGCGATTCGATCGTCTCGAGCAGCAAAGCGCGCAGGCGCTGCGACCGCCTGTCGGCCGCCTGCCTCTGGTCGGTACCAGCAGAGATACCCAACAGGTCAGCGAGAGGCGAGCGCACCAGTGCGGAGGGATCATACAGGTGCCGCAGTGCCTCTCCGACCTGGCTGACAAATCCGGGTGGCGTCTCTGCACCGCTCGAAGGCTGACTCATCGCCAACAAAACCACCTCGATGACATCATTCTGTCATCATCCTGGCAAAAATACAATGCGGACGCTCTGCGCATTCGCTAGAATGGCTATATGAAGGGGGAGCGGCCCGCGGGTGCGTCAGCCCGAGGGCCACGGCCGCTCGGCGTCACAGCCTGCTTCTGCGACCGTCAAGCCGCCCCAGAACGAGGGAGGTGTGACCATGGCAATCCGACCGGTTACCAGAAGGCAGCTCCTTAGAGGGGGGTTGCTAGCTTCAGGCGCAGCGGCCCTCGCCGCTTGTGGAGCCACGCCTACGCCACAGGTGATCGAGAAAGTGATCACCCAGGTAGTGGCTGGCACGCCGCAGGTCGTGAAGGAGACAGTCGAAGTCGAGAAGGTCGTCAAGGAGACGGTTGTCGTCCAGGAAACTGCCCCTGCTGCCGCGGGGGGAGGCGGAGCTTCGATCAATATCTCATTCTATGCCGACGACCTCGCACAGCAAGCCGTGTGGGACGGCATCTTTACCGCATTCATGCAGGACAACCCGGATATCAAGGTGCGCCCGCAGCAAGTCCTGGGCGAGGATTACTTCGAGAAACTCAAGGTGCTCATGGCTGGTGGCGTAGCTCCCGAAGTAATGGAGATGGAGTCCAAACAGGTGCCGGGGTTCGTAGTGCGCAAAGGGATGCTCGATCTGCAGCCCTATGTGGACAAGAGCAACGTCATCAAGCGCGATGACTTCATTCCTTACCAGTGGGACAAACATGTCCACGCTGGTGGGCTGTGGGGCGTCCCCTTCTCGGTGAGCACGGTGGTGATATTCTACAACATAGCCGTGTTCGAAAAGGCCGGCGTCAAGCCACCTCCCACGAAGTGGGACGCGCCGGACTGGTCATTCGCCGACTTCCTGGCGCTCGCCAAGTCGCTCACATCTGGCGAAGGCGCCACGGCTGTCTTCGGCTACATGCAGACCACCTGGTGGCCCTACATGTTCCCGTGGCTCTGGAGCAACGGCGGCGATGTGCTGAACCAGGAGCGCACTAAGTGCACGTTAGGCACGCCAGAGTCAGAGGAAGCGCTGCAGTTCCTGCAGGATCTGATCAATAAGGACAAGGTCTGGCCGACGCCGGATCAGGCCACAGAAGGCATGGATACCATGTTCGGCTCGGACCGCATAGGGATGACGCCCCGCACGGTGCAGAATACCTCTATCATGAACGCCACCAAGGGCCTGCGCTGGAACGTCGCCCCCATGCCCAAGGGCAGGGGCAAGACCGCCCTGACGCGCGCCCCTTCCGACTGCTATTGCGTCTGGAGCCAGGCCGGGGCAAAGGATGCCGCATGGAAAGTAGTCGAGTGGATCACGGGGCCCAAGGGTGCCGACCTCCTGCTCAAGGGCGGCTACTTGATGCCCGCGAGAAAGGGAGTCGCCACCGCCGACTCGCTCCACAAGAGCATAGGCGAGACCATTGATGTTGATGTCCTCATTGACGGGACCGAGAACCATACCGGCCGCCAGCCTGTCACGGTCAAGTGGGCCGAGATGGGCGACGCTCTTGGTTCCGGCTACGAGGGCGTGCTTGCCGGCACGAAGACGCCGGCCGAGTACGCCGCCGAAACTTGCGCCATCATTGACCCACTGATGGCCAGTATCCCAGCCGATCAGCAAGGCTGGCTGGGCGACTGAGCTAGCCCCCTGGCAGCCGGCGGGGAGTCAGGCACGCCCCGCCGGCTCAACCTCAACCCAACTCCAGTGGGGGGTACCTAGAGTGACAGCACAGACCATGGTTGGCACAGTGGCGCAGCGGGCCAGGAAGAGGCGCGGCCTGCTCTGGCGCGAGCACGTTGATGCCTACGTCTTCCTTGCTCCCTGGATCATCGGATTCCTGGCCTTTACCGCCGGACCCATGATCGCCTCTGCCCTCCTCGCGTTCATGGACTACGAGGTCCTGCTGCCACCTCGGTGGCTGGGACTGGGCAACTTCACGACCATGGCGGCCGATCCGCTCTTCCGCAAGTCTCTGGGCAACACGGCGTACTACACCTTTATTTCTGTGCCGCTCCAGGTGACGGCCTCAATGTTCGGGGCGATACTTCTCAACCAGAAGGTGCGCGGCGTCTCGATTCACCGGACCGCCTTTTACTTGCCCTCACTGACCCCAGCCGTCGCCAACACACTCGTGTGGCTCTGGATCTTCAACCCCCAGTTCGGCCTGGCCAATGCTCTCTTGCGGCTTTTCGGGCTGCCACCCCAGAAGTGGTTCATGGACATGAACCTGGCGAAGCCTTCCATGATTATCATGAGCCTCTGGGGCATCGGCGGCGAAATGCTCATCTTCCTGGCGGGGCTGCAAGGCATCCCTGAGCTCTATTACGAAGCGGCCAAGGTAGACGGTGCGCGAAACTGGGACATGGTGCGCCATATCACAGTGCCGCTGCTCTCGCCGAGCATCTTCTTCAACACCGTGGTCGGCATTATCGGCTCATTCCAGGTGTTTACTACTGCCTTCATTGCTACGGGCGGCGGCCCCCAGAATGCCACCCTCTTCTACGTTCTGTACCTGTATCGCAACGGGTTCCAGTACTTCAAGATGGGCTACGCTTCGGCCCTGGCGTGGGTGCTGTTCGCCATCACTCTGGCCTTCACATTGCTCCAGTTCCGGCTGGGTCGTTACTGGGTATATTATGAGACGGAGGGCAGATGACCTCCCTTAGTGCAACAATCAGGCATGCCGAAAAGAAGGCCGGCTGGTCCCCAGCCAGGATAGCGCTGCGGGTGCTTCTGCACCTCGTCCTGATCACCATGTCTCTTGTATTCTCCACGCCGGTCCTGTGGATGCTCTCCACTTCCCTCAAACCGGTCGGGCGTGAATTCAGCTACCCGCCGCAACTTCTGCCCACAACCATCGTCTGGCGGAACTATCTCACGGTGCTGTCGGCCGTACCGTTCGGCCTGTGGTTCCGCAACACCCTGTTCATTACGATCGCCTCACTGGCCGGAACAGTGCTGACTGCTTCGATGGCAGGCTACGCACTGGCGCGGCTGCGTTTCCGCGAGCGCGGCTTCTGGCTGATGCTTGTCATCTCCACGATGATGCTTCCCGGGGTCGTTACGCTCATCCCACGCTTCCTCGTCTTCAAACAGTTGCACTGGATGGACACTTTCTATCCCTTGATCGTACCAAGCTGGTTTGGGGGCGGTGCCTTCAACGTCTTCCTTTTCCGTCAGTTCTTCGCCTCCATTCCCATGGATTTCGACGAGGCAGCGCGGATGGATGGGGCGAACAGCTTCCTCATCTTCCGCAAGCTAATCCTGCCACTCTCCATGCCCGTCATCGCGACGGTGGCGATCTTCTCCTTCCTGGACAACTGGAACGCTTTCATGGAGCCCATGATTTACCTGAGCTCACGTGAGCATTTCACTCTCGCCATTGGCCTGAACGCTTTCCGCGGCCGCTATGAGACCTTCTATGCTCTGCTCATGGCCGCTTCGGCGATCACGGTCATACCGATCATCGTGCTCTTCTTCTTCGCCCAGCGTTATTTCATCCAGGGCATCTCGATCACCGGCCTGGCCGGTCGCTAGAACCGGCGTTCGCTCAAGACGGACTCCTTGTAGCCATGAGGTTCGCTTTCGCCGTGGCCGTAAGGGCTCGAGCATCGTGACAGACCGGCACTGAGCCCGCAGCGATTTCGGGCTACCAGGCCCCCTGACCCAGTTGGCAGCAAGCGCCTCTGGCGCAGCATCGTATGGAGGAAAGTGATGGCAAACGAGAAACCAGTATCCGTTGGCATAATCGGCCTTGGCCGGGCCGGCTGGGGCATTCATGTTGCCACGATAACCCAGCCGGTTGTCGCCAAGAAGTTCCGCATCGTTGCAGTGAGTGATCTCATAGGCGCCAGGATGGACGAGGCCAAGGCTGCCTTCGGCTGCCGCACCTACGCCAACATGGACGATCTCTTGGCCGACAAGGAAGTTGAGCTGGTGGTCGTCGCCACCTTCAACAACCTGCACGTCCCTCACAGCATTGCCGCTCTCAAGGCCGGCAAGCATGTCCTTTGCGAGAAGCCGATGGCCACCAGCCTGGCCGATGCCGACAGGGCCATCCAGGTAGCCAAGGAATCGGGCAAGATACTCACCTATGACCACCAGATGCGCTTTGAGCCAGCCCATTGCAAAGTGGTGGAGGTCATCCAGTCCGGCAAGTTGGGCGAGATCATCCTCATGCACCTGAGCCAGCACATGTTCCGCCGCCGTTGGGACTGGCAGACGCTCAAGCAGGTTGGCGGTGGCGAGATGAACAATAATGGCACTCATCTGGTTGATGAGGCGCTGCAGTTCCTGGGCGAGGATGTGACACCAAAGGTGACCAGCGACCTGCGGCGCACGCCCAACTGCGCTGGCGACGCCGACGATCACGTGAAGATCAACCTGATGGCACCGGGCAAACCCACGATTGACGTCGAGGTGAGCAATTCGATGGCCATGGGCGCTCCCCACTACCAGGTGTTTGGCACATACGGTGCTCTAGTGGGAGACATGGACAAACTCACCTGGCGTTTCATCAACCCGGCAAGCCTGGACGAGCGTCTACCTGACCCGAACCCGACGCCTGACCGTTCCTACAACAGGTACGACCTGCCCTGGCAGGAGGAAGGCTGGAGCGCCGGCAACGCCGACCAGTCCGGTTATGTGCCCCTCTATCTCAGCCTGTATGAAACCTTGCGTCACGGGGCTCCTCTGGCGATCACGCCCGAGAGCGTCCGCCGCAACATCGCTGTGCTGGAGGAGTGCCGGCGGCAGAGCGCCCTCTACAGCGCCTGATCTGGCAGCACAGCAGGGGCTCGTCAGAGGGTGCCGGCGGCAGAGCGCCCTCTACAGCGCCTGATCTGGCAACATAGCAGGGGCTCGTCAGAGGGTGCCGGCCGCAGAGTGCTCTCTACAGCGCCTGATCCGGCAGCACAGCAGGCGCTCGTCAGAGGGTGCCGGCGGCAGAGTGCTGCAGCATTCATCGTTGGCACCAGATCTGGCGGCTAAGCCAGCCGGGCAGGAGGCACACTGGGCTTATGAAGCGCTCGGTGACTCTTGCCCGGCAAGGCCTGCTCAGCGCTTGCCGAAATCACCCTTAAGCGCACCAGCCAGACTGCGCGCATCATCAGTCAGGGTGTGGTATTCACCCGAGACGCGTCGGAGCCGGAAGCTGCACCCCAAGGCAAGCAGCCACGACATCTACCACCATCTTGGCCTGGTCTTGGGCGACGCCGGCCGGATGAGTCCACACGCCCACGCGTTCTGCGTCAGCGAGCATTGCCTGTCCTTGGCACCGCGGGAGGTGCGTGCCATAATCGCGACGCTCATTCCACGCCGACCTGCTGAGGCGCCGCCATGAGAAATGTCCTGTGGAACACTGGCCAACGACGGTTGCGTGCCCTGTGGCGCATTCTCGTCGTGCTAGTCGTTTTCCTTATCCTCGAGCTCGGCCTCGAGTTGCTCCTTGGTGTGGCTTTCAGTAGCACCCTGTCCGAGCAGCTGGGGGCATCCCGGGCCGGCGACCGCACTGCCCTTTCGGCAGCTATCCAGCGTCTTCCCGCCTTCAACCTGGCAAGCAATTTCTTGGGACTGGTGTCCGTATACGTCAGCACCTGGCTGGGCGGGCGGCTGCTGGATCGGCGCCGTTTCACCAGCTTCGGCTACCATGTCGGCCCGAGTTGGTGGCGCGACTTCCTTGCCGGACTGGTCATTGGTGCCGTGCTGATGGCCGTTATCTTCGCTGTTGAGTGGGCTGCGGGGTGGCTGCAGGTCACGGGCACCTTCTGTGCCGTTCAGGGCACCGACTTCGGCACGGCTATGCTCGTGTCGGTCCTGGTCTTCATCATGGTAGGCTTCCGCGAGGAGCAATTGTTCCGCGGCTACCTCGTGCGCAACGGCGCTGAGGGCCTTAGCTTCAAGGCAGTGAGAGCAAGAGCCGCAGTGATAATAGCGTGGGCTAGCTTCGCCATCCTGTTCGGCTGCGCCCACCTGCTCAACCCGAACGCGTCGCTGGTGAGCACGGTGGATCTGGTCTTGGCGGGCCTGTTTCTCGGCTTGCCCTACATCCTCACAGGGGAGCTGGCTCTGGGCATCGGACTCCACATCACCTGGAACCTGTTCGAAGGCAACGTGTTCGGCTTCCCAGTGAGCGGCACGGACGCCGGGCCCACGCTCATCGCCATACGCCAGGCTGGGCCCAAGCTGTGGACCGGCGGTGCGTTTGGGCCGGAGGCCGGGCTGATCGGTGTGCTGGCAATCGTGCTGGGCAGCGCCCTCATCCTGCTCTGGGTGCGCCGCACTCGGGGGCGCATCGGGCTCTGCACTGAACTGGCCCGAGCACCAGAAGCGATGTAGGAAGCGGACACACCAGCTTCGAAGGTTGCTGCCGACACCCAGCCGGCTCCTCGCTCGCGCTCAACCGAGGCAGAAAGGGACGGGCTTCACGTTCTGGGAGCAGCATAGATGGGTTCGGCCGTCCGAACCCGGGGAACCGGCTCTAGGCGCGCTGCTCGATGTACTCCAGGGACTGGTGGCGGAAGTAGGTGTTGTAGAGGTCCGCATAGTGCCCACCGGCCGCCAGCAACTCGTCATGGGTGCCTTCCTCGATGATGCGGCCCTGCTCCAGGACAACGATGCGATCAGCCTTGCGCACCGTCGAAAGGCGGTGAGCAATGATGATCGCCGTGCGGTCCTTGAGCACCACCTCCAGACCCTCCTGGATCTGGGCCTCGGTGAATGGGTCCACACTGGCTGTAGCCTCGTCCAGCACCAGGACCGAGGGGTTGTGCAGGAGCACACGCGCCAGAGCCACGAGCTGCCTCTGGCCCATTGAGAGGCGGGAACCGCGTTCACCCACATCCGTCTCCAGACCGTCAGGCAGATCGGCGAGCCAGTCTCCACCACTGATGTGCCGGGCAGCTTGAAGCGCCTCCTCTTCGCTCGCGCCGGGTGCGCCGTAGCGGATGTTATCCAGGACCGTGCCCGAGAAGAGAAACGGAGACTGTGGCACCAACCCCAGTTGCCGCCGATAGTCCGCCAGGTTGAGCCGGCGGATGTCGCGCCCGTCAATCAGGATCTGGCCACTCTGGAACTCATAGAAGCGGGCGATGAGGCGCGCCAGGCTGCTCTTTCCCGCCCCCGTATGTCCGACAAAGGCAACCGTCTCTCTGGGACGGATGCGCAAGGAAAAGTCGCGAAGGACATCGTCACCCTCGATGTAAGAGAAATACACGTGGCGGAACTCAATCTCCCCTGCCAGCCTGCCCACCGGCTCCTCGGCGATCTGCACTACTTTGGGCTCGGCATCAACCAGCGAGAAGACGCGTTCCGCCGCAGCCAGCCCATCCTGGAACTGACTCCAGAAAGAGGCGATGCTTGTTAGCGGGAACCAGAAGAGGCCCAGGGCCTGCAGGAAAAGATACCAGGTTCCGGGGCTGATCGCATCACCGAGGACGGCGGCACCGCCAGCATACACGAGCACCGCCGTGCCGATTGCCGACATGGCATCGAGAATTGGGAACACGTTCTCCATGACAATGCCGCGACGCAGGCCGACGTCGTAAGCTTCTTTGTTGATGGCCTGAAACTCGCCGTAAAGGGCAGCCTCGCGCCTGAAACTCTTGGCTATGGCGATGCCCGCAATGGACTCCTGAACATTGGCGTTCACTTTGGCGCGAGCTTGCTTGGCAGCCAGCGTCACCCGGCGGGCAATGCGCCGCCAGACGAGGGCGAAAGCGAAGACCATGGGCGACATGAGCAGCGTGAGCAAGGCGAGCCGCCATTCCACATAGAAAAGGATGCTCACAATCAGGATCACGAGCAGGCCCTCGGACAGCAGGCTCATCACCAGGGAGACGACGTTGGTGAAGTCCTGCGTATCGGCCGTGATCCGGCTGACAACCTTGCCTGAAGACGTGGCGTCGTAGAAAGAAAGATCGCGGTTGATCACGGCTCGGAACACGTCTTCACGCAGGTGCAGCACTACGTTTCCGATCGCGCGCGCCGAGGCCCGCTGCTGGAAGAAATTGAACAGCCAACCAAGCGCGCCGGAAAGCAGCACCCCGAGGCACAGCACCAGGAGCGTGTCCAGCGCCGGACGCTTTGCCAGGAGATCAATGCCACGCGTCACCAAGAGCGGCCGTGCAGCGTTGAAAAGCGAGACGCAGACAACCATACCGGCGACGAGCATCATGCGCTGGCGTTCCGGCAGGAAGTACTGCACTATACGTTGCAAGAGGTCGCGATCGCTGTACTTGCGGTCGTAGCTCTCGCTGTCCAGGCCGTCTAAGATGAAACCCACATCTACTCCCGAACTGCCGCGGCGCGAGGCGCCCACAGCTTACACAAGGTGCGCCTGTTGGGCCAGGTGGCTGCATGCACGCCTCGGTCAGCAATCATGGCACGGCTCCACGAGCTGAGACAAACTAGCCGTTGCCGGCCAGCGGCAGCGCTGCGATCACGATCGTGTCGTCTCTGTGCCCTGGCACGGCAAGGCGCCGGCCATCAGGGAGCGTGTAGAAACCCACCTCGAGCGAGCAGGCGCCGCTCGCGATAAGATCCGTCGGGACGAGCAACTCCAGTTCGTCCACCACAGTCTCTCCCGGCAGCCATGAGTCGGTCGTGCAGGAACCTTTCCCGGGTGGTGCATCGGCACCAGCCACCTGTAAAGACGTACCATCAGGGCGGTTCATGAGCAGATGCGCGAAGGCGACGTACTGCCTGGCCGGTGTATGGCTGGCGCGCCAGAACAAGCGCACATACAGCCGCTCTCCGGGGTGCAACTCCGGCGAACTGAGCCAGTATCCCACCAGGCTAATACCGTCTTCGAGTTGCACGGGGTCCGGCGTCATCTCAGGGAAGGTTATGCTACCCATCTGTGGCTGATCGAGCTCAATGGCGTATGGTTTGCCAGCCAGATCAGAGACAGCGGTATGAATGCTGGCATCCGGTAGGTAGGTCCGGAGCAGGTTCGGACCCCGAAAGTCTTCTGCTGCGAGAAAGATGTAACGTGCTTGTCCAGTTGGCACGCGCACACACAGCCGGCCGTCCATGTGCTCGAGCACGAACCCATGCCCCAGTCCCAGCAGCCCGTACTGAACCGTGGGATGGTCCCACCCTTGCGGGCTAAGGTAGGTAACGCTGCTCTCCCTCTCTGCTCTCACCTCGCGCCCCAGTACCTGTGTGATGGCGTACAGCCCAGCGTCACGGGCATAGAACAGCGCCTTGTCCGCTGCCCAGACGCCGAAGAAGGCCTGCCAGGTGATCGCCAGAGACAACGCCAGCGACACCCAGCCGACCCAGACTACGCCCCCACGCAGTCTGGGCAGTCTCTTCTCACCCCAACTCACGGCTTTCTCCAGCCCGATGGCGACAATGAGCAGCGCTGGCGGCAAGGCCCCAACGGCGCGGTGAAACAGCGGCGCATTGTCACTCAGTATGGCTGGTAGCAGCATCACCAAGAGCCAGACGATAAGGAAGAGGTAGCCGGGACGTTTGCAGCGCCAGAGCGACCAGGACAGCCCGACTAAGAACCAGACTGTGGTGATGGCGTCGAAAGCCGGGCGCCCAAGGATGTTGTTATGCAGGTTGTAGGTGTCACCAGCCACGAACGCCATCCCGAGCACCGCCAATGCGCTCCTCAGGATAGCAGCAGGGCCCTTCTGGACAATGCTGGCCTGCGATACACGAAATACGAACATGGAGGGGTTTCGAACGAAATAGAGCAGTAGAGGCGCGGCTACCAAAAAGGCAAGTGCCAGCCAGAGCAATAGACCCCAACGGCGCTTCTCGAACTGGCAGTGATACCCCGTGTAGGCGACTACCAGCATGGGCACGAGGACAAGCGGCAGGAGTCGCACGGGAATGTAGGTATAGAAGCTCAGGCCAGCCAACACGCCGGACACGGCCCACCACACTCGCCCTCCGGTTCGCCAGGCACGCCACAAAGCCGCGAACATGAAAGCCTCGACAGGAGCCAGCAGCAGGTTACGTGTGGCATAGCGCGACAAGATCTGAATTGCGAGCAGCAGCAGTGGGGTAGCCGCTGCCCAGAGGGTGAGGCGGCGCCGGTTCAGCCCTAAGGATGGCGCCATTTCCCAGGCCAGCCAGGCCATCGCCGGCGTGAGCAGAGTGCCGATGATTGCTGTGAGTAGATGCAATGACAACGCGCCAGGCCCGACCAACGCCTGGACCGCGGCCGTGAGATACACGAAAAGAGGCTCCCGGCCGTAGTTGCCAGTGAAGAACAGGGGCCAGCGATGAAGAGGCTTGCTAAGGAGGCTGTAGCCGTCGAGACCTTCGAAAGCTTCGTCGTAGGTGAGGCCGATCGGGACACTGGCCAGCCGATAGAAGCGGAAGAGCAGCGTGACCGCAGCGATCGCCGCCGGCATCGCCCAGGTGCTTGTTCTCTTGAAAACTCTCAAGGCAACTCTCCGAGATACGATTGGGGCGGATTCGCACCCATTGCCGAGGATAAGGAGGTCATACGCTTATCAGCGTCCCGGTCGAAGGTGATAGAGCCGGAACTCGCACTGACACTGACCGCTTGTCGTTACCGGAAGTGCTCCCGCTACCTCAGTGGCCGCCATGCTCGCGGTCAGAGATAGATGGAGGCGGCCGGGCATTGCAGGAGCGTAGCCGTGGCACAGGCGGAAGTCAGCCGCGCCGTCTGCGGTGCCTGCACCTCACGCCCCATCCGCTGCGGCGCCGTCGAGTAGGTCGGCCCGGTCGTTAGCATAGGATAGATCGCCACTACCGCCGAGGGCACATATTGTCAGGTACGCCCCGGCACCGAATACGGGCCTTGCTCAAAGCTGACAGGAGCAGCGTGCACGGGTCAGCCCCAGATGCACCACACGGGCACATCACTCTTGGTCACCCAGACGCAGTTCCAGGGCAAGTTGGCGTCGGGCGACACCGTAGAGAAGCGCCGCTATCATGAATAGCAGAACCACCGAGAATGCTAACGCATACGAACCGATCTGCCCCCAGGCGATTTCGGCCATGAAAGGCGGGACCGGCAGAGAGGGACTCTCGGTCAGCTGAAAGTAGGGCACGAATGCTTTAGAGGCCAGAGCGCCCAGGGCGGCACCACTGATCACACCATACACTACGACGGTTACGAACTCCAACGTAACCATGATCATCAAATGGTTGAGGCCGAAGCCAAGGGCACGCAATACCGCGAAGCGTTGTACGCGGCTCGCGAGCGAGACGAAGATCGTGGTCAGCAGTCCGAGCGTCGCCAGACACGCTGACGCCAGAAAGCCAGTCGAGAGCATGCCGAAGACCCCTACGCGCTCAAGGCGCAGGCGGTCGTCGCCAAGCTGCGCCGCCAGGTCACTAATCTGCCCGATCTCAAAGCCGAGGTTCTCAATCTCTTCCTTCAGCTGCTGGCCGTCAGTGCCCGGGGCCGTCCGAAGCCAGATTGCGTACGGCAGAACGCCACCTGCCGTCTCGCTTACGTAGTCGAGGTTGGCGACAAGAGCCGGCCTCTCATCGGCGAACATTGTGGGAAAGTAATCACAAACGCCCACAATTGTGAACTCCATGTCCATGCGCTGGTCCAGCACCGAGATATCGAGTCGGATCTTGTCTCCTATGCTCAAGCCAGTGGCGCCCAACATGGAACGAGGGACGATGAGCGCATCCGGCCGGCTGCCCATGGAGTTCATCAGCGCGCCCAGAGGCGCAGTAGCGTAATCTCGGCGCCAGTAGGTCACCCGTGCGAAGTCCGGCCAGTCAACCCCGAGGATTCTGACCCTGCTGGAGTTCGATGCCCCGGGTAGTTTGATCTCCCCCACGAAGTCGCCTACTCGAGTTGCGTCAAGAACGCCAGGAAGGTCACGGTACTCGCTAACCGGCAAGAGCAAGGGGTCGAGGGACTGGTCTATGACCGGCTGGAAGGTGAAGTCAGCTCCAGTGCGGTAGCGTAAGCGGTCCACGAACCATCGGTTGGCACTCTCGGCCATTGACGCCTGAAAAGAACCGATAGCTAGGCAGACTATGACAAGGAACAGGGCACTCGCGTACTGGCCACCCTCGCGGCTCAGATTGCGAGCTCCGAGATAGGCAGAAATACCGCTCACGCGTGCAGAGAACCAATCCCCCAACCGCATGAGCAGCGGGAAGATACTAGACACTAGCATAGCGCCAGTGAACAAGAAGAGAGTGGGAGCCAGGAAGACGAGCGGGTCCTGCAGTGGGCTGCCGGATGGCTCCCAGGACAGCACACCCAGGCTGCCACGTAGGCGCAGTTGCCTGAAGGCGTATCCAGTCGCAAGCGCCAGGGCCACTACCAGCGTCAGGCGCAACCAGGGCGGCGAGATACGAGGGCGCGAGCGTTCTCTTTCGTAGGCAACTACGCTCTTGCGAGCTGCCCAGGCCGCTGGAACGAGCCGCGTCAGGATTGTCACAGCCAGAGCCAGCAGGACGTATCGCCATTCTATGCCCTGCAGCCCCGTCGGCGGTAGAACTCGCGGGCCAAAGGCGAGAAAGTCGTAAGAGTGCCCAGCCAGCCGGGACAAACCGTAGCCAGTCAGCAGACTCAGCGGGAACCCGACCACGGCCAGGATGAGCGCCTCAGCCAGGCTGATCCCCAGAATATGCAGGCTGCTGGCACCCCGACTCGCCAACATAGCCGCTTCTCCTCTCTCGTAGCGCACCGCTGTAGAGGAGACAAGGCCTAGAAACACGTAGAGTAGCCCCAGCACAGGCAGGCTCAACCCATAGAGAAGGGTTGTGAGCAACTGCTTCCTCTTGCTTGCTTGACGCAGAGCGTCTATGGGGGACAGATCGAGCCCAGGGCGGGGCAGTCTCTCAGCCGAGAGGCGCTTCACCTGCTCCAAGCCCTTGGCATATGAGTCAACCTTGTCGAGCAGCATGCGATTATCGTCGAGGACGAAGTACCAGAAGTCGAACCCCGTCTTCTCATAGACCCGTGGCTCCACAAAGGCCTGATAGGCTTTGCGAGTGGTGAGGAAGTCATCCTGCAGTGTCTTCGTAGGGTCGCCGTACCAGAAACCCTCGGAGCCGGTGCGTGGCCGCCAGATCCCGGCTATGCGGATCGGAATCGCCTGTTGCTTGCCGGCCGCAAAGTACGTAAGCCGATGCAGATCGCCCACATTCAGGCCAAGCTTCACAGCCAAAGGTTCCTGCACCCAGACTTCCAGCCGCTGGCTGTCCTCATCGGCGGTCCTGAGCGAGCTGCCTTCAACGACCTCGATGTATGGCTCGGCGCCACTGACAAAAGCTACATTGAACAGATTTACGCTGCCGGCCGCCTGATCTTGTTGGCTATCGCCACTGCCGGGCTTGAAGAGAAAGCCAGGGCTCTCAGCCTGCCAATAGCCAGCCCGGATCGGCAGACCGATCTCTCGAGCAGTCAGGTTGGCCAACCAGGCGCCCATGTTGCCTGCCTCATCGACCGACATCGGTCGGCTGGTGCTTGGCAGGCAATAGTAGCGAAGAGTGAACAACGGCCGGTTGTTCGGCGCTGCTAGACCTGTCAGTTCCTGGCGCAGCACCATCCGGCTCACCAACTCGGAAAAGACCGGAATAGCCACTACCAGGCCCACGCTAAGGCATATGCCAAGGAGGCAGAGCAGCGTCAGGCCAAGACGATTACCCAGGCGCCGCAGCGCCAGTTTGAGGGTGAGCGTCATATAAGCCGCATACCGGCCCAAGATAACCTCACAGAAGCGCAGAAGCTTGGATTTGGAGCGGGCAGGATCAGAGCCAGCAGGCACCGGATGGAGTTTGCTGACAAAGGGGGCACGGCGAGGGGCTCTTGGCGAGGCGGAATTCCATGGCCACCGCATTAACCGAGCCGTCAGGAGGCTCCGGTCCTGCAGAGGCAGACATCGTTTCCCGTTTGCGAATCTCTCCCCAGCGGACGTCTCGAAAACATGGGCGGATCACATCACAAACAGGAGTAGAGCAAGCGCGCCGAGCAAAATCACGCACTCTATCAGCGTCACCCGCAGGAAGCGCTTGCCCAGACGCCCCAATCTGACACCGGCGCGGTAATGGTCCTCCAGAAAGAGTATGCCAAGCAACCAGCCCACTCCCAAGATAACGATGGAGAACATGTGCACCGCGCCATAGGCCCAGCTATGGGGGAACAAAACCCGAAATGTCTGGGTAATTGCTTCCCAGAGCTTGAGCAGCGCATATCCCCCGAGGCCCGCGCTCACGAGCCAGCCCCCGTAGACGCCAAGATACCGGATCAGGGTCCTCAGCACTGGCTTCGACGAGCTGGACATTGGCACAGCCGCCTTCAGGCCACTCCTTTGAGCGTAAGCTCGTCAGCGAAATGGCAAGCAACGAAATGTCCCGGCTCGATCTCGCGCAGCGACGGCTCCTCCTGCGAGCAGATCGCTTCGGCGTAGCGGCAGCGCGGGTGAAAGCAGCAGCCACTTGGTGGGTTCGCCGGATCAGGCACCTCACCGGTCAAGATGATCCTTTCCTTCTGCACCCGGGCCTCCGCGCGCGGCACGGCTGAGAGAAGGGCCTCAGTGTACGGGTGCCTTGGGTGGAGGTAGAACTCGTCGGTCTCGGCCGTCTCCACCAGCTTGCCAACGTACATCACGGCGACCGCATCGCTCACGTGCTCAACCACGCTCAGATCATGCGCCACGAAGATGTACGAGAGGTGAAACTGCTCCTGCAAGTCCTGCAGCAAGTTCAGTGTCTGCGCCTGGATCGACACATCCAGCGCTGAAACCGGCTCATCGGCAACAACGAGGCGCGGGTTGAGGGCCAGGGCGCGGGCTATGCCAATCCTTTGCCGTTGACCGCCTGAAAAAGCGTGCGGATAACGGCGCATGTACTCCGGGCGCAGGCCGACTAGACGCAATAACTCGGCGACCCTATCTTCAAGTTCCCTGCCCTTCGCAACGTTGTTGACAACTAGGGGCTCACCCACGATGTCGAGCAGCGTCATTCGCGGATTCAGCGACGAATAGGGGTCCTGGAATATCATCTGCATATTGCGCCGCAGTTGGTGCAGCGTCTTCTTGTCAGCGCTGACAACATCTACAGCGCCGAGCTGTTGATCATGGAAGATGACTTCGCCGCCGTCTGGCTCAATAGCCCGCAGTATGCAGCGAGCCGTCGTCGTTTTGCCGCAGCCGCTCTCACCTACCAGGCCCATCGTTCTGCCCTCGGGCACAACGAAACTCACGCCATCTACCGCCTTCGTATAGCCAACCATCCGCTTCTGAAAGCCCTTCCTGATCGGGTAGTATTTCCTTAGATTCCGCACTTCCAGAAGCGGCTTGCTCTCATCTGAGGCCATCGCTGTTCCCCCTACTGTCCCTTGATCAAGAGGCAACTGACTAGGTGCCCGCCGCCCACGTCCACCACCTGTGGTTCCTGCACGTTGCAAAGCCCGTCCCGAGCTTGTGGACAGCGAGGGTGGAAGGGACAGCCGCGTGGAATGTTATACGGATCTGGCACCATGCCCTTGATGGTGTCCAACCGGGTCCGGCTACGTCGCCCCAGCTTGGGTATGGAACGAAGGAGTGCCTGCGTGTATGGGTGCCTAGGATCGTTGAACAGGGAGTTGACATCTGTTCTCTCGACCACTTTTCCGAGGTACATCACAATGACTTCCTCGGCGACCTCGGCAATCACGCCCAGGTTGTGGGTAATGTACATGATGGCCATCCCCATTTCCTCCTGGAGATCGCGCATCAGATTCAACACCTGTGCTTGTGTGGTCACGTCCAAGGCAGTCGTTGGCTCATCGGCTATGAGCAAGCTAGGCTGGCAGGACAGCGCCATCGCAATCATTGAGCGCTGCCGCATGCCACCCGAGAGCTCCCAGGGGTAGCGATTGATCACATCCTCAGCACGAGGGAGCCCGCAGCGGCGCAGCATATCCGTGGCGATTCCCCGTGCCTCGCTCTTGCTCACCCGCCTATGCAGAAGAATAGCCTCCATGATCTGGTTTCCGATGGTATGGACCGGCGAGAAAGAGGTCATCGGCTCCTGGAAGATGAGGGCGATCTCGGCCCCCCGGATTGCGCGGATCTGGTCCCCACGTGGGTTCAAGCTGGTCAGGTCAACAACGCTCTCGACTTGGCTGTTGCCTCCCGAACCGGAGTAGCGGTGCAGGAGAATGCTTCCCCCCACGATCCGCCCGGGATGAGGAACAATGCGCAGGATGGATTGGGCCGTGACGCTCTTGCCACAGCCACTCTCACCAACTACGCCCAGTGTCTGGCCACGCCTGATGTCGAACGTCACACCATCTATGGCACGGACGGTGCCTTCATCCAGGAAGAAGTAAGTCTTGAGGTCATTGACCTCGATGAGCGCCTCTCCCTCCCGTCGGTCCAAAACCATTTCCTCTACCTCGCGTAGGGATCGGCGGCGTCGCGCAAGCCGTCGCCCATGAAGTTGAAAGCCAGCACAGCCAGGACTATGAATAGGCCAGGAATGAGCAGCCAGGGCGCCTGAGCGACGACGCGTAGCTGCTGGGCCTCGCTGAGAGTTACCCCCCAACTGACCACCGGCGGGCGCAGGCCCAAGCCCAGGAAACTCAGCGCCGTTTCACCCAGGATCATGCCAGGTATGGCGAGTGTCAGGTTCGCAATCAGGTAGCTGAGGAAAGACGGCACCAGATGTCTGGTGATAATGCGCCACTCCGAAGCTCCCGCCAGGCGCGCCGCCATCACGAAGTCCTCTTCGCGCAGAGCGAGAAAGCGGCCGCGTACGACACGGGCAAGGCCCGTCCAGCCGACGAGGGAGAGGATGATCAGGATCGAAAAGTAGGTCCTCAATGGCGGCCACCGCGTGGGTACTGCCGCCGCTAGTGCCATCCACAGCGGGATGGTGGGGATGGACCGCAGAAACTCAATGGTGCGTTGAGTGATCGTATCAACTACACCACCGTAGTAGCCGGACGCACCGCCGATGATCACTCCCAAGATCAGGCTAAGAAAAACGCCAACCAGGCCAACGGAGAGCGAAATGCGGCTGCCGTGAATGATGCGGGAAAGCATGTCTCTCCCTAACCGGTCGCTGCCCAGCAACATTAAGTCGCGCCGGCCACCCTCCAGACCAAAGAGATGCAGGTCCGAGGGCAACCATCCCCACAGCTTGTACTTATCGCCATGGACAAAGAAACGGATGGGCAGCCTCTGCGCCGTGTCTTCCGTGTAGGTTATATGCAGCGTCTGTGTGTCAACCTTCTGCTTCAGCCCGTATACGAACGGACTCAGAGTGAAGTGTCCTTGGTCAACGAAATGGATGTGCACAGGCGGGACATACAGCAGCTTTGTGTTCTGTTTGTTGGGGTCGTAAGGGGCAATGAACTCGGCGAAAATGGCAACGAAGTAAAAGACGGCCAGAACGAAGGTGCTGATGACCGCAAGCTTGTGCTTACGGAAGCGCCAATACATGAGCTTCCACTGCGAAGCGACGTAGATGCGTGCCGTTTCCTCGGGGGCCGCGGCCGCAAGGCTCACAGTGCTGTTGCTATTGTCGGTAGACATCTCTCTCCGCCCGATCTGATTGCTGGGAAAGACCGCATCAGTCCCGAGATCACTCGCTCAGCCGGATGCGCGGGTCTAGCCAGACAAGTAATATGTCCGAGATCAGCGTGCCAATTATGGTCAGGGCGCTCAGCAACATCAGGAAGCTGCCGGCGAGGAACATGTCCTGGTTCATGAGAGCGTGGTACAGAATCGGACCAGTGGTCTGTAGACCGAGGACGATTGAGACGATAGTCGTGCCAGAGATAAGAGCCGGCAAGCTCCAGCCCACGGTGCTCACAAACGGGTTGAGCGCGACGCGCACCGGATACTTCAGTATGAGCTTGGTCTCCTTTAGGCCTTTGGCACGCGCGGTGATGACGTACGGCTTGTGCAGCTCGTCCAGCATCATCGCTCGCATGGTGCGCACCAGCCCAGCGCTGCCTAAGACGCCGAGTATCCCTATGGGAACTACTGAATGCTTCAGCAGGTCCAGTACCTTGGCGAAGCTCCACGGGGCACTCACGTACTGCTGCGAGAACAGCCCGGTTATGTTGTAACCGGTCTTGGTAAAAATGAACCACATGAGCACCAGCGCGATCAGGAAATCGGGTATGGCGGCGCCGAAAAAGGCAATCCCAGTGAAGAGATAGTCGCCCCATGAGTACTGCTTCACCGCAGAGTAGATGCCGATGGGAAAGGCGATAAGCCAGTATAGGAGCATAGACGGCAGCGAGATGGCCAAGGTGAGCAACATCGGCTGGCCAATGAGCGCGTTGACAGGCTTATTCCATTCGAAAGACATGCCCATGTCGCCATGGAGCAGCTTGCCCATCCATCTCAGGTACTGCACGTACATCGGCTGCCCCAGTCCGTACTGGTGCTTCAGAGCCTCCAGCGTGTCCTGAGTGACCGATTCGCCGGACATCTGCAACTGAGAGACATAAGAAGTCAACCAGTCGCCAGGCGGCAACTGTATGATCGCGAAAGTGACAACCGAGATGACTAGGAGCGTCGGGATCATGAGAGCGATCCGACGTAGGATATACCGAAGCATCCCTAACCTCCGCAGCTCTCATTAGCAGCCGAGCAGGCAGACTGCATACCGCAGGAACCAAGGACCGTAACGTTCTGTTTGTGGGGCCTCAAGCCGGAGCGTCCACCTGTGCTCGAGAGGGAGCGCCAGGCCGGCGCGAGAGCAAACTTGGGGTAACTGTCCAGGGGCGATCCCTATAGCGCCTGTCGCCCAGGAAACACACTCCATAGGGCCCACACCAGCCGGGACCCTGGCTTCTGAGCCAGGATCCCGGCCGAGCAAGAGTAGCTCTCTAGGCTTTGCGGCGCCAGAACTGGAACGGCCAGGAGATAGCCTCATGGAGTGTGCGGTACTCACCGACCGCCTTCTCCATGACGTTCACCATGTCCTTGTGCACCACCATAGGCAAGAGGTCTATGGAGCAGGCCCCAACCACGTAAATCTGCTCGTTGTGCTGACCCAGGATCTTCTGCCCCAACTCGAGACGCTTCTGCGGGTCCGGCTCGGTCAGAAGTGAGGTGTACCAGGTGATGAGCTGCTTTATGTCATCCGGTGGCTCCTCCCCGGACTTGCCGCCGCTTGTCGCCCACTGCACGAACCCAGGGGCCCAATAGCAGTAGCTGCCGTACGGGACGTACCAGCCCGGGTCGAGAATCCACAGGATCTTGGCGATGTCGTACGCGGGCATATCAACTTCGTTGCCGTTGACCCGCTGAGTCCAGAGAGAACGCTCCACTTCCTTGGCCACCGCGTCCAAGCCCACCGCCTGCCAGTACTTCGCCATCTGGTCGAAGATGTCAATGGCCGGTGTGCCCATCTCGCTCGGGTAACACTCGAGCGTGAATTGGAGACGCTTACCATCCGGGCGCAGACGGAAACCATCGCTATCTTTCTTGTCCAGGCCGGCTTGGTCGAGCAACTGGTTGGCCTTGTCCACATCGTATTCGATCGCGTTCGTCCCGTATCCTTCAACATAGAACGGGTCACGGGGGCTGGCCACCGGGTTACCGGGTGTCGCCAGGCCGTGCCAGAACAATTGGTTCATCTCATCCCGGTTGAGAGCATACGACAGGGCATGACGGAACTCCTTGGTCTGGAACACCTTGCGCAGCCCGAGGTCCTTCACGCTCTGGTTCACGTAGACACAAGGGAATGGCCCGCCGATCCACTCGCGAACCTGGTAGTTGCCCTTGTCCTCGTTCTCCTTGAGCAGCGTATAGTTCGCGAAGCCCATATGCCGGTACTGGTAATCGGTTTCACCAGCAATTGCCTTCATCAGCGCGGCCTGAGGATCCTGAGCCAGCTGGCAGGTGAAACGGTCGAAGTACGGGAGTTGCTTCCCTGCCGTGTCCACCTTCCAGTAGTAGGGGTTTCGCTCGGCCACAAGGCGGCCCGTCTCCGGCGATGTCGTCACGTGCCATGGCCAGATCACTGGCAGTTCGGTGTTGGTCCAGGACTGGTTCTTGTTGGCGAAGAGCTGGAACCAATGGTCGAACTTCGCGTCCTTGACCATCTTGTCCAGGTCCTCGGCCTTGGCGTACTTCGGATGGAACTGCTTCAGGTAATGCTTGGGCATGATGATGCTATCGCCCAGGAAGCAAAGAAACTCGATGAAGACGCCATACGGCTTGGCAAACTTGAAGGTGACGGTATAGTCATCAACCTTGGTCACCTTGACGGGCTCGCCTCCGGCGGTGAGCCAGGCAGGAAAAACTGGGTTGATCTCAGTATTCGAGGCGACATCCTCATAGTAGAACAGTATGTCGTCAGCCGTGAACGGCTCGCCATCGGACCAGCGCATGCCCTTCCGCAAATGGAAGGTATAGGTCGTGCCATCCTCACTGATGTCCCAACTCTCTGCGACATTGGCGATTGGCTCGATCTTGCCCTTGCGGTAGTCCCAGCGAGCGAAACCTTCGCGCACCTGAGTGGACCAGTCCCACACGTCCCCGATGGTGGTATTGATGCGGCGGACCTCGTCGCTCCACTGGCCTAGTTCGGCCACTGGCTCGATGATCATGGGGTTAGCCGGTAGGCGCTCCTCAACCGGTGGCAGTTTGCCGGCTTTCACCAAGTCAGCCAGCATGGGTGCTTCTTCGTACTTAGACACAGCGGCAGTAGTAGGAGCAGCCGTTGCCGCCGCAGTAGCAGCCGAAGTCGCTGCAGCTGCCGCTGTGGTGGGCGTCGCCGCGGGTGCCGCGGTCGCTGCCGGGGCCGACGTGGCCGTGGCAGCTTCGACAGGAACGGCGGTAGGGGCTGTAGTGGCGGCTATGGTAGGTGCCACCGTGGGCACGGCCGTACCGCCGCAGGCAGCCACTGCGCCGGCGCTGGCTGTCACGGCAGCCAGCCTGAGAAAGTGACGCCGGGTGAAGCGCGACTTGAGGACCATCACAACCTCCTTCTCTCTTTTCGGGACCAACCCCGAAAGCTTCATCGGTCTTCACTGCAAGAAAGCAGCCAGCACATCGCCCACCGCCCAACCGTCGCGCAAATCGGCCGAGGTCCCCAGTCTCCCGGCACGACCCACGTCACTGCAACCATAACCGCAACCGCCTCGGCTATCCTCGCCGTGGCGGGAGAGACGATACCTGCTGACTACCCACGCGCCGCAATTCTACTCTGTTGGCGAGGCCGGTGTCAAGGGTATTTCGCCAGTGAAAGCACGCTCTTCAGCTTTGACCAACCACCCCAATCCCCTGCGCCCGCCCTTTCCGGTAGCGCTCGCTACCCTCCGGGTTGTCGCAGATGCGCCAGGAGGGGCCGCGCTCGATGCCATCCTTGTACCCACACACCAGCTTCGTCGAAGGCACGCGCTCAAACAGCAGGGCTAGCAGATCCTTTGCCGGCAACGTGTCCCCATAGTCGAGGCCGAGTAGCCGCAGCACATCGGTATCCTTCTTCTCATCGCGCAGGCCAATGCCAACATGCAGGTAACACAGGTTCGCTGCCTGGTCATAGTACGGGCAAGGCGGGCAGATCATGCAGGGGCCCTGCACCAAGGTCACCGGAATCTCCGGATTCCGCTGCATCGCCACGATCGCTTCGCAGAGGTTATCTTCCTCGATCGGCGCCAGCTCGCCCTCGCGCCCCCCGTAGAAGCAGGTCATGCACATCAGGTGATGCGGCCGAATGCGCAGGCTCTTTGCCTCAAGCATAGCCTTTGCCGAGTCCTGCTTAACCCGGGCCATCTCCTCGCTCTTACGCAAAACGAAAAGCGCGCCAAGCCCGCGTGCCACCCCTTTCCGGTAAGCCTCGGCGGCGTCGCTGCCGCCCATCGCCGCGACGCCATCGGCCGTCGCCGCCGGGCCCTCAGCCCAACGCGCCGGCACCGCCTCGCCGTAGCCGACGATATCATCCACGGTCGGCATGGCCGTAAGGAGCAGGTCGAAGAGGTCAATGGCCGGCATAGTCGCCCCGGGCACCAGGCCCAGCCTCTGCAGGATGTCCAGGTCCCGGGCCGTATTGAGCGTGGCACCGCCCTCGGTGTCCTCGTCATGCCCCGGGTTCTGAAAGGCGTAGATACTGGTCACGTTGGCGCGCAGGCGGACCGGCACGTACGCCAGGGCGCGCATCTCACGCACAGCCGCATTCAGGCGAGCGCTGCCGAAGTCAAGCTCACCGGCATCACAGCCTGGGTTGGCCCCTAAGACGGCAACGATGTGCACCAATTGATACGGGCGCAGGTCAATGGTCCGGTAATCGCTCTTCATTGCCATGTCTCCCACATCATAGTGAATACGACCAGAGCCGGGGCCGACTTGTATTCCTCGCGCCCTCCTACCGCACAACGTCATGCCCCGCTCTGGGCGCCGAGACTGCCTGGCGAGGACGGTGGCAGTGGTACCTCGTAACGGGCGAATATGTTACGGTAGGCCTGACAGCGGCGCAGCAACTCCTCATGCCTGCCCTGGTCCACGAGCTCGCCCCGCCGCAGCACCAGTATGCGGTCTGCCCAGCGGATCTGGGATAACCGGTGGGTGATGAGGAAGGTGGTGCGGCCCTGGCGCACCCGCTTCATGGCCGCCTGAATCTGATCCTCCGTGGCGCTGTCAATGGCGCTGGTCGAGTCATCCAGGATCAGAATGCGCGGGTCGGTGGCAAAAGCGCGGGCGATGGCGATGCGCTGGCGCTGCCCGCCGGACAGGGTGACACCGCGCTCGCCTACCACCGTATCGTATCCCTGGGGCAACTGCATGATGAATTCGTGCGCCTGGGCTTCGCGGGCGCAGCGTTCGATCTCGTCGCGGCTGAGTTCGCGCGCCGAGCCGAAGGCGATGTTCTCGGCGATGCTGCGCGAGAAAAGGAAGATATCCTGCTCGATCGTCGAGATCTGCGAGCGGAGCGACTCGATGCTCCATTCGCGCACGTCCACGCCATCAACCAGCACCCTCCCCTCGCTGGCATCGTAGATGCGGTTGATCAGGCGGGTGAGCGTTGTCTTGCCCGAGCCCGTCTGCCCGACGATCGCGACCGTCTCGCCGGGATAGGCTGCGAAGCTGATGTGGCGCAACACCGGGCTGCCATCGTAGGAAAAGGACACATCCTCGAAGCGGACCTCCCCCCGGAGTTCGCGGGCGAGGCCACCTTTGTTCTCGTCCAGGTCGGTCCTCGCCTCCATCAACTCCAGGATGCGACCGGCGCCGGCCAGGCCGAGTTGCACCAGCGTGAAGGTAAAGATGGAGATGAAGGTCGGGAACTGCAGCATGCCGAGAAGGCCCATGAAAGCGATTATGTCGCCAATCGTGATCTGGCCCGAGCGGTACAGCAGGAGCGAATGGGCGAACGCCCCGGCCAGAAGAACGTAGTAGGCGAGCAGAGGCAGGTAACGCGCCTGGATCTCGCCTTGCTTGACGGCCAGGTCGCGGTAGCGAGCGGCATCGGCCCCGAAGCGCGCCATCTCCCTCAGCTCTTGCGCGTTGGCCTTCACCACCTCGATGCCCGAGATGGCCTCCTCCAGCCCGGCGTTCATCGTGCCGAACTGAGTCTGCTGCGCCTCGGCCACCGGGTTCAGTTGCCGGTTGTAGTGCCACACCGTAAGCGCCAGGACGGGCACGAACAGCAGCGGCGTCAGCAGCAGCCGCGGGTTGATGCCAGCGGTGACGACGATGGGAATCACCAGGCTCAGGCCCGAGGACAGGATCAGCCTCAATCCCGGGCTGAACATGAAGTTGAGCTGGCGCACGTCGTTGGTGGCCCGGGCCATGATGTCCCCCAGGCGCTGCCGCCCGTGAAAGGTCTGGCCCTTCCCTAGCAAGCTGAGGAAGAGTTCGTCGCGGGAGTCGCGCTCCAGCCGTTGCGCGATGAACTCGTTGCAGATGTTGCCGATGATGTTGCTCAGGACAGCCCCCATCCAAACGCCGAGGACTCCAAGGGCCAATAGCAGCAGAGTGTGAAGGTTGCGCTGGGGGCTGATCACATGGTCGAAGGCATGGCCGATGATCACCTGCACCCTGGCGTAGAGCCAGTTGGTCATCAGGCTCATCAGCACCACGCCGAGCAGCAGATAGGGGTAGCGCCACACATGAGAGATGATCCAGCGTACAGGGCTGGAGCGATCATAGCGCCGTGATCCGGCGACGCTGAACTCGGCCTTGGCCATCCCTGCCCACCTTTGGGGGTCTTCAGGCGCCCATCATCGCACAGGTGGCCGAGTTGTGCATGCGCGAAAACTGCCCATCACATCTGGGCGGGAGCGTGGACGGGCTGCCTGGTTGCGAGCCCGGCGCGGGCCAAGCTTCAGCCTCTCTGCTTGTCGAGGACCTCTCGTACCTTGCGCGCCAGAGCCGTCGCCGTGAATGGCTTCTGCATGAAAGACGTGCCATCCTCCAGCACCCCTTGATGGACGATGGCGTTGTCGGTGTACCCCGAGGCAAACAGCACCTTGAGCCCTGGTCTGAGGTGCTGGAGGCGGCTCGCCAGTTCCCGCCCGCCCATCCTGGGCATCACCACATCGGTCACCAGAAGGTGGATCGGGCCAGGATAGTCCATCGCCAGGTCCATGGCCTCCTCGCCATGCGAGGCCTCCAGCACCCGGTAGCCCAGCCTCTGGAGCGCGCGCATCGCCACAAGCCGCACCGACGTCTCATCCTCGACGAGCAGTATCGTTTCGTTTCCGCCAGTAGCCGGCTCAGGTTCCTGTGCGCGTTCGCTCTGGAACTCGGCAGTTTCGGCCCTCGGCAGATAGATCTTAAACGTGGTGCCTTTCCTGGGCTCGCTGTAGACAAAGATCGCCCCGCCGTGCTGCTTGATGATCCCGTGCACGGTGGCGAGGCCCAGGCCGGTGCCTTTGCCCTGTTCCTTGGTGGTGAAGAAGGGTTCGAACAAGTGGGCCATGACCTCGGGCCTCATGCCCATGCCCGTGTCGCTCACGCCAATCATGACGTACTCACCAGGCTGCACCTCAGCGTGGCCCCGGCAGTACTCCTCGTCCAGCCGCGCATTGGCCGTCTCGATGGTGAGTGTGCCGCCCACGGGCATCGCGTCGCGGGCGTTCACCGCCAGGTTCACGAGCACCTGTTCGATCTGGCCCGGATCGGCCCGGACAAGGCCCAGGTCCTGCGCCGGCAGTGTCACCAGCTCGATGTCCTCGCCAAGCAGGCGGCGCAAGAGCTTGTGCATGTCCATGATGACGTCGTTCAGGTTGACGATCTGCATGGCCAGCACTTGCCGCCGCGAAAAGGCGAGTAGCTGTCGTGTCAGGTTCGTGGCCCGCTCGGTAGCACGCAGCGCTTGCTCGATGTCCACGCCCGCAGCGCTGTCGGCCGGCAAGCTGTCGCGGGCGAAACTCAGGTTACCGATTATGGCCGTGAGCAGGTTGTTGAAATCGTGGGCGATACCGCCCGCCAGCCGGCCTACACTCTCCATCTTTTGCGCCTGCAACAACTGCTCCCTCAGCTGCTTCTCGGCGCTGATGTCCTTGCAGACGAACACGACCTGGCTCAGTTCGCCCGGGCGCAGGAAAACCGGGAAAGCCGTCAGTTCGAAGCTGTACTTCTCGCCCGGGCTCTTTGGGGCGCGGCCGGGCAGGATCGCTGCCGGCAGGGCAACCTCGGGCAGGTTGACCACCTCGCCAGCGAATGCCCGCCGGATGCAGTCGCTCAAACCGAGGCTCTCGACCAGGACCTCGTCCTTCAGAGAGTAACTGCCAACGATCTGGTCGGCACTGGCCAGGCCAAAGAGGTCGAGGAAAGCGCGGTTTGCGAACTCGGCTGCACCTTTAGCCGAGAAGACGGCTACCGGGTATGGCATCTGCTCCAACACCTGCCTCAGCCGCTCCTCGCTCTCCCGCAAAGACTGAGCCGCCCGGCGCGACTCCTCCTCGGCACGGGCGTGGCTTGTCACGTCGCGGATGACACTGCCGTAGAGCAGATCCTTGCCCGCACGCATGGGGAAGGTGGTCGCCTGGATAACGCGCCGTTCGCCATCCGGCCGCTCGATGACCACCTCGGGGAACTCGGAGCCACCTGCCTCGGCCGCCATTGTGTCTACCACTGCCTGGACCATGCTTCTCGCCCGAGCGAGCGTCCCAGCGCCGCGCATCTCCGCCGGGGCAAGGCGCTCCTGAAGCTCCCACAGGGGCCGGCCAACCGCCTCCTCCCGTGGTATGCCGGTCATGCGCTCGTAGGCGGGGTTCCACTCCAGGATGCGCCCTTCGCTATCAATGATGACGACGCCGTCCAGCGTATGCTGGACCAGGCTGCGCAGTTGCTCGTCCGTCCGGCGCGTCTCCTCGTCGGCCTGGCGCCTGGCCAAACCGATTGCCAGGCTGTCCGCCAGCCTCTCGAGCGCACCGACCTTGTCGTCGCTGAACAGGCCCGGGCGATGGTCGGCGAGTTGTAGCAAGCCCAGGGTCTGCCCCTGGTTGCGCAAGGGAATCAGAGCCAGCGATTCGTAGCCCAGCCGCAGGCAACGGTTGCGCGGATGGTAGCGCTGCTCAGGCCAACTCTCCGGACGGGCGCCATTGTTCGTCCAGAAGCTGCCGTGCTCCGTCAGCCCCAGGGCCGCCTTGTCCGCCGGGTCGCTCAGCACCAGGCCGCAAGTGCATACCAGTAGTGGCCGGCCGGACCCGTCAAGCAGCGGCTTGCCTTCGGCATCACGCTCGCCCAGAAAGGTCTCGCCCAGAACGAACTCGTCGCTGAACCCGACAGTCTCGATGTAGGGATAGTCGTCGCCCTGTTTCAGGCGAATGCCCACCGCCTCGCAACCGCTGAACTCTCGAAAAACGGCGATTGCGCCACGCGTCAACTCGAGCAGGGAGGCGGTGTTGTTCAGCAACCTGAGAAGATCCACGGTGGCTCGCCGTTCCTGCTCGAGCATCCTGGCCGCCGTCACGCTGCGCGCTACGATGACCGCCCCGGAAACAGTACCACTTGGCGCGGACATTGGGAAGCAGGCGTAGCGTAGGATGTGGCGTGGCCGCCCAGGGAAATCACGCTCAATCTCGGCGGTGACGCTCTCGCCCCGCAGGCAGCGGTCTATCAGGGGCTTGAGCTTCTCGCGAAAGACCGCCTCGCCGACAACCTCAGGCATGCTCCGGCCGATCACCTGCTCCGCCGGAAGAGCATAGTGCTCGAGCAAGGCCCGGTTGGCGACGAGGTAGCGATACTGCTGGTCAACGGTGAATATCAAATCGCCCGAGTCGTGTATGACGCGGGCATAATCAGAGAGGTGCATCGCCAGCCCGGCCACCGGCCGCAGATGGGCAGCCAGGCCGCAGCCACACCGCTGCAAACGCAACTCGTATTCGCGGCCTTCGCCCGCCTCGCCCAGGTGCACCCGCAGTACCTGGGGCAGGTCACCGGCGAGAGCGCGCTGCCACTGCTGGGCCAGGGCCACATCGCGCAGCTGCGGAATGGCCTGCGCTAGCTCCAAGCCAGCCAGCTCGGACCTTCCCCGCCCCAGCATCTCCGCCGCCGCCGGGTTGGCGTAGCGAATAACGCCGCCACCATCGAGAGCCAGAAAGCCGTCGCCTGTGCACTCAAGGATGTCCTCCGCCGGCGGCAGGGACCAGCCAGCAGAAGATTCCGTTTCGGCCTGCCCTTCCACCAGAAAGCCACCTCCTGGTCCACCCGATGTACGCTGCCGGCGCGCCCCTCTCATAGCGCTGCACAGTTAGCGCCAGCCATCAGCCGTGGCACTAGGTTACCATAGAGCTAGCAATTCAGGAAATGGCCCCGCTACGCTGCCGAAGCCCTGCCGCGCCCGCCCTTGCACCGTGTACGGCTGCGGCCAGCGGCGCCGCCCCGACAATCTCTACCCGATCACGTCTCGGGCTGCCCTGTTCCCCAACCCCTGCGCCACGAGGGCCGCGTCGCCCTCTCGATCGGGTACCGTAACCGGCGGGGCAGAAACCACGCCCACAGTGGCCGCACGAACCACGCCGTGCCCGCCATGTGGGCGTGTCCCCGCAACCCTCTATGCCGCCAGCCCGAGAGCCAGGTCCCGTGTGGCGGCGAGCATCTTGTCCAGGTCGAGCAGGATGACCAGCTTCTCCTCGCTCACCTTGGCGATGCCGCGCACGAAGGCTGCGTCCACGGTGCAGACAAGCTCGGGCGGCGCCTCGACGCTGTTCCCGTGCACGCGCATCACCTCCGAGACGCTATCCACGATCAGGCCCACCCAGGTGCCTTGCATGTCCACCACGACGATGCGCGTGTCCTTGGTGTATGGCGCCTTGGGCCTGCCGAAACGGGTGTGCATGTTGACGATCGGCGTGATCTTGCCCCGCAGGTTGATGATCCCCTCGATGAAGGGTGGTGCGCCGGGCACGCCCGTGATCGGCGACATCACCTTGATCTCCTGGACGCGGGCGATGTCCACGCCGTAGGATTCGCCGCCAAGCTGCAGGACAACTACCTGCTCGTCATGTATGCTCGCCGGGCCTGCGCCCTGAGGGTTCTTGCTCTCGTCCATCGTAGCTGCTCCTTCCTCGCAGAGGTTTTCAGGAGTTGCTCAGGCCAGTGCCGTTTCACCGCTCACCGGCCTCTCTGCGCACCATCCGCCGCTCAGCCGAGGAGAGACGGATGGGCCGTGCCGGCCAAAGGGGCGCGGTGAAGCCTATCGCCCCACCGCGCCTGAGTCGCCTCTAGTGATGGCCGTTGCCGGGAGCGCCGGCCAGCACCGGCTGGCGCGCCTCCGTGCGCGGGGCGGCCTTGGCCTTGGCAGCGGCCTGGGTCGCCTGCCGCGGCTGCGGCTGAGCGGACGCTGCTTTGCTGGCGCCGCTCTCCTGCTCCAGCTTGAAGAAGCTCACCGCCTCCAGCATAGCCCGTGCCTGTTCTGCCACCTGCTGGGCCAGGGCGCCGAGCTCTTCTGCCTGCGCCGACACCTCTTCCGTGGAAGCGCTCACTTCCTCGGCAGATGCACCCACTTCCTCCGAGACCGAAGCTACCGAACTCACCGCTTGCGCTACCTGGCTGCTTGAGGCACTCATCTCCTCGCTTGAGGCCGAGACTTCCTCGACCACCGCCGAGACCTTCTCAACCTCCGCGACCATTCGCTGCGAGGCTTCCTCCAGCTTGGAACCAGCCTGGCTCACCTGCCCTACCTGCGCCGCGATCTGCTCCATGGCCTTCCGCAACCGCTCGATCACGTCGCCAGCTTTCCCGGCCAGTTCCACTCCGCCTTCGACTTCCTTCTGGCCGCGGCCAATAGCCTCAACCGCTTCCTGGGCGCCCTTCTGCACCGCCCCAACCAGTTCGGCGATCTCCTGCGTGGCGCGGGCACTGCGCTCGGCCAGCTTGCGCACCTCGTCGGCGACCACAGCGAAGCCTCGCCCCTGCTCACCCGCTCTCGCCGCTTCGATCTGGGCGTTCAGGGCGAGCAGGTTGGTCTGCCCGGCGATGTCCTCGATGGTGGCAACGATGCGGCTCACCTCCTGGCTCCGCTGGCCCATCTCCTCGACCTTACTCGTTGCCTGTTTGATCACCTGCTGGATCACCTGCATGCCAGAAAGGGTATCACGCACCGCGTGCACGCCCTCTTCGGCAACCGTGTTGCCGGACTCGACCTCCTTGGCGGCAACCGCTGCGCCTTTGCCGACGCTGATCGCCTGCTCACCGACCAGGTTCACCGAGGCGCTCATCACGCCCACGGCGCCGGCTGCCTCCTGCGCCCCCTTGGCGATGCCGTCAATCGCCCGCGCCAGTTCCTCCATGCCCTGGTTGGCTTCCACCACCGACTGCGCCGTTTGGTTGGCGCCCTTGGCTACCTGCTCGATCGTCTGCGCTACCTGGTTGACGGCTGTGCCCGTCTGGCCCGCCGCTTCCGCCGATTGGGCGGCAGCGCTCGTGACGCTATCGGCGCCGGCGCGAATCTGATACACAGCCTGGCGCAGCGACTCGACCATGCGTACCAGAGCATTGCCGATCTCGTCCTTGGCTGACTCGGCGCTCACGCTCACCGTGAGATCGCCCTGGGCGATGCGCTCGCTGACCTCGCCGATGCGCTGCAAGTAGGCAGTAAGCCTCTCGAAGGCGCGGCCCAAATCGCCCATCTCGTCCTTGCGTGTCCGCACCTTGTCTTTCGCCTCTTCCGACATATCGCGCAGCAGGTCACCGCCTGACATCAACTCGAATGCGCCGACGAGCGTGGCCAGGGGCGCGGTGACGCTGCGGGCCAAGAACCAGGCAGCCAGCAGGCCGATCAGGCTGGCGACAATCCCGGCCACGAGGACTTGCAGCCTCACCTGGCTTATTGCAGCCTGAGCGCTGGTGTTCGAGAGGTCGGCGAATTGGCGGTTGACGGCGACCAGGTCACTGAACGCCTGCTCCATCTCCCCCATTTGCGTTTCGAGAGCCTGGGAATCGGCGCTTTGGGCAGCCAGGAGGCTGTCTCGCAAAGGCGCATAGGCGTCGTAGGCCTTGTGGTAGCGGGCGAGCGCCGCTGCCTCCTGCTCCTGAAGACCCTGTTGCCCAAGCGCCTTCAATTCAGCGGTGAACTCAGGGCTGCCAGTCGTGATATAGGTAGATTCGTATTCGGCGATAACATCGCCCATCGCCTTGTCCTCAGCCCGGATGGCCTGGGCCGCAGCCGCCCTTTCGGCGGCGGTACTTTCCAGCCGATACTGTTGCAGGGCCTCATCCAACTTCTGCCGGTGCAGATCACCCTGATCCAACTTCATTATGGGGATGAGCATGAACCCATAGAGGTTGTCATACTGGTACTTGAGGCGCCCATTCCCGACGAGGGCCAGGCCTGCTACGGCCAGCGCTGCCAGGGGCACAAACAGAGCGACAAGGGCGAATTTCCAGAACATGCGAAGGTTCCCAAACATGTGTACCTCCCTGGATGCCAGGATACTGACGGTGTGCGCGGAACGACGTTGCCGTACTACACGGGCATCCAGGAAGCTTATCGGCAGAGGCTGAGCCGAACTTTATGGCAAGCTGCAGGCGCGACCGTAAAGGACGCGTAAAGGCTTGCCGAGGGTCGGGGTCTGGCGACGGCGAGCCGCCCTTACTCGTGCTGGCGCGCCACCTCGAGGAAGGCGTACACATTCTGGCGCGGCGTGCCGCGGCATAGCTCGGTCATCACCTCGGGGGCGCCGGCGTTGACGGCGGCGACATAGGCGGCGCGAATGCTCTCTGGCGTGCCCTGCAGCATGTCCCGCACGCTGAAGAGGTTCCAGGAGAAGCGCAAGCCCGGTGCGCCGCGCACCACATCCGAGGCGGTAAGGTACTGGTCATTGCCCGGGTCGAAATGGCTAAGCCCCAGGCTGGTGAGTAGCGGCAGGTGCGCCGGCCGCAGCAGTTCACTGTGCAGGCTGCGCCGGCCGTCGCTCAGGGTATCATAGATGCGCTGCCAGTAGGGCAGCACGAACTCGGGCCACAGGGCCGGGGAGAGGTTGCCGGCCATGTCGTCGGCGATGCCGGTCGGGCCCACCTGTTCCTGGCCGCAGAGCGCTCGAACGTAGCGGACGAAAGCCAGGTAGGTGTCGGTGACTACCTCCAGCAGGTGGTGCGCCAGTTGCGGGCGCAGCAGCACGTCCTCGAAGAAGACGGCGCCGCGCAGCAGCACCGCCGAGGTCACCGGCCCTTCCTGCCCGGCGCCCATGCTGACCTCCCGGCCCAGGGCCTCGGCCAGGTGCTGCCGCAACGCCACATAGCGCCCGAGCCAGGCGCTATCCTCCGGGCTGGCAGGCGCCAGCGCCAGAACGCTGCTTTCGTCAGCCAGGACGCGGCCCTGGTTGGCCAGCATGGGAGCGTGATCCTCCGGCAGGACGAGGTCCGCCCCGAGCGAGGCCACGCCGACATAAGCGGGGACGTCCACATGCGGTTCGCCCAGGTCCACGCCATAAAGCGCCAGGAAGCGCTCGCGGGCGGCTACCTGCGTGGCCAGCATGACGTCAGCCCGGCTGTAGTACTCACCCAGGCGAGTGCCAGCGTACTCCGTCGTCACCTCAGCCGGGACGGCTAGTGTCCAGCGTATGCCTCGAGCCATGCTCTACCTCCAGTTGTCCGCCAGGCCAACGGCTCTCCTAGCCGCCGATCAGGCGCATGCCGTTCTCCCAGGTGATCTTATCGAAGAGCCGCTGCGATATCTTGCCCTCGGCGAGCAGGCCCCTGAGGTAGCCCAGGTGCGGCATACGGCCGGCGGCGCCCCCGAAGCAGACGTCGGTGCCGAAGATGAGCCTGTCCTGGAACTCGTGCAGGAAGCGCAGGCCGTAATCCGGGTCGCGGGTGAGGGCGTTATAGCCGCTGCCGGCGGAGATGTCGCCATAGAGGTTGGGATACTGGCGCAGCAGGCGCGGCACCGCCCCCTCCTGCGCCACCGGCCCTTTCGGGTAGCCCATCTTCTCCTCCGGCGTCAAGGGCCAGGCGATCTCGGCCCAGAAGCCCTGGCCATGGCCGCAGATGTTCGTGTGTGGCGCCGCCTGTAGCAGTTTCTCCAACCGCGGTGCTCCTGGATCGTCCTGGAGCCCGTACGTGCCCGGCCCGAAGCCGACGTTGTGGATGTCAACCGGCAGGCCGCGCTCGCCGATCTGCACGAACATATTGATCACGCGCGGGTCGTCGCAGGGTAGGTTGGCCGTGATCTCGCCGATGCCTTTGCAGCCGTGCTCGAGGAACCAGTCGAGCAAAGGGCCGAAGTTGGCCTTGGGGCTGTTACCCATCCAGCGCGGGTCCAGGTTGCCGAAGGGGATGATGCGCTCCCTGTAGTTTGCCGCCTCGAGCACCTGATCGCGCACATTCATGGCCGGCCATACCAACTGCCCGGGGCCAAGGCAGGATTCGGGAGAAACGCACCCCGGCAGCAGGACGGCCTTGGCGATGCCCTCGTCGTCCAGACGGCCAATCAGCCCTTCCCAGGTGACTGGCTCGCGCTGGTCGTCCTTGCCCAGGCGCTGATCGCCCAGGTGTGTGTGAAAGTCCAGGATCATGCTGACCTCCCATGCGATTAGCAGCCGGCGCGCCGGCTCGCTCCAAACGCAACAATCCTAAGCCGGGTCGCCGGCCTTGTCACCTTCGGCGAGCCAGGGTTTGGGCCAGCCGGCGACGCGCTCCCTCTCACCCTGCCTCGAGGGCAAGAACCCGCCCACGCCGGCGGCGCACCCGTGTGTCTCTCCGGCTTGCCTCCGCCTGCCTCGGGCACGATAATCAGGCGTTGGCATGGCTTCGCCCGGTGCAGCGCTCCATGCCCATGGTGTTGCCTCCGGTCGTCATCCCTGCCCGACACAGCTTCCTCAGGAGTTGCAGGCGATGTCGCACAAGGGGGATCGCTCGCAGCAGCCCATGGCCTCTGGCGGCGGCCCTGAGCCTGCCAACACCGCCGGCCGCGCCACGAGCCACGGCGGGGCGGAGGGCGGGCAAGCTCAGGCCGAGGCGGGTGAACTCGCCGCTCAATTGCAGGCGATCCTGGCCGCCGTCGGCGATCTTGTGGTCTACCAGGATCGGCAGCACCGGCTCATCTGGGCCAACCAGGCCGCTGCTGCCTCCCTCAACCTCACATTAGACCAACTCATCGGCCGCCGTTGCCACGAGCTCTGGCACGGCCGGCTGAATCCCTGCCCAAGTTGCCCCGTGGAGGAGACGCTGCGCAGCCTCAGGCCGGCGCAGGGCCGCCTGCAGAGCCCCGATGGGCGCGTGTGGGACATTTCCTCCTACCCCGTTATCTCCGCGGGGCAGTTGCAGGGGGTTGTCGAGGTCACCAGGGATAGCACCGAAACCGTGCGGCAGGAGCAGCTGCTCAGCGAGCGCGCCGCCGCCCTCGAGGCCTCCGAGCGTCGCTTCCAGGACATGCTGGCTGGCCTGCGCCTTCTGGCGGTGATGCTAGACACCGAGGGCAACATCACCTTCGCCAACCCCTTCCTGCTCGAGCTCACCGGCTGGCGGTGGGAGGAGGTGGTGGGCAAGAGCTGGTTCGAGGTGTTCCTCCCCGCCGATGCCCGCCAGCGGGTGCGCGCCGAAGCCTTCAATGGCGCCATGCGAGGAGAGCGCTTCCCCGCCCGATACGAGAATGAGATCGTCACGCGCACTGGCCAGCGCCGCCTCATCCGTTGGAGCAACGCCGTCCTGCGGGACGCGCAGGGCAACATCGTGGGCGGGGCCAGCATCGGCGAGGATATCACCACCCAGCGGCGGCTCGAGCAAACGCGGGAGGCGATCCATGCGGTCGCTGAGGCGGCCACGGCGGCCCGGAGTCTCACCGAGTTGGGGGCAGCGGTCCATGCCGTCTTCCGGGGGCTGATGCCAGCGGAGAACCTCTACATCGCCCTGTACGACAGGCAGAGCGATGTCGTCACCTTCCCCTATTTTGTCGACTTGGGAGGCGCTCCCCCCGGGCCGCGGCCGCGCTCGCGGGGGCTGACCGAGTACGTGCTGAAGTCGGGCACGTCCCTCCTGGCCAGCTGTGCCGATGTGGAGCGTTTGCGCGCCGAAGGCTCGATCGAGGGCCACTATCCCACACCTCAGTTCTATCTCGGTGTTCCCCTCAAGGATGAGCGGGGAGAGGGTGTCGGCGTCCTGGCCGTGCAGACTTACGACCCCCAGGAGCAGCTCACCGAGGATGACCGGTCGCTGCTCGAGTTTGTCTCCCAGCCGGTCAGCCTGGTGCTCGCCCGAGGCCGGGCGTGGCAGGCCCTGCGCGAGAGCGAGGAGCGCTTCCGCCTGCTCTACGAGCAGGCTCCCCTCCCCTATCAGTCGCTGGATGCGCAGGGGCGCATCCTCCAGGTCAACCAGGCCTGGCTGGATCTGCTCGGCTACGCACGGGAGCAGGTGATTGGCCGGTCCTTTGGCGACTTCTTGGCGCCCGAGCACCGCGATCGCTTCTGGGCGAGCTTCTCCCGCTTCCTGGCCGGCGGCGATGGGCACGGTGAGTACGAGCTGCTGCGGGCCGATAAGTCCCGCCTGGTCGTTTCGGTTGATGGCCGGATCGGGCGTGATAGTGACGGCAGTTTCAGAGGCACGCACTGTATCCTTACCAACGTCACCGAACTGAGGGGCTTGGAGGCGCAGCTACGCCAGGCGCAGAAGATGGAAGGCATCGGCCGGCTGGCCGGGGGCATCGCCCACGACTTCAACAACCTGCTCACCGCCATCATCGGCAACGCTGGCTTCCTGCGCGAGGCGCTCGGCCCAAGCAGTGCCCTCTGCAGCGACGTGGACGAAGTGCTCAAGGCGGCGGAGCGCGCCACTTCCCTCACGCGCCAATTGCTCGCCTTCTCCCGCCGCCAGATGATCGCACCGGTGGCGATCAACCTCAACGACCTCATCCTGGACATGGACAAGATGCTGCGCCGCCTCATCGGTGAGGACATCGAGCTGGTCACCATCCCTGGGGAGGAGTTGTGGACGGTGCGCGCTGATCCCGGGCAGATGGAGCAGGTGCTCGTCAACCTGGTTGTCAATGCCCGCGACGCGATGCCCCAGGGTGGCGTGCTCACGATCGAGACGGCCAACGTCGTGCTGGATGAGGCCTACGTGCGCCGGCACCACGATGCCCAGGTGGGGGAGCACGTCATGCTGGCCGTGAGCGACAGTGGCACAGGCATGAGCGAGGAGGTGCAGGCGCATCTCTTCGAACCTTTCTTCACCACCAAGGAAGTGGGGAAGGGCACGGGCCTGGGCCTGGCCACTGTCTATGGCATCGTCAAGCAACATGGCGGCAACATCTGGGTCTACAGCGAGCTCGGCAAAGGCACCAGCATCAAGGTCTACCTGCCGCGGGTGGTGGAGGCGGCCCAGGGCTTGCCCCGGCGCGACAGCGCCGGCTACCTGCCGCGCGGCAGCGAGACCGTCCTCTTGGTGGAGGACGAGCCTGCGGTCCGCCGCACCGCCGCTCGCATTCTACGCACGCAGGGTTACAGCGTCATCGAGGCCAGCAACGGCGAGGAGGCTCTGCGCCGGGCGGCAGAGGAGCGCCGTCCCATCCACCTCCTGATCACCGATGTGGTCATGCCGCGCATGGGCGGCAAGGAGTTGGCGAGCAAGCTGCAGGCGGCCCAGCCGCAGCTGGCGGTGCTCTTCACCTCCGGCTACACCGACAATGCCATTGTCCACCGAGGCGTGATCGAGGCCGGCCGCGACTTCTTGCAGAAGCCCTTCACTGCTGCGACTCTGGCGCGCAAAGTGCGCCAGGTGCTGGACGCGGCCCGCAGTGGCCCTGGAGTTGGCTAGGGGCGACGGCGGTTGGAGCGCGTGGACGCGATGGACGTTTGGAGCGCGTGTGGACGCGATGGACGTTTGGAGCGCGAAAGCGCGCGAAAGGGCGCGAAAAACGCGAAAGGAGTCGCACTCGAGTACCGCTCGGCAGACCGCGAGCGGTTCGTCTGAGCTAGGCGGGTGCGGGAAGGGAGGCTTTCGCGCCTTTCGCGTTCTTTCGTGTGTTTCGTGGTCCAGACGTCCCCGCGTTCCTCGTGTGTTTCGTGGTCCAGATGTTCCCCGCGTTCGAAGCGCGATGGACGTTTGGAGCGCGAAAGGCCGCGAAACGACGCGAAAAACGCGAAAGGAGTCGCACTCGAGTACCGCTCGCATCTTCCGGAGCGGCTCGCCAAAGCTAGG
>Ga0078972_1002670_pt1 | contig 57619 bp, 58 predicted proteins | sample YelNatPaOPGAMG01_FD_67568 | JGI IMG/M metagenome (GOLD analysis project Ga0078972, IMG submission 67568) | Hot spring thermophilic microbial communities from Obsidian Pool, Yellowstone National Park, USA - OP-RAMG-01 (SPADES assembly) (version 2) | ecosystem: Environmental > Aquatic > Thermal...
TAATGGGTTGGCAGCTTACTTTACCTATAAGGCTTTTTGCAAAAATTCAAAGAGGATTAATGTTTTTTGCAACTTTAGCAATAGTAGTTATGTATGCTGTTTTTGCTGCAACTCCAAACTCGGTTTTCATTCAACGCTTCAACTTGTTTGCTGAAGCTTTCGGTGCCGGTCCAGATTATTATCATGCTGTTATACAAAAGGCTAGCGAAATAACTAATTTAAACCCAAGCTTTAGATGGTATGATCAAATTGGCTTAATGGTTTTAATTTGGAGTCTTTTAGGATGGGCTTTCTGGAGCGCCCAGCTTAGCGGAGAAATAAAAGGAGCAGATAAACTTAGAGTTCAAAACTTTGTAATGAATGGTTCAGGTTGGGCTACAGCTATTGCATGGCTTATAGCTTGGCTTTTAATTTCTAGATCGGCTGGAGAAGAATTTATGAAGGCTGCTGGAATTCTAGGTTTAAGCGGCGAATGGAAACTGCCTGTAGCACCTTACCTAGCTGGTTACCTTGCAGGCGCTACTATGGCCCCTGGATTTGGAACCTTAATAATTGCTGTGCTTTTAATACTTGTTTTAGGCCTGCTTTGCAATGCGTATCAAGTTTACTATAATACTATGGTTGGTCCTATCAGAATGTTTTTCGCTATGGCTTTCGATAGAGCTCTTCCAGATGTGTTTTCTAAAGTGCATAGAAAATGGCACACACCTGTATATGTTATTTGGTTAGCTTGCGCTTGCGCCGTCATTCAAATATATTTATCAGCGTATATGCCCGAAGTTGCTCCAGTTTTCCTTCCAGCTGCACTTTCAAGCGGATGCATACCATACTTCTTTACTTCCTTAGCTGGAGCTTTAATGCCTTATACAGGTAAACCAATTTATGAAGCTTCTCCAGCAGCTAAATATAGGCTTGGTCCAATACCGTTAATAACGATTACTGGTGCGATTAGCTGCATTTTTAATGCTACAATGGCGTATTATTGGCTTACTGTTCCAGAGCTTGGAATAAATCCCGCATCTATGGTTTTCGTGTTAATTGCCTATGCTATAGGCTTTGTATACTATGTAATTTGGCGAGCATATAGAAAAAGGCAAGGCATAAATTTGGATTTGGCATTTAAAGTGGTTCCACCAGATTAAACATCTCTTCTTTTTATATTTTTATAAAAGGAGGGGGTGAAAATGGATCCAGAAGATAAGGGGATGATAATCTACACGGTTTTAATGATAGTAATTATTGTAGCTTGGCTCTTCTTTGCGCCATAAACCGCATTAACAGCTTTTTTTATCCAGATACAAATTGATAATTTATTATCTTTTTATCTGCTATTGTAATTAATGCGGCTCTTAATATGCCCTCGCCATATTCGCTTCCAGGATTTATGCATAATGTTCTTCCAATTTTTCTAGCACCTTTAGATTCATGAATATGACCATGTAAACCAAGTAAAGGCTGATACTTCTCTATAGCCTTCCTAACAGCTTCGCTTCCAGCACCATAAAAAACCATTTGTCCCCCTTCAAAAACTGGTTTTGGCGGATAAACCGTGGTGTCTAATTTGGGTGCTGTATCAAGCTCCGAATCTTTAGGTGGTATATGAAAATTGAATATAGCGTTTTCCATATCTTTAATTTTAGAAATCATTTCTTCTATCCTCTTTTTAAGCTCTTCTTCACTGCATTCTCTTGGAGTATTCCAAGGCGTTGGATTTCCCCAACCTAAACTTGCCATTTCATGAACATCATCAATATATAACACTTTTCCATCAGGATTTTTAACATGCTCGCCATCTTTAATAAGTTCAACTACCTCTTGTTCATCATCATTGCCTCCAGTTATATAACAAACAATATTTGTTCCCTTTAACCGTTCCTCAGCAATTTCCATCCATTTTCTTAATCGCGCTTGCATTAATTCATCAAATATTTTTTTACGTTTTTCTTCATTAGCTTCAAGCTCCTCATACTCCTTTTGGGTTACATGCAAAGGATAAAAACCTGTCGTCAAAATTCTCTTCTCTAAATAAACTAACTCTTCTTCATTTTTAGCTTTTTGCTCTTGACCTAAAAAGTAAGATTTAAATGTTCCATCAAGCTGCTTAATTATTGGAATAACCATTTTGCCTGTTATATCTCCACCTAAAATAAGCACATCAATGCCATAAATTTTGCCAGCATTAATAAACTTTCTAAATGTAGGTTCAGATCCATGCACATCTGTAGCAAAAAGAATTTTTGTTGTCTTCTCCTCAGCAATCTTCTTCTTACCAAATAAAGGCAAATTTAAATCCTCCAAAATCTTTAATATGAAAACTTATTATTTATTGTTTATAATATTTAAGATTTGTCATCTTTTCACCATATTAAGTTTTTGATCACTTTAAGCTTGAAAAATCATTTATTAGCCAATAGAGGGAGCTTGAGAGAGGATTAAAAGGGAGATGAAGACTTCTTCAAAACTCAGCTTTCTTATCAATGATTTTATGCTATAATTACCAACTAATTTTATATCTTCTAATAATTCTAATGAATACTTATAATTTTTTTTGGAGAGGGAACATTTTGAGGCCCATAGTTTGTCAAAAAAAATGTTTATAACCACTTAAGGCTCCATCAAAGCCTAAAAGCGCCACTAACAAGATAAGCTTACAATCTTGTTAGTATCCGCTCTCCTAACCGTAAAACTTAAATACTTTAAAAATTATATTTGGCTATAAAAGTAAAGAGGTAAAATTTATGGAAAAGGGTGTTTTTGTTAGGAGATCTTCAGGACTTGTAAAATCGTTTTCACCTGCTGATGCGTTCATGTGGAACTGTCTTACTGTAGGGATTTTGCCAGGAGCAATATATGCTATTTCAACGGCTATTTATGCATTTCCAGCAGCAAATCTTATATTAGGTATAACCTTAACTGGTATTTGGGGGGTCTTCGTTTGGATGGTTTACGCGTGCCTTGCAAGCGCTATGCCACGTACTGGTGCAGACTACGTTTATGAAAGTAGAATACTAAATCCAGCTATAGGCTTCATATTCCCTATGGGCGCTTTCGTCTTTTGGTGTCTTTATATGATAATTTATTGTTCGATGTCTTGGGCGATTTATGGAATGTCACCTTTTTTAGCCTCATTGGCGCTCTATTCAAATAAACCAGAATTACTTAATATTGCAGGTTGGTTTCTAAGTCCAGATGGCACAATTCTAAGTGCTACTATTTTAGTATTTCTATCTACAATACAATTAATATTACCCTTAAAATATTATACTAGGGTGCAATGGTTTCTAATGGGAAGCGCAATGGTAAGTATTATTATCGTAATTATAGCTCTCCTCTCAGTCAATAATGCTATTTTCATTCAAAACTTTAATGCTTGGACTCAAAAATTTGGTGCATCTGGAGATTATTATCATTACATTATTGATACGGCGAGAGATAAGGGCCTTAATCCAAGTCTTAGAAACAGTTGGTATGATACGCTTGGAGTTTTACCGGCAACCTGGTTCCTTCTTGCATGGGCTTTTTGGAGTGCAATTCCCGCTTCAGAAGTAAAAAGTGCAGAAAACCTTAAAAAACAAATTCTTATGGTTCCTGGATCAGGTGTATTCACAGCTATCATATGGATTATAATGGCAGCAGTTACAATTAATACTTGCGGACAAGAATTTTATAGAGCGTTAACATTCTTATCTTTTAATTTTCCTGAATTATTGATTACAAGTATTCCTCCCTACACAAGTTTCCTTGCTAGTATTGCAAGACCTGAACTTGATTTAATAATTAGTTCCATAGTAATGGTGGGCTTCTTCTGTTCTGCATATCAAATGGTCTTTAACACGATTTTTGTACCAGTTAGATACTTACTTGCAGGGTCCCTTGATCGAATTTTGCCTGACATGTTTAGTGAAGTACATCCAAGATTCCATACGCCCGTTAAATCAATCATTTTCTGTATAATTGTAACTGCTGCCATTCTAGCTGCTTGGCGTTTTATTCCAGCAATAGGTGGGGCAGCGATTGTTGCGGCAGGATCATTTGCCCAACAGGCTCCGTTATTTTTCACTTGCCTTGCGGGTGCTGTATTTCCATTTAGACAAAAGACCAAAATGGTATATGAGGCAAGTCCATTGGTAAGGTTAAAAATTGGAAAATTACCTATAATTACAGTTTGCGGGGTTATTGGAATGGGGCTCATAGCAACTGTAGTATATTTCTGGGCAACCGTACCTGAACTTGGTGTTGCAAATCCAGGAGCATTATTATATGTTACTGGAGTATACGCGGCTTTTGCAATATATTACTTCAGTGCTAAAGCTTATCGTAAGAGGCAAGGTATAGATATAACCAAAGCATATATTGAGGTGCCTCCTACTTAAACTTAAATACTTATTTTTTATTTTTTAAGGTAGAAAATCTTTTCAAGGAGAATATAAATTATGAGAGTTATTTCAAGAAATAAAGTTGTGTATACTTTCAGCCCCAAACATGCGCCTATTGAATATATCAAACCATCTGAAATAGTCCTACTTGAAACACAGGATGGCTTAGGAGAACAAATAAAAAGTGAAAAAGATTCATTAAATAATCTTGATTGGTCTAAGGTTAATCCAGTAACAGGTCCATTATTTATTGAAGGAGCTGAATGTGGAGACACACTTGTTGTAGAAATACTTGACATAAAAGTAAGTAAGAAAGGTATCATAATTACTGCTCCAAGACACGGAGTTTTAGGAGAAAAATCATTCAATGCATTTATTAAAATAGTTAAATTAGGCGATCAATATATTTATTTCGATAATGATATTCGTGTTAAATTAAATCCTATGATTGGTACGGTGGGAGTAGCCCCAGAATCTAATGAAGTTCCCTCCGTTTCCCTTGGTAACCATGGTGGGAATATGGATGTTAGAGAATTAACCTCTGGAACTAAACTTTATCTACCAGTACTTGTGGACGGAGCATTATTCGCTGCTGGTGATGTTCATGCAATTCAAGCTGATGGTGAACTTTGTGTCTCCTCTATTGAGGTAGGTGCTGAAATTCTTTTAAGATTTAATGTTATTAAAGATAAAAAGCCTAAATGGCCTATACTTGAAACAGTGGATGAATACGCCATTCTAACTTGTGGTGATACTTTAGATGAAGCAGCACGTATCGCTTCTGAAGCCGCAGTTGAAGCTTTGATGCGAGAGTATGGCTGGCCTTTTGAAAAAGCATATATGTTTGGGAGTTTGAGTGTTAACTTAAGAATTAATCAAGTAGTGGATCCAAAAAAAGGTGTTAGAGCTGCAATCCCAAAAAATTATGTATCGCTTAACAGTTTACTTTGATTTTTATTCTAAGTAATAGTGTTAAATCTGAAAGCCTTAATGTCGAATTTCTTCAACAATTTTATACCATCGAAGCCGTGTGCCAATTTTAGCTCTTAATCGCCATTGTATTGGCTTTTCTTCACTTTCTATATATGCTAATATGCTTCCTATTTTTTCAATAATTTTTTTCCTATCCTCGTTAGATAAAAATTCAAATTTTGTTATATATGTATCTTTAAGAAATTTCAAATTTTCCGTTACTGTATAATAAAAACCCCAATCTGAAGATAAAATTTTACTAATATGCTTTATATTTATTGTTTCCTTATCTGAATCCCCTATGTTATGAACAAGGATGAGTAAGGCAACATCTTTTAAGTCTTTCTCATTAATATCGTGGATTTGTAATTTTTCTAGAAAGAGCTCAGCTAATGGGATTGTAGGATAATCTATTTCAAGACGGTTTTTAAAGTCTATGTCATGGCACATCGATATTTTATTGAAAAAGACATCAACATGAATTTCACCTGATTCAAAAATATATCTATCTGGATACAGCGCAGCCCACCCCTTATTAAGTGTAAAACCATTCTCTTCCATAAGTCTAATTATCTCTTTTTTCTTATCTCCATATGCAGCATAATCAATATCTGTTAATTTTCTATTCATAGCATTGTATATATTTGAATGTTCCTTACAATGTAAAAAGATGCCGATAGCACCCATGATTCGCATTATTATTCTTCTTTCCTCAGCATCCTTAAGAAGTCTTAAAGCAGTGTTTAAAAGTTTTCTTTGCTCGTTAGGAACTTCTTCAGAAATCATATTTACACCAACCCTTAATAACCCTCTTTTTTACTTAATATTTTTTAAAGTTTAGAAGGTATATAAACTTTTCTTGTAAGAAGAAAAATTTAATAATGCGTTAGCACTAATGTATGTTAAATGTTTTAATGGTGATTTTGATGAGAAATAAAAATGCTGCTCTTCTTCTTTCTCGAAAAAATTTGGAAAGTATTCTTAAAATGAAGGATGTTATTGAAGCTGTAAAAGAGGCCTATAGAGAGCGTGGATTAAACAGCGTATTAATGCCATCTAGAATTAGAATAGATGTTGAGCGTTATAATGGAAATATTTTAATTATGCCTGCCTACTTGAAGAGTATGGATGCTCTTGGCACAAAATTAGTTACAACTCATCTTGAAAACTTTAAGTTTAACTTGCCTACAGTTATGGGAGTAATTGTTTTAAATGATCCAAAAACGGGTATTCCCTTATCTATTATGGATGGCACTTATATAACTGCTTTACGAACTGGTGCAGCAGGAGCTGTAGCAGCTGAATATTTATCTAGAAAAGATTCTTCAATAGTGACTATAATTGGAGCTGGTGTGCAGGGATGCAGTCAATTAATTGGGTTATGTGAGGTACGAAAGATAAAGAAGGTATTTATTTTTGATGTCGATCAAAAGAAATGCGAAGAGTATGTGAAAGTGATGAGGGAGCATGTTGATGCAGAAATTATAAAGGGAAGTAGCATAAAGGATGCCGTACAAGAATCAGATATTGTGGTTACAGCAACATCATCATCTACCCCCGTTATTAAAGGGGAGTGGTTAACAGAAGGCTGTCATGTTAACGGAATTGGATCCCACTCACCTGATGCAAGAGAGCTTGATGAAAATGTTATAAAAAAAGCATCCAAAATAGTTTTAGATACTTGGGATGCTAAAAATGTTGGAGATATAGCGTATCCAATCTCAAAAGGAATGTTTAAAGAAGAAAACATTTATGGAGAAATTGGAGAAATTGTTGCTGGCAAAAAGCCTGGTAGAATAACAGAAAAAGAAATTACAGTATTCAAATCTGTAGGTACAGCTATAACTGATGTTGCAACAGCATTAAAAGCATATAAACTTGCAAAAGAAAAAGGTGTAGGACATTACATTAGCATACTGGATTAAACGTTAACATATATATGCTCTGTAAAGTTAAGGCTTATTTTGAGGTTCTTTCACGATTTAAGCCTTGATAAGCCATGAAAGGCTTAATTATACATGAAAGAACCTCTATATGGTTTATGCTTTATGGCGTATATTTATACTTTTACTCTTTAATGCTGTGTTGAATGATTTTTGGGCTTTCCATGCCTTCCTCTACTTTAGGCCTTTTTTTACCTTTATGCCATCGGATTTAAGCTTATAAAAATATAGGCTTACCTTTAAAATCATTTCTTTAACCATATTAAGCCATTTTTTAGCCATAACATATTCGCTAAACTCCAATTTAAGCTTCCATGCCTTAGGATCGCTTAAATACTCTATGACTGTTAAGCTTTCTAGGCATACAGCCTTTAGCCTTTTTTGAGGAATTTTTCCTAACCTTTATGCCTGGTTCTATGCCCATTTGGCTTAAACAGTTGAAATTTTCTCTTGAATCAAAGGCTCCATCGGCTAAGGCCCTTTTTATTTTAGCCTTTTTATTAGCCTTTTCAATTAAAGGCTTAAGCATTTCGCATTCTTTAATGCTTTCATCCGTGACTTCTAAAGCCAATATTTGCTTTGATTTTACGTCTACAGCCAAATGTATTTTTAAATAGCCTCTTCTAACTTTCCATTTATGCCTAATCCATTCTCCTCTATTTGCTACTTTTATTCCAGAAGCATCTAGGGCTATGACTATAGGCTCATTTAAGCTAGGCTTTAAATCTAGCTTAAGGCTTTCTAAGCGGTTCCATATTGTTGTATAATCAGGCACTTTTAATTTAGGCTCAAACTTGGCTAAAGCCTTTAAAAAGCCTTCCAATTGCCTAAAAGCAAGCCTAAACATAAATAAAGCCTAAAAGCTTTATAAAGCTTAAAGGGTAAATGTATTTCCCTCCTCTTTTTCCTTCATTCATTTCTTCTAGCTCTTTATTCCAATTTTCTAAAAAATCAAGGTCTATAAGAATTTCTCCACGCTTTACTAACGCTTCATTATAATTAACCCAATCTCTAGCCATAATGCCTCAAAAGGCATATAAATAAGAAGGCTAATATAAAGGCATAGGCGAGAATAGCCTTTTCATTCAACACAGCAGTTTTACCATATAAAACTAAAGGTTTTTAAAGGTTTAAAAGCTTAAGGTGAATTGAAATGTTTGAAACTTTAAGAATTCATGGGATAATGCTTAAGCATCCTGAAGAATGGGTAATTCACCCAATAATTAAGTTGGAAAGGCTTAAAGGCGAAGTTGCTTTTTCCTCCAGCGATCAAAAAACTGCAACACCTAAGCTTATGCTTTCATGGAAGCCTTTAGAGCAATCTAAAAGAAAATATAACTCAGCTGAAGAGCAGGCTGAATCAACCATAAAAATGATGCGAAAAGACAGCTCATTAAAATCTCTTGAAATAATTAATCATGAAGAAATTGAGATTAACACTCATAAAGCAAGCTTTTATAACATTAAAGTAACCCTTTATAAACCAGCTTTAATAATGATTAAACCGAAATTTACAGTTAAAATTGTAAAGTTTGCAATGCTTTTTTGCGAAGAATCCGATAGATCGATTACAATATATTCTGAAACAGAAGAAACTGAAGAAAAAGAAGATTTATTCGAAGAAATTCTTTCATCATTAATATGTCATCAACCAAAAATCTTAAATAAATAAATATATGAGAGAATAAAAAGAAAAGATGGAGGAAAAAATTTTGTCTCCTATAAGTTTTATTGAGGTTTTGAATCGAAGCTTAACAGGGCCCGCTGCTTCAGAAAGAGAGTTTGATTATAAAGTTGGCACTAAATTAAGGGAGCTCGTAAAAAAATATGATATTAAATATGATCCTGAAAATCCTATCCCATCTGACGACAGCTTAGCAGACGATGTTTTTAAAGCAGCTGTAGAATTTTATGCTGATGTAGGAGCTTACTGCATGGATACTGAAAGAAGGATAACATTTACAGAAGAGGAAATTAAAGAAGGAATAAAAAATGCCCCATGCACGACTCTTTTTGGGGAAGGGAATGAAGCTAAAATTTTTTCTGCAAGAAAACTTGAAAGCAAAGATCCCCCATGGTGCCATGTAGGCGCTGGAATAAGCGTTTCTAGCGAGGAATTATTGGTGAAGTTGGTTGAAGCTTTTGCAAGCATTCCAGAAACAGATTCTATAAGCGTTCCAACATTAATGGAGGTTAATGGAGTTCCAATAAGAACTCCACCATTGGAAGTTTATGGCTCAATAAGAATGATTGCTTTAGCTCATGAGGCTATGAAAAGAGCTGGCCGCCCAGGTTTACCAATATTAAATCTTGTTTCTACAGCAGCTTCTCAAATAGCTGGAATAGCCGCAACAGCTCCTCAATTCGGCATAAAACCAACTGACGGATGGCTTGTAGACGCCTTCCCAGATTTAAAAATCTATAATGATGTTTTAACAAAAGCTGCTTACCTATTAAATTGGGGTGCAAATATTGGCGCATGCTTTACTCCATTAATAGGCGGTTACTCAGGCGGACCTGAAGGAACAGCTATAATGAGCGTTGCATACTCAATAAATGGAGTAATGGTGTTAAAATCAAGATACCAACTTTACTATGTATCAAACATAATAAATGGTTCTTCAAGTAGCAGAGATGCACTTTGGACTTTATCTGTTAGCGCTCAAGCAATAAGCAGAAACATTAAGGTACCTGTTATTCATTTATCTTATCAAGCTGCTGATTCTGCTACGGAAATGCTTTTTTATGAAATGGTTGCAGCTATGCTGGCATGCGTTGCTTCTGGAGTATCTGTGGAAAGCAATCATCCATCTAAAGCTGCGATAACAGATCATATAATCCCTATGGAGTCTGAATTTTATTGTAAAGTTGCTCATGCCGTTGTTGACATGAAAAGAAGCGAGGCAAATGAACTTGTAAAAACTTTACTGCCTAAATATGAAAAAGATTTAAGTAATCCGCCTAAAGGGAAAAAATATCAAGAATGCTATGATGTTAAAACAGGCAAGCCAAAGGAAGAATACTTAAAATTTTATAAAGTTATGGTGAAAAAAATTACTGATTTAGGAATACCGATAGAATAGAATTAACAATTGATGGGGTGAAAATTTTGTCTTCTAAAGAAGAAATTTTAACAAAAATCCGTGAAGATTTGTTTAATTATGATGCTGAAGGGATTAAGGTTGATGTTGAAAAGGCTTTGAATATGGGTTTATCAGCTTTAGAAATTATTAATGTTTTATCTGATTGTATGAGGGAGATTGGTGATAAATTTGCTAGGCTTGAATTGTTTTTAACTGATTTAATGATGGCTGGAGATGTGATGAAGGTTGCTTTAGAAATTCTTTTGCCTAAGATACCTAAGGAAAAAATTTCAACTAAAGGCAAGATAGTTATTGGAACTGTTAAGGGGGATATTCATGATATAGGCAAAAACATTGTATCTGCTATGCTTACAGCTTCAGGTTTTGAAGTTTATGATATAGGGAAGGATGTTTCAGCATCAAAATTTCTTGAGGAAGCTGAAAAAGTTAAAGCCGATATTATAGGTGCATCAGCTTTAATGACAACAACAATGCCAGCCCTAAAAGATTTAATAGATTATATTAAAGCTAAAAACTTAAGAAATAAATATAAAATAATAATAGGTGGAGGACCGGTAACAAAGGAATACGCCGAGGAAATAGGCGCAGACGCCTATGCTGAAAATGCTGTAGAAGCTATAAAAGTGATAGAAAACCTAATAAAGAAATAAATCCTCTTTTTTATTATTTATTATAAGTTTTCCTAATCGCTTTTAAAGAGGTGAAAAAATTGTTTAAATTTTCCGCTTCACAACAAGTATATGATATTAAAGGTGTTAAAATAGGCGGTCAACCCGGTCAATACCCAACTGTTATGGTTGGAAGCATATTTTACCATGGAGATAAAATTGTTGAAGATCAAAAAGAAGGTATCTTTAACAAAAATGAAGCTGAAAAATTATTAAATGCTGAAGCTGAGTTAAGCGATAGATTTGGAAACCCAAGAATTATAGATGTTGTAGGCGCTTTCCCAAATACGTTAGTTAGGTACATAGATTTTATTGTGGAAACTGTCGACTCACCTTTTCTTATTGATGGAACAACTGAAGCTGTTAGAATAGCTGGTTTAAAGCACGCAGCTGAAATAGGCGTTATTGATAGAGCAATATACAATTCGATAACTCCTGAAATTAAAAAGGAGGAACTTGAGGCTATAAAGGAATCTGGAATAAAAACAGCTATTTTACTAACCTTAAACTCGAAGAATCCTACACTTCAAGGAAGAATGGAAGCCCTTGAATCTTTATTGAAAATAGCTAAAGAAGCTGGTATTCAACAATTCCTAATTGATACAACAATAATTGATATACCAGATCCAGGGGTATGCGCTAAAGCCATTTATCTTGAAAAAGAAAAGTATGGGTACCCCGCAGGATGCGGTGCACATAACGCTGTAGATCGTTGGCGACAAATAAAAAAGCTTGAACCTAACATTAAATTAATTGCAACGACAGTAGCAAACATTTTTCCAATAGCTTTAGGAGCTAACTTCGCTTTATACGGCCCAATAAAAAATGCTCCAGAAGCCTATGAAATGATAGCTATAGCTGATGCATATGTATCTTACGCTATGAGTCAAGAATTTAAAGTAAAGCCCGAAAGCAAAATTCATCCAATAGCGAGAGTATTTAGAAAGTAAACTCCACACTTTTTTATTGAGTTATGATATAATGACTATACAAAATTTTGAAGAAACGTGAAAATTGCTTTTTCCCTCCTTACTTTATTAAAGCGTAATTGAAGCATATATGTCTCGTTTCAAAGGTTGAAATCACCCATTTTAACTAATTAAGGCAGCTCCTCAAGATTAGGGAACCTTATTATAGCGAGCTTCAGTTTTAACTACGGTTCGTTATTTATTTTCTTTAACGCATAATGTAAAAGAAAATGTTTATTCTTAAGTTCCTTCTTATTAATTGTATGGGGTTTTATTTGAAAGAAGCTATGTTTTATGAAAAATTGGATGAAAATAAGGTAAAATGCAATCTTTGTCCTCATAGATGCGTAATTCCAAATTTTAAAAAGGGAATTTGCGCTGTAAGAGAGAATAAAGATGGAACCCTTTATTCTTTGGTTTATGGTAAGCTTGTTGCAAAGGCTGTTGATCCAATAGAGAAAAAACCTTTATTTCATTTTTACCCTGGAACTGAAGCTTACTCTATAGCTACCGTAGGATGCAACTTTAGATGCTTAAACTGCCAGAATTATGAAATTTCTCAGCTTCCAAAAGAACAAAAAATTATTTTAGGTGAAGATGCTACGCCCGAAGAAATTGTTTTTGAAGCTAAAAGGTTTAAATGCAAAAGCATAGCGTACACTTATACTGAACCAACCATATTTTTTGAGTTTGCTTATGAAACAGCTAAATTAGCTCATGAAAATGGGATAAAAAATGTTTTTGTAACAAATGGCTATATAACTGAGGAGGCTTTAAAAGAAATCAAGCCGTATCTTGATGCTGCAAACATAGATTTAAAAAGTTTTAGGGAAGACTTTTATTTAAAGATTTGCGGAGCGCATTTAAATCCTGTTTTAGATGCGATAAAGCTTTATAAACAATTTGGAATTTGGATTGAGCTTACAACATTAATTATCCCCGGAATGAATGATTCTGAAGAAGAATTGCGTAAAATAGCTGAGTTTATTCGGGATGAAGTGGATCCTGAAACACCTTGGCATGTAACTCAATTTTATCCAATGTACAAGCTTTCCCATTTAAACCGCACGCCAGTAGCAACCATAAGAAAAGCTAGAGAAATTGGGTTAAAAACCGGTTTAAAATATATTTATGTAGGAAACGTTCCAGGGGATCCTGGGGAAAACACTTATTGTCCATCATGCGGAAAACTTCTTATTCAAAGATATGGTTATGAAATCTTGGAGTATAACCTTAAGGGTAGTAAATGCTCTTTTTGTGGAGCTGAAATAAATGGCGTCTGGAGTTAATTAATTAAAATGAATGAAAGTTTTTGTTTAGAAGATGAATTAATAGCTGAAGATGAAGCTAGAAAAAAAGCTAGGAAAAGAAAAAGGGGACCATACAGAAAATCCTCGCCTTTAAAGTATAAAGCTTAAATAATGCTTTCCACCAAAAAAAGCTTGTTTTCCGAAAGCTTTATCTTCAACATCATAAAGCATTTTTCAGCAAAAAATGTAGGAGAAAAATATTTAAATTATTAAATATTTGTTTTAATGCGCGAGGATAAATAAAAATGCCTACAGCATATGATATTCCTGCTGATATGCTTATAAGCAGGATTGCAAAATATTTAAAGGAGAACGTTGAAGAGGTTTTTCCCCCAGCCTGGAGTTTAATGGCTAAAACAGGCTCTCATAGAGAACGGCCGCCGCAAAACCCTGATTGGTGGTATATTCGTTGCGCTTCGCTTCTTAGAAAGCTTTATATTCATGGTCCCTTAGGGGTTTCAAGGCTTAGAGGCGAATACGGCGGAAGAAAACGTAAAGGTCGATCTATAGAGCATTCTAAAAAAGCTGGAGGATCAGCTATTAGAAAACCCCTCCAACAATTAGAGAAAGCAGGGTTAATTGAAAAAATTGATAAAAAAGGACGAAAACTTTCTATAGAAGGCGTAAAATTGCTTGATAAAATAGCAGCTGAAATCTTAAAGGAGCTTAAAACTGATTAAAAGAGGGAAGCGATAAAAATTGGGAAGAAGAAAATGGAGCGCTCCCAGAAGAGGCTCATTAGCGTTTACGCCTAGAGCTAGAGCCTCCAGCTGGATTGGCAAAATAGGTTATTGGCCTAAAATTGAAGGTGCACCAACCATCTTAGCCTTCGCAGGTTATAAAGCTGGAATGACGTATGTAACAGCAATAGATAATGTGAAAGGCTCTTTAACTTATGGTAAAGAAGTAGCTATTCCAGTGACCATCATAGAGGTTCCGCCAATGCTTGTTGCAGGAATAAGAGTTTACGAAAAAACTTCTAAAGGTCTTAAAACTTTATCTGAAGCATGGATAGAGAAGCCTCCAAAAGATTTTGAACGATTATTTCCTTTACCTGAAAAATTTGATACTGAAAAACAACTTGAAAAAATTTTTACATCTATAGATAAAATTGCTGAGGTTAGAATTCTTTTAGCTACTCAACCCCGTTTAGTTAAAAAGGGAAGAAAAAAACCAGAGCTTTTAGAAGTTAAAATTGGTGGCGGCTCTATTAAGGATCAACTGGAATGGGCTAAGAAAAACTTAGGTAAAGAAATTAAAGCTTCAGAAATTTTTAAGGAAGGGCAATGGATTGATGTAATTGCTGTAACTAAGGGAAAGGGTTTTCAAGGACCAGTTAAAAGGTTTGGAGTTGCGCTTTTGCATCATAAATCTAGAAAAACTGTTAGAGGTGTAGGATCTATTGGGCCTTGGCATCCGCATTACGTTATGCGAACTGTTCCAAGAGCTGGCCAAATGGGTTTTCATCAAAGAACAGAATATAACAAACAGATTTTAAAAATAGGCCGTGATGGAAAAGAGGTTACCCCTAAAGGAGGCTTCCTAAGATACGGTTTACTAAATACGGAGTATATAATGCTTAAGGGCTCTATTCCAGGTCCATCAAAAAGATTAATTGTTTTGCGTTATGCTGTTAGAGCTAAAAACCTTCCAGTTGAACCGCCAAAAATAGAGTATATAGATTTAGAATCTAAGCAAGGTGACTGATTAAATGTTAACTCAAACATTAAAAACTAAAGTTTATGATCTTGAAGGAAACGAGAAAGGAGAAATAGAGGTGCCTCAAGTTTTTTCAACACCCGTTAGATTTGATTTAATTAAAAAAGCAGTTATAACTATTCAATCTCATCGTTTTCAACCTAAGGGAAGAGATCCAATGGCTGGTAAAAGAACCACAGCTGAATCGCTTGGAGTTGGATATGGGCTTGCTAGACTTCCAAGGGTTAAGGGTGAAAATTATCCCAAAGCTAGAACAGCTGCTTTTGCTCCAAACACTGTAGGAGGAAGAGTTGCATTTCCACCAACACCAGAAAAAAAGGTTAAAAAGAAAATAAATAAAAAAGAAAAGCTTTTAGCTTTAAAATCAGCTATAGCAGCAACCGCTATCAAAGAATTAGTTTCTAAAAGAGGCCATAAATTTGATTTAGCAAAAACTTTCCCATTAGTAGTCTCTGATGAAATCCAAAATGTTAAGCGAACATCTGAAATTGTTCAAATCCTTAAAAAACTTGGTGTTTGGAGCGATATTGAAAGAGTATCTTCAACCATTAAGATTCGAGCTGGAAAAGGTAAAAAACGTGGTAGAAGAAAAAAAATGAGAGTTGGACCATTAATCGTTATTATGAATGATAATGGCATCAAAAAAGCTGCAAGAAATATTCCAGGCGTAACTATTGTGGAATTAAAAAATTTAAACCCGGAGCATCTTTCTCCTGGGACTCATCCCGGAAGATTAACAATATGGGTTGAATCTGCGATTAAAGCTTTATCGGAAGGGAGCTTAAATGGCTAAAAAATCCTTAAATTTAATTCTTTATCCATTAGTTACTGAAGATACAGTTTCTTTAATTGAAGCTGAAAACAAGTTAACCTTTATTGTGAATATTAAAGCTAATAAAAAAGAGATTAAAGAAGCTATTGAAAAATTATATAATGTTAAAGTGGAGAAAGTGAACACTTGCATAACAATGGATGGAAAAAAGAAGGCTTATGTTAAACTTAAACCAGAATTTAAAGCTTCAGATTTAGCTATTAAACTTGGAATTCTATAAAAAGTGAAAAGGTGAAATTAAATGAAAGTTACTTCTTCAAAACCTTCTGTTCAAAGAAAAATTCTTTATAACGCACCTATGCATTTAAGACGAAAACTTCTTTCAGCAAGATTATCCAAAGAATTAAAAGAGAAATATGGTGTTAAAAATCTTCCAGTAAGAAAAGGGGATACCGTAAAAATTATGAGAGGCGATTACGCAGGCGTTGAAGGAAAAGTTTCTGAGGTAGATACGAAAAAAATTAGAATCTATATTGAGAATGTAACTAGAGAAAAAACATCAGGTTCAACAGTTAAGGTTCCTATTCACCCTTCAAAAGTGATGATTGTAGGATTAAATTTAGATGATAAATGGAGAGTTGAAGCCTTAGAAAAAAGAAAAGCTTAAAGGGAGAAGTTGAAAAATGGGTAAAAAAGGCGGTTCAAGACATTTAAAAAGATTTAAAGCTCCACCATTTTGGCCCATTCATGTTAAAGAAAAAATATGGACTGTTAAACCTAGTCCAGGTCCCCATCCCATTTACGAAAGCATTCCATTATTAATAATTGTTCGAGATATTTTAGGTTATGCTAAAACAGCTAGAGAAGCCAAAATAATTGTTTCTCAAGGAAAAATTAAAGTTGATGGAAAAATTAGGAAAGATAAAAAATATCCTGTTGGGTTAATGGATGTAATTGAAGTTGAAGGTGTTGAAACGCCATTTAGAATTTTACCAGTTTATGGAAAAGGATTAACTTTAATTGAGATTTCAAAGGATGAAGCGGCTTTTAAGCTTTGTAGAATAGAAAATAAAACTATTTTAAGAAAAGGAATTATTCAGTTAAACTTGCATGATGGAAGAAACTTCTTAATTAAAGTTGAAAACCCGAAAAATCCTGTTGAAAACATTTATAAAGTAGGCGATACCATTCAATTAAAAATTCCTGAAGGAAAACTTTTAAATCATATTAAATTCGAGGAAGGCTCCTGCGCATTAGTAACTTCTGGAGCAAATATGGGTCGATGCGGAAAAGTAATTAATATAATTAAAGGAACAGCAACTAGGCCCGCTATAGTTTCTCTTGAAGATTCAATAGGCAAGTTTCAAACAGTCTTTAATTACGCATTTATTGTTGGAAAAGAAAAACCTTTGATAAAGCTTTTAGAACCTCAATTAATTAAGGCAGGAGGAGCTTAAATGGTTTTAAATGATCCTTTAGCAAATGCTTTAGCAACAATTTATAATAATGAAGAAAGACGAAAAAGAGAATGCATAATTTGGCCATCTTCAAAGCTTATCGGTAGAACGCTTAGAGTAATGCAAAAAAACGGTTATATAGGCGAATTTGAATATATTGATGATGGTAGGACAGGAAAATTTAAAGTTCAACTTTTAGGTAGAATAAATAAATGCGGAGCTATAAAACCTAGGTTTTCCGTTAAAAAAGATGAAATAGAAGAATGGGAAAAAAGATATTTGCCCGCTGAAAACATTGGCATATTAATATTATCAACGCCTAAGGGCGTAATTTCGAATAAGGAAGCGAAAGAACTTAAAGTTGGAGGGAAACTTTTAGCTTACGTTTATTAAAATTGTAAAGAGGAATGTTTATGGCTAAGGGACCAAGATATCGTCTTCCATTCCGAAGAAGAAGAGAAGAAAAAACAAATTATAAAAAAAGACGCGCGTTAATTTTATCTAAGCTTCCAAGACTCATCGTTAGATTAAGCAACAAATATGTTTTAATTCAAGTTGCTGAAGCTAAACCTAAAGGTGATCATATCTTAGCTTCAGCTCACTCCATGGAGCTTAAAAAACTTGGTTGGAAAGGCGGTTGCGAAAACATTTCAGCCGCCTATTTAACAGGGTTTTTAGTTGGTCTTAAAGCTTTGCAAAAAAATATTAAAGAAGCTGTATTAGATATTGGTTTAAAAAAAGCAACGAAAGGCGCAAGAGTTTTTGCAGCTATGAAAGGCGCTTTAGATGCTGGATTAAAAATTCCCCATAGCGAGGAAATTCTCCCTGAAGAATCAAGAATTAAAGGCGAGCATATAGCTGCTTATGCTAAAAGCCTTTCTCAAGAAGAATATAATAAAAAGTTTTCTAGATATTTAAAGGGGGGTTTACCTCCAGAAAATTTGCCAAACCACTTTAACGAAATAAAAAACAAAATAATTGAAAGCTTAAAAACTTTAACTGCTCAACAAGCATAATTTGCATCCTGAAGCTTTCAAGTTTGGCATTTCAACCATATGCTCTTCGCATAACACTTTTTCTTTTCTTAAAGTTTTGCATGCTTCGCAAACTTTACCTAAAACTTTCTCCATATCGGTCTCCTCTTTAGATAACTCCTCAGTTATAGCTGTTACAGTTTCCTCCAAAATTTTGCTCTTCTCAATTTCTTTTAAAATTTTTCCTCCTCTACAACCTTTCATATATTGAGTTATTGCAGAAGGGGTAACATTCATTTTTTTAGCTACATCAACAAGCTTGAAATTATATTTTTCCATTAACCTTTTGGCTACTAAAGCTCTTATAACTGGAAGCACATTAACAACTATAATCATGCAGGGGGGCTTCATAAAAATCTCTCTCAATTATATTTAATCTTTTAAGAATAAAAATTTAACGCTGATAAATTTCATTTATTTCTAAGCTTTCTCATTCATTTATTTTAATGGAGGTCAAAAAACCTAAAATTGAAACTAAAGAAAAAACTAAAAATGCATAAGCATAAGATCCATATAAATCAACCAAAAATCCAACACCGTATATTGCTATTACTGCAGCGGCGTGCCCAATAGTTTCCAGGAAACCTGCACCTGAACCAGTTAACTTTAAAGGTAAAGCATCAGCTATATAAGCAAAAAAGAGACCGCCTGAAGCTTGAATGCAAAAACCCGCTAAAATTAATGATAATGCTAAAAAAACCAAGTTTTGCTTTAAATAAATCAACATTAATGTTGAAGCTAAAAGAATTGCAAGCGTTAAAACTATTACAGGCTTTCTTTTTCCCTTTAATAATTTATCAGATATGAATCCGCCTAGTGGGCCTCCTACAACTCCACCTGCTGGGGTCGCGCTTGCTATTAAAGCCGCCTCTTCCAAAGGTAGTTTAACATCCTCAACTAGGAAAGATGGAATCCACATATTAAATCCATATTCAATGAATAAGGTAGTTGAAAAAGATATTGCAGTCATCCAAACATTTATATTGCTTAAAATCTTCATTAATTCAATTCTTCCTAAATAATCTTTTTTAGGAAAATTATAGTTTAAAACATATTTAGATTCATTCTTCTTTACAGCAAGCCAAAACGCTCCTATAATTGCTAAAAGAATTATTGCTGGCGTATAAAATGCTGATCTCCAACCGAAATTAACTGTTAAATATCCTGAAAAAATATATGCCAAGGCTGAAAAAGCTGGAACAGAAGTTAAAAATAAACCTATAGTTGTTCCCCTTTCCCTTTTTGAAAATAAATTTGCAAGAAGCTTAATTGAAGGAGACCAACCCATCCCCTGCCCAAAACCATTAAGAAATTGAGCTAAAATAAAAGTTTCATAATTTTTGCTAAATCCAAAAAGTAAATTAGAGAAAACTATTATTAAACTTCCAATTGTTATAACTTTTCTAGGACCCAACTTATCGCTTAATAAACCTGATGGAAGCTGAGCTATCATATATGCTATCATTAAACTTGAGCCAATAAAAGCAACTTGAGTATAAGTTAAATTTAATTCGGTTTTTAAAGATGGAAATACGACAGGTAAATTAAGCCTATTTAAATAAAAAGCTCCATAAGTTATCCACATCACCAATAAAATAAAGTAACGCTTAATTAAAATTTTCTCCCTCCATATTTTTGTTTATTTGCTTCTCTTTAAAGTTTTAAAAGCTTGAACAGCTGCGAAAACATCTCCTAACCCAGTTAAAACTTCAGCTTTAGAGTTAATTAAGGTTGGAATCAACGTTAAGTTATAACCGTTAACTTTAGCTTTTAAGCTTTTAATTCCTGAAGAAGGTAATGTCTCAGCTTTTTTAATGTTAAATGTTTTAAATGTGAAAGCAGCTGAAATTAAACAAGCTTCTTTTAAAGCTTCAAATTCAATCCTCCAATCAAACTTTGAAACTGAAAAAGCAAAAAAATTTGAATGAACACATATTCTTTCTAAATCATAGTTTTCAATAGCATTAAGCGCAGCTTCAATTAAATCTTTAATTTCTGTTGATTCTGCACCTAAATAAGCTTCGCATTCCTTTTCATTCATTCCAATAGAATTGCATAAACTAGCATCAGTAAATTTTTTTACGGCATAACTTACCGACTCATTTGAGCCTTCACCTAACTCTAAATGAATGTTAGGTTTATTCCTATAATTTAATAAACCTATTACTTCATCAATTTTCCATTTATGTTCTGGTAAAAGTAGATGGGCAAAACCTAAAATTAAAACTTCAATAGATGAGCATTTTGGAAGATAATTTAAAAACTCATAATCGAATAATCCTTTGCTTGACATTTCGTCCCAAGAGAAAATTTGTCTTCCAAAAGTATAAATGTCTTTTTTCGGTTCTTCATGAAACTCAAATACTATATGCTCAAATTCAGGATCTCCTTCCCTAATAGCTTCTTTTGGAGTTTTAAGTTTATTTTCGCAAGCTACCATGAAATCTGGCGAAGCTAACATTATGTTTTTCGGTCTGCAAGGATAAGACACTAACGTTGAAATATTTAATGTATGAAGCGCTTTACCCATATGATAACTGTTTCCGCCTAATCTTTTAACCCTATTTTTAAATTTAATATTTAAAGCGTCGTAAAGGTTTTTTGAGATTAAATATTCTTTTCCTCCCCCTTTCAAAGCTTCTTTAAGCGTATAAACTGCCTCTTCAATTTTGTTTAAAATTTGGGATGAAGGCTTTAAAGCTTTAAAGTTTTTTATCCAATTTAAAACTTCATAATCAACTTTTATGAATGAATCCCAATTTACATAAAGGCCTGTAGCAGCTTTAACCTTAACCATTTAAGTTTTCTCCCCCTCTTCTTGCTTTTGCAAAACAAATAAATAATCTTTTGAAGATGAATCTGTTAAGTTTTCATTAACAATCCTAAATTTGCTCCTCTCAATTATAGATTTAAGCTTGTTTATAGGTAAAGCTTTTTTTAAAACACTTATAACTGTTAATCCATTATGTTCAACTACGTGATTAAATTCCTTTAAGGCTTTAACACCATTTATTTCTCCATCAACAACTGTAAAAGAAAAAACTTTAGTAAAACTACTTTTTGCGAAAGGTAAAAAGTTTATATCTGCAAGCACAAACTCAACTTTATTTTCATCCTTAAATTTTCTTTTTGCTTTTTTAAGCATTTCAATTGAGAAATCCACTCCAACCATAAACTTTACCTTATTAAGTAAATATTTAATAAGCAAGCCTGTTCCACAACCACAATCTAAGCAAACATCATTTTCGTTTAAATGCACCATTCTCTCCATTAATAAATACTTGTTAAGTTGTTCTTCAAAATGAAGTTCATCGTAAACTTTTGCTTCATTATTATATTTGGTGATTACCTCGATTCTTCTTTTAACCGAAAACTTAAAATACCTATTTAATAACATTAGAATATCCAATTAAAATTTAGGAGAAATAAATTTTTTCAATAAATATTTTAAAGGGAGAGGAATATTTTGAGCGAGGAAAGCTTAACTACTCTTCTTGAAAAAGCGCCTACATCCAAGTTTCACTATTCCTTATTAACCATTTGCTGTTTAATTTATGGTTTTACGGCTATGAATGTTATGCTTATAAGCGCTACTTTACCAGCTATAACAGTTGAATGGCATTTGAATAAGGTTATAGCTGGATTACTGTTAAGCGCAGGTTATGTTGGGATGTTTGTTGGAGCTTTAAGTTGTGGAGTGATTGCTGATTTAATTGGGCGAAAAAAAGCGCTTTTATTAACTATATTGATGGCATCTATTTTTACAGGGCTTTGCGCTGCAGCTTGGGATGCTGTTTCAATGGCTTTCTTTAGGTTTTTAGCTGGAGTGGGGCTTGGCGGTTCTCTTCCTCAACCAGGTGTTTATATTTCAGAATATACGCCTGCATCTCGAAGAGGAAAATTTCTTGGTTTAACTGAGACATCTTGGGTTTATGGCGCTTTATTAGCGGCTATTTTTCCATACTTTTTAATTCCAGCTTATGGTTGGAGATTAACCTTTCTAGTGGCTTTCATCCCATTAATTCTTATTCCGTTAGTTATAGTTTTTCTTCCAGAATCAATTAGGTATCTAGAGCTTAAAGGACGATTAGAAGAAGCTTTGCTTACGCTTAAAAAAGCCGGTTTAATTCAAGAATCTATAAAAACCATTAAAAAAACAGTTTATCAAAAATATTCCTTAAAAAATGCTTTAAAAGATTTATGGTCTAAAGAGTATAGGCAGAGAACATTAGTTTTATGGGTTGCATGGGCTGTTTTAGTTTACACTTATCACGGAATTTTCCTTTGGCTTCCATCAATTTATGTTGAGGTTATGCGTGCTAAAGAGTTAATAGGACCGCTTTATTGGTATTTAATTATAACCTTAATGCAGGTTCCAGGGTATTACTCAGCTACATTTCTTTTAGACCCTGCAGGAAGAAAACCTGTGCTTATAGGTTACTTAGCTTTAGCTGGGTTTGGAAGCTACATGTTTGCTATAGCTAAAGGTTTAACCAGCATTTTAACATGGAGTGCTGTTGTTTCATTCTTCAACTTAGGTGCGTGGTCAGGTTTATATGCTTATACACCTGAGCTTTATCCAACTAGAATTAGAGGAACTGGGTCTGGAGCTGCGGCTAGCATGGGTCGATTAGCGGGGGTGGTGGCTCCAACAATAACAGGTTACATATGGGCAAATTGGGGTCTATCATCAGCCTTCTTAGTATTTGCTTTAACGCATTTTATAGCTGCTTTAACGATAGCCTTTTTAGGGATAGAAACAAAAAGAAAAACTTTAGAGGAAATTTCAAAATAAACCTTGCATATAATAATTTTAAAATCTAAAATTTTCTCCCTTTGTTTTGGTTAATGAATTAAAGTGTTCATTATGCAATTGATTTCTTTTCTATTTTTGGTAATCATTGGTGTTGGAGTTGGAGCTTTTGGAGCCTTAATTGGAGTTGGAGGAGGTTTCCTTATAGTTCCTCTATTAATTTTACTCTATAATTTTGAACCTAAAGCTGCTGTTGGAACAAGCTTAACAATCGTTTTTTTAAATGCGTTATCTGGATCCTTAGCCTATATAAAGCAGAAGCGAGTTGACTTTAAAATAGGTTTTTTATTTGCTTTATTAACGATTCCAGGCGCATTTCTTGGTGCTTATATAATCAATTATATTAAATCTAACTTGTTTAAGGCCATGTTCTCGCTAATTCTTATTATACTTTCTTTTCAACTTATTTTTAAACCTGAAGAAAAAAAGTTTTTTAATTTAAGAAAAAACAAAGGGTATTATAGACGGATAATAGATTGGAAAGGAAATGTTTACGAGTATTCAATTAATTTAACTAAAGGATTATTAATAAGCTTTTTCATAGGATTTATTTCAAGCATTTTTGGTGTTGGTGGAGGGATAATTCATGTTCCAGCGATGATTCTTTTATTAGGTTTTCCAGCGCATATAGCTACAGCAACCTCACATTTTATTTTAATTTTTACATCTATTGCAGGAGCTTTAACTCATATTTCATTAAGTAATGTGAACATTAACTTTGCTATATCCATGGGTTTTGGTGTAATAGCAGGCGCTCAATTTGGCGCTTTAATCTCTAAAAAAGTTAAGGGAGAATTTATTAAAAGAATTCTCGGGTTAGCGCTTTTAATGCTCGCTATAAGGTTACTGCTCGAATCCTTTTAATTTCTCATTATAATAATGAGTTGAGATAAATGAAAAAAATAAATCTTGTTAGATCATTAATTCATTTATCAGGTTTTTCAATAATTTTTTTAAGAATAAAGTTGGGTTTGCTTTTTGTATTATCATTAGTCATAGTTGCATCAATTGTTTATTGTTCCTCTGAATTTTTAAGGTTAAAAGGGAAAAGTTTTCCTTTAATCAATTCATTAACTCTTAAAGCTGCTAGAAATGAAGAAGTAAAAGGCTTTATTATCAAACCTATTTATTATGCGATTGGAATCGCATTAGCGCTTATTTTATTTCCAAGCGAGATTGGAAACGCGGCTATCACGTTTTTAACTATTGGCGATAGTTTAGCAGGGTTAAGCGGAGCAACGGTTGGTAAAACACCTATTCCATATAACAAAAATAAAACTGTTGAAGGAACTTTAATAGGTTTTTCAGTTGCCTTTTTTATAACCATCTTTCTTTCTCCTATAAAACTAGCTTTAATTGGAGTTTTCGCGGGAGCTTTAATAGAAAGTTGCAATAAATTTATGGAAGATAATTTATTTATTCCTTTAATTAGCGGCTTTGCTATGTGGATTTTTCTTTTATTGTTTCATTTATAAAGAAATTTAAAATCTTCTTCTTCAGTTTTAAAATTAAGAAACTTATTAATACTCCTATTAATCCACCGAAAATCACATCTGAAGGCCAATGCACACCTACATAAATTCTACTATACGCTACTAAAGATGCGAAAACATAAAGGCAAAGCGATATTTTTCTATTTTTTCTTCCTAGAATTGTTGCTGAAGAAAATGAGCTTACTGAATGTCCGCTTGGAAAACTGAAATCTTCCTCCTTATCTAAAACTTTAGCTTCCAGTAAAATTTGAAAAGGTCTAACTCTATGAAAAGCAATTTTCATGAAAAATGTTAAAACTCCGCTTATCAATAGGACAAAGATTAATAGGAAAGCTGTCTTTCTTTTTTTTAAAAACCAAAGAAAAATTGCAGCTCCAAACCATGATATTGTTGAGCCCGCATAAGTAATCGTTAACATTAAGGTTGCTATATTTAAGTTGCTGTTATTAATCCAAAGGAAAACTTTTTCATCAAATAAATTAATCCATGATTCGCCTTTAATATTAAAAAATTTTAAAAGAAAGCCTTCTAAGCTATTAAGTGAAAACATAAATATAAGCGTAAAAATGGTTAAGAGAAAAATTTTAGTTAAATTAAATTTAACAAATTGGCTTTGATGCGATTTAATCAATCTTTTTCACTTAAAACATTTGCTCAAAACCCTTTTGGAAAATAAACGGCATTTTTAATTATTTCTAAAGAGCATGATTTTTAGAGCAGTAATCTTCACATTTTTCAGCTAACTCGATACTTAAATAGCCCAAACCGCATTCTTTACAAACAAAAATTTTTTTCCCTTCAACTATAATTTCTTTAACCATTTTAACTTTCCTTCTTAATTTATAAAGGAACTTTCTTAAATTGATTTAAAAACTTTGTTAATTAACGAAAGGTTTAAAATTAAAATGCTTATAAACTGATTTAAAGGCGATGAGTATGGAGGAAAAATATTTAATTAAAAAGGTTAATGCTCGAGAAATTTTAGATTCTAGAGGAAATCCAACTGTGGAAGCTGAAGTAACCACTGAAGGAGGTTTTGTAGGCAGAGCCTCTGTTCCTTCAGGGGCTTCAACAGGAAAATATGAAGCCTTAGAGCTTAGAGATTTAGACGCATCCAAGTTTCTTGGTAAAGGTGTTTCTAAAGCTGTATTAAATGTGAAAACAAAGATTTCTGAAGCTTTAATTGGGATGGATTGCAGGAAACAAAGGGAAATTGATGAGGAAATGATTAAGCTTGATGGAACTAAAAATAAAAGCGTTCTTGGCGCTAACGCTATTTTAAGCGTTTCTTTAGCTAACGCTAAGGCTGCAGCTAACGCTCAAGGAATTCCTTTGCATGAGCACTTAGGTGGAGTAACAGCTGTAACTTTACCCATTCCAATGATGAATATAATAAATGGTGGAAAACATGCTGGAAATAAATTAAAAATTCAAGAGTTTTTAATTCTTCCCATAGGTGCAGACTCTTTTAAAGAAGCTTTAAGAATGGGTGTTGAAGTTTATTATGCGCTAAAAAACATTTTAAAAAGCAAATATGGGGTTTCAGCCACTAATGTTGGGGATGAAGGCGGATTCGCGCCTCCAATGGAAAAAACAAATGAAGCTTTAGAAGCTATTATAAAGGCTATAGAAGAAAGCGGATTTAAATTAAATAAAGATGTTTGGTTAGGTATTGATGCTGCAGCCAGCAACTTTTACAATGAGAAAGATGGAAAATACCATATTGATGATAAAGCTTTAACACCTGAAGAAATGCTAGAATTCTATAAGGAATTAATAAAAAATTATAAGGTCTTTTCTATAGAGGATCCATTTCAGGAGGAAGATTTTGAAAGCTTTGTTCAATTAACAAAATCTGTTGGAAAAAATACTCAAATAATTGGAGATGATTTATTTGTTACAAATATAGAAAGATTAAGCAAAGGAATAAGCATGGAAGCTGCTAATGCTTTGCTTATGAAAGTAAATCAAATAGGAACGCTTACAGAAGCTATTGAAGCGGCTGAACTAGCCCTTAGAAATGGATATAAAGTGATTGTAAGCCATAGATCTGGAGAAACTGAAGATTCAACAATCGCAGATATAGCTGTTGGAATAAAAGCTCAAGAAATTAAAACTGGTGCTCCAGCTAGAGGGGAAAGAACCGCAAAATATAATCAACTTTTAAGAATAGAGGAATACTTAAGCAGCTCAGCGAAATACTGGGGAAAAATCATAAGCATTTAATTTTTCTGTTAATAATATATCAAAAAACAACTGTAAAATGAAAGCATTTATAAATAATTTATTTTTTATAACATATTGATAACAAAAGAGTTGATTTTTGAAATGAATAAACGCATTCCGGTTATGAAAGGGTTAAGCGGTAGAGAAGCTTTAAGGTTAATGCAGAAAATGGGTGTTGGAGTAGAAGAGCTAAATAATGTTGAGAAAGTTGAAATTAAAATGGGAGAGAAAAAAATCGTTATAGAAAACCCCAAAGTTGCAGTTATTAAGCTTCAAGGTCAAACAATGTATCAAATAGTTGGTGGTGAAACTAAAGAAGTTAAAATGGAGGAGCAAAAGAAAGAAACAGTCTTGGAGGATGATGTAAAACTTGTAGCTGAACAAGCTGGCGTAAGCTTTGAAGAAGCCAAAAAAGCTTTAGAAGCGGCTGGAGGAGATTTAGCTCAAGCAATTCTTTCATTAAAAGAGAAAAAATAATTTTTGCTTCTAACCTTAAAGTTTTAACAGGGATATGCTCCGCAAATTCTGCAATAATTTGCTTTAGTTGGTACCCCTCCTCCGCATTTTGAGCATGCTTTCTCGCCATTTTTAGGCTTAGGTATTTCACCCACATTTTTTAGATATAACTTAAAGTAGTATGCATGCTCTAAATCATTCAATTTTACTACTTTTGAGAATTCATTAAACTCTTCTTGTGTAGCTTGAAGAATGCTGCTTATCTTTCTGCTTTCACTTCCCACCTCTATAGGATGTTTACTTCTCCAAATAACTTCATTAGGAAGAAATGGTTCAAAAGCTTCTCGTAGAATATACTTTCCATAAATATTATTTTTGTTTTTTGATATTTTAAGTTTAACAGGGATTTTTAAAGCTAAATTAATTATACGCTCATCTAAAAAGGGTTGAAGCACATTTAATCCTAAATTTTCCCCTATGGGTTTAGCTGCAAAAAACCAATTTTTTATTACTCTTTTTATCCATTCATTCACTTCGTTTATTTTTAAATTAAATAAGAAAGAATAACCTGCGAAAAGCTCATCTCCCCCATCACCTGTAACTATAGATTTAAATCCAAGCTTTTTTGCGTATTTCATAGCTATATATAATGGAATATCACTTCTAACTTCCATAGAATCAAAACTTTTAACAATTTTAACAATTTGTTCAGCTGCTTCAATAGCTTCTTTCACATTAAAAATCTTGATAAAATTTTGAAGTTTAAGATGTTTCGCAACAATTTTTGCATATTTTAAGTCTGGAGCATCGCTAGTAAATCCCACTGTGATGGTGCACGGTTTAAAATATTGCGCTTCTAAATATGCAATTATTGATGTGTCTAAACCTCCAGAAAGAAGAACAACGTCACCACAATAATCCTTAATAACCTCGTTAAAAACTTTTAAAACTTCATTTTTAAAATTCATTTTAAATTAACCTTTATAACATTTAAAACGCTGTACTCATCGTTAACTTGAACTTTTTTGCTTTTAACTATCTCAATTCGTTTTTTAAATATGGGTCCATAGGTTACTAATGTATGATACTCACCATTTTCACCAAGCAAATCGATCTTAATGCTTTTAAGGTAATCAATAAATTTCTCATTAAATCTTTTACCCAACCAATCTTCATCAATCAAATTAGATTTAACGCTTATAATTACAGCTTCAAAACCGCATGAGAAAAATTCGTTAAGCACATTTTCATAAGCTTCACCCCAAAGCGGTTCTAACGCTTTAATTCCCAGTTCACCGCATACACGTTCAACCCAATTTTTATGCGCTGGTAAACATAAATCTCCAAAAACACCCGCTTCAACTCCTAACACCTTTAACTGATTTATAGCTTCCTTAAATTTTTCTTCATAGCTTTCCCAAGAAGCTTCTTTATATATAATTGGCTTTTCAACAGTTTTTGCTTGAGCATCAAAAACTTCCTTTTTCAATCCATGACTTCTAGATCTTAAGCCGTCCTCATCAAGCATTGTTAATAAAAAAGAAACGTTTACTCCAGCTTCTAAGACTTTATAATAAGCTAAACAACTGTCTTTACCTCCACTCCAAGAAACAAAAGCCTTCATAGCCTTCATCCTTTAAAGTTTTATTGAATGCTCAACCAAACCTAAAGCAATTAAAGAGTATCCATTTATATAAATTAAATTTCCTAAACTTAAGTAAAATTCTGAATCAACACTAGTAGCTAAATTATAAAATATATCTGCTAAGAATGTAATTGTTATACCTAAAATTAAAATCAACCAAGCTTTCGAAACTTCTCCACCTTTAAAAACTCTATACACAACTATTAAAATGCTTAAAATAACTATATCTGCTGTTAAATAATAACAATAAATCGCCTGCTCCAAAATTGACGCCTCTTTATAAATGATTGGCGTTAAGAAAATAACTGTTAAAACAACTATTAAAGTTAAGAAAGTAATTAAAAAACGTGCAGTTCGCTTAAGTATAAGATTAGGTTTAAAAATCCTAAAGATTATGTAAACTCCAGCTCCAATAAAGATGTATCCGCTCATCCAAAGATAATCCATTAAAGATGGAAAAGGCATTTCTATATTTAAAACTCTTGTATAAAAAGACCATAAGGCTTCACCTAAAAACCATAAAATTAAACCAACTGTTAAAAAAGAAAAGCATTTACCAAAAAGAGAATCAAAACTACCATATTTTTTAATTAGTAAAAAGCCAGCAACAGCAGCAAGAAAAGCACAGATAGCCACCGCATAATCCGTAAATAAATCAATTAAAGAAATGTTTAAAGCTAACATAATTAAAGATATAAGCGAAAATAATGCTTCAACAGCAATAATAACCCTAAAAAACAATTTTTGCATAGATAACCCCTTTAAAAGTCTTTCTCTCTACTTTTAATATTTTCAATTAATTTGCTATAAAAAATTAACCATTTTATTCTTCAGTTAAATAGCGAAATTATTAACTAATTTGATGTAAAAAAACTTCTTTAATAATTTCTACTAAAATTTATTAAAACTTAAAGTGTATTGGTTAATCTAAAAAGCTTAATTTACTATTTAAAGGGGAAGACTTTAGTTAAGAGGTTTCATGGTATGGTTAAAATTCTTAAAGTTAATGAATCTTCATTAAGGGAAGCTGCATTAATAATAAAAGAGGGCGGGCTTGTTGCCTTTCCTACCGAAACAGTTTATGGGCTTGGAACCTGCGCCTTAAATCCTAAAGCTGTAGCTAAAATTTTTGAAGTGAAGCAGAGGCCTCACTTCGACCCAATTATAGTGCATATAGCTGATTTTAAAGATGTTTATCGATTATGCAATAAAGTGAATGAAAAAGCAAGGTTGCTTATTGAAAAGTTTTGGCCTGGACCGCTTACGCTTGTATTGCCTAAATCCAGTATTGTGCATGATATAGTAACTGCTGGGCTTGACACAGTAGCTATAAGAATGCCATCTCATCCAGTGGCTTTAGAACTTATAAAAAAAGCTGAGGTCCCAATAGCTGCGCCTAGCGCAAACCTTTTTGGTCACTTAAGTCCCACAACAGCAGAGCATGTTGCTGAGCAATTAGGAGATAAAATCGATTTAATAATTGATGGAGGCAGATGTCCCATTGGCATTGAATCAACAGTTTTAGATGTCACAAATGAACCTGTTATTCTTAGGTTGGGCGGGTTACCTGTCGAGGAAGTAGAGAAAGTAATAGGTAAAGTAAAAATTTTATCAATCAGCGGAAAGCCTCGTTCTCCAGGGCAATTGCCCCGCCACTACTCTCCAAGAACACCGCTTAAAATTATTAAGGAAAATGAAAATTTAAAAATTCAAAAAGGAGTAAAAGCAGGATTGCTTGCATTTAAACAACCAAAAAATAAATCTCTTTTTGAAAAAATAGAAGTTTTATCCAATTCTGGAGATTTACGCGAAGCTGCCTGCAATTTGTTTTCTTGTTTACATAGGTTAGATAAAGCAGGGCTTGATATAATTTACGCAGAGGCTGTCCCGGAGATAGGGCTTGGAAAAGCAATTATGGATAGGCTTAGAAAAGCTGAAGGAATAAAAATTTAATTGCCTATGTTTTATTCTAACGTTTTAAACCACACTAAAAAGAGTGACTTATCGATTAAAATTAATTTTAAAAATTAAAGATACAGCTATTTTAATAGCTTTTGTTAAATAGTTAATTATACCTTGGAAAGTTGATAGAAAACTGAAACTCAGCAAGGGTTCCATTGTGTTTATCCTGCTAAAAATATTTTCCTTGAGTTATACAATCAACTTTCTAAAATAAGTTTTGGTGGGCCGGCCCGGATTTGAACCGGGGATCTCCGCCGTGTGAGGGCGGCGTCACTAACCAAGCTGGACGACCGGCCCTTTTTTTATCTTCTTCCCTATTAATATCCACATTATAGTAATACTTCAGCTAAATTAATTTATCTACCGATTAGTTATTATTAAAGAATTCCTTTAATTCATTTTTTTGAATATTTTTAAACATCAAAAGTTGCAAGATAAATCTTTAAGAATGATAAACCGTAAAAATTCAAATTCTAGTATTTTTGTAAATTTTACTAATCATAGGGAAGTTGAGAGCATATTGGATAAACGTTTTGGTGGCGCTTTATTAAGTATTTTAGCGTTTATAACCGCTTTTGTTTTAATTGTTTCTCTAGATAGGATGTTGCTTGCTTTTTATTCAGAAGCTTTAAGCATTAATGTTTATGAATCTTCAACATTTCTTTTTACAGTTATAATTGTTAATGAAAGTGTTTTTGGTTCTCTCTCAATTGTTTTTGGAGTTTTAATTTTTGGTGGAAACTTTAAAAAAGAGCTTGGGTTAACCTTAATTAACCTGCGAAAAAATGTTAAAATTGGTGTAATCTATGGTTTCATTGGATGGTTTATTGCTTTAATCATTATAAGTTTAATTAACTATTTTTACCGTTTTGAGGCGCCTAAAGAGCTTGTTGAAATTTTAACTCCTAAGAGTTTATGGAGCCTTATTGGGCTTATAGCTTCATCTTGGTTATTTATTGGGCCTTGTGAAGAGCTTTTCTTTAGAGGTTTAATTCAAAACGCCTTCGTGAAATGGAAAGGATCTTTTATAGGGATTTTAATTAGCGCTTTAATTTTTGGTTTAGCGCATTTAGATTTTAGGTTTTGGATTAGAAGCGTATCAACTTTTATTCTTGGAGTTTTATATGGTTGGGTTTACCATAAACATAAAAGCATTATTTCAGTTGCTGCAGCGCACTCGTTTAACGATTCTTTAGCTTTTATTCTAGCTTTTATAGCGAGATAAAACGAAAAATTAAAGTAGGTCGAAACTCTTAATAAAACTTTCATTTTTCAAACTAGAAAGGGGAAAGAAAAATGCCTATTACAGAGATATTTAAAAAGCAATTAGCTCAAAAACATAGGTTATACTATAAAATCTGTAGAAGCTGCGGAGCAAAAAATGCTTCTTCAGCTGAAAAATGTAGAAAATGTAGAAGCAAAAATTTAAGATGGAAGAAAAGAGAGTTAGGGGCTAAATAAACTTTTTTATGGGGCAAGCAAAAACCTATCTCTAGGAAACAAAACTACTTCTCTAATGTTTTCTCTCTTTAAAAGAGCCATAATTAATCTATCTAAACCTAATCCCCAACCTGCATGAGGCGGCATTCCATAATCAAATACATCTAAGTAAAACTTGAATGATTCAGGATTCAAATTTTGTTCTTTCAATCTTTCTAGAAAAACTGTTTTTTTATCAACTCTGGAGCCGCCTGAAGCAATTTCAATCCACTCGTACATTAAATCAAAAGCATAGCTTAACTCAGGGTTATTCTCCTTAGGTTTTATATAGAAAGGCCTAGTTTTTGATGGCCAATCAATTATAAAGTAAAACTCGTTTGGATGAAGCGTTGCCAATTTTCTATAGGCTGGTGTAGAAATATCGTTTCCCCACTCTATTTTCTCCTCAACTTTTTCTAATTCTTTTAAAATTTCACTATAGGTGTATTTTTTAAAGGGCGTTTTAGGGTTTTCAAGGTTTACGCCTAAAATTTCTAATTCTTCTTTACGTTTTTCTTTTACTTTAGAAATAACATCAACAATCATTTCTTCTTGAATCTTCATAACATCATCCATTGTTACAAAAGCTTCTTCAAGATCTACCGAAATAAACTCGTTTAAATGGCGTCGGGTATGAGTTTCTTCAGCTCTAAAAAAAGTTCCAACCTCGAAAACTTTCTCGAAAACTGTGATTAACTGTTCTTTATAAAGTTCAGGGCTTTGAGCTAAATAGGCTTGAGAATCAAAATAATTTATTGTGAATAAAGCTGCGCCTCCTTCAGCTGCAGCTGAAATAATTCTAGGTGTATGAACTTCAATATAGCCTTTATCTGCAAGAAAGCTTCTTATAGCATTTACCGCTTCATGTTTAATTAAAAATATGGCTCTGCATTCAGGCCTGCGCAAATCTAAAATTCTAGCTTTCAATCTAGTATCAAGTTCAGCGGGAACTCTTCCAGTTGGATCTAAAGGGAGAGGATGCAAAGCTTCACCAAGAATTTTAACCTCTAAAGGTGTTACTTCTACTCCTTTAGGGGCTTCAGGATTAGCTTTAACAATTCCTTTAACACCTATAACATATTGCCTTTTAATAAAGCTTAATTTATCTAACAGTTTTTTTGAAACAGTTTTTTTATGGACAGTAAGTTGAATAATTCCTTCTCTATCTCTTAAAGTATAGAAAATTATTTTTCCCAAATCTCTAATATCTTCAATCCATCCAAAAACTATAATTTCTTCTCCATTAAGTTCTGGTGAAACATTTTTTGAATAATGGGTTCTTCGCCAATTTCCTAATTCATCTATCATTTTATTTTTCTCCCTTTTCCATTTTTTAAAAAGCAAACTTTTTAAGGTTTAATATTACTTTTTAATTAAGGTTGCTTTAACCGTAAATAATTTAAAGTTGGATTATGTAAATGAAACTGTTAATGAGGAGAACTTATGGTTAAAACTATCTTAGATGAATTTTGCGTTAAAAGTGGAGTGTTATGCGTTAAATGCGAAGAAAAATTAAGGAAAGGTCAAGTTTCTCAACTCGACTTTAAAGTGATAAAAGCTTTAATAGAGTTGGAGAAGGAGTATCCAGTTTTAAAAAAAATATTTTTCCATAAATCTATTGATGCCGGGAATACATTGGCTATTTTAGTTGATAAAAAGGATATGCCTCAAATTTTAACTCAAGGAGGAAAAATAATTAAAGCCTTAGCTGATAAAATAGGGAAAAAAAGAATTAAACTTTTAAGTTATGGAAGTAGCGAAAGAGAGTTTTTAGAGGAGCTTTTAAGTCCTTTCTCAATATTAACCGTTAATACTGTTTGGTTGCCGGATGGCTCAACAGAAACTAAAGTTATTTTGCCAGGTAGAAAACCTAAAAGGCTCCCTATAGATTTTGAGGAAGTAAAAAAAATAGCTAAAGAATTTAAGGGAATGAGCTTAAGAATAGAATTTGAAAAAACTTAAAGAAAAGAGAAAAACCGAGCAAACTTTAATAAAAAATCTTTTTTTAATAAAAATTTAAATAAATTCAATTGAAAATCCAAGTTGCTTGTTAAGGGTATTTCTTCAATACGCATTTTCTTAGCAATCTTAAATATTTTATTTATAGCTTCATCCGAGAGAATGTTTAAAAAACGTCTTGCTTGACGCATGAAAAGAAAGTTTAAACCTAAAACTTTATTCCATTCTACTTGATATTTTTCACCAACATTTACATTATTTTTATAGATCGCTTGAATAGCAATTTTGCTGCTTATGAATCCTGTAATTAATCCTCCGCCTGTGGTTGGTTTAACTTGCGATGCAGCATCTCCAACAACAAAAAAGTTTTTATAAAAAAACTTTTTAATCGGACCATTAATGGGTATTGGATGAGCGGTTAAACTTAAAATTTTAATATTGCTGGTTTTTTTAGAGATTAAAGGATGCTTTTTAAGAAAAAACTTTAATAAAGCGATTGGATTCTTTTTTTCAGCTGCTAAACCTACCTTAGCCTCTTTACTGTTTTTAGGGATTATCCAAGCAAAAAATCCTGGTGAAAATTTTCTCCCTAAATAAACTTCAGCAAACTCCTCATCTAAATCCTTAACACCTTCAATAATTGCATGAACGCCGCATACAAACCTTCTTTTATTATTAATTAAGCCTACTTTTCTAGCTAAATATCCGCTGCAACCCTCGGCATCTATTAAAAAACGGCATCGAATTTTTTCTTTTTTGCCGTCTCGAAAAAAAGCTTCTGCAGTTGCTTCATCTTTATTAAAGCTTATTTTTCTTATTGTAGAATTAAAAACGTAGGTTGCATTAAATTTTTTAGCCTGCTCATAAAGCCATTCATCAAATAATCCTCTATTAATAACGTAGATTGTTGGTTCTTCTTCTTCAAAAGTTAAGTTTAAACCGTTTGGTGAATAAAGTTTTATTCCTTTAATTTCATTTTCAATTATATTTTTTGGAGGAGTTAAATTTATTTTTTTTAATCCTTTAACGCTTATATGGCCTGGGCAATGCTCTGGAACACCCGGCTTTAAATGCTCTTCATAAACTTTAACTTTAAAGCCTAATTTTGAAGCTGTTAAAGCTGCGAAGGAACCGCAGGGGCCGGCTCCCACAATAAGCAGATCGATTATTTCGTTCAATATCTCCCCTTTAAAAGTGGTTTAGGAGTTTTTAGCTAGCTCCACTATTCGCTTTCCTTTTGTTAATCTTGAAACTTTTATTATTCCTAAAACTTCAAGTTTTAATAAGGCGTTGTTTAATTCTTTAAAGCTTATTTCCCCATATTTTTCTTTAATTTCTTTTAAAAGCTCATCCTTATCTATCATAGATTTCTTTTTTTCTAAGGCTTCAACTATAAATAAAGTTAATGGTGTTGAAGACCAAACTTTACTCATAAATTTAACCTCAAGTTATAGCAACAGGCGTTGTTGTTTTTTCTCTTCTTAATCTTTTAATGAAGTTTTGATACCAAGCTTCCATTTCTGGGGTTATGCTTGGTTTAACTTCATTCATAGCTGCTTTAAAATCTTCTAAAGTAACTTCTTTAGCGTTTGAATTTTTTCTTAAGGCGTTCATGGCTGCTTCTCTGCATAAAGCCGCTATATCTGCACCTGAATAACCTATTGAGATTTTAGCTAAATGAGCTAAATCAACATCTTTAGCTAATGGGACCTCTTTTGTATGAATCTTATATATTTGAAGTAAAGTATGCTCATCTGGAGCTGGAACATAAATTAATTTATCAAATCTTCCAGGCCTTAAAATGGCTGGATCAAGCATATCAGGTCTATTCGTGGCGCCCATCACTACAACGTTTTCTAGGGATTCTATTCCATCAAGCTCTGTTAAAAGTTGGCTTATCACTCTTTCAGTAACTCCTGAGTCCGCATATCCTAAACCTCTTCTAGGCACTATAGCATCTATTTCATCAAAAAATATTATTGAGGGTGCAGCTGTTCTACCTTTTCTAAACACTTCTCTAATAGCTTTTTCAGATTCCCCAACCCATTTACTAAATATTTCTGGACCTTTAATTGAGATAAAGTTTGCTTCGCTTTCATTTGCTACAGCCTTAGCCAACAATGTTTTTCCACATCCAGGAGGACCATAAAGAAGAATTCCCTTAGGTGGTCTAATACCTAACCTTTTAAGAGCATTAGGCCTTTTTAAAGGCCATTCAATAGCTTCTGTTAATTCAGCTTTAACTTTTTCTAATCCCCCCACATCTTTCCATCTAACTGTTGGTACTTCAACATAAATTTCTCTCATAGCTGTAGGCGTTATCTCTTTATAGGCATTCATAAAGTCCTCCATTTTAACAACCATTTTCTCTAAAATTTGAGGGGGGATTCTTTCCTCCTCCAAATTTATTTCTGGAAGATATCTTCTTAAAGCCTTCATGGCTGCTTCTCTGCATAAAGCCGCTATATCTGCACCTGTATATCCATGCGTAACTTCAGCCAACTTTTTTAAGTTTACATCTTCGGATAAAGGCATGTTTCTTGTGTGAATTTGAAGGATTTCTAATCTTCCTTTTTTATCTGGAACTCCTATTTCTATTTCTCTATCGAATCTTCCAGGTCTCCTTAAAGCTGGATCAATAGCATTAGGCCTATTAGTTGCCCCTATAACAATAATGTTTCCTCTAGAACCTATCCCATCCATTAAGGCTAAGAGTTGAGCTACAACCCTTCTTTCAACCTCCCCAGTAACCTCCTCCCTCTTAGGAGCTATAGCATCCAACTCATCAATAAAAACAATACTCGGCGCTGTTTCTTGAGCTTTCTGGAATATTTCTCTAAGCCTAGCCTCAGATTCACCATAAAACTTACTCATAATTTCTGGACCTGAAATTACATAGAAGTTTGCTTCGCTTTCATTTGCTACAGCCTTAGCCAACAATGTTTTTCCACATCCAGGAGGACCATAAAGGAAAACTCCTCTAGGCGGTTCTATACCAAGCCTTTGGAAAAGTTCAGGATGCCTTAAAGGCAGCTCAACCATTTCCCTTATTCTTTGAACTTCTTCATGAAGCCCGCCTATATCTTCATAAGTTACCATTGGTATTCCTTTTCTTTCTGGTGTAGGTTCACTTAAAACTTGAACATGAGTTGCCTCAACAAGCTTTACAGGTCCTCTAGGTCTAACTCTAGTGACAATAAGCGGAATTGCGCTTCCAAATATCGAAAGCATAACTACATCTCCTTCCATGAACGCTGTATCCATAAATCTTCGTCTAACAAAATCTATAAATTCTTGATCAACGCTTAATCGAACATCTGTTGGAGCGAAAACTATGCTTTTAGCTTCTTTAACATCAGCTTTGCTTACAGAAACATATTCATTTATAGCTACTCCAGCGTTTCTTCTAACCAAGCCATCCATCCTAATTATTCCTTGAGTTTCATCTTCAGAATAAGCAGGCCAAGCTACAGCGACTGTAGTTCTTTTTCCTCTGATTTCAACAAAATCTCCGGGGGTAATTCCAAGCGTCTTCATAGTTTCAGAATCTATTCTAACCTTTCCATGACCTACATCTCTTTGCTTAGCGTCAACAACCCTAAGTTGAACGTCTCTCACCAAAAGTTTTTTGCCTCCAACCAATAAGATATTAATATTTAAACTCTATTAATCTAAATAAAAGGCGGTTTTATTAACAAATATTAATTTTCGCTTTTCCCCCTTTTAATGTTTACGTTTAAAAAAAGCAACTTTAGTTTTTCTCCTTAAATTTAAAAAACAGATTAAAAGGGGGCAATAAAAAAGTTAAACTCTGGTTGAGCCTAAAATTTGGATTTCGCTTACGTCCTTTATCGCTTTTAAAGCTTCCTCAACTTCATTAATTTTTTCAGGTTTGTTTTCTGGAATTGTTATATGAGCAATTAAGGCGATCAAACCGAAAGCAATAGGTTCCTCATCAAATTTAATTATTGAAGCTTCGCTTGGAAGCTTGCTTTTAACTTCGTTTTTTAACTTTGTTAAATCAGCTTCAGGATTTGAAGGAAAAATTTTAATTGAAGTTAAAACTTTCGCCATTTTTATATTCCCCCTTTTTATGGTCCTGCAAAACCGCATTTAGGGCATTTATAAGGTCTTCCAAAACTTCTGCATTTTTTGCAACGCCAGATAGTTATTTCTCCGCAGTTTGGGCAAGGAAATTTTGTAGCAGCCTCTCCTGGAAGAATTAATCTTCCGCACCAATTGCATTTAGGCATTTCTACTTCACTCAAAATTCTCTACCTCAATTTGGAAAAATCAAATTAACCTTCGATAAATTTATAGTTATCGTTTTTAACTTTTCCTTATAAATAATAACGTTTTTGCTTATGGGAAGGGGCATGTTTTTGTTGGGCATCCTCCTGAATATTCTGACTCCGCAACAATAAACTTTCTTTCCTGCGCTTTTATTTCTCCTATATATAAAACTTGTTCAGGTTTGCTTCCATACCTAAATACTGTTACTCCTTTGCATTTAAGCTTCCATGCTAATTCAAAAATGTTTTTAACATCATCTATAGTAGCGTTATATGGTAAATTAACTGTTTTTGAAACTGCGTTATCTGTATACTTTTGAAAGGCTGCTTGCATTTTAACATGCCATTCAGGAGAAATATCTAAAGCTGTAACGAAAACTTTTTTTGCATCATTTGGGATTTCATTAATATTTTGAATAGAGCCTGTTTTGGCTATTTCTTCAAGAAGCTTAGCATTATAAAAGCCTTTTTGTTTTGCTATTAACTCAAATAATGGATTTATTTCAAAAAGTCTTTTTCCGCCTAAAACATTTCGTATAAAAGAAACTGCAAATAAGGGCTCTATTCCAGATGAGCATCCAGCTATTATGCTTATGCTTCCTGTAGGCGCTATAGTAGTTACTGTTGCATTTCTCATAGCTGAATATCTATCCTTCCAAATGCTTTTATCAAAGTTTGGAAAAGATCCCCTTTCTTCACCAAGCTCTACAGACTTCTTTCTAGCCTCTTCAGTTATAAACTTCATGACTTTTTCAGCAATATGCAAAGCTTCTTCTGAATTATATGGCACCTCAAGTTTTATAAGCATATCCGCAAATCCCATAACGCCTAAGCCTATCTTTCTGTTGGCTTTACTCATTTCTTCTATTTCTTTAAATGGAAATGCATTCACATCAATTACGTTGTCAAGAAAATGAACAGCATTTCTAACAGTTTCTTTAAGCTTGCTCCAATTTATTTTCTTATCTTCAACCATTCTTGAAAGATTTATTGAGCCTAAATTGCATGATTCATATGGAAGTAACGGTTGTTCACCGCAATTATGAACATAAAAACCGTTAGCGTCAAAGGCGTTTAAACCTGGAATTTTAGCGTCATAAGTTGGTTCTAAACTATGGAAAACTATTTTCTCAACTGTTGCTGTAAAATATTCCTGCAAACAATCAGCTTTTAAGTTATTTATTAATTCTTCAATTTCTCTTTGTTTTCTTAAATTTTTAAAGTTTATTTTTTTATAAAAACGTGAAATGCTTTCTTTTGAAGATATTACCAACTCGTAAAATCTATTTTGCCCATCATTTTTTAATGATAGAGGTTTGTCAAGCTTTTTAAAGCGAATCTTAGAGTAGATTCCAAATCTAAGAAGCATTCTTTGAAGCATCTTAATCAATTTAATATTGAATTGTCTGATTACAACTTTAACTTCTTTCTTCTTCTTTTCGACAAAACCATTTGTATCAAATAAACTTGCAATTAAACCTTTATAAAAGCTTGAAGATGCTTTTTCTAGGTTAGTTAAAAATTCCTCAAGCTTTAATTCATTTATTAAATTTAAAAAGCTTAAAGACGCGTTATAACTTAAAGTACTTGTGTAAATCCCGCCTTCATCGATATTGTTGCAATTTTTAAGTGTATTTTTTGCTATAAATGAGCCTATAAAGTATCCTTCATCAAAGGAATATGGGCCGCTCCAAAAATCTAATGATGCGTGATTATTTAAAACAATTTTATCATTCTTTCTTAATTCCTCTGCTTTTACCCATTTAAACTTTATATAACCATTTTTATATTCTATTTCCATAACTAAATGGTTTTTAGTTAAATATAATTCAAAGCCTTCTTTAGTTAACAATTTATAAACTGGTTTTATACCTGTAGAGAAAAAGCCTTCAAAATTTGATTTCCATTTTTCTCCATTAACAATTGCGGTAAATCTTTTTCCTATTAAATCAGCTACTTGTTTTGGTCCCTCTTCAGTCATAATCCATACATAAGATGGAAGGCAAGGATTGGTTGCTTCAATTTCTCCAATTTTTGGTGTTGGGTTATGCCTGTTAACTTCATCAATAAATATTACTCCAGGATCCCCGCTTTTCCATGCAGATTCAGCAATTAAATTCCAAACATCTTTAGTTTTTAGTTTCTTTACTTTTTCTTTATTTCTTGGGTTAATCAACCAATATTCTTCATTTTTTTCAAGTTTCTCCATAAATTCATTTGAGATTGCAACTGAAATGTTAAAGTTTGATAAAACGCCAGGTGTCTGCTTCGCGGTTATAAACTCAATTATGTCTGGATGATCAATTCTTAAAACACCCATCATTGCGCCTCTTCTTCTTCCTCCAGCTTTTATCACATCTGTAGCTACATCAAAAACCCTCATAAAGCTTACCGGTCCAGACGCTACACCTTTAGTTGATTTTACAATATCGCCTTTAGGCCTAAGCTTTGAAAAATTAAACCCCACCCCTCCACCACTTTGCTCAATTAAAGCCATATCCATTACAGCTTTAAATATGCTTTTTAAAGAATCCTCAACAGGTAAAACAAAACATGCAGATAATTGCCCTAAACTTGTTCCAGCATTAAAAAGCGTAGGAGAGTTAGGAAGAAACTCAAGCTTAGCCATAATATTGTAAAATATTTCTTCGCTTTTCTTCGGGTCCTCCCCATAAATTGCATCAGCTTTTGAAACAGCTCTAGCAACCCTCATAAACATTTGACTTGGGGTCTCAATTATTTTTCCAAATTCATCTCTTAACAAATATCTTGCTTTTAAAACTTCTAAGGCGTTAACTGTTAGTTTAGGCTCAAGAAAACCAAGCTTCTCTCTTAACTCTCTTATTTCATTTTTTCTTTCTCTATAAGCTTGATATTCTTCAGCAACTTCGCTATAACCCTTTCTTTTCAAAACTTCTATAACTAAATCTTGAGCATCTTCAACGGATGGAATTTTATCTTTAAATTTTTCCTCTAAAAGTTTAACAACCTCCTTAGTTACTTCTTCAGCTTTTTCCCCATTGCTAAGCTCTACAGCAATAAAAGCTCTATGAATAGCATCTTTAATTCTTCTGGAATCAAAATCTACTATTCTTCCATCTCTTTTTCTTATTTTATTAAGCGCCATTTTTATCACATTATAAAAGATATTTTAAATTCCTGAGAAATAATAAAACCTTCAAACATTAAAATTTTGTTTATAAAACTAAAACCATTTTTATGAAAGAATGAATTAATTAATGGAAGTAATTTGTTAACTTTATTTTTTCAGGAAAAGCAGGTTCAACTTGAACGTTAAATTTAAGGCATAAAGACTCAATTTCAGCAAACGTTTTATTCCACTTTAATTGTGAGTTAATTAAAGTTGGAAGCTTTTCAACAAGCGTTGGGTTCCATTGCTCAAGAAAAGGTTTTAAAGATTTTAAAACCAGCTTTTTAAGGTTTAATTTATCATAAATTATTTTGCTTTTTGTTTTTTCAGCTAACTTAACTATTTTTATAATTGTTTCATAATCATCATTAACTTTAGGTATTATTGGACCATAAAAAATCCATGTTGGAATTTTTTTTGAAAAGCATTCTTCAAGAATTTGGGTTCTATCATCAGGTTTCGAAGCTTTAGGTTCAAGCTTTTCAGCTAATTCTTGGTTTAAACTTGTTATTGTTACTCCTACATCAAATAATTTTGGATGAATTACATCCAGATCTCGAAGAACTAAACTTGATTTAGTTTGAATAGAAATAGGGAAACCTTCATTTTTAAGAATTTCTAAGCTTCTTCGAGTTAAGTTATATTTTTTCTCTAAGGGTTGATATGGATCTGTTGAAGTGCTTATGCCCACTATTCCCCTTCTTCTTTTTTTAACTTCTTTAGTTAAAACTTCAAGTAAATTTATTTTTGGTTTAACTATCTGTCCCCAATTTAAAGCCACTTCCTTATCTCTTAACATTGATGGAACATAGCAATACCTGCATGCATGCTCGCAACCAATATAAGGGTTTAAACAATAATTTAACCCTGGAAGCTTACTTAAAACTAATCCTGAGATACATTCAGCTTCAATAATTCTCAAATCTAAATTCCTTCTTATTCCTTTAGAAAAATTTAGTTAACTTTTTTTGATGAAGCATTCGCCTTAACATAATGCTATTTGCTATCCAATCTTCAATTTTGATAGTTAAATATTTTTCAGAATATTTTAATGCTTCCTCTAAAGAATCAAAAATTTCAGGTTTAATAGTTAAAGCTTTTCTAACGCTTTCTCTTACGTTCCAAACTCCAACCGGTAAAATATAGCCTGAGTGGATTTCTCTTAAAGTTAAAGCTGAAGCTTGTTTTCTCTCTTTAACAAGTTTTTCAGCTATGGCAAGTCTTGCTGCGTAATAGCATCCTCCAACACTAGCATATTCTATGCGTCCTTTATATCCTTCATAATCACCCATTAATGCAGGTTTTACTCCATTTTTATTCCAAGCTGTTCCAGGAAACCATGCTTCAATCCATTCAAAACTCCATTTTTCAGGCATTAAAATAGTTAAAAAAACGTTATCTAAATTTTTAAAAACATAAACTTGATATTTATCTATCGTATCGAAACTTTTTAATTCAGTTATTAAATATTTAGAAATGGCATCATCAACAGCTGTAATGCTCCATCTGGTTGGAACAAGCCTTCTTTTAAAGCTTAAACCAAACATCCCTAAGCTAAAACATTTTTGAATTGAAGTTACTGGTTCTCCAACTTTATAAAGCGTTACTACAGCCTCAGATGCTTTTAAATCTTTATCAAAATAAACTTTTTCAATTTTTTGGTTAACACGTGGATTTCCCAACTCTAAATGTTTCAAGGGAGCTGAAGGACCAAAAGGTTGAGCTTCATCGCTTAATGCGATTGTTCCTTTAGGTTTCTTTTTAAAGACAGCTAAAGCATCTACAGAAAAGCTGCTCATAGCTAATTCTTGAAGAGAAAACAAGAATTTATCAGCATTTGATGCGGCGTCAACATTCATTAACACTTTTCCCCTAATTAACATTGATCTAAAATCTACAATTTCATCTATGGTTTTACCAATCCACATTTCTGGAAAATCTAAAATTTTAGTGTCACCTTGTTGAGGTGGAATTAAAGGTCCCACATTCAATTTGGGATAACCAATCCATCCAACAAAAACTCCTGGAGGACTTGAACCGTGAATGCTTTCAGAATTAATGAGTTTATAACATTTAGCTAAAGAAAAAGATTTAACAATAATTGGGCAACGAGATTTACCGCAAAGCATTCGTCCCCCTTTGCATAAAAGGCAAAGAGGCACATTAGAAAAACTCATTGAATTCATAAACTCTCCAAAACAACTTTATTAACTCTTAAATTATATTTTTTTAATGTAAGAAATAAATTTTTGGTATAAGTTTAATTTATTTTTCATTTTTGCAGGTTTAGGTTAAAAATAAATCTCCAAAATCTTCATATATTTAAAAGTGAAAAATTTAATTAGTGAAATTGAGGCTTTCAATTTGGGGGTTAACTTAGGAGATTTAATTTCTAAGAGAAAAATAACCTTTGATGATCTTAAAGGTCGAGTTGTAGCTATTGATGCTTATAACGCGCTTTATCAATTTCTTACAATTATTAGGGGGGCTTCAGGCGAGCCTTTAATGGATAACCGTGGAAGAATAACCAGTCATTTAAGCGGTTTACTTTATAGAACATCAAATTTGATAGAAAAAGGGGTTAAACCTATTTATGTTTTTGATGGTAAACCTCCAGCATTAAAAGAGGTTGAATTAAAACGAAGGTTAACTATTAAAGAAGAAGCCATCGTAAAATATGAGGAAGCCATTAAAAAAGGCGCTTTGGAGGAGGCTAAAAAATATGCTCAAATGAGCGCTAAACTTAAAGATGAAATGATTGAAGATGCTAAGCAATTATTAACTTTACTTGGTGTACCTTGGGTTCAAGCGCCTTCAGAAGGGGAAGCTCAAGCCGCCTTTATAGCTGCTAAAGGCGACGCTTGGTGCGCTTCAAGCCAAGATTACGATTCTCTATTATTTGGTGCGCCTAGGCTTGTTAGAAACTTAACTATAAGCGGTAAAAGAAAGCTTCCTAAAAAAAACGTTTATGTTGAAGTTGAGCTTGAGCTCATCGAGTTGGATAAAGCTTTAAAAGAGCTTGGTTTAACAAGAGATCAACTGATTGATTTAGGAATATTAATAGGAACAGATTATAATCCTGAAGGTGTAAAGGGAATAGGCCCAAAAACAGCTTTAAAACTCATTAAAGAGCATAAAAAACTTGAAGCGATTAAAGTTGAGGGGCTTCCAGAAAACTTTCCTGAAATTAGAGAAGTATTCCTAAAACCTAAGGTGGAGGAGCATTATACTTTGAAATGGAGTAAACCAGATGTAAATGGGGTAATTCAATTTTTATGCAAAGAAAGAGATTTTTCTGAAAGCCGAGTTAAAACAGCTCTTGAAAAAATGCTTTCAGGGTTAACTCAGGAAAAAAGAACTTTAGAATCGTTTTTTGGATAAAAATCTTTTAATCGTTAAGTAGAATGAAAACCGTATTTTCCAAGCAATGGAACAAAAGCGCATCCGCCTAAATCTTCAATAGAAATCTTTCCATTTAAACTCTTTCTTGCACGAAGAAGAGATTGATAACCATATAAGTTGCCGACAGGAATAACTAGGATTCCGCCATTTTCAAGTTGCTCAATTAATGGTTCAGGAATTTTTGAAGCTGCCGCTGTAACAAGGATTCTATCATAGGGGGCTTCCTTTAAATATCCTACTGATCCATCTCCAACAATAACTGTTACATGTTTGCTATAATTTAATTTTTTTAAGTTTTTTTCAGCAAATTCAGCTAATTCTGGGACTATCTCTATTGTGTACACATGTCCTTTTATTTCTCCTTCCTTTTTAGGCGCTACAATTTCAGCTATTGTAGCTGCATGATAACCGCTTCCAGCTCCCACCTCTAAAACTTTTAATCCAGGCTTCAACTCTAAGGCTTCATTCATTATAGCAACCATATGCGGTGCACTTATTGTTTTTCCATAACCTATAGGCAGGGGGCAATCCATATATGCTTCATCTTTTAATTCTTCAGGAACAAACTCTTCTCTTGGAACAGCTAACATAGCATCCATTACTTCTTTAGTTTTTATTATTCCCTCTCTTTTTAAAGCTTCTATAAGCTTTTTTCTTAACTCAAAATTTTGATTTAAAACCATAAAAGTTAACCGTCTTTATTAAGTAAATCAACTAATTTAAAATTAAAGTGGAGGAAATATTTAAAATTGAGGGTATACGAGTTTATTTCAGCTTATGGACATGAAAAAATTCTTGCAACCCATAAATCTACATTTGAAATTACAAAAGAGGAAAGCTTAAGTTATAGGGGAAACTGCATTATTGCTGTTAAAGCAGATAAAAGCGTTTTTGATTTATCTAAAGATTTTAAAGAATTAGCTAAATCAAGCAAAGCTTTAATAAAAGTTGAGTTAGAAGTTGATGGGTTAAAAGAAATAGTTTATGGAAAAGGAAACGAAAAATTATCTTTTCTTAATTTAAAAGATTTGGTTGTTAGAAAAAGCAGTTATATATGCGGTAGAACTTTAATGATTCTTTCTAATAAAGCTGCAATTGATTTATCCAGAGAGCTTATTAAAAGATTAAGAAACCCAAATCAAAAAATTGAAGTAACCTTAACAGTTGAAGTTTAAATCAGATTTTAAATGCTGTACTTAGCAATAACTGTTTGAAGGGCATTAGCAGCATTCATTATTGTTTCTGAAGTTCTAGCTAAGAGAGAAAACACATCCTTATAAAGCATCATTGTTTTATAATCAATATTTAAATTTATTAATGTTTTAATTAAGTTAAATTCATCATTTATAATCGAGTCCCTTAACTCCCTAACTCTTTTAGTTTTTTCTACAGCTTTACTAAAGTTTTCTGAAAAAACATTTAAAGCTTCATTAAATGTTTTTGAAGTTTCAAATAATGTTTCACTCATTTTTAAACCTAAATCCACAATTTCTTTGGGTGGAGGAAAATTCTCAAGCAAAACAATATGTCTAGCTACAATTTCTCCTCTATCTAAAATTCGTTCAACAGCCTCAATTAATATAAAATAATCTTCAACAGAGTATTTTAATAAGGCGCCTTTAAACAACTCCTCTTTTAACTTACCCATTAGAGAATCATCCGTGCTTTCAAGCTCTATAACTTTTTGCGCATTTAGCATTGCTTTTTCTAAATTTCCTTTGCATACCTCTTTTATGGAGGTGCATAAAGCTTTTAAAGCTTCAAAAACGCTTTCGTTATGTTTATCAAAAAGGTTATAAAATTTTTCTTTATTCAATTTTAACCCCTAATAATAAAGCTGCAATGAATAAATTTAAATTTAAGCGTTTAAAAACAAATTTTTAGTTAACCCGAGTTTCAGAATATTTATATATTAGTTTTAACTTTATTTAAAAATTTGGGAGATGTGTTAAATGACTTTTATTGGTCCATGGGAAATAGCCCTAATTCTTTTGATAGTTTTAATTTTGTTTGGTCCTAAAAAGCTTCCAGAATTAGCCAAATCTGTTGGGCAAGCTGTAAGAGAATATAAACGAGCTTCAGAAGGCGTGATGGAAGAGCTTTCTTCCTCAACTATTAAACCTTCGGTAACCCAAGAAAAACCAACTCAAAATATTGTTGAAGAAAAAGAAAAGAAAGCTCTTATTGAGGCTGCGAAAAAACTTGGGATAGAAACTGAAGGGAAAACGATTGAGCAAATATCTGAGGAAATAATGAAAAAAGCTGAAGAAACAAGTAAACAATAAAACTCAGCAATCTTCTGCTTTAAACCGCTTTATAAAATTGATTTTTAGCGTGGTATATTAAAATGAGCGGGGGGGAAGAGACTCCAGAAGAGAAAAAAATGACTTTTATGGAGCATACAGTGGAACTATTTCAGAGACTTAAAATAATCTTTATAAGTGTTTTTGGGTTAGGTTTTTTTGTCGGGTTTTTTCCTTTAGATATTACAAAGTTTTTTACAAGCTTTTTTGGTTTTTGGCCTTCTAGCGTAGAGTACAAACCCTTAGTTTCATTGATTTTTGATAGAATGAAAAAAGATCTTTTACCAAAAGAAGCTTCATTAATAGCTGGAAGCTTTATAGATACAGCTTATATTTACCTTTTAATTTCAATTTTAGTAGGAGTTGTTTTAAGCTCGCCTATAATTGCTTATGAACTTTATAAATTTTTTAATCCAGCTTTATATCCTCATGAACGTAAATTAATTGCTGAAATAGTTTTATCTTTTGTTGGATTATTTTTTATGGGCGGTTTACTATGCTATAAAGCTATTTTACCGATAACCTTTAAAATTTTAATGTGGTTTATTGAAAGTGCGGGGGCTCTTCCATTAATTAACATTAATGATTTTATTCAAATGATTCTTGTTTTAATAATTGGTGTTGGTTTGCTTTACACTTCGCCAATCTATATTGTTCTTTTAGTTCAAAAAGGTGTTATGAACAGCGAGTACTTAACTAAAAATAGAAAATTTATTTATGGTGCCTTCCTAATCATAGCGGCAATAGTAACTCCTGATCCAACTATAGTTAGCGATACAATTCTTCTTATACCTTTTGTTGTGCTTTATGAAGCAACCGTTTTAATATGCAAGCATATAGAGAAAAAACGTTTTAAAAAGAATGAAGTTTAAATAATTCGTTAAAAGTTTTCTCTAGGGAGTTAGGCTTTAAAATTTTAATTAAACTTTTGTGCACACCAGTCTCATATTGAATTGCTTTTTTCTCAGCTTTAATCAAATTTTTTGGTAAACCTAAAATATTAGCTGCCTTTCTTAAAATTATTTTTCTTTCTTTCTCGTTTTTTATCTTCGTTTCTACAGGAAGTTTAATTGCATATTCTATTAAGTTCCAATCTGTATATGGAAGCCTTAATTCAATCATGTTATAAGCTGCAACTTTTTCATCTCTTTCATAATTTACTTCATAAGCCTTAGCAACGCTTTGAAATAAGGCTTCAAAACAAGCGTTGGAGCCTCTCTCTACCAGTATATTTACGAATTTTTTATAGCCTCCAAACAATTCATCAGCTCCTTGACCAAGAAAAATTTTTTTAAAACCTTCTTGAGAAGCTAGTTTTGTAACCCAAAAAATTGGAATAGCCACTTCAACCTTCATTAAGTTAGGTTCCTCTATAATCCAAAGAACCCTCTTCGCATCTTTTTTTAATTCATTTATTGTAAACAATTGCTTCTCTAAAGGTAAATTTAATTCTTCAGCCGCTTTTTCAACAACCGCATAGTTAAATTTATCTTTAATTCCAACAGTAAATAATTTAACTTTAACACCTATTTTGCTTAAAGTATAAGCTATTAAACCGCTATCTATCCCACTTAAAGCTACAGCTGCCTCTTTTAAATCTAAGCTTCTTTTTTTAATTGAATCTAAAATCAAGCTGGCTACTTTTTCAGCTGCTTCATTGAATGATTTAGGTTTAACTTTAAAACAAAAAAGCGTTTTAAATTTTTTAAAGGCGGCTTTCCCATTTTTAAATTCCGCTATAACTCCTGGCGGAAAAGATCGCGGTTCTTTTATACCTATTCGCCATAAAGCTTTTTTTTCTGAAGATAAAACGTAAAAACCATTTTTTCCCCAATAATATAAAGGCTTTAAACCTAAAGGGTCTCTTGCTACGAGCAGCTTATCATTTAGAAAAATTGCTAAAATATATGTGCCATCATTTTTCTTTAGGAAATTTATTAAATCCTTTTTAAATTTAATTTTAGGGAAATTTTCAGCGTTTATAATTTTTTCTTTGGTAAAAATTTCTCCATCAAAAATGTAGACATAGTTACTTGTTTTTATTGGTTGAAAAGCGGTTAACTCGTGTTTATCGAAAAAATTGTATCCTATAATTGATTCGGTTTCTAGATTTAACGATTTTAATTCATTAATGTTTTTTGAAATGAAAACTTCATTTTTTAACCCTAACCCAAAAAAGTTTCCTCTATGCTTTAAACTTTCCATCATTTCAAAAATTTTTAAAGAATTTTCTTTTCTGTTTGAGGTTACTATTGAAACTCCACCCATTTCACTCAATCAACAATTCTTGTTTCGTCTCTTTCTTTTCTTTAATAAGCTTTAATTCCTCAACTGATATTTTACCGCCAACCTGCTCTTTAATCTTTTTTGATAATTTTAAGCCTATTGAAGGAATCTTTATTAAATCCATTATTGAAGCTCTCTTTAAATCTTCTATTGTTTTAAATCCTGCATTAAAAAGCATTCTCGCTCTAATTCTTCCTATGCCTTCTAAGCTGGCTAATTGGATTAATTCATCTTTAATTCCATATTTAATCCTGATGGTAAGTTGGTTTAATTGATTTAAGAAACTTTTAAGGTTAAACAGTTTAGCTAACTCATAAGTAGCGTAGAGAAGCCAGTTGGCGGTTTCAACCAACCTAAATAAATCTCCAGGTTCAACATTATAAGCTTTTAAAATAGATTCTTCAGAAGCTTCATTTATCCAATCTAACAATACTTTAGCGCATTTTACTTCAGCTAAAAACTCTTCATCATATGTGTATTCTGGAACATTAACCATAAACTCATTTATATGAGTTAAAGCAAAATCATTAAGCTCTTCAATTTCTCTTCTTCTTGGGTAAAATTTAGGTGTTATATCTGGTGTGTTAGATATTAAATGAAGGAAACTAAACTCAGTTAATTCCTTAGCTGAATTAAATAAACCGTTTCTAATTATTACTGCTGATAAAGGATCTATGTAAAGCTCTGAAGCTCTTTTTCCAAAAGAAGTTGCTTCAATTAAATCTTCGCTTTTCGCATTAATCAAATCTTCTTTAATTAAAAAAGATAAAATTTTATTTAATTTTGCTTTTATAGTTTCGCTTTCATATTGTTTAGCGAAAAACGTTTTTGAGAAAAACTTCATTAAACCTTTTTTGCTATAGGCGAATCCTGAAGCTACCACAGCTAAAACATGCGGTCTAAGAACCTTCTCTATAGCCAGCTTGGAATAAATTTTTTCAGGTTCAGACATAACATAACTTCTCATTAAATAATCTTCTTCATCTTCAGTTTTAGCTATTAAAACGGCTTCCCCAAAATTATCATATTTAGGTCTTCCAGCTCTACCGCATAACTGTTTATACTCTAAAACTGAAATTGGATATCGGCCATAACCCGGTTCATATCTTTCATAGCTGCTTATTATAACGGTTCTGGCTGGAAGGTTAACGCCTGCAGCTAAAGTTGGTGTAGCTGTTAAAATCTTTATTTTTCCGGATCTAAAAGCCTCTTCAACGATTTTCCTGTGAGTTGCTTCTAAACCTGCGTGATGAAAAGCGCTTCCTTTCTTAATTACTTCAGCTAAGGCTTCGCTTAAGCTTGTTTTTTCTCCTGCGGAAAGAATTTGCGAAGCCATCTCCTCAAGTGTTTTTGAGGTTTTTCTGGATGTAAGCTTTCTTAAGGCTAATCCAGCTTTCATAGCTAATTTAACAGCGTTTCTCCTGTTTTCAGCGAAAATTAATGCTTGCCCCCCTTCCTTTACAGAATTTAAAGCCACATCTATAATTGGATCATTAAAATATTCTTTAATAGGCTTTATTGAGCCATCTTTAAATTTAATTTCTCCATTTAGATATATGCCTTCCTTTAATGGAACTGGACGCCAATCAGTTGTTATAGGAATAGCATTGATCCATTCTGCAATTTCGTTAACATTTTTTATTGTTGCGCTTAAAGCTAAGACTTGCATTTTCGAGTTAAGTTGCATTAATCTAGTGAGAAGAATTTCTAATGTTGGACCTCTAGATGGATCTGTTAAAAAATGAATTTCATCAATTACAATTGTTGAAACATCCTTTATCCATTGAGCTTTATGCCTTAAAAGGCTATCAGCTTTCTCATTTGTAGTTAATATTATATCATATTTGCTTAACCAAGGATCAGAGCTGTCATAATCTCCTGTAGAAATCGCAACTTTAATTTTGTCTCCATTAGGTTTTATCAAACCATCATATTCTTTAACTTCTTCATATTTTTCATTTGTCAAAGCTTTTAGGGGAGTTAAGTAAAGCGCTTTTCCATTTAACTTAAAGATATTGTTTAAAATACAAAGCTCAGCTATTAGGGTTTTTCCACTAGCTGTTGGACTTGCTAAAACCACGTTTTTTCCTTCAAGCACTCCAGCTTTAACAGCATCTTCCTGCGGTGGATAAAGATTAATATAACCTTTTTTTAAAAGGGATTCTTTAATAAGCTTTGGAATATTGAGATCTTCTATCTTCAATTTTAAAAGCCTTTTCTATGGAATTGTACGCTTTAAAAATCCTGGTTTAGGCGCATATAATAAGCCTTCTTTAAGTAATTGATTAACTGCTTTTTTAACATCTTCCTCTTTTAACTCAAACTTTTCAATTAAAGTTTTATAAAGTTTTTGTTCTTCCACCATTCCCTCTTCATCTTGAAGCTCCGCTATAGCTGCTCTTACAATTTGCATAGTGTCTCTTAAGCTTTTAGGTTTTCCAGTCATAATCACATCTATATCTATTTTTCCAGTAGTCACGTCAATTCCAACATTTTGAAGAGAAGCATTCATAAGCCTTATTATAGCTTTAGCATCTTCAGCTTTAACTTCACTTCTTAAAGCTGCTTTCGCTCTAGCTTCAGCTAACCTAACTAAAGCCTCTAATTGACGAGGCGTAATGGCGATTGGGGAATCTTGAGCTGAACCTGAAGAAGATCTCATTTTAAGATAAAAACCTTTTAATTCCTCAACAGCCTCATCTGTTAATTTAGGTTCAATTTTTTTAGCATAACCAATGTATTTTCTTAACAATTCAGGAGATATAGGAGCAGATTCTGGGGTTTCCCTTTTTTGATGCAAACTTAAAATATGCGTTGACATTTTTTCATCTATTTCAGGGTTAGGCTCATCTTTCATAACGAAGATTAAATCGAATCTAGATAAAATTGTTACAGGAAGATTAATGTTTTCTGTTATAAGCCTATATGGGTCGTATCTACCTAAAGCCGGGTTAGCAGCCGCTAAAACTGAAGCTCTAGCATTTAAAGTTGCCACTATACCCCCCTTAGCTACGCTTACAGTTTGCTGCTCCATCGCCTCATGAATAGCAACTCTATCTTCAGGCTTCATTTTATCAATTTCATCTATGCAAGCCACCCCTTTATCAGCTAAAACTAAGGCTCCCGCCTCTAAAATCATTCCTCCCGATTTTTCTCTAATCACAGCTGCCGTTAACCCAGCTGCGGTGCTTCCTCTACCGCTCGTGTACAATCCTCTAGGTGCTATTCTGGCAACATATTGAAGAAGCGCGCTTTTAGCTGTTCCAGGGTCACCGACTAAAAGCACATTTATATCTCCTCTAATTGTTACTCCATCCGGTAAATGTTTTCTTACACCGCTAAATAAAAGATATAAAATTGCTTCTTTAATTTCTGGATAACCATAAATTGATGGTGCAATAGATTTAATTAGTTTTTCATAAACATCTTTTGAGGAAGCTATTTTTTTAATTTCCTCCTCCTCTTCAGGCGTTACTTCTATATCTTCCATTTCTCTGCCCTGTGTATCTATAAAGTTGGCATCTAAATAAAGTTCGAATGTTCTTAATCTACCGCTTCTGCTTGAAACTTCTTGCTTAGCTCTTACAATGCCGGTTAAAGCTACTCTATCTCCCGGTCTAGCCATATCAACTAAATCATTTGTTACTTCAACATCCATTACTCTAGGAAGCTGTCCTGGAGGTAAATCCTCAGGTTTTTCTTGAATCCTTAATTCTTGATGATTTATGAATGTCGATTCTTTTTCTATAAAATCGAAGGCTTTTCCCTTGCATTGAGGACAAAAAGGGACTGTCTTCATTAAAAACCCTGTTTGCTCAACATAAGCTAATGCATCGCATCTTCTGCATCTAAACGCTGCTTTCATCAATAAGGGTTTCACTGGCGTTGCTCTTACAATGATTCCATCAACAGTTACTAATGTTCCAATTAAATCTGAACCTATAGCCCTTATAGAAGTTTTATCTAGCATCCTTCTAAATCTAACAAAGACGGTTTTAAGTTGCTCAGCGTATTCAGGATCCTCAATTTTTAATTGAGCCCAAGCTGATTTACTTGCATAAATTAAAAATTCATCAGGTTTCTGAATAATTTCTCTTGCTAAACTGCTATCAAAAGAAACTAAATCTTCAAAATCTACAATTAAAGATTTAGCTTCGTTTAAAGCCATTTGAGTTAATCTTTTTCTATACTTATATTCTCCAGATTCAGTTTTAAAACTGCTGAAAAACTCTTGAAATTTAACTTCAGGATTTTCCTCTTCAGTTATCAAGTTTCCTCACTTAAAATTGTTTTTCTCCATTCATAAATTATATTACGTAATTCCTCATATAACTTCGTTTCCTCAACTGTTAAATTATCTAAAATGTTTTCTGGAACTGAAGGTGAGGAAGCTAGGGAAGCAATTTTTCTAATTCTGCAATTAATAATATCTCTAGAAATGTTTATTGCTTTTTCATAATCTTTAAGCTTGTTAGGTTCTTTTTTAGCTTCTATAAAAAGCTTATGAAGAAAATGTTTTAAGCTGCAATAAAAATTTTTGTTTAATTTAGGAAGTTGCCTAGAAGCTGGTAATGTTTCTCTCCAATGAATTTTAGATAAACTTGCTAAGTTTACCTCTTCTTCTTTAAACTTAGCTAAATTCAAATTCACTAATGTTTCAGCGATCCAATAGCTTACTTCAATTTCCTGTCCAACTTTAAAGGATTCAATTTTTCCATCAGCTAAAACAATGTTATCTAAATTCTTTAAAATAATAATTTTAACTATTGAATTTAAAAATTCTAACTCCGTGTTTTCTAAAGCTTCAGTTAGCTTTCCACTCAATTAAATTTACCATCCAATAAACTTTAATTAATGATGTAGCGTAAGTTTAAATTAAACTAATTATTTTTAATCTTGCAAAATCCTTAAACTCTTTTATTTCATTTTTATTTATAAACATAAAAGTTTAAATTATTGAGAGTGATAGATATTTTTCCTTTTAAGAACTCCTGAATTGTTTGCTATACTTAAAGGGGCGAGTTAAAATTGCATAAAATACTTAAAAAAGTACAGTTATGCCCTATAGTTTATTTAATGGAGGTTGAAGCACCTTTAATTGCTAGAAAAAATAAGCCTGGTCAATTTGTTGTTCTTAGGGTTTATGAAAAAGGCGAACGCATACCTTTAACTATCGTTAATTCCGATGAAAAACGGGGAAGCATAACTTTAATTTTTCAAGTTGCAGGAAAAACAACGAAGCTTTTAAGCAAGCTTAATGAAGGCGACTATATAATGAATATTGTTGGGCCTTTAGGTAAACCAACTGAAATAGAGCATTATGGAACGGTTGTTTTGATTGGAGGCGGTGTAGGCGCTGCTGAAATATATCCTGAAGCTAAAGCTTTTAAGGCTGCTGGAAACTATGTTATTGGGATAGTTGGCGCTAGAACTGCAAGCCTTCTTATTTTAGAAAATGAATTGAAACAGGTGTGCAATGAATTTTATATAGCTACAGATGACGGTTCTAAGGGGCATCATGGTTTTGTAAGCGATGTTTTAAAACAATTAATCGATAAAGGCGTTAAAATAGATTTGGTTTATGCTGTGGGTCCAACAATAATGATGAAGGTGATCTCTAATTTAACTAAACCTTATGGAATTAAAACTTTAGTAAGCCTTAACCCAATAATGCTTGATGCAACGGGGATGTGCGGTGTTTGCAGAGTTAAGGTTGGTGGAGAAATTAAGTTTGCATGCGTTGATGGACCAGAATTTGATGGACATCTGGTTGATTTCGATTTATTAATAGCTAGACAAAGAACTTACTTAGATGAAGAAAAAAAGATCTTAGAAATTTATGAGGAAATGGAGAAAAGTTAATGGAGGATAAAATTTTGAAATCTTCTATTGAAAGATTTAAAAGAACGCCTATGCCCAAGCAACCTCCAGAGGTTAGAATTCGAAATTTTAATGAGGTTGCTTTAGGTTTTACACCTGAACAAGCAATGAATGAAGCTAAAAGATGCCTTCAATGCCCTGAACCTAAATGCATAGGAGGATGCCCAGTAGAAATAAATATTCCATTATTCATTAAGCAAATAGCTGAAGGAAATTTTGATGCCGCTATAAAAACAATTAGGGAAACAAACAATCTTCCAGCCATCACTGGGAGAGTTTGCCCCCAGGAAGTTCAATGCGAAGGTGTATGCGTTTTAGCTAAGAGAAATGCTCCTCTTGCAATAGGAGCCTTAGAAAGGTTTGCAGCTGATTATGAATTAAGCAAAGGTGGACCAAAAGTTGCTGAAGTTGCAAAGAAAACAGGGAAAAAGGTAGCTGTTGTAGGTTCAGGTCCAGCAGGTTTAACTGTTGCAGGTGATTTAGCTAAGTTAGGTCATGAAGTAACAATATTTGAAGCTTTGCATGCGCCTGGAGGGGTTTTAGCTTATGGAATTCCAGAATTCAGGTTACCTAAATCAATTTTAAACACTGAAGTAAACTATGTTAAACAACTTGGCGCAGAAATAAAACTTGATGTAGTTATAGGGAGAACATTAACAATCGAGGAGCTTTTTGAAATGGGTTTTAACGCTGTATTTATTGGGACCGGCGCCGGCTCACCTAAATTTTTAAATATTCCAGGGGAAGAATTAAATGGTGTATACTCTGCCAATGAATTTTTAACTAGATGCAATTTAATGAAAGCCTATAAATTTGGTGAATATGATACTCCCATTAAAGTTGGAGAAAATGTAACTGTTGTTGGAGCAGGCAACACAGCTATGGACTCTGCTAGAACCGCTTTAAGGCTTGGAGCAGCAAACGTAACAATTGTTTATAGGCGTACAGAGGCTGAAATGCCGGCTAGAGCTGAAGAAATAGAAAATGCTAAAGAAGAAGGAGTAAAACTTCAGTTATTAACAAACCCCATTAAATTGATTGGAGAAAATGGATGGGTTAAAAGAATGGAATGCATAAAAATGCAGCTGGGCGAAGCTGATGAATCAGGAAGAAGAAGACCTGTGCCAATTCCAAACTCAAACTTTTACTTTGATAGTGATCAAGTAATAATTGCTATTGGAAGATACCCTAACCCAATAATAGCTCAAACAACAAAAGGGTTAAAAGTAACTAAAGACGGCTTAATAATAGCTGATGAAAAAGGAAGAACAAGCAGAAAAGGAATATGGGCTGGAGGAGATATAGTAACTGGAGAAGCAACAGTAATAAGCGCTATGGGAGCTGGAAAAAAAGCAGCAAAAGATATGCATGAATATTTAATGAAGTTATAGCCTCTTTTATAAGAAACTTTTTTATTTTTTATATTTTTGGCAAGTTATACTTAATGAACCTAACTTTAAATCAACTAACCCTTATAAAATATATTGAAAAGCTTCTTTAGTAAGCTTTTTGTATGAAAGCATTAAAATAATGAGTGTGGATGATAAAGCTGCGGAAGAATTATTTTTAAAGCCTGCTAGAAAGTTAGAAAGTTAAAGGCTTTTAAATTAATTTATGAGATTTAAATTCTCCTTTATATGCATTACAATTTTGAAGATTGTAGTGAGAGATTAATAATTTTAATTTCTTTAATATAGTAAAGGAGCTTAGCAAATTATTTTACACAGTATTTTTAACTTTTCTTTCGCTAAAGTATTTATTATTTTATATTGCTTAGTTTTAAACAGAAAAATCAACTTTCTTTTTTAAAGAGAATTTTTCCCTTCTTTATAACTTCTTCAATAAATAAATTGTTTTTCTTCATTTCTTCAAATTCTTCTTTTGTATAACCTATTGGCTCTATTGGTATATTGAATTTATTTAAATCCATTAACAGTTTTATTCTTTCA
>Ga0078972_1002671_pt1 | contig 57608 bp, 45 predicted proteins | sample YelNatPaOPGAMG01_FD_67568 | JGI IMG/M metagenome (GOLD analysis project Ga0078972, IMG submission 67568) | Hot spring thermophilic microbial communities from Obsidian Pool, Yellowstone National Park, USA - OP-RAMG-01 (SPADES assembly) (version 2) | ecosystem: Environmental > Aquatic > Thermal...
TTTCGTTCGAGTATACTCCAAAATATTTAAGTAGCGCCGAAGTAATTGGCGAAGATAAGTCTCTCGAGCTGAAAGTACTTGAAGTCTTACACAATTCTGAAAATGATCCGCGCGTTGGTTTTCAAAAGAAATATTTCGTTTGATGTCGTTGTATGGATATAAAAGAGCACTCGTGCTGCTTCATTCATCCAAATCAAAAAATTATCGTCTTTCGCTGGCAACAATTGAACTATCGCTTGAAGGAAGTAAAGTAAAGAAAGAATATTCAAATCCACGCAGATACTCATTCTTTCTTGGAACGGATGCAAAGGTAAAAACACCTGACAACTTTCTTATCAGTAAAGGCAGAGTAAAAGACTTTGAGGATTTGCTTAGCAGATTTTCTGTTGAAGTTGTTACCAAACAATTCTACCAGGAAATTGCTAACTGGTATTTCTGGGCTTTGAAGAATGTTAAATTCCCTGATGATGCGGAAGCTGAAGATAATGGAAGAAATATTGCCACCATTAGATTAATTACCCGACTCATTTTTATCTGGTTTATGAAAGTGCGGAAACTTGTTCCCGATGAATTATTTGATGAGGAAAATCTAAAGAGCATACTCAAAAAATTTGATTTGAAAAATGACAATTACTACAAAGCCATACTTCAAAATCTTTTCTTTGCAACACTAAATACCAAACAAGCTGATAGAAGATTTACGAGCAAGAAAAAAGGTTACAGAGGTTACAGCACGGACTTTGGGAATCACAATGTTTATCGTTATGAAGAAGAATTTTTTGGTTGCGAGGAAGTAATAGAAAAATATTTTCTGCCAATTCCTTTTCTCAATGGTGGTTTATTTGAATGCCTCGATTATAAATCAAAAGTTAAAGATGAAAGAAAATACATTGATGGTTTTACATCAACTAAATCTCAGCAGCCAGTTGTTCCAAATTATCTATTCTTTGCTGATGATGATTCTACTGACCTGAATAAAGATTATGGCACAACAAATAAAAAATATACTGTTCGTGGATTAATAAAAACTTTGTCTCTTTACAACTTTACAATTGATGAAAACGATCCAAACGATGCTGATGTTGCACTTGATCCGGAACTACTCGGAAAAGTATTTGAAAACTTACTTGCAAGTTACAATCCTGAAACTGCAAAGACAGCCCGCAAATCTACTCTGGAAAAAATCTCAGATTGATGGAATAAAGAAAAGCGTTAAAGACCCGATTCTGCAAAGGAAATTTATTGAACAGATTGAAAAGAAGTTTAGTGAAAAAAATCCTGATTATGGTCGTAAACTTTATCTAATTGAAAAATGTATATACGGTGTTGATATACAACAGATTGCAGTTGAAATAGCAAAACTGAGATTTTTTATTTCTTTACTCGTTGATGAAAAAACCCTACCCCAGCCCTCCCCTTTGCCAAAGGGGAGGGATAGGGTAGGGTTCGAGATAGAACCACTGCCTAATCTTGACTTTAAACTAATGCAAGGCAACAGTTTAATTTCGTCTTTTGCCGGAATTGATTTTAATACAAAGACAGATGAAAAAGATAACCTCTTTACATTTGATGAACGCTACAAAAAACTAATTGAAGAATTTGAAGAACTGAAAAGCCAATACCAGAACGAACCTGATGTTGAAGCTAAAAGAAAACTAAAAGATGAAATTGATAAAAAACTTATGGAAATATTTGAAGAAAAATTAAACCAGCACATCCCTCAGATAAAAGAAATAAATGAAAGAGCCGCAACCATTAAAAATGAAGCCCAAAGAAAAGATTACATTGAAAAAGAAAAGAAAAATTTGTTCAAGAAAATAGGGATTGATTTAGAGCAGGCAGAAAAAGATTTAATTTCTTTTACGGAAGGACGCAAACAAAAGAACTTCTTTTTGTGGGATGTTTACTTCGCTGAAGTGTTTGCTGAGAAGGTTGGATTTGATATTGCAATTGGTAATCCGCCTTACGGAATAGTGAAATCAGGTAATACAGACTCAAGTACCTTGAAATCATATCAAGCGTATCAAACAGCAGATTTCAAAATAAACACTTATGCTCTATTTTTAGAAAAAGCATTGAAGCTTTCAACAATTGGAGGGGTTAATTCCTTTATAATTCCAGATAGTTCTCTAAATTTGCCGGCATTTAAAAAACTTAGAGAATTCATCATAAAAAACGCATCTTTAAGCTTCATAGCACATTACAAAGAAGAAGTTTTCGAAACTGCTGCAGTAGGTAAATCTGTTATAATTCAATATTGTAAAGGACAAGAGAATAATTCTTTTCTTTTTAGATCCTTTTATTCACTGTCAGAATTTGATGAAAACAAAATCGAAATAAAGAAAGTAAAAAAGGATAAAGATTTGAAATTTGTTTATAAATCAAACGAATCTGGTGTTGATATACTATTATACAAACTAAAAAACATAAATACCAAGCTTAGTAAATATTGTGATATATATGATGGCATAAATCCAGGAAGTGAAGAAATTAAAGATGCATTAATTACAGATAAGAAAATAGATTCAAGTTCTAAGAAAATAATTGATGGTAAGTGTTTTTACAGATATTCACCAATATACTGGGATGGTTACTATGTTTATTACAATGAAGAATATGTAGAAAAACTCAGAAGAAAAATTGAATCCAAAGGTAAATCATTTACAGCTAGAATTATAAAAAAAACAAACTTTTTTACAACACCTAAAATTATTACAAGACAAACAGCTGAAACAATAATCGGCACAATTGATTTTGATAGATATTTTGTTAAAAATTCTGTTCATTCTACCTTAATCAAGAAAGAGTTTGAATTAAAGTTATCATTACAATATGTTCTTTCAATTCTAAATTCTCGTGTGATTGATTGGTATTATAGAACGGAATCAATGGAGGCTGGTAGGTTATTCCCTCAAGTTAAAATTGAACGATTGAGAAATCTCCCGTTCATTTTTAAAGATGAGAAATCAATAATTAAATATATAGATGAGCTTGTTAATAAAGTTTTAGAATGTAAAAAACAAAACTCCAAAGCCGACACCAAACACCTCGAAGACCAGATAGACATAATGGTTTACAAACTCTACGAGCTAACCTACGAGGAAGTGAAGGTTATAGACCCTAAAATTGGGGAGAATATTAGTAAAATAGATTATGAACAATTTCAAATACAATAATAATGTAAATTCAAATTCAATCGGCATAAAATCAAATCCCTTGAATTTTTTTTGATATTCACATAAAATTTAGAATATATCCTACAAAATAAAAGTTTTTCACTATTTTAGTTTTGAGTTATCTATTAGTTTAACATCGCAAGGCAGTTTAAAATATTGAGTTTAATTGTCTGATGTTTTTCTAATGTTTAAACTCAATTAGATTCGCGAGCAATTATAATTTCAATGGATACGTTGATTTTAATTTTAAACAAACAATCTTTACTAAAAGGAAAACAATAAATGTCCAAGTGGAACTCGGCAATCTGCAAAACAAACGGAATTGAAATACATTTTACAAGAACGGGAGGGAGCAAGCCTCCTATAATTTTACTTCATGGATTAGCGGCTAATGGAATCTGCTGGACTGCTTTAGCACATATTCTGGAAGGAGAATACGATTTAATAATGCCGGATGCGAGAGGGCATGGAAAGTCAAGTAAGCCTATCTTTGGGTACCGATATGAAGACCATGCAAATGATGTTGTAGGTTTTATAAAAGACCTAAAACTTCCTCCTTTTATTCTGTTAGGACATTCAATGGGAGGCATGACAGCAGCCTTGGTCGCAAGTCGGAAACCAAATTTACTCCGTGGTTTAATTTTAGCTGATCCAACATTTCTGAGTATAGAAGTCCAGCACGAAGTTCTTAATAGTGATGTTGTCGATCGGCATCGGAAAATTCTTAAAATGTCATTAGATGAAATAGTAGCAGAAGCAAAGTTAAGACATCCAAACCGGTCTTCAGAAACCCAAGAGCTATTAGCCAAGGCGCGACTTCAAACCAGCATAAATGCTTTCGAAGTTCTCACGCCGCCATATCCCGATTATAAACAGTTAGTAAATTCAATTGAAGTTCCGAGTCTTCTCTTATTTGGTGAAAAAAGTGTGGTTTCATCTCTTGTTGCTGAAGAGTTGCAACTTCTTAATCATAAATTTAATGTTAAACAGATCCGGGAAGCTGGGCACGGACTCTACTTAGACCAACCTGAAAGCTTTGCCGCTGCCGTCAAATCATTCATACGTTCAATTGGTACAGAGGCTGAGCTATGATGTTTTAAGACATGCGTCAATCTCTTGATGAAGATTTATTTATTACTGACGCTTCAATATTTAGAAGCCGTTAACAGAAAAGCAAAAATGGTTTAATCTTTTCAACATATTATTATAACTGAGTAAAATAAAATATGGTCTTTGTATGTCTTAAAAAAATAGCGAGGACTTCAAAAAATAAAGAAAATGTTATTTTTCAAAAGCCCTTATATATTTGTTTAACTCACTTATATCATTTAAATTTAGATTTTAAAAAATTAAAAAGTGAACAATGAAATTCACCGGCGTAGATTATTATAATATTGATTCTCTTCTTTCGGAAGAGGAACGAATGATAAGAGATTCTGTTCGTGAATTCGTGTCGAATGAAGTTATTCCAATTATCGAAAAGTATAATCGAGAATCTAAATTTCCAATTCACCTTGTTGAAAAAATGGCAAGTTTAGGTTTGTTTGGCATTACGCTGCCTCAAAAGTATGGATGTGCAGAATTAAACAATGTTGTTTATGGTTTAGCAATGCAAGAGCTTGAACGCGGAGATAGTGGAATAAGAAGCTTTGCATCTGTGCAAAACTCTTTAGTTATGTATCCAATTTATACTTTTGGAAGTGAGGAACAAAAAAATTACTGGCTTCCTCTATTATGTAGGGGAGAAAAAATAGGATGTTTTGGTTTAACCGAGCCAGACTTTGGTTCAAATCCCGGTGGTATGATAACAAAAGCAGAAGAAGTTGACGGTGGTTATTTAATTAATGGAGCAAAGATGTGGATTACCAACGGAACTATTGCAGATGTTGCTGTAGTATGGGCTAAATTAAAGGGCGTGGTAAGAGGTTTTCTAGTCGAAAAGGGGACAAAAGGATTTAGTGCGCCAGAGATGAAGGGAAAACATTCATTAAAAGCATCGGTTACATCCGAATTAATTTTTGATAATGTTTTTATTCCACAGAAAAATATTCTTCCCGATACAACTGGACTTAAGAATGCATTAATGTGTCTTAACCAAGCAAGATATGGAATTGCGTGGGGTGTTGTAGGGGCGATGACTGCGTGTTATGATGCAGCTTTAAATTATGCAAAATTTAGAATTCAATTTAATAAACCAATTGCTTCATTTCAGCTAACGCAGGAAAAGTTAGTTTTCATGCTAACAGAAATAACAAAAGCTCAATTGCTAAACCTTCAACTGGGAAGGTTAAAAGATGCAGGCATGTTAAAACATACGCAGGTTTCACTTGCTAAAAGAAATAATTGTGAGAAGGCTCTTGAAATTGCTAGAACTGCAAGAGAAATTTTGGGTGCTAATGGAATTATAGATGAATACCCAATTATGAGACATGAAGCTAATCTTGAAGCTGTTAAAACTTATGAAGGGACTCATGAAATGCATACCTTGATAGTCGGCGAAGATATAACAGGCATTTCCGCTTTTGAGTGAAAAATTATTGGCTTTTGAGAGGTCTTTTAAATATAATTAAATGAGAAAATAATGAAAGAAAAAATATTTAAATATGATGGTTTGACCTTTGATGACGTTTTATTAGTTCCAAGTAAATCTTCGGTATTGCCAAGGGAAGTTGATATTACAACTTTTTTAACTCCACAAATAAAATTAAACATACCATTAATTTCTGCTGCGATGGATACAGTAACGGAGTCATCGATGGCTATTGCAATTGCAAGAGAAGGTGGAATTGGGATATTACATAAAAATATGAGCATTTCCGAACAATGCGAGGAGGTAGACAAGGTTAAACGATCTGAAAGCGGAATGATTCGTAATCCAGTTACATTAACGCCAGAGAAAACAATTGGTGATGCTCTTTTTCTAATGAAAAAATATAGCGTTTCTGGTATACCGGTAATTGATGATAAAAACAAATTAGTTGGAATTTTGACCAATCGTGATCTTAGGTTTGAGCCAAATAAGAAACTTTTAGTAAAAGATTTAATGACAAAAGAAAATCTTATTACAGCGCCCATAAATACAGACCTAAATAAGGCAGAAAAGATATTGCAAAAGTACAAAATAGAAAAGTTACCAGTTGTAGATAAGAATGGAATTTTGAAAGGTCTGATTACATTTAAGGATATACAAAAGAAAAAGAAACATCCAAACGCTTGTAAAGATGAACAGGGAAGATTAAGAGTTGGAGCAGCAGTAGGAGTTACATCAGATACAATCGAAAGGATGGGAGCATTACTTAATTCTGGTGCAGATGTAATTGTAATTGATACAGCACATGGTCATTCTAAAGGAGTTTTAAGCACAATTAAATTAGCAAGAAAAAAGTTTAAATATGAACAGATTATTGCTGGTAATATAGGGACTTATGAAGCTGCGATTGATTTATTAGATTGTGGTGTTGATGCTGTAAAAGTTGGTATAGGTCCAGGTTCAATTTGTACGACACGAATTGTTGCTGGAGTGGGAGTTCCACAAATTACAGCTATCTCCGAGGTTTATAGAGCGGTTCAGAAAAAAGGAATTCCATTGATTGCTGATGGAGGAATTAAACAAACAGGAGATGTTCCGAAAGCAATATCGGCAGGAGCAGATTCAGTTATGATTGGAGGACTATTTGCTGGTGTAGACGAAAGCCCCGGTGAGAAGATTTTGTTTGAGGGCAGGAGTTTTAAATCCTATCGTGGGATGGGTTCGCTCTCGGCAATGAAAGAAGGTAGTAAAGACAGATATTTCCAGGATGCTGAAGATGATATTGCGAAGTTGGTTCCTGAAGGTGTGGAAGGCAGAGTACCTTTTAAAGGTCCGCTTTCCGATACTGTTTATCAACTTATAGGTGGTTTAAGAGCAGCAATGGGATACTGCGGAGTGAAAAACATTGAGGAGCTGAAGACTAATTCAAGGTTCATCAAGATTACTTTGGCAGGGTTAAGAGAGAGTCATCCCCATGATGTAATAATAACGAAAGAATCTCCTAACTATCATTCTTAATCTTTTAAAAAATATAAGGGTAAAATCCATTTTTTATTTTATTATTTTCAACAATATTTATAATGTATAAAGTTCTGGTTATTGCTTATTATTTCCCCCCAATGGGATTAAGTGGTGTTCAACGCACGTTAAAATTTGTTAAATATATGAAAAATTATAACTGGGAGCCTGTTGTTTTAACAGCAAGTTCTACTGGTTATTATGCTCATGATTATTCATTGCTTGAAGAAGCTGAAAAAAATGAAATTAGAATTGTCAGAACAGGCGGAAATGATATTAATTCTCAACTTGCTAAAAGAGGGACAATAAAAATTCCTCCTGAATTTATTAGAAAAACTTTAAGTATGTTAAGTAAGACTTTTTTTATTCCAGACAACAAAAAAGGATGGGGGAAAAAAGCAATCATTACTGCCAGGGAAGTACTAAAGAATGAAAAATTCGATTTAATTTTTGTAACTTCGCCACCGTTTTCAGCTATAAATATGGCTGTTAAATTAAAAAAAGAGTTTGAGCTTCCTTTGGTTATTGATTATCGCGATTTGTGGTACGGGAACCAATTTGCTTTTTATCCTACACCTTTCCATAAATATCTTCATAAAAAAATGGAATATTCAGCTTTAAAAGCTGCTGATAAAATTATTGCAACTAATCGTAGGATGAAAGAAAAAATAATAAATTGGTATAAATTTCTTACCTTTGAAGATATATATATTGTTCCGCAAGGATATGATCCCGAAGATTTTACTAATCTTAATTCCGAAAAAAAAGTTAATAACAAAATGTGGCTTACTTATGCCGGCATGTTTTATGAGTTTATTACGCCTAAGTATTTTATTAAAGCTTTCAAAAAATTGTCTATTGAACGCCCAGATGTTACTGCAAATATAGAACTTCATTTTATAGGATTTTTGCGCAATGAGAACAGAAAACTGATTAAGAAACTTCATCTTCAGGAATATGTAAAAGAATATGGTTACTTAAATCACCATGAAGCTCTTGCGAAAATGATGCAAAGTGATGTTTTGTGGATTATGGTAGGTTATGGAAGAAATGTGGACACCCTTTCCAGCGGGAAGTTATTTGAATATTTTGGTACCAAAAAGCCAATTTTAGCCTGTTTGCCAGAAGGTGCATTAAAAACTGCTGTTCAAGATTATAAAGCTTCATTTCTTACTAAACCCAATGACGTTGATGCGATTAAAAATGCTATTCTTGAAATTTATCAGCTTTTTGTTTCGAATAATTTGCCAAAACCAGATGAAGAATTTATTGAAAAACATCGCCGCGATTATTTAACCGAACTTCTTACTAAACAATTTCAATTTCTGATTAAGGATGTAATCTAATGAACGTTTTATTAATTGGTTCCGGTGGAAGGGAACATGCTTTAGCTTATAAAATTAAACAAAGTAAAATTCTAAATAAGCTTTTTATTCTTCCAGGGAATCCTGGTACTGAAAAATTGGGAGAGAACGTTTGTATTGATGATAAAAATTTTGGCGAGGTTTTAGATTTTTGCAAGAAAAATAATGTTGATTTAGTAATTGTAGGACCTGAATTAAATCTTGTTGCAGGTATTGCCGATTTTTTAAGAGAAAATAATATTCTTGTTTTTGGACCAAATAAAGCTGCTGCAGAAATAGAAGCCAGTAAATCTTTTGCAAAATCTTTAATGGATAAGTATAACATTCCCACAGCAAAGTTTGAAGAATTTAGTTCTGCTGAATACAATAAAGCAAAAGAATATTTAACTAAGCATGAATATCCGTGTGTAATTAAAGCAGATGGTTTAGCTGCGGGCAAAGGTGTATTAATTTGTCAAAATATGGATGAAGCAATTAAAGGACTTGATGAAATTTTCGTAAATAAGATTTTTGGTAGTGCCGGTGATAAAATTATTGTGGAAGAATTTATGCAGGGTGAAGAAGCCTCCATATTTGCCATTACAGACGGCGAAGATTTTATCTGCCTTCCTTCAGCGCAAGACCATAAAAGAATAGGAGACAATGACACAGGAAAAAATACCGGTGGTATGGGAGCATATTCACCTGCTCCAGTTGTTTCCGAAAAAGTATTAAGACAAATTGAAAGCCTTATTGTAAAACCCACAATCGAAGCTATGAAAAAAGAAGGTCGTAAGTTTATTGGTTGTTTGTACTTCGGTTTAATGATTAAAGATGATTCTCCTAAAGTTGTGGAATATAACTGTCGCTTTGGTGATCCAGAAACTCAAGTAGTTCTGCCTTTGCTTAAAGGTGACTTTTTAGAGTTATTATATTCGGCAGCTAAAGGTAGCATTAAAAAAGAAAGTGTAATTTATTCCGGTGGTTGTGCTGTTTCTGTGGTTGCTGCTTCCAAAGGTTACCCTGATTTCTACCAAAAAGGTTTTAAGATTACCGGTCTTGAAAATACAAATGAAAATATAATTATTTTCCATGCAGGTACTAAAAAATCCGGAAATGAAATAGTTACTTCTGGTGGAAGAGTTTTAAATGTTACTGCTGTATTAAATAAAAATGACTTAAAACTTGCCAAAAAGTTAGCTTATGATGCCTTAAGTTATGTCCATTTTGATGGAATTTATTTTAGAAAAGACATAGCTGACAAAGGTATTAAAAAATCTTTATAATTTTTTTCTATTGTCTTAACAAAAGATATACTTTTCAACCTATAGCAAACATTTCAGCTTACCCCTTCCAGCATTTTTAATAAACAGAAGACCTGAGGTAAAAAAACTACTTACAGAATTGGTTTTGGCAAGCTAAAAAATGTAATATTAAATTCATTTTAATTAAATTATTAAAATTTTATTTTTTATAAGCAAAATAAATAGAATTGAATTATGAAAAAGAAAGAATGTCCGTCATGTGCAATGGAAATAATGAAGGACGAAAAAATCTGTCCTATATGTGGCTATGAATTTCCTAATTCGAATGGTATGTTTAAATATCTTGCAGTGATTTTGATTGTGATTTTTATGCTATTTATGTTTAAACTTTTATAAGATTAAGTGCATCTAAAAAATAAAAAGATTATTAAGTTGGGAGAATATATGTCTGAATTTAAGAAAATATTGGAAGATTTTGATTTTAAAGTCGATCCAGAAAAAGCAGTATTCGACCTTTTTTCGAGAGTTATCAGTGTTCAGGCAACTTTATATTCACTAAAGGATTTGGTTTTTGAAAACTTAAAACAATTTTCAGGTAAAAGCGAAGAAGAACTGACCGAAGAATTTGAACACTTTTTTTCAGACCACAGGAGAGAATTACTAACAGATTTTATCTCTAAATATGGTAAAATTCCCAAGTAAAAAATACTTTCTGACCGAATACATTTTACCATTTTTTTAAAATTTGATGGATAATAATGGTACATTGTCTAAATTTGTACGTTTTTTTTCCGATAATCAAAGGGTAAAGGATTTGCATATCTATCTTGGTGCATTCTTTTGAAAGATTAAAACTATTTCTAAGTAGTTGTTTTATAGTGTATTATAGTCACGATGGAATTTAATATTCTATAAGAAGAACTATTTTCTATTGAGTGGTACAATTATTGCGTAATTATCTTTGATTTAAGAAAGTAGTTAGAAATGCAGTTAAACATTATGGATTATTCAGTTGAAAATATTGAAGGAATTCTTGTCCTCACTGTAAAACTTCAGCGAGCTACTTTTATTGAGTCTGAATATTTTCAGAAGCTTTTAGATGGGTTTATTTCTGAAGGAAATAAAAAATTAATTATAGATTTAGGAGCGACCAATTTTATTGATCCTGTTTTTTTAGGGAGTATAATTGCAGAGTACCGAAAATTGGTAGCAATAGGCGGAGAAATTAAACTTGTAAAGCCTTCGCTTGATAGTTCAAACTTAAATATTATTCATTCACTTAGAATATTTGAAATTTTTAACTCAAAAGAAGAAGCTATTAAAAGTTTCAAATATATATTTACAAGTCCATTGGGTGATATCATTTCTTTCGGCAATTTTGAGTCGGGTAATCTCTCATATTCTTTTTCCTAAACTTAGCAATTCTTCTTACAAGTTCAATTTATTTAGCTCGTAGGTTCACAGTGATTGCGAGAACCCGAAGGGTGGGTTGTAATCTCTTTAGGATTTATGAGATTGCTTTTCCGGATGAAATAGGGAACATAATTATATAATAATAGCACAATTTAGGTTTCTTATGTTTTTATGTAAAGAATCCTTTTGATTTATTTTTTGCAAATAAATTTTCGTATAAAAAACGACATAAGGGGTTGTAATTTTCCATTCCTTTTGCTTGATTAGAAACAAAAATTTTTTAGAACAATTTTAAAAAATAAAATCCGTCTATGCTTACTGTACTCGAATCAATAAAATTATCTACAGAATATCTTCAAAAAAAAGGGATTGAATCACCAAGGACAAATGCAGAATTACTTCTTTCAAAAATATTAAAATGCAAAAGGCTCGATTTGTATCTTGCCTTTGAGCGACCCTTGACTGAAGAAGAGACAAATCAATACCGGCAATTTATAAAGCGAAGAGGGCGGTTTGAGCCGCTGCAATATATAGTTGGTACAGTTGAATTTTATGGTATAGAATTTTTAGTAAATCCTTCTGTATTGATTCCACGCCCCGAAACAGAAATTCTTGTTGAAACAATTTTAGAAGAAGCGGATAAAAGCAACAACTTAAAAATATTAGATATCGGCTGCGGAAGTGGAAACATTTCAATTTCACTTGCAAAAAATCTTCCAAATTCAGAAGTGGTTTCTATTGATTGTAGTGACGATGCACTTAAAGTTGCGCAACAAAATGCGGAGTTTAATGGTGTTGGCTCTCAAATAAAATTTTTAAAGAATGATATTACGGTTGATTCAGAGTTTAAGTATGACAAATTTGATATTGTTGTTTCGAATCCTCCATACATTGCCAAAGAGGAATTCAATTTGCTCAAACCGGAGCTGCAGAATTATGAACCGAAAATTGCATTAACAGATGGTTCGGATGGTTTTTCATTTTATAAAATAATTTCTTCTAAAGCTAAAAATTTTCTGTCCTCAAAGGGGAAATTATATTTCGAAGTAGGGCAAGGGCAGGCTGAAACGGTAAAAAATATTATGAAGAAGGAGCTTTATTCAAATATAAATTTTAAGAAGGATTATCTTAATATTGATAGAGTTGTAAAAGGAGAAATGCTTTGAGAGCAGTTGTTCAAAGAGTTTCTGAAGGAGGAGTTTATATTTCTAAAGAAAACTTTTCGGCTGAAATTCTTAAAGGAATGGTAATTTTACTGGGAATTAAAGAAGGTGATACCGAAGAAGACGTTAATTTTGTTGCAGATAAATGCTGTAATTTAAGAATATTTGAAGATGAAAATGGAAAGATGAATAAGTCATTAAATGAAGTGAAGGGTGAAGTTCTGATTATATCGCAATTTACTTTATACGGAGATGCAAGAAAAGGTAATCGACCAAGTTTTATTCAAGCTGCAAAGCCTGAAGAAGCTATGCCACTTTATGAAAAGTTCATTAAAAGAGTTAAAAATAATATTGGTGATGATAAAGTTAAAAAAGGTATTTTCGGCGCAATGATGTCAGTAAAAATAATAAACGATGGGCCAGTTACAATAATAGTGGAATCGAAGACATAACTATAAATTTTTAAAAAGTATTGCTTACTTAAAAAATGCAAGTCTTTTTGTTAAAGCGGTTTGCATTTAAAATTATTCTGAAAAAAGGTTACCGGATGCATTCAATCTTAATGATATTTTTAGATGGTGTAGGAATTGGTAAAGAAAATTATGAAAGCAATCCTTTCTTTAAATATGGTTTTAGAACATTTTCAGAAATTTTTGGGAAAGTTCCATCGCTTAATAACCAAGTTTTAATTTCTAAAGAGTCATATCTATTTCCTGTTGATGCACGCCTTGGAGTTGATGGGCTTCCTCAAAGTGGAACCGGACAAACTTCAATTTTTTGTGGAGTAAATGCAGCACAAATAATTGGGAAACATTTTGGTCCTTATCCATATTCAACTTTAATTCCTTTGATAAAAGAAAAAAGTTTGTTTGCTTATTTTAAGAGAAAAGGATTGAATGTTTATTTTGCAAACGCATATCCCAAAATTTTTTTTGACTATATAAAATCTGGTAAAACAAGATTAAGTGTAACTTCTTTAAGTTGTTCATTAGCGGGTATTCGTTTAAATACTTCCACCGATTTAAGAAAAGGGAAAGCCATTACTGCTGAAATTACTAATGAAAGATGGAATAATAAACTTGGTTATAATTTAAAGAAAATTCAGCCCAAAACAGCGGCAAGAAGATTATTAAGAATTGCGAGCAATAATTCATTTACCTTGTTTGAATATTTTTTGACAGATCATCTTGGTCACGGGCGATATGATGGTTCTGCAGAATCTTTAATAAAAATATTAGATGAATTCCTTTATACAATTCTTACCGAGAATAGAAGAGAAAATATGACAGTGTTTATTTGTTCTGACCATGGTAATCTTGAAGATACGTCAATTAAAACTCATACGTTAAATCCATCTCTTGCAATTGCATCAGGAAAATATGCCGAACAAATTTTTGATGAAATAAAAGATTTAACTCAAATAAAAAGTGCATTAACAAAAATAGTAAGATGAAAAATTTTCCTCTTATAAAATTTACTTTTCTGTTTATTTGCGGAATAGTATTAGAAAAACTTTTAGGAAGCAGTTCTTCATATTTTTATTTTGCTTTTTCGCTGATGATAATTTTTTTAGTTATTATTTTTTACTTTCGAAGTTTTCCTCAACGAAGTAAAGTAATTTCATTTCTTGTTTTCTTCTTGATAATTGTTTCAGGGCAATATGTAATGTATGTAGATGGAATAAGTAAGAATTTTCTTTCAGATAAATTTTATAGCAGTAATACAATTAGGGCATACGGAACCATAAAGTCGATAAATCTTATAAAAGAAAATTATTTTGATTTTATTCTTTCTACTGATTCCGTCTTTACCGAGAGGGCAGTTACAAAGAAAAATGTATTATTGCTTTGCCGTTTGATGTTAGACAATAAAACTGACGAAGATTTACTATATAATAAATTGGCATGTGGGAATAAGATTGAGGTAATAGGAATTTTAAGAAAGGGGAGGGAAAAAAGAAACCCCGGCGAATTTGATTATAATAATTATTTAATGCAGCAAGGAATTAGCGGGATAATAAACGTAAATCAAAATGATGAATTAAAGATTATAAACGCAAAGCAAAATTTTAATAATATTATATTCAAAATTAAAAAGAATATTTATAAAGGAATTTTAAAACTTCATAACCAAGAAACGTCAGCCTTACTAAGAGGTTTGTTATTGGCTGATAGAAGTTTGATTAATTTTGAAATTAGAAATTATTTTGTTAACTCAGGAGTTATTCATGTTCTTGCTGTGTCCGGCTTACATGTAGGCTATATAGTATTTATTTTTTTAATATTGTTTGGAAGATTTAATATTTACCTTAGATCTTTTCTTACCATTTCAGGTATTTTATTTTTCATGCTGCTAACCGGAATGCCAGCATCGGTAGTGCGCGCTTCAATTATGTCGATTACTATTATTTCAGTTATGATGACTACAAGGTCTACCAACATATTTAATTCTCTTGCCTTTGCTGCATTAATTATTTTAGTTTTTTCGCCATTTGAATTATTTGACCCTGGATTTCAATTATCTTTTCTTTCAGTTTTTTCCATTGCTTCAATTTATCCATTTATAAGCCGGAAGATTTCTCTTTTAAACATTCCTAAACTTATAAAGAATATTTTTCTTTTCATGGGAGTATCTATTTCGGCACAATTGGGAACAATGCCATTTATCTTATTGTATTTCGGGAAATTATCGCTTACCTCTCTTCTCGCTAATCTTATTACAATACCAACAATAGGGCTGATTGTTGCAATAGGAATAGTGACAATTTTTATAAATATTTTTCTGCCTTCAATTGCTGTTTTTTATGCTTCAGCAAATGAGCTAATAACAAGGTTACTTTTTTCATTTATCCAGTTTATGGGAAATCCGTCCTATTCATTTTTGTCAGTCAAAAATTTTTCATATTTGGATGTAGTAATATTTTATTCAACAATAATTTTCTTTTTTGTTGAATGGAAAAAGTTTTCGAGTGTAATAGCAAAATTTATTTTTGTTGTGCTTCTTTTGATTAATTTAATTTTGCTTACTTCAATTGATAATAGGAGAATTCTAAAAGATAATCAATTAAATGTAATGATGATAGACATTGGACAAGGAGATTCTTTTTTGTTGAAGTTTCCCAATGGTCAAACGGCTTTGATAGATGCCGGAAATGTTACTCCATTTTTTGATAATGGAGAGCAAGTTATTTTGCCTTTAATAAAAACTTTAGATATTGACAAAATTGATTTTGGGTTTATTTCCCATATAGATTCTGATCATTATGCAGGTTTCGTTCCTTTAATAAACTACGGAGTTATAGATAAAATAATTAAGAAGGAAACTGACACAAATAACGTAAAAGATGTGAAGTTTGTTAAATTTGCTTTATCCCATTTGGTGCCAGTTGAGCAAGATAAAAAAAATATATTAAAAATTGGAAACGCCAGAATTTATCTTTTAAATAAAATAAACAGTTCCATGTTCGGAAATTCAACTAACGATAACAGTTTGGTGATGAAAGTAGTTTATGGAAAAACAAGCATATTATTTACGGGAGATTTAAGCAGAAAAGGAGAAAAGTATTATATAGATAAATATGGCGAATTTTTAAGATCTGATATTTTAAAAGTTGGTCATCATGGAAGTGTTTCTTCGACATCAAATGAATTTTTGAATATTGTAAATCCCAAAATTTGTCTTATAAGTGTTGGGGAAAGGAATAAATTTGGGCATCCTTCTGAAGAGGTTATTTCAAAAATAAACAAATTAGGCTCTATAATTTTAAGAACAGATAAAAATAAAGCAGAATTATTAGCATCGGACGGAAAATCTTTTAAAGTAATAAATTGGAAGGAGATGTAATTCTTTTTGTTCTAGGTAACGAATGGTTAAGATTATTTTTAATAAATTAAAAGTTAAATGAGTTTTTCTTTATAATAAATTTTAAGTGAAAGGATATAATAATGTCTGAAAATCCACTAATAGGAATAATTATGGGAAGCGATTCCGATTTAGCCGTAATGCAAAAAGCCGTTGAAGTATGCAATGAATTTAATGTTCCTTTTGAAGTAAAAATATTATCCGCACATAGAACACCAGATGAGCATGCAGATTATTCAAAGAATGCTTCTAAAAGAGGAATAAAAGTAATCATTGCAGCAGCGGGAGGAGCTGCTCATTTGCCTGGAGTAACGGCGGCACACACAACGTTACCAGTTATAGGAGTACCCATTTTTAGTAAAGCGTTACAAGGAATAGATTCCTTATTATCAATTGTCCAGATGCCGTCAGGAGTTCCAGTTGCCACGGTTGCAATTGATGGAGCTAAAAATGCAGCTTTGCTTGCTATTCAAATTCTTGGAACTTCTGACGAAACAATGAGTAAAAAATTAGCCGAGTATAAGAATAAAATTGCGCAAGAATCAATGGTAAAAAACAAAAAGATAAATTTATAAATGAAGCTTTCAACTCCCAAAAACAAAATAATTAAAGCGTAAACAAGCCAGGCTAACTTTATTCTGAAAGGATTTTGTAGTTAGAATTTTATAGAAATAAATTTTTAGAAAAGAATCATTAATGAAATATGAATAATTCTTTGCTTGTTGAATTCAATTTTAATAATTTAGGTGCAGTTTAAAAATTGTATATAGGAAAAATGAAATCATTATTATTGTTAATAGTTTTTGCGTTAGGTTTTATTCAATTTGGTTGCAGCAAGAAAACGGACGACGAATATATGCAACTAGCCTCAAATAGTGTAAAACAAAACAATATTTCTCAAGCTGTTCAAGCCTATCAGGACCTTATAAAGACTTACCCCAATAGTCCCAAAGTTCCGGACGCTATTTTCCAGCTAGCTACATTATATCAAAACAAAATGGTAAAAGGCATACAAAGTAGAGAATCATTGCAAAAAGCTGTTGATCTTTTTAAGAGTTTGTATGATAAATATCCTCAAAATCAATATGCTCCAAAGGCGCTTTTTATGTCCGGTTTTATTTTAGCTAACGACTTACAGGATTATAGCCAGGCAACTTTAACATTCAAAATATTTTTGAATAAATATCCGAATAACGAGCTAGCGCAATCGGTTAAAGAAGAATTAGACAATATGGGTTTATCTCCAGCAGAAGTTTTGCAGAAGAAGAAGGATAAAAAACTCTAATGCCGGAAATCGGTATTGATTATAGGAAATATCTTAATCCCTCGACGATATCCAAACTAAAATCATTTGAATTAAAAGCCCGTTTGGTTGTTGAAGGCTTTATGGTTGGGCTTCATAAAAGCCCTTATCATGGTTTTAGCGTTGAGTTTACCGAGCATCGTTCTTACATGCAAGGCGACAGTTTAAGGGACATAGACTGGAAGGTTTATGGCAAAACAGAAAAATTTTTCATAAAGCAATATGAAGAAGAGACAAACCTAAAAAGTTACATTCTATTAGATACCAGCAAATCTATGGCTTTTTCTTCGGAAGGTAATATTACTAAGTTAGAATATGCTTGTACGTTAGCTGCTTCATTAAGCTATCTAATGACTAAGCAACAGGATGCAGTAGGCTTAACTTTATACTCCGATGAGATAAAAAAATATTTACCACCCAAATCAAGTAGGCCTTATTTACAGGAGATACTAAAGGCATTAGCTGAAATAAATCCTTCTAGTAAAACAAACACGGCAGCTTGTTTAAATTTGATTGCAGAAAAGATTAAACGACGTGGACTTGTAATAATTATATCTGATTTTTTTGATGATGTTCGTTCAATACTGACTGCACTTAAACATTTCAGATATCAGAAAAATGAAGTAATTGTTTTTCAGATACTCGATCCTATTGAAAAAAATTTTGCATTTGGAAATGATGCCATTTTTAAAGATATGGAATCAGAAGAAGAAATGACCACACAGCCCTATCAAATTCGAAAAGCTTATATTGAAGCAATGGAGCAATTTATCTCAAAAATCAAAAATGAATGTCTCAATTCAAACATAGAGTATAATTTGATTGAGACGTCCCAACCATTTGATAAAGCTTTGTACAGCTACTTTCAAAAAAGGAAGAAGCTCTTTTAAGAATAATTTTTGCCTTAATGATAAATTATAAATAGATATTCAATCATTTAAGGTGAATTATTAAGCAATTAAACATTTAGGCTTTTGATTTCTTCAAAATATTTTTGAGATAATTCTTCGGCAAAATTTTTATCTTTTGCTTCGGTAATAATTCTAATAATTGGTTCTGTGTTAGATTTTCTAAAATGAACCCAATGAGAATCGAAATCTATTCTTAATCCATCGTCCGTGTTAATTTTCTCTTTTTTGTATTTTGAAATTAATTTATTAATTACTTCATCTGGTTTGATATTTCCAAGTTCTATTTTCTTTTTAGAAATAAAATATTGAGGAAGAGATTTTTTTAATTCGGACAGAGTGCCGCCAAATTCTAAAAGATGTTGAAGCGTAATAGCTATTCCAACCAGTGCGTCTCTTCCATAATGAAGTGCAGGATAAATTACTCCTCCGCTACCTTCTCCTCCAATAATAGCATTAACATCTTTCATCTTTTTAACAACGTTTGCTTCTCCTACAGGAGAGCGGAATACTTTTTGACCTGCGGCAGAGGTAATATCGTCGATGGCTCTAGTTGTAGAAAGATTGACAACGACATTGCCTTTTTCTTTTGAAAGAATAAATTTAACTGCTTGAGCAATAGTATTTTCTTCACCAAAAGGTTTACCTTCGTTAGTAATTAAGACAAGCCTATCAACGTCCGGATCAACAACAACTCCTAAATCAGCATTATAATTTAGAACGGCTTTCATTGTTTCTGTAAGATTTTCTGGGAGAGGTTCAGGCAGGCGGGGGAAAATTCCACTTTTTTCACAATTAAGTTCTATCACTTCACATCCGAATTGCCTGAGCAAGTCAGGAATTACATATACGCCGGCTCCATTAACGCAATCAACCAGTACTTTAAATTTCCTTTTGGCAATTTCATTTTGATTAATATGTTTTAAGTGAATTGCATCATAAACATGTTTTTTTAGACCTTCCTCATAAAAAGAAAGCTTTCCAATTTTATCCCAGCTTTTGAAATTCTTAACAGAATTTTCAAGTTGTTTAAGCATATCGGCATTTTGTTCGGGGGTCATAAATTGCCCAGTATTATTAAGTAATTTAAGAGCATTCCACTGGTTTGGATTATGACTAGCAGAAATAGCAATTCCACCGGAAGCTTTTAAGTTTTTAACAGTGTACTGGACGGTTGGAGTCGGACAAATACCAATCTCTACAACGTCTAATCCTTTTGCGAGCAAAGTTCCACTAACGATTGATTGAACCATTTCACCAGTTATTCTTGCATCACGCCCGATGACAACTTTTCCTTCACCTACAAAATCTGCAAATGCGGATGTATATTTAACCAAAACATTCGGGTCAAGACCATCACCAACAATGCCTCTTATTCCTGAAATGCTTACCATAAGAGTTGACATTTTACCTCCTTAAAAGAAAAAATATAATTTCATTCACACTGAAATATAAAAATAATGAAATTTAGTTTTATGCCGAAAAATCATAAGAAAGTATTTTATTTAATAAAGTTCGAAACAGCTAACCTGATTTACTAAAATAAAATTATGTGAGCATTTCCCAATCTATTGGAAATGAATAAAAGGTTTAGCATTTAACACATTAAATGGCTTAAAATAGAAATAATTTATGGTACCTTTTTTTATTTGAATAATAAATTTATATTTGTTCGGAAAAATTGATATATAATTTTGGGGCTATAGCTCAGCTGGGAGAGCGTATCGTTCGCAACGATGAGGTCACCGGTTCGATCCCGGTTAGCTCCACAAAAAAGGATAAGAAGAGAGAGCGCCCCGATAGCAATCGCAAGGGGTGGATGTCTTTTGGTTCTATTGTTTTAATTTTTAAAAACTTTTTCTTTTTAGTGGGTGAGCTTTTTTAGAAAAAATTTAATAAAGATTCCTTGACAATATTGATTATTTGGAATATATTTTTGACATGAAAAAGGCATTACTATTCAAAATTATATTTATTTTAGTTTTTACCTTGACTGTTTTTGCTGGGTCTGTTTATGTTGATTACTTTAATGTGATTAGCAAAAGCGACGGAAGTGTTTACATTGAATTTAAAACGGATAGCGAAATAAGTGTCAGTAGCTTCATTATCCAAAGAAGTCCAGACGGAAATAATTGGGCAGATGTTCACTCCTTTCAACCAATAGGTACTTCATCTAGTGGTTCAACTTACTCATGGATAGATAATTCTTTTTATAAAACATCAGACGTAGTGTTTTATTATAGGCTTGAAATTAAATTTAATGACGGTACAAATACTCAATATATGGGTGTTTCATCTATAAGTCCAAAATTATCCGGCGTTAAAAAAACTTGGGGAAGCATAAAAGCAATGTTTCGTTAGCCGGTTCATCATGCATGCCTTATAAATTTTACATTTCGATTTCCCTTTTCATATTTTTTTTTATGTTAATATTTTTATCAGGTTGTTCGTCAAGCAGATTTAGTGCAAAAAAAAATTATAATTTAACTCCATTTGCACCAGTTAGAGTCTTAATGAGTGAAGCGGGAGAAGATTATAGATTTCTTGTGGAGCAGACGGTAATATTATCGAACGAAGAAAAAGAGATTGCCGTTGTTAAGAGTGGTAATTCAATGTATTTTGAAACAACAAATAATTATTTGCAGCTTAAAATTGCGGATAGGACCTTTCGAGGAAAATATTTTAGCATAAGACCAGACGAAGAAGGTTCATTCCTTTATTTTAATAATAAAAAATACAGAGGTATTTTTAAATTTATTAATGAAGACGGGAAAGTAAGGTTAATTAATTCCTTGCCGTTAGAAGAATATGTTATGGGCGTTGTTCCTGCTGAAATGCCGGTAGGTAAAAATAATGATTATTTTGAAGCACTAAAAGCATTTGCCATTTGCGTAAGAACTTATGCAATTTCAAAGATGTCTAATAGCAACTCTTCTTTTGATGTTTATCTTGACACAAGAGATCAAGTATACGGAGGTGAAAGTGCTGAAAAAAAACTTTCTAATCAAGCTGTAGAAGAAACAAAAAATTTAATACTTGCTTATGATGGAAAACCAGCTATTGTATATTATCATTCAACGTGTGGGGGGCATACAGAAAAAGCTTCAAATGTATTTCCAGTTCCAGATTTACCATATTTAAAAGGAGTAATCGACGGCGATCCACCGAACTGTTCTTCTTCACCAAACTTTAATTGGGAAGAAAAATTTCCTGATAAATTGTTTATTCAAAGGTTAGCTGATGCAAATCTTATCAACAGAAATAACTATAAATTGACAAATGTAGAAGTAATTGACCGTGATGAATCCGGAAGAGTTAAACAATTGAGTATAAAATTGACATCGCAAGAAGGAGAAGAAAAAACAGTATCCATTCAAGGGAACCGGATTAGATATGTATTAAAGCAAGCTAATAGTTCGGGTATTCTAAAAAGTACTTTGTTTGATATTACGATGAATAATAATTATGTTATTATAAATGGCAGAGGAAATGGGCACGGTGTTGGGCTTTGCCAATGGGGCGCTCTACATCTCTCAGTACAAGGAGAAAGTTTTAATAAAATCTTGTCTTTTTATTTTCCCGGAACAAATATAATGGAGTATAAATGATCGAAACAAAACTTCCTATTTATCTGGCTTCAAAATCACCAAGAAGGAAGAAAATGCTTGAACAAATTAATTTAAAGTTTAAAACAATATCGATTGAATGTGAAGAAAAAATTAAAAAGAATGAAACTCCGGTTGAAACCGTAAAGAGGATCTCAAAAGAAAAATTAAATGTTGCAAAAAGACAAATTAAAAAAGGAATAATAATTACTGCCGATACAATTGTTGTAATAAATAGAACGATTATCGGAAAGCCAGAAAATGAACTTGATGCTTTAAAAATATTAAAAAAACTTAGTGGTAAAACGCATTCTGTTTATACGGGGTTTTCTGTTTATAATTCTACTTCCCAAAGAACGATTGTCGATTATGAGAAAACTCTTGTAACATTTAGAAAACTAAATGATGAAGAAATAAAAGAATATATAACAACCGGAAGTCCTATGGATAAGGCTGGAGCGTACGGAATACAAGATGACTTTGGAGCAGTTTTTATAAAAAAAATTAATGGTTGCTATTACAACGTAGTTGGTCTACCGATTTCAAAAGTTTATAGCACTTTAAAAAGGATAATTTAATTGTTAAAAAAAATTAGAAGAAATATTTTAATTTCGCTCGTTGTAACTGGTATAATATATCTTGGTTTTTCTTTGTATGCAAACTTTGATAATCTTGTTGCGGTGCTTGCTAATTTTGACTGGTTTCTAATTCCGTTGTTAATCTTATTATCTTTAATGAATTATTTTTTCAGATTTCTCAAGTGGGATTACTATCTTTCAATACTTAAAATAAAAATTAAGAAGATAGATTCGTTTTCTATTTTTACTTCTGGTTTAATAATGAGCGTAACCCCTGGCAAAATGGGTGAGCTATTAAAATCATATTTGGTAAAAGAAATAACTTTGGTTCCGATTAGTACTACGGCACCTATTGTTTTGGCAGAACGGATAACAGATTTTGTTTCTTTAATCTTAATAACTTTAGTAGGCGCATATTATTTTAATTACGGAAGAGAAGTTGTAATCGGAGTCGGTATTTTTTTTATTATTGTTTTGTTATTATTAAGTAATAAAACAATTGCACTTCCGATTCTAGGTTTGTTAGAAAAGATTCCTTTCTTAAGAAAATATATTTCGCATATTTATAATGCGTATGAAAGCTCTTATCAAATGTTAAAACCTCTTCCATTACTATATATGACAATTTTAAGTCTTATTTCCTGGTCGTTTGAATGTTTTGGATATCATCTAATTCTTGTTAATTTACATATTGAAATTGGATTTTTGTGGGCAGCATTCAGTTACGGGTTTGCTACTATTGTTGGAGCCATTTCAATGTTGCCAGGTGGATTAGGAGTAACGGAAGGTTCGCTTACATTTATGTTGATTAGGAATAATTATCCGAAAGATTTGGCAGTTGCGTCTACATTTATTGTTAGAGTTGTTACTCTTTGGCTTGCAGTTCTTGTTGGAATTTTTAGTGTAACTTTTTATCAGAAAAGATTTGGAAAAATTACTATAGAAACGATTTCAAATTAAATTTAGCAAAGTGGGATTAAATTAAGCGATTATTATATTATTGTAATCCCAATTTAATTGTGAGAAGCAATCTTTTACATTGCCAGGGAGATTGCCACTTAACTTTCTGGTTTTTGCAAGTGCATTTAAGCCAGAAGCTGACAAAAAAACGTCTGGTAAGAAGAATTGTTCAGTTTAGATGAGAATTAAATAAAGAAAAATTTAAAATATTTATAGCTCTTAAGGGATTAATTGACTTGCTATTTACCGTGGATTCAAATTAATTGCTGTATTAACAGTCAATAATTAATTAAAAATGAAGCACAATTTCTTGATTATCATAAGTATGCTTATTATATTCTCATAGTAGAATTATATTAAATAGGAGTAATAATTATGTCTGAAAAAGGTATGGGAAAAGGTTTTTTTGTTGGGTTTCTTGCCGGTGGAGTTATTGGTGCAGTAATTGCGCTTTTATATGCACCAAAAAGCGGCAAAGAATTAAGAGAAGATATAAAAGTAAAAACCGATGGCTATCTTGATGAAGCGGATAAGTATCTTTCCGAGGCAAAAGAAAAAGCCAAAGAATTAATTAATGAAGGCAAGAAAAAATCCGAAAAGATTATTACTGAAGCAAAGATTAAATCGGATGAACTATTAAAAGATGCGGAAAAGATTTTTCAAAATGCAAAGTCTAAGGCTAATGAGTTAGTTGAAATTGGAAAGGGAACAGTTGAGACAGAAACTAATCGGCTTAAAGATGCCGTAAAGGCTGGTGTAGACGCATATAAGAATACTAAAAATTCATAAATTATGGATGTAGTCTCAATTTTTTTAGTTTTACTGCTTATCTCTGCTTCTGTTCTATGCATTGGGACGGTGGTATATTTAAATCGAATTACAAAATCGGTAAAAGAAATTGAATCAGATGTAAAACAGTTGACTTCTGAGGTTAAACCTCTTGCAGAATCTTTTACTGTTTTAAGTGATAATTTGAATGGAATAACAGGTAGTGTAAGAGATCAAGTTGATATGACAAAAGAGATTGTGACTAACGTAAAAGACAGAGTTGATCAAATTTTATTGTTAGAAGAAAAAATTAGGGGAGGTTTTGAAGTGTCAGCATTAGACTTAATAAAAAACCTCTCTGCTATATCTAACGGGGTAAGTGCTTTTTGGAACGCCTACAAAAAAAAATAAATAAAACATATAATATAACAAATTATCTCACCTTTGATTTAAGGAGGAATTCCCTTGAAAGAATTTGGAGCAGAATCAATACGTAATATTGCATTAGTTGGGCACGGCGGAAGCGGTAAAACTTCACTGTCTGAAATTTTTTTATATACAGCAGGAGAGATTAATAGAATAGGTACCATTGCTGAAGGCAATACAACTTCCGATTATACACCCAACGAAATTGAAAAACAAATTTCTATCTCAACATCACTTCTTCACCTTGAATGGAATAATACAAAAATAAATATACTGGATACGCCGGGCTACTCAGATTTTGTAGGAAATGTTAAAGCTGCAATGAGAGTAGTTGACATAGGAGTTGTTGTGTTAAAAGCTGTGGAAGGTGTTGAAGTCGGCACTGAGAATGCTGTTAAATTTGGAGAAGAATATCAATTACCGATGTCTATTATAATTAATAAAGTTGACAGCGAACATTCAAAATTTGAGAATATTGTATCACAAGCTAAGGAAAGAGTATCTCATAATGCTGTTGTAATTACTTTTCCGGCAAATGAAGGTTTAAGTTTTGATACGGTAATAGACGTTGTTTCTATGAAGGCATATAAGTTTGGTGCTTCTGGAAGTAAAAAAGTTGATATTTATAATATACCCGAAGAACTTAAAAATGTTGCTGAAGCATATCGGCTTGAACTAATTGAAAAAGTTGCCGAAACCACTGAAGAATTGATGAATAAATATTTTGAGGAAGGAAACTTATCCAACGAAGATTTGGAAAAGGGATTAAAAGAGGCTATAACTAAAAGAAATATTTCGCCGATTTTTGCTATCTCTTCTACAAAAGGAGTTGGTATAAATAATTTTCTTGATTTTACTTCTAAATATTTCCCTTCACCCCTTGATAGAGGAGGAGAAGAAGTTACATTAAAAGAAAATAATCAAAAAATATTACTAAAACCCGATGCAAATGGTGAACCGGTTTTATTTGTCTTCAAAACTGTTTCCGAACAGCATGTAGGGGAGCTTTCTTTATTTAAAGTTTTTTCTGGTACTGCTCAAGCTGGTTTAGATCTAATTAACCAAACTAATGGGAAGACAGAACGGCTAAGTCAGCTTTCAATTCTTAATGGACATAACAGACAGGATGTTTCAAAAATACTTGCTGGTGATATAGGTGCTGTAGTAAAATTAAAAGATACACATACAAATAATACACTTACCTCAAAAAATTTTTCTGTTATAATCAAAAGTATTGAATTTCCCGAGCCGGTAATAAACAGTGCAATTATTCCTAAAGCAAAGGGAGATGAAGATAAAATTGCATCCGGTTTACATACTTTACACGAAGAAGATCCTTCCTTCTCAGTTAAATTTGATCCAGAGATTTCTCAGACAATAATTTCAGGACAAGGTGAACTTCAACTTAGCTTAGCAGTCAAAAGATTAAAAGAACGTTATGGAGTTGAAGTTGACATGGCTGAGCCAAAAATTCCCTACCGCGAAACAATTAAAGGTAGGGTTGAAGATGCTGAATATAAGCATAAGAAACAATCTGGTGGTCGTGGTCAATATGGGCATGTTCATTTTAAAATGGAGCCTCTTCCGAGAGGGAAAGGTTTTGAGTTTGTAGACGCGATAGTTGGCGGTGTTGTTCCCGGAAGATTTATTCCAGCCGTTGAAAAAGGAATTATTGAAACAATGCAGAAAGGGGTAATATCTGGTAATCCGGTAGTTGATGTGAAAGTAACACTCTTCGATGGAACATTTCATGACGTTGATTCCGATGAAATGTCATTTAAAATTGCAGCATCTCAATGTTTTAAAAAAGGAATGCTTGAAAGCAAACCATGTTTGCTTGAGCCAATTTACATTGTAGAAGTAACAGTTCCAGAGGAATATATGGGAGATGTAATGGGAGATATTTCCAGCCGTCGCGGAAAGATACTCGGTATGGATTCTGATGGTCATTTCCAAATAATAAAGGCTCAGGTTCCGCTGGCAGAGTTATACAAATATTCTTCATCTTTAAGGAGTTTAACAGCGGGAAGAGGAGTGCATAAAAGACATTTTTCACATTATGAAGAAGTTCCAAAAGAAGTGGAACAAAAAATAATCGAAGAGTATAATAAATCCAGAGAAGAAGGTCATTAATTTTTTAAAGGCGGTTTTTTAAGCCGCCTATTTTTTGTGGAAGGTAAAATGGAAAAATTGTGGTCCCCATGGCGTTCCCAATATATTGATTCTATTAAAGATATACATGATGGTTCGGGATGCGTATTATGTGAACTTGGAACTCTTGACAAAGATGATCCAGAAAATCTTCTTGTTGATAAAGGAGAATTTACTTTTACTGTTTTAAACTTATATCCGTACAATAACGGTCATTTGATGGTAGTTCCCAAAAGACATACAAGCGATTTCTTTTCTTTAAGTAAAGAAGAAAGTATCGAGATTATGCAGAAATTACAAATAGCAGAAAAGGCATTGAAGATTGCCTTGTCTCCTGAGGGATTTAATATTGGGGCTAATTTAGGAAAGGTTAGTGGGGCAGGGATTGACGAGCATCTTCATTTTCATATAGTTCCAAGATGGAACGGCGATACTAATTTTATGCCTGTTTTGGGAGAAGTTAAAGTTATTTCTCAAGATCTTCTTGTTACAAAACAAAAATTAAAAACGACTCTTGAAAGCCTAAAACAATAAATAATCTTGAGCGTTGACAAAATTAAATTTTTTCAATCCTTTCTAATACCGGTAAATTAAAGGATTTTTTGTTTTTAATTTATTGGAAAATTATTTTTTCCCGAATTTTTTTAGTATTTAATTTTAAACATTTTGTTATTGCTGATTAGAAAAATTTATATTCTAATTTTAATTATAATGTGGTATTTTGTGAAGAAATATTTGTTAGCATATTCAAGTTCAATATTATTTTTATTGATAATTCAAGGATGCTCTTCAAGAGAAGTTGTTGAAAATAGGAGTACACCCAAAGAAGAAATAATAGTACCAAAAGGGCGCAAGATATTAAAGAATATCGAATTCGAAGAAAGAGACTTAATTAAGATTCAAAAAATTAAATCTGTTGATAAAATCCGATTCGATTATACATCTCATGGAAAACTTTTTAACAGCAGAAAGATTTCGCAAATAAAATACGATACAAATGGTTATCAGACGGAAACTATTTTTTATAATAGCAAAAATAAAATTGTAACAAGGTATTCTTATAAATACAGTGCTAACGGTTTTAGGATAGAAACTACGTTGTATAATTTAAAAGGTAAGCCAGAAAAAAACTTTACGTACGAATACGACAAAAACGGAAATAAAATTAAAGTTATGCAATATAGTGTATCAGGTGTTTTAGAAAAATATTATTTGTATCAATATGATGACAACAGTAATTTGGTTGGTGAAATATGGTATGGTGCTGATGGGAATTTAGAAAATAAAATTATTAATGAATATGATAGTTATGGGAATAAAATATTATCGTCAGAATTTTCTTCGGATGAAAAATTAAAAGAAAAAATTAGATATGAATATGACAGGCTTGGAAATGTTATCGAAGAAATAATATTTGACCCTGAAGGGAATAAGACAGGATTAATACAATATGTTTACAAATATTATTGAAAGAAAAAAATAATTTTATTTGGAAAATGATGTTATAAATATTATTTTTTAACCCAAAATTTTTGGGCTCGTAGCTCAGTTGGTTAGAGCAGCTGACTCATAATCAGCGGGTCGGAGGTTCAAGTCCTTCCGGGCCCACTTTAAAAAGCTCGTTCCGATTAAATCGGAACGGGTTTTTTGTTTTGCAGCTTTTCAAGAATACCGATGATCTTTTGTTTAAAGTAGGGACTGGGTAGGGACTTTTTCAATTTATCCTTATTCCTACCGAACAATAATAACATAAACTCATCATTAAGAAAGTTCTGGGGTGCTTTACCACTAAAACTTAAAGATGGATTCATTAAACATTTTGTTGTTGTTATTAGGCTTTGAACTTTTTTCATACTATAACTTAAGAATTTACTCCTATGCTTCAAGGGAAAGAACAACTTTCGTAAAAAGAAATTGTGAATAAAATCATTAATAATTAAATTAATCTATTATTTCCTTTTCCAGTAATTTAATCCTTGCCGTTTGGCTTTTTTAAGTTTAGCTTCTCTAATTATTAGTTTATCCTTTTTTTTGCCTAACAGATAATCTTCCGGTGTTAAATAACTGAGAGAAGCATTACTGTTTTAGAGTCTGTAAGGCATTATGTCTATCTTTTATTTTAATTTCTTAGTGATGCACTATTTTATGAAAATTGAATGGAATAAAAATTTGATATCAAAAAAAATCTGATTTTGATATCAATCCAATTCATTTGGAGGTGAAAGGACATAAGAGACTTTGCCCCGAGTAATCGGGGTTTTTCTTTTAATTTCTTGCTCGTCAGTCGCTTTTGCAATCTCTCTGATTCTATAAACTTCGTACCATCATTTTGAAATATTTTTGCTTTAATTTCTCCAATGATGGAGTAACAATATCTTTTACATCATTTAACTCAAAAATTAAACCGGTTAGACTTAGATAACGATGATTTGTGTTATATGAACTTTCAAGATCATTGTTACATACTTCATCAATGTAAATTCTATATTTACTCATAATTTTCACACACTCCTTGCTTTGATCAATCTGTTTCGCACAAGCTCGCAAACCGAGCAATAAACTTCTTCACGCTCCGCTTTGGTTAATCCGAGTGCATTGAAGATTATATCATCGAGGGCTTTTCTGTCCGGCAATGGATTTGGCTTTTGTGAGCGTATTGGTTTGGCATTGTCGAACCGAGTTCTAAAACAATTTTTTTTCGTTGTTGATTAAAAAATCTCAATTTCTTTTTCATCTATCAATATTTCTTGCATCATATAAAAAAGCCCAATAGCATAAGCTGAAAACTTTAATGCTCAATCTCCTAAGGCAGTTAAAACAAAAAGTTTTCTTTGTAAAATACCCAACGTTGAATTTAATTGAGCCACTAATGAAACAACATCACTAATTGAACTTGGAATAACTTTATAAAATTCTTTTGCATAAATATCGGCTTTATTCCAAACAATAAGTTGTCTATCACCTAATTTCAAGAATAATAAAGAAAATATCCGGTGCTTGTAAATATTTGTCACCCAATTTATCACCTTCATAAATTCCATTGCCAAGTTTTCATCGTTTTCATCTTCGTAAACAGTGTCGGCTTCTTTTAGTTCTTTGTATGTTATTGGGTAAACTCAAAAATCATCATCTTTGGTATTGCTTGTGCGTATATTCGTTCAATAGTAAATTTTCGGTGTTCAACACTTCTTCAAATGGGCGTTTAAAAACAATAAACTTAGTTAACCCCCCTTGGTCCCCCCTTTAGTAAAGGGGGGAAATTGATTGGGAATCTAAAACTGTAATTATTGTATTGACATCTCCATTTGCAAATGCCCGCTTTGCGTGGTTGTTAATTACAAAGTGAAGTTTTGTGTTTTCAAGAATTGCTGCAACTATTTTCCATAGCCGACATCCAACCACGAGTTTGAACAAATAAATGTAAGCACTCCTTTTTCATTTAATAGCTTCAAAGATTTCAGATAAAAGAAAGTATATAAATCTGATTTGCCATCAATTTTAATTTTTGGTTTTGACTTTTGCTTATTTGTGTAAAATTAACTCGGATTCCTTTTTCTGCTGAACCAATGCATTATTTCCATATTCCAAAAGACAGCGGACTGTTTTGTCTACATTTAAACCGGCAAGAATTTTTAATTTGACTATATTATTTGATTTCAATCCTTGAAATAATTCCTTTAATCCGGAGAAGTCGCCTATAAGGAATTTGAGTTCTTTACATTTGGAAAGAAGTTCGATGAGTCTGGTTTTTAATTGTTTTTTATCGCTGTTGTTAATAAAGTTGTTCATGATGCAAAATTAAATGCATTTATAATTAGTTGGTAATGTTTTCATAAAAAATTTATAATAAATTCCTTATCTTGAAAAATTCCTTTTAATTGTGTGAGTGCTTATTGAATGTTTAATATTTGACGAAAATCTTTTATGTTATTCATTGCTCAATCTTTCTTCTTTTTCTTAAGCAAAGATAAGTTTTGCGTATTTGTATAGCAGAGTTTTTTAAAATTTTTTGTTTTAGACAAAAAAATAATTTTTTAATCTTGATTTTAATATTTAAATAGATTAAATTTTTTTTTGAAAATTGAAACGATTCAATAAAGAATGAATCCATTTTTTCTAAAGATAAAAATATTTAAGTTTGTTTAGTGTTCAAATGAGGAGGGTTTTTTTATTAGGCAGTAAAGATGATTATTGTAGAGTGAAGGGACCAAGTACAAATTAGAGAGATAATTTTGTTTGGCGCAAAGTGGTTAGATAATAGTTAAAAGGGGCTTTTAATTAGATAATTTAAATTCTAAATTTTTTTGAAAGATTGTTCGGAAAAATAATTTTGATTATAAGTGGAGCCATTTATTAGAAAATAATTCAAGCATACTAAAAAATATTTAGTGGAGGAAAAATGTTAAATAAAGGATACCGTTTTGGAAGTAAAACAGTTTCCCTATTAGTTTTACTTATTATTATAGCCTTTCAATCATTTATTATAGCACAGTCCGGTTCTTTAAGAGGTCATGTATTTGATAAGGAGAATAAAGAGCCGCTTGTTGGTGCAAACATTATCATTCAGGGTACAAGTCTTGGTGCAGCAGCAGATCTTTCCGGAAGTTACTTTATAGCTAATGTTCCAGCGGGGCGTCATAGAGTCGTTGTATCATATATCGGTTATAATTCGGATACAGTATCAGTAACAATAGGTGCTGGTGAGACAAAATCGGAAAATTTTTATCTTTCCGCAAAAGCAATAGAAGGACGTACAGTAGTAGTAACTGCGCAGGCTCAAGGTCAACGACAGGCTATAAACCAGCAGCTTACGTCCAATACGATAGTAAACGTTGTATCATCTGAAAAAATTCATCAACTTCCTGATGATAATGCAGCAACAGCACTTAGCCGTCTGCCAGGTGTTTCCCTTATGAATGGAGATCAGGTAGTTATTCGAGGTGTTCAAGCTAAATTGAATCAAATTCTTTTAAATGGTATTGAATTACCATCAACAGATATGAATACACGAGCAACCGATCTTGGTTTTATATCATCAAATTTACTTTCGGGGATTGAAGTAATAAAGGCGCTTACACCAGATTTAGATGCTAATACGGTAGGAGGAGTTGTTAATTTAATGATAAGGGAAGCACCATCAGGACTGCATTTTGATGCTTTAGCGCAGGGGAATTACAATGCAACAGATCATGTTGGAGATAATTATAAATTTTGGGGAAGTATTAGCAATCGTTTCTTCAATGATAAATTAGGTGCATTCTTTCAAGTAAATATGGATCGTTCTGACGGAGGCAACCAAGTTGCTTCCATTTCGCCGACAATTGATGGATCGGGTAGTTTGGTATACGGGCAGGCAACATACCATACTAACGGTGCGAACTTTGAATACGATGCTGATATTGTCAAAAACAGTGGAGGTAGTCTTATATTGGATTATAAACTTCCGAACGGAAAGATAATATTCCAAAATACTTATGCAGGTAATGTTACAGATCAAATGAATAGTTATGTTTTACTAAACTTTGATAATACTCAGGCAATATACACGGCAGATCGCGATTTATATGGAAAAGATTTATGGATTAATGCACTACAGGCAGAGAATACATTTGGTAATATTAAAGTAAATGTAAGTTTGTCTCATTCAGCCACAGAGCAATATACCAAATTTGCATATTCGCCGGGTCTTTATGGTGCAGCCTGGAGTGAGTTTTATGATCAAACAAAACAGGTTGCGCCGTTTGGGTACAATTCTTCAGGCAATCCGATAACATATAATTCAGCTACCGCAGAGCGAGGAATAACCCTTATGAATGCTCTTGCAATCTTTAACAATCTTAATCCAACAGATGCTCAACATGCAACGATAGGAGGTTGGACTCAATCTATTTCAAATCAGTTTTACCAACATTTATACAATGTATCCCTTGATGTATCTGCTCCGGTTAACTTTAGTAATAATATTACGTCGATATTTAAAGCGGGTGGTAAGTATATAAGAACGACACGAGAGAATAATATAGATGAGTATTTCGCCCATGGTCCTTCGGATTTGTATACGAATACGGCAGCAGATAATTACTTTGGTGGTCAAGCCCTGAGCGTTGCAAATCCGTTGAGATTTACGCAGGTTATGAATACAGATTTTACTAGAGGTCAATATTATCTAAGTAACTTATATAATTTTACTAATGGTGGATTTAAGTATGTGATAGACCCAGATAAATATGATCCGTGGCTGAAGCTATCGGAGCAGGGTTGGGCTGTTCCATTAAAGAAAGATGATAGCTGGAAAAATGACTGGAACGGTGCAGAGCAATTTTCAGCGGCTTATTTAATGGGAACTTTTAATATTGGTCCAAGATTAACTTTACTTGGGGGAGTTCGTTATGAGAATTATAATATGATATATCATGCCCAGTTTACGTTTGTTACACACAATGTTTACGGAGATGCGATTACTACTGAGAATGGTTCAATAGCCACCAGTTCTCCCAATGATAGCATTTTATATCATAAAGTACCTTATAATGCTTTCAACGTTAACAGGACGGATATAAATTACTTTCCGGATGTAATTCTTACCTATAAAGCTAGTGATTGGGTAGACCTTAGACTAGCCTATACAACTGGTATTTCCCGACCGGATTATACGGCAATTATACCCAAAGTTGCTGTTTACCCAAATATGGATTATGAAGTAGGCAATCCTATGCTAAAGCCAGCAACAGCACAAAACGGAGATATTGTTGCGACATTTCACAATAATGAAATAGGTCTCTTTACGATAGATGCATACTATAAGGTAATAAAAAATCAAATGTATTCAACGCAAATTTATTATGGAAATATTTCTAGATATGCAGGTGACATTTTTATTCCAGACTCAGCATTTTTGATGAATAGATTTGGTTATGTTACAAGGCCTCAGGATATAGTATATACATCATTAAATAATCCTAATGCTGGTTTTATAAGAGGAGTTGAAATCGATTGGCAAACAAGTTTCTGGTATTTGCCCCAGCCGTTAAATTTGCTGGTATTAGATGTGAACTATACGAAATCTGGGTCAAATACTGCATATACGATTATACAAAATAATCCGGTTCAAGTTAAGCAGCCAAATGGGAGATACATAACTCAATACATAACAAGAGATACGACTTATATTGGAAGATTAATTCAGCAGGCAAATGACGTTGTAAACGTTGCACTAGGTGCTGATTATAAAGGGTTCCATGCACGAGTGTCATTTAATATGATAGGTAATGTATTAACGGGTGTTGGTATAAGACCAGAGGAATCGACATTTACGGGCAATATATATAGATGGGATATGACAGTAAAACAAGATCTTCCTATTGATGGTTTGAGTGTATCTTTGAATGGAGTAAATATTTTTCACAATGGAATAAATAATTATCGAATTTACAGGATGACACCGGATGCGCCAATAACTAAAAACTTAGTTTCAGTTTTATATTCACCAACAATATGGCAGGCAAACATACGATATTCATTTTAATAATTTATATTTTAATAACAATGCTTAAAATAGGAGGTGAAATAAATTATTAAGCAAAAGAAGAATAGTTAGTAATTCACAAAAAATAATTTAATAATCTATAATTTGAGGAGGTCTAAATGAAAAGAATAATCTTACTTTTCGGCATATTTCTTCTTTTTGTATCGCCGATACTTGCACAAACATTGCAAGATTATGTTTTGGAAACACGGGGTGATACTTTAGTAGTAAAAGACGATAATGATTATGGTGCCCCGAATACTTTATATTCTCTTATGAATGCAGATTCATCAGCTCCCGCAGATCGTGTATATTTGCTTCATAATGGAGGAATTTATTCGCTGGTAAATAACCCTACGTCGTCAGCTACACACAAAACTATTATTATGGGTGAAACGCAAACATCATTAAAAGTAAGTGGGACTGCTACTGCTCCGCCGATTCTTCAGGGTTCTACCTTTCAAGGCGGTAACACAACGGGAGGTATAAACAGTGGTGGTGACTTGCTTGTAAAAAACGTTGATGTTGAAATAGGTAATAGTGCTGGTAGTGAAGGATGGGCATTTTTTGGTTTTTCAGGGCCGAGTGAAAGAATTCAAGTAGATAATTGTATCATTGAACATAATCTATGGACAGTAATAGGTGGTCCACCAGCTAATGAAAGTATGTTTTTTACAAATGACTACTTTGTTAATTTGGATGGATATACTTGCCGACGCAATGGTGGTGTTATAGACTATTTTTCAAATCAGGATACCATTTTTGTTGAGAATTGTACACATGTTAATACTCAGGGCAGCTTATACAAAACAAGACCCGCATATGCAATTAATAAAGTACTATTCAACCATAATGACTTTATAGATTGCTCCGGTTTTGTTTTCATGAATTCTGGAGGCGATCAAGCTAACTACAGTGTAACGAATAATATTTTCGTAAACTGTCAGCTACAGGCGTATGCGCCCGTTCTTTCAAATTCTGACGTAGGAGAAGTTGACGTTGATAGTCTTCCTATGGGACTTGTTAATTTAAAAGCCGATTCACTTTTTCTGGCAAACGGTGCAAGCTTTTATGCCGACAGGAACTTAGTTTATTGGGACCCATCTCTTTCAGATATAGTAACTACATTAAATACTAATAAGGTAAATGGTTCTACAAATTGGGTTTCCCAAATGATTACAATGAATAAAAGAACTGCAGATTTGTTTAATGATAAAACAAATTATCCTAGACTAACAAATGGTACTTGGATTGAGAATCAATTACCAAGTTTTAAGAAGACGGATGTTTTGTTTACAACTCAGCTTGCAACATTAAAAGCTTATTCAATATCAGCAGTAGATACATCCTTCACGGGAACATTGAAATCCTGGCGTCAACCATCTAACCCTGAAAGCCAATATTACACGTATGCTGATTGGCCAATTCCGATAGATCTTTCTTATACTGATAACAATTTGTTGACTGCTGGTCTTAATGGTTTCCCGGTTGGTGACTTAGACTGGTTCCCAACTCAATATGCAGCATGGAAAGCTCAAGAGAGCACTGAGTTGGCACAAATTGCCAACGTTCTAAAGAATGGAATTACGGGTATTGAAAAAACAACAGTAGTTCCTAAACAATTCCAGATGCAGCAAAATTATCCGAATCCATTTAACCCAACCACAGTTATAAACTTTACAATTCCGAAGAGTGGGAATGTAACATTGAAAGTCTATAACTTGCTTGGACAAGAAGTTGCTACTTTAGTTGACGGCTACAGAACTGCTCAAACATACAACATTAACTTTAATGCTTCTAATTTAGCAAGTGGTGTTTATATTTATACTATAAGATATGGCGACCAAACTATTTCCAAGAAAATGGTCTTGATGAAATAGACTTCTCTCGTTATGTCTATATATACTTGTTAAACCAAAGCCCCGGTTATCCGGGGCTATTAAATACAATGGAAGAAATTTTGGTTTTATAACAACTTTTGCAATATAATTGGATAATAATTATTATTATTCTAAAGTGAGCGATTCCTCTTACAAGGTCTCTTTTTTATAAGCCTCGAGGTTAAAGGATTATTTTACTAAGTACAGTATACAGTGCAGAAGATAATAAATGTGCGCAGACTTGTATACAGAAAAGCGCCTCTTAGTTGGTCTATAGATAATGTTATTTTTAACGGTAGTTAGGCACTATAACAAGTTAGCACGAGGATGCCTATGGCTGAGTAGATTAACTGAAACAACACAAATAAACTTCACCACCGCACACGAACTGGGACATTTTGAAAACGAGAAAATAAAATTTAAAGCTTGCAAAGATGAGGACGTAATTGGTATTATTAGTAAGCCTCTGGATTAAAAGAGAAAATTTCCTTGTAACGTCTGCAAATTATATTGCTTTAGTAATGCTTTGGCTCAGCTGAATTTTTAATAAATGAGCCGTAATAATCCATTGGCTTAAAAGTGAGCGATTTATCTTAGCATCCGATTTTTTAAGGTGCTCCGATACCACAAAAATCAGAAGATGTTTGGGCAACGGCTTGGTTAAAGGAATCATACTGTATCAAAGGCAGCTAAGTTGTATTTGAGTTTAACATCTCAATGAAAAATTATAACATTATTTTGACGGTGTTGAATTTTTAGTTCCCAAAGATAGAATCAGTAACAAAAGTGTATTAAAAAAACCTTGAAGGTTTTAAAGTATTTTAACAAGATTAAACCCCTTAGGGGGATATTAGGCAGAGTTCAGCATTCTGTGGTCAGAAGTTAGTGGAGGATTAGAGTAATGGAAAGGTTTGAAGATTAAACGCGCCAGGGTGGACAAAGCCCTCCAGGAGCATCTAAAAATGATTACCAAATAACACCATTAGCAATATTAACCTCGTCTGGTAAAATATTTTTAGAGATGAAATCTTTTAAGGATGTTGAAACTAAGTATTTTTTAAAGGTCTAAAATAGAAAAGTCAACATTAAAGTTGATTTTTATCTGCAATAATTATAGTTATAAATAATGATGTGAGTTACGTGGCAGAGCTGTATTTAAATGAAACCTTCAAGTTCCCATGGTGTTTTACAAGAATAACTCGTATGAGTGACCTTTTGCAAGCTTCTGATTAGAATTTTGCCAGATGTGAGTGGAAGATTAGATAATGATCATTAAAATAATGGAGTAATGGAAAGGTTTGAAGATTAACTACGTTAGAGGCGAACATGCAAGATTATCAAATTACACGATTAGCAATATTAACCCCTTAGGGTTGAATTATTTATAGGATAATAAATCATCCAATATTTTATAATCCTTGTAGGATAACATAAATCAAAAACATTACAATGCTTTTAAAACATGAAGATATTGTTTTAATAAAAAATCAGTAAAAGATATTTGGGAAGAAAATTCTAAAGTCTTTTCCTTTGGCTCTAGTCTTGTTGACCGTAAATAAGGGTGATATTGATTTTTATATTGAAACTGACATTAAAAAAAATGTATTTCAGAAAAATTAAAATTAATTGGATTGTTACATAAAATGTTGTCGAGCAATAAATTGATATTGTAATAAATAATCTTACAAACGATAAATGTATGAAGTATCCAGAATTGAGGGAATGCACCTGTGAGCAAAGAGCAAAATATATTAAAATCAATTTTGAATGAAAAAACATTTTGAAAGAATGAACTTTACCCGTGAAAATGTTGTTCATCTTTTTTCAATTGATATAGGAAAAAAAATCTAATCGAAATTGGGCGATTCATCTTACTAGTTCTCTATTTTTTTTCGTAAGCTTCTGGCTTAACTGTTATTGCGAGAATCCGAAGGGTTTGCAGCAATCTTTTTGCAAATAATGAGATTGTTGCTCTCGATAAAATCGGGGTCACAATATATAGAAATTGTTTTATTTAGGATTAAATTAGATTTCAAACAAAATATTAATTATGAGTACTTTGCTAGTGAAGTTGAGGAAGTCCGCATGTGAATGAAAATTTGCCTTCATTTAACTCACATTATATATCAAATTGTATTAACTAATTTTCACTTTTTTGTTGTAAATTAAATTTAATTAAACGTTTATGGAGTTATTAATGAAATTTCAAAAGTATCTTTATCTTATCATTATATTTTTTACAATTTTAGTCCGGGCACAAGATAAATCAAATATTAATAACGATGATACAGTAGTAGCAAAAATAGGCAAAGATTATTATGTAACTCTGAAAGACCTTAAGAAATATATTTCAGACTGGAATTATAAGAATAAATTTCGTACCAAGTCTGAAATCTATAAAAATGCGTTAAACGATTTGATAATTAATCAATTAAAGATATTTGATTTTTTTGACAGAAAACTAAATGAAAATCATGATTTAATGAAGAAGATTAGCCGTAACATTAATAATGAATTAATTGATATTTATTATAAAAAAAAATTTGTAGATAAATATGCTGACGAAAGGATGGCGGCCGAAGCGTACAAAGAGATGGATAAAGAAATAATATGTGATGATATAATCTTACCTCTTCCATCAAAAATAACATATGAAAAACTTGATTCGATAAAAACAATAGCACTAAAAATTGAAAATGGTCTAAGTAAAAATTTCAATATTAAAGAGTTTATAAAACGTTATTCGTTAAAAGGTGTCAAATTAATTGATCGGGAAAACATAACGTGGACAGAAAGTATGATTAATCCTGTTGCAAATGTAATTTTTAGACTTCCAAAAGGATCAACCAAGATAATAGAATCCATGGACGGGGTTCACGTTGTAAAAGTAATAGACATAAAAAAAATAAAATTGGAACCATTTGAAAAAATGAAAGGTGAAATAATATCGACACTTCAAAAGGGATACTATCAGGTAATCAACAATGAATACGATAATTTTAGGAAAGGATTTATAGATAAAAGCTCAATAAAGTGGAATCAAAGTGCATTAGATCAAATTGTAAAATGGTCATCCGAAGATGCTCGGTTTTATGCTGGTGCTTATAAAGATACAATTAAAAAAGCAATTTCGAATGGTAATAATTTTGAGATATTAACATACAATAATGGTAAAGTTGATTTAAAAGAATATCTCCGTCTTCTTGAAGAAGTTGTAATTTTGTATCCTAATACTATACTAGTTCCGGGTAGTGTTAAAGATTTTATTCTAAGTGCAGTTTACGATGATGATGTTGTTAAAGCCGCAAAAAGACTAGGTTTGGAAAAAGAGTTAATAAATCCATATACGAAAGATTTAGTTATGCAAGACAGGCTAGTGTATTTATACAATCAAGCAGTTATTGAAAGTAGAATACCAGCACCAACGCCGGAAGCACTACATAAATTTTATAATGAACAAAAGGATTCGATATTTTATCAATTAAAGAAAGTTAACATTTATGCAAGAATTTATTCCGATAGCGCAAAAGCTGCTGCAGATATAAATGAAATTAGAAAGGGAATTCCATTCGAAAAAGTTTCAGATACTTGGTGGAATAAAGCATATATACGAGAACGGGATGGCACGCTTAAGTCTTATAGAAGCCCTGAACCGCCCTACTTGGCAAAGGCTTCTATTAAATTAAAATTAAATGAAGTTGCTGGACCTATTGAATACTATGATTCTACAAAGGGGAAACAGTACGCTGTAATTAAATGTATTTACGTTCAGCCTGAAAAGCAGCTTACCTATGATGACGTCAAAGGTAAACGAATTGAAGAAGAGTTCATAAAATTTTACCGTCAAAAAATTTCAGATGACGTTGATACGATGTTAAAGAATAAGTATGTAGTAAAAATATTTGAAAACGTTTTATCCGATATAATTTTATCAAAATAGAGATGAGCAATAATAGAATTCTAAATCTCAATATTTTTTTACTCTCAGCGGTTGTTATATGTTTTGAGATTATATCTACAAGGATTTCTTCACTAATATTTGTCCAAAATTATGCTTTCATTATTTTATCTTTGGCAATCTTGGGTTTGGGAAGCGGAGGAATTTATTCATATTATAAAGTTAAAATAGATGAGGGAGTCACCGAAAGTAGAAAAATATTCAGCATGTTCATCTTTCTTTCGGGCATTTCAATAATATTTTTTATTGTACTTGAAATTATCTTATCCATAACAAATCCATTCATTTATTTCTTCTTACTTTTTATTCCATTCTTTTTTGCAGGTATAGTATATGCTGAGTTTTTTAGAAATTATGCAAATGCCGGTTTCAAAATTTATGCATCAGATCTTTTAGGTGCAGCATTAGGGTCTATCTTATCAATCTTTATTTTCAATTTATTCAATGCAGCAAATGCGGTCCTATTTTTAGCTCTTGTTTTATTTATTTCGTCCGTTAATTATTTTAATATTGAAAATAAAAAACAAACTTTGCTGTACATAGTTCTTTTCTGTTTAATAATGGCGCTGGCTGTTTTTGGGAAAAAAGAATTATTAGGGAAAATTCCGATAGGTAAGTTTCCTGGGAAAGACATTTATTATACATATGATGCTCCAAATATAAAACCCAATATAATAGAAAGCAGATGGAGTATTAATGGAAGATCTGATCTGGTAGAGTATGGCAATGAAAATATTGTAAAAGACCTTTTCATTGATGGTGCAGCAGGTAGCCAGATGTACAAGTTTAATGGGAACATTGCGCACCACGATAAACGTCTTAATGAAATTCTGGTACACCATTCAACAACTATTCCTTTCTTATTTCTAAATAAAGAAGAAAGAGAAAATATGCTTGTTATAGGTCCAGGAGGGGGTAAAGAAATTCTTACTGGAATTCTTAGTGGAGTACAAAATATTACCGGTGTAGAAGTGAACCCGGATTTTGTCGATATAGTAAAAAAATATAGTGACTTTAACGGTGGTATTTATACAAATTTTTCAAATGTAAAAATAATAGTAGCGGAAGGTCGTCATTTTATAAAAAGCGCGGGGGGACTTTACAACATTATAGTACTGGTTCTACCTTCGACCAAACAGTTGCAAAATATTGATGGGATTGCTTCCAACGAAAATTTTCTTTTAACAGTGGAGGCGATAAAGGATTATTTAAAAAGGTTAACTCCGAACGGGCAGCTGATTTTTACTTTACATAACAGGTGGGAACTTGTCAGGCTTATTGTAACAGCTTTATATGCTTTTAAAGAAAACGGAATTGATAATTCTGACGCGCTTAACCACTTTATTATTCTGGGAAGCGAGTATGCGCCAACGATTGTAATTAAAAAATCTGCTTATACAGTAGACGAAATAAAAGCTTTAGTAAAAGTTGAAAAATCTTTGCCTCCTGATTTACCGCATGTAACATATTTTCCATATCTGAACAATCCTGTTAACAATGAAGTTGAAAATGTTTTATTAGAAGATCTCAGAGAAGGACGGGGTTCGCTCGAAGAATTTATAGCAAAAAATAGTTCTGATATTTCACCAGTCCGCGATGACAGTCCTTTTTTTTATAAAGAGACCAAAGGTGTGCCGGAAGACTTTGAAAACCTTTTGATAGCAACATTGATAGCTGCTGCTTTGTCTGTAATGGTCCCTTTTATGAAGATAAAATCAAAATCAAAAAAGAATAAAATTGGCAAAGAGAAAGAAAAGGTTTTACTACCATTAGTTATTTTTATTAGTATTGGTATTGGATTTATGATTCTGGAAATATCACTATTCCAAAAATTCATTCTTTATCTTGGCTCGCCAACAATTGCTTTATCTATTTTACTTAGTTCGTTATTGGTTGGAATGGGAGTGGGCAGTTTTTTCGGTGGAAAAGTATATCCTGATGATGTAGTAAAACGTTTAAAAAGGATTTTAGGCTTAATAGTAATTACTGGGGTGTTTCTATTTGTTATTTATCCATTAATACTAAATGAATTACTGTATTATGGGTTGGCTATTAGAGCAGTTGTTTGTTTTATCTTGTTGTTGCCATTCGGATTTTTGCTTGGTATTCCTTTTCCTACAGGGATACAATTATTAAAACAAAACGACCTGGTTAAATATATTCCATGGATGTATGGAGTAAACGGTATAATGTCAGTTGTCGGTTCGGTAATTGCGGTTATTATTTCCATGGTTTGGGGATTTACAATGAGTTTTTTTACCGGTTTAGGAATGTATTTAATAATTTTCATATTCTTGACTTCAGGCTCTATTATTAGGAAACAAAAAAACTAGTATGAAAATATCCAAAGACATAAAGAAGCAAATATTAGCAGATAAAGATCATTTTTCATTAAATGAGATCGCCAAAAAATATAACCTTAAGCGATCCGAAATAAAAAGCATTATTAATGCTGCAGAGAAGCAAACTCCTAAATGGTTTTACGTGTTATTGGTACTTCTTCCCATAATATTTTTAGTTCTTCTAGAAATTTTCTTAAGGATCATAAATTATGGTTATAATTTTGATCAATGGGTAAATATAGGAGAAGGCAAATATGTAATAAACTCGAATATTGGCAGGAAGTATTTTACTAACAATGATTTTAATCCAACGACGAGTGAAGATGAATTTGATATACACAAGAAAGAAAATTCTTTCAGAGTATTTGTTTTAGGTGAAAGCAGTGCGGAAGGATTTCCGTATAGTCCGATGGGCTCTTTTGCTCGTTATATAAGGAGAAGATTGGAATTGGTCTACCCCAATACGCCAATCGAAGTCATTAATTTAGGAATGACAGCTATTAGCTCATACACTGTGTTAGATCTTTTACCGGGGATACTAGAGCAAAAACCGGATTTAATTTTAATCTATACCGGGCACAATGAATATTATGGTGCATTAGGTGTTGGTTCAGTGCAATCTTTTGGTTCAAGTAGAACAATAATAAAATTAATGTTGTATTTAGATAAATTTAAGACGACGCAGCTCATACGTAATTCAATTAATTGGATTTTATCATTATTCTCATCCAGAACTAATGAAGATGTAGGCACATTAATGTCCAGAATGGCAAAAGACAAGTATATAATATTAAACTCAAAAGTGTTCAATGAAGGGCTCCAACAATTTACAGAGAACATGACCGATATTTTAAGGATGATTAAAGAAAAAGGTGTGCCTGTAATAATAGGTAGGTTGGTAAGTAATTTAAGAGACCAGAAACCGTTTGTTTCAGTAAACACACCTGGTTTTAAAACTGCAGATCAGGTTTATGAAGAAGCTGTTAATGAAATAAAGAACGGCAATAATACAAAAGCTGACTCTCTTTTCAGACTGGCTAAGGACCTCGATGCACTAAGGTTCAGAGCGCCCGAAAAGATGAATATAATAATAGATAACTTGGGAAAGGAATTTCATGTACCAACTGTTCCTTTAGATTCAATATTTGATTCTGCAAGCCCAGAAGGAATAGTAGGGGACAATTTAATTGTAGATCATCTTCACCCAAATATAAAAGGATATCAACTTATGGGGGAAGCATTTTACAATTGTATGGCAAAACAAGGATATCTTCCCAAAACTGAAAATGTTGAAGTTCCTTTTAATGAACAAGATAGTCTTACGCGTGCCAATTTTGAATTTTCTAAACTTGATTCAGTTATAGGTAATGATAATATTATTTTATTAAAGAATAATTGGCCTTACGTAAAAAAGAGCAGTGAAATGTCAGAATTCAAGCAAGAGGATTTTATTAATTTGCTTAAGCCCAAGGATTTAATTGATACTATTGCAATGTACAGAACAGAAGGTGATATATCATGGACTGATGCGCATTTACTTGCGGCTGCAACTTTTTTAAGAAGGGATGATATAAAAGAATATTTAAAACATATAAATATATTGCTCTATCAGTATCCTGTCCTTAAGGATTTTAATACTCTAATAACATATTTCTATCATAAAGGTAAGTTAGATCTGTCAGATTATACTGCGAAGAGAGTTGGGATAATACAACTTTATAGAGGTAAATATAGCGATGCCATTAAATATTTAACAAAGGCTTATAATGCTGACCCAAAGGACCCAATGATTTTGTATAATCTTTCATTAGCATATTCAAAAAAGAAAGAGTTTAATATGGCACTTGATATAATAAATAAATGTTTAATACTAGATTCTAAATACCCGGAAGCGAATGAACTAAAACGGCAAATATTAATTCAGTATAAAGTCAATTCTAAATGAAATATCTTTATGATTTTTTGCTTTAGACGAAGACTTGTTATAATGCCAGACGGAAATGTTGGCACACCCGGCTTTGGTGAAAACAGTCTGAGGATGTTTGAAGCAGAATTGAGAAGGAGTGCTATTCCGTTTGTCGAAAAAATTATCGTGCCGAAAAAGAAAAAAATACCATGCACTTGTGTATCTATCAATAGGTGGTATTCAAACTTTACATGCGGGTATGAATAACACTGATATATCTTTGTACCTTGTAATAATTAGACGAGGTAGGATATTACCAACGCAAAATAAAATTGCTGATAACAGAAGGTTCTAGTAGAGAAGAATATTGATACGATTAAAAGCAACTTATAATTTTATGGATTGCACTGTAGGAAAAGAAGATATTGCATACAAGAATTGCCAGGTAATGCTTGCCAAACTTGATGAAATGAAAATTATGCATGATTATCTCGATTATCCCGGAGAGCATGCTTGACCTATATGGAGGGAAGATTTATATAAGTTTGCATAGTAATTGTTTAATAAAAAGAAAGACGTAACTCCAGAAATATCTACTGACAAATTATATAAAGAAGGAATACCTTAAGAGAGATAAGGTCTTTTGAAATGTTTAACTCGAAAGATGAATCATAATTTTTTTAGTAACAATTTCCATAAAACATAATTACAATTAGGAGACAACATGAAAAAAAAGGACACAGGGAATATTAGCGATCTAAATTCTTCAAGAAGAGATTTTATAAAGAAATTTGGCATTGCTGCTGCCGGTTTAATTATTGCTCCTTATCTAAAGCCATCGGGAGTTATGGATTACAATCTTAAGAAAGATTCTTCATTTTTAGCAACGGTAGCCATAGCCAACACTTCAAACAGTCCCGCTGATATTTATACTTACGATGACGCCAATGGCGGTGTCCGTCAAAAAGTAAATTATATTCTTAATTTGCTTGATCAGTATCAGTCCGGCAAAATTTCAGCGCTTTTCACAAAAGGGAAGAAAGTAGCAATAAAAATTAATTTGACAGGTGGTTCAGGGACTTCAACAAGTTTTAAGCCGAATAGCAATGCAAAGTTTCCCGACTACACAATTACGGAAGCAATGTGGACTCACCCGGCAGTTTTGCAGGCTGTCGGTCAATTCATTATTGATTCAGGAGTAAACCCAACCGATCTTTATATTGTGGAATCTTTCTGGGACACTAACTGGCAGAGCACCGGATCAACAGCACCGTTTGGGTCAAATGACAAATTTGGCTATTCCGATGTAGTTAAAGCACTAGGATGTAATGTTGTTGATCTTAACGATACAACTGCAGCTAATATTACTACCATATCCACTGGAAGCGGCTATTTCAACTTTCCTTCTTTCACAATGAATAAGATATTACAACAAGTAGATGTTTATGTTTCAATACCTAAGCTTAAACAACACTCATCTGCAGCACTTACATGCTCACTAAAAAATCAGATTGGTGCTGTGCCTCAATCATTATATGTAATAGCTAACGATAATGGCAGGAGAGGAATGCTTCATCATGCTGTAAGCACTGATTCGGAATGGAATTATTTACCCGAGACTATCTGCGATCTGTATGCGGCACGACCGGTTCATCTTGCAGTCATTGACGGAATAAAATGCTCTACAGGTGGCGAGGGAACATGGTGCACTAATTTTACCCCAGTAACTAAACATGCATTATTTGCTGGATTAGACCCGGTTGCAGCCGACAGTATTGCTGCAAACTTAATGGGACTTAATCCGGCGGCAAAGTCCTTACCGTTGCCTGCACAATTGAAAGATGGCACAATGACATCTTCCATAACCGATAATTATCTTTATCTATTAAATCAAAAAGGTGTAGGTACAAATCAACTAAGTGAAATTCAACTTGTTGGTGATGGAACGGATATGGTTACTTCTGTTAAACAATATTCCAAGCCCCAGCAGCCGTCTAAAATCCAGTTAAATTCAAATTATCCGAATCCATTTAATCCTTCCACGATGATATCATTTTATTTGCCTCGAAGTGAATTCGTAACCTTAAAAATTTATGATATTACTGGCAGAGAGATTGAAACCTTAATAGAAGGTGAAGTTCCTGCCGGAGAACATCACCTTCAATGGAATGCACAAGGGCTTGCAAGTGGAATCTACTTATGCCTGATGAGGACTATTAATTTTTCGGAAGCGATCAAGATGATTTATCAAAAATAATTATAACTAAATTATTATTAGAGAAATTATTTTATGGGAATTATAAAATGAAAAATTTCAAACAATATCTATTATTTTTAATTTCTTTTATAATTCTTTTAAAATCATATATGTTTACTCAAAGCCAGGTAATTAGAGACCAATTTAAAGCTGGTTCTTCGGCAAGAGTTTTTAAAGATACGGTTTATCTTTGTTCCTCTCATTACGCCCTTGCGATTGGAAGAGGAGGGCTTTCGGGCTGTTTTTGTATGGAAGACTATTTGAAAGGTGTCCACGGAATTGGTCTTTGTATAATGATCGATAAGGAATAACATGCTTATTTAATTTTGTCAGGAAGAAAATTTTTCATTGTCAAGTTAAAACCAAACCTGCTTGAAATTGAAAGTAAATCACAAGTGATAGAAGGTTTACCCACTAAGGGGCTTATTGAAGTTCCTTTTATTTTTAAACGTAATGGAATTTGTTACTTTACATATCATCATGTTCAGAATAAAACAGAGAGGCTCAAGTAAGCAATGAGCAATAATCCTATTGGACCTTTTAAGATTACGGGTGTTTTTATGGATGCTACTCCCGACTGTTGGACAAATCAGGATTCGGTTATTAAGTACAAAGACCAATGGGATTTTTTCTATCATCATAATGATTTATCTCCGCACTTTGATAAAAACAGTTCCATTAGCATTGACTGTATGTTCTTCAACCATGAAGGAACAATCAACAAAGTTACTCTTACTTTGCGCGGTTTAGAGATAGCAAATCCTTCAAGTGAAATACAGGTTAGTAGATACAGTTTGAAAAGCAATGACGGCGCATTAATTGCTTTTCTTGAAACTTGCAATACATTCGAGGGATGGAAAACGATATTCGATGCTCTGAGTGCATGGATACGGTTTAACAGTGTTGATTTCAGAAGTGCCGTAATAAAATCTATTAATGTCAGAACTTTATCAAATACAGACAGTACTTTAACTATTCGGTTAGATAAAGCTGATGGTCCTGTAATTGCCACGGTAACAATTGCTAAAAATAATGAATGTAGTTTTATCCATTCGTCCTTATCCGGATTTGAAGCTGGAATTCATAACCTTATTGTTCAATTGAAAGATAATAGAAAAGTAGAAATTGATTGGATAAAGTTTGAGTGATTTTTTTAGTTTAAATTAAGTAGCAAGATTTAAATTTATAAATCTAATTATTAATGTTTTTTGGGAGAATTAAATGAAACAAAGAATCATCAATAGGATAACAGGAACTTTAGTTCTTTTGTTATTATTTTCATCTTCACTTTTATGTCAAACTATAAATGCCGGCAAGAACCAAATAATTGAATGGGAAAAGACTCATACAGCGTTGCTTAATGGAAGTGTTTCCTCAGAAAATATTAAAGTAGAATGGACATGCCCCCAGAATTCAGAGGTTGTTTTTAAAGATGCTTCCAGTCCTGTTACTGAAGTAACGTTTCCCCGACCAGGCTATTATTTGTTATATCTTTCGAGTAAAGAAGCCGATAATGATACTTTAAGAAGTTCAGTGGTAATTAATGTCTTTAAACCACATTCATATAAAGAAAGACTATCAGATTTGATTAATTTAATGACAGTAGATGAGAAGATTCATCAATTAGTAAATCAAGCAGATGCTATCCCAAGATTGGGACTTCCCAAGTATAATTATTGGAGCGAAGCTTTGCACGGAGTACTTGCAAGCGGTGCGACTTCGTTTCCGCAAGCGGTAGCGATGGGAGCTACTTGGGAGCCTGGTCTTGTTCAAAAAGTAGCTTCAGCGATATCCGATGAAGCACGAGCTTTGAATGTTATTGAAGGTAAAGGCTTGACGTACTGGAGTCCTACAATAAACATTGCGCGTGATCCTCGTTGGGGGCGCAATGAAGAAAGTTATAGTGAAGATCCTTATTTACTATCCAGAATGGGAGTTGCATTTGTTAAAGGGATGCAGGGCAATGATGCTTATTATTTAAAAACAGTTTCCACACCGAAGCACTTTATAGCTAATAATGAAGAATCACGCCGACATACAGGTTCTTCCGATGTTGATATGCGGAGCTTGTATGAATATTATTTACCGGCATTTCGTCAAGCTATAGTAGAGGGGAAAGCATATTCAATAATGGGAGCTTATAACGAATTAAACGGGGTACCATGCAATGCGAATGCGTTTTTAATGACGGATCTTTTAAGAAATGAGTGGGGATTTAAGGGTTATGTTGTTTCGGATTGCGGAGCGATTGATGATGAGGTATACAGTCATCATTTTTTTAAAACGATGCCAGAAGCAGTAGCTTCAAGTATTCGTGCTGGCTGTGACCTAAATTGCGGAGATTCATACAGCAAATATGCAAAGGAGGCTCTCGATGAAGGTCTTCTTGATATTAGAGATATCGATACTGCTTTAACGCGAATTCTTTCTGCCCGTTTCCGGTTAGGAGAATTTGATCCACCATCAGCGGTGCCTTATAGTTCGATTAGCAAAGATAGTCTTGATACAAAATATAATCGTGCTCTTGCACTTGAAGTTGCGCAAAAATCAATTGTGCTTCTAAAGAATAATGGGATACTTCCGATTAACAAAAATAAGATAAAGTCAATTGCAGTTATAGGACCGAATGCAGCCGAAGCACAGTTGGGGATATATTCGGGTTTTCCAAAGGAAGAGATTAGTCCTCTAGAAGGGATAAAAGAGAAGGCAGCTTCTCTTGGAATAAAAGTAGAATACAACATGGGAAGTGTTATTACGGGAGGAATATTGCGGCCTATTGAACCCCAATATTTTACCAAAGTAAATGGAACAAATAAAACTGGGATGCGAGCTGAGTTTTACAATAATATGAAATTGTCCGGAGAACCCGTCTACACGCGCATCGATTCGATGGTAAATTTTAATTTTGGTACTAACTCACCTGCTCCTGGGGTAACAAAGGAACATTATTCTATCCGCTGGACAGGTAAAATAATTCCACCGGATACAATACGGCATATTGGCATCAGCACAGATGACGGAGGTCGGCTTTATGTTGATGGAACGTTATTGATATCAGATTGGAACGACCATTCGGAATTACCTCACAGTGCCGATGTTGAATTACTTCCGGGCAAAGAATATAATATTGTAGTTGAACAATACAACGATGAATTAGGAGCTGTTGCAAGGTTGACGTGGAGTCTTGGCAAAGAAGATTTTAGTACAGCCAAAAAGATTGCAGCAAGAAACGACGTTGTTGTTCTTGTAATTGGTACATCTCCAGACATTTCCCGCGAAGAATTAGATAGAGAGAAAATTGAATTGCCAAAAGTTCAAAGAGATTTAATTAAAGCAGTTGCATCTGTTAATCCAAATATAGTTTTAGTTTTGGTGAACGGAGGTCCGGTAGCTCTTGCTGGTTTGCAAGACAAAGCAAAGGGAATAGTTGAAGCATGGTACGACGGAGAATTTCAGGGTGAAGCAATTGCAGATGTCTTATTTGGCGAGGTAAATCCGGGTGGAAAATTACCCGAAACATTTTATGCTTCAACGGAAGATCTTCCTCCAATGTCCAATTATGATCTTATCGACAATCCGCGCACATATATGTACTTTAAGAAACCAGTTTTGTACCCATTTGGTTATGGACTTTCCTATACTACTTTTAAATTCAGCGATCTGGAATTAAAATCTGATAAAATAAAAAAAGATGGCGAACTAGAGCTCTCGTTTACGGTTAAAAACACCGGCAAGGTTAAAGGCGATGAAGTAGCCCAGGTTTATGTCCATTGTGATGATGCAGCTATAAAAGTACCGATCAATCAATTAAAACGGTTTCAAAGAATTACCTTAGTGCCTGGAGAAAGTAAGATACTCACATTCAAAATACCAGCAAAGGATTTTTCTTTTTACAGTACAAAAACAAACGACTTTCAAATAGTACCAGGACAGTGGGAGATTGAAGTAGGCAGTTCCAGTAAAGATATTCTCTTGAAAAAAACAATTACAATAAAATAAAGGATTGTAAGTGGTTAATAATTTAAGTGCAAATTTGAAAATAAACCGTTAAGAAACTAAATGCTAATGAGAATGTTAATATTCCTTTTAGTTTTATTAAAATATACAACCTGCTTCAGTAAGCAAGTTTTCAAAAGCCGGAAGAATGCTAAATGTGCAGGCTATATAAAGGAATATCATATGCTGGATATCTATTTGCCGGAGTCGAGCCACTCCGGCAAATCAATTCAACTGGATAAGGATAACTGGAAACGCATTGATTTTTTGGTTCTACAAAGTGAAACAATATTTTGCTGCCTTGAGGAAAGCATAAGTGCATAATCATTTTGTCTCAGTTAGTAAAAGTCAACACGAAAGTGAATGTGTGCAGATAAATAATTTAAAATGATAGCTGACCTTTTCTTTAAGGAACTGGAAATAACCAAAGCAAGAGGTAATAACAGATAGTCAATACTAATAATAAATTAATTGAAGGAGGTATATGAGAAAAAAATTATTCTAACTTTTTTTTTGTTTGTTTTGAGTGTACAGGAGAAGACAAGCTCTTACTTAAAACCCTTTATTAATAATTTTAACAAGGAATGCGAGATTAAAAATGAAGAGTTGTAATTACATTAAGATGATTTTAATAATTTTCACTTTTTTCCCCGTGTCGTTTGCATATTTATATGCACAACCATTATCCAACTTTCAGGATATAACTGTAAAGTCGCTGGGAAAGGTTCCGGCAGACTGTGTAAGAATTAAGAGAGACCCGGTCTCCGGAAATTTATATATCCTGGAATTTAACGGCAACATAAGCCGGGTAAACTTTGGTTCAGGCAATTCCATTACCCTCTCGCTGGTTTATCAAACAAGTGATCACGGTTTAAGCGCTCCGCTGGGAATGGCATTCGGAAAGGACGGAACAATGTACCTTGCCGGTAATGAAGTAAGCGATACGAACGGTTCGTATGCAACATGCAAAATTGTAAAGGGGATTCCAGAGCAGCCAGGCAGTGAAAAACGAACCTGGAGCGTAATTGCTCAATCTGTAGAGTATACATTCGGGCATGTTTATAACCACAGAACAAATGCAATTATAGTTGATACCAGCGGTAAATATATTTATGTAAATAACGGCGCATGTACCGATCACGGAGAAATGCGTGAAGGGCACAGAGAAGTAGGGCTGACATCTGTTATATTAAAACTTCCTGTAGACGGAAATAATATTCTTTTGCAAAACGACAGAGCCTGGCTTGAATCTCACGGTTACGTATATGCTGAAGGGGTTAGGAATACTTTTGATTTTGCATATAACGCAAACGATGATTTAATTGGAGTTGAAAATTCGGGAGACCGTGATGATCCGGACGAAATGAATTGGTTGCAGGAAGGTCATCATTACGGATTTCCATGGAACATGGGGGGCGATGTAACTCCCCAGCAGTTTCCAGGTTATGATCCTCATAACGATCCGCTGTTAAGTCCAAATGCCTGGGGAGGCGGACCGGGAATGTTGTATAAAACTTTTTATGATGATTCTACATATCCGCCTCCACCGCAGGGCGTTACCTTTACAATGCCGATAAAAAACTATGGTCCCGATGCAGATAAATTTCGAGATACAACTACAGGCAAGTTAGAAGATGCGAGCGATCTCGGCGTATCAATAACTACATTCACACCTCACAGTTCGCCGGACGGAATTGTGTTTGACAAAGATTCTATATTAGCCGGAGACCTAAAGGGAGGAGCTTTTGTTGATAGGATAAATACTATAACTGCCTTAGGCGATCCAGGTGATGACCTTCTGCATATATCCTTAACTAAAACAAACGGGAATTATACTGCAAGAGTTACACAAATTGTTAAGAATTTTAATTCGCCACTTGGGATTGAGCTTGCCGGTAATAAGCTTTACGTGTTGGAAACGGGATTATTCTACGCCAACAATTCTCCAAATTTATATGAAGTAACGTTACCTGAAGATACTGTTACATCAGTTAGCAACGAAAAATATTTAGTGAATAAATTTCAATTATATCAAAACTATCCCAATCCGTTTAACCCGTCTACAACTATCAGCTATCAGTTGTCGGCAGTCAGCTTTGTTAGTTTGAAAGTGTACAACATACTCGGGAGGGAAGTTCAAACTCTTGTAAACGAACAACAGAGCGCGGGGAATCATTCGGTAACCTTCAATGCTGGCAATTTAGCAAGCGGAGTTTACTTCTATCAATTAAGGGCCGGTACTTCGGCAGCCGACCAGTCGGGACAGGCAGGCTCAGCAGCCTTTACTGCAACTAAAAAACTTTTACTTATAAAGTAATATCTATTAAGAGGTATAAAAAATGAAGAACTTATTAATAACCTTAACATTCTTATTCGTAATAAGCGGTTTATGTTTCGCACAGAACAGTGACTTATATAAAGATTCCAAACCTGCCTCTACCAATATTCGCGGGGAAGAATTTCCCAGGGTAGATTCTCAATCAAGAGTAATTTTTCGAGTCAAAGCTCCTAATGCACATAAGGTTCAAGTGGATATTTTACATGTCTATGATATGGTAAAAGGAGAAGACAGTGTTTGGACGGTAACAACTAATCCCTTGCCTCCCGGCTTTCATTATTACTATCTAATGATCGATGGCTACCGTTTTGCAGATCCGGCAAGCGAATCATTTTACGGTGTAGGCAGGATGATGAGCGGAATCGAAATTCCTGCACCCGACCAAGATTTTTATATGCCAAAAGATGTTCCTCACGGACAAATAAGTGAATGCTATTATCTATCCAAAGTTTTAAATGCCTACAGTAGATTTTACGTATACACCCCACCTGATTATTATAAGAATACAAACAAACGTTACCCGGTACTTTATCTTCAACACGGAATGGGCGAGGACGAAACTGGTTGGGGAAACCAGGGCAAGGTGAACATTATCATAGATAATTTGATAGCCGAGAAACGATGTAAGCCAATGATTATAGTAATGGCTAACGGTGACTGCAGTATGATGTTTAAACCTAAAGCGGGTCAGGATGTGAATGAAGCAAGGAAGGAATTTGGAGCAAAGTTTACTCCAATATTGTTGAATGAAATTATTCCTTATATTGATAATCATTTCAGAGTCCTTACTGATAGGAATGATCGTGCGTTAGCAGGTTTATCGTGGGGAGGTTACCAGACATTCCAGATCGGGTTGAGCAACATCGACAAGTTTGCCTACCTGGGAGCTTTTAGTGGCTTTGCACCTTTTGATGCAGAAAAGGATTTGAAAACAGTTTATAATGGTGTATTCAATAATAGTAAAGAATTTAACAAAAAAGTTCATGCATTCTTTTTAGGCATTGGTTCGGAAGAAGGACCTCGGATGCAGGATCTTAGCGATATACTAACGAAGGCAGGAATTCATAATACTTATTATGTTTCTCCGGGAACTGCCCATGAATGGCTGACATGGCGTAGATGCTTGTATCAGTTTGCTCCTTTGCTTTTTAAAAAATAGTATTTAACCATCGACATGAAGAAGAAAAAATAGCGATGTAAAATTAATATCTTGTGCTACCGACGCATTGAGATAATGGAATAATGGAGTAGACCAATCTATTTCATTATTACAAATTTTCAGGTGAGGATGTTGTGTAAGGTACATTAATAAAATTTAAAGGAACTATTATTATGAAAAGAAGAGAATTTTGTGAAGTGGTTGGATTGGGAGCTGCTACTGTTGCATTTCCTTTTGCTGCCAAAGCCCAAAGTATTCAGAATGTCATATCGAAGAAAGGAGTTCCGAATTTTACTATATCGGACTGGCAGGCAGTTGTTGATGAAGGTTGGGGGACTGCCGAAGATGCTGCAGGTCCAGGAACGTGGGACGGAGTCTCATTGAAGTCCCCCTCCATTCCGGGATTAGCCGGGGAAGGACCTTTCATGCCTGAGTGGAGTTCCCTTCTGAATTACGAAGTGCCAGACTGGTACCGCGATGCAAAATTTGGAATCTGGGCTCATTGGAGTCCACAATGCGTTCCCGAAGACGGGGATTGGTATGCACGTAATATGTATATTCAGGGGCAAGGGCAATACGATTATCAAGTAAAGCATTACAATCATCCATCGAAATTTGGTTATAAAGATATTTGTTCGCAGTGGACTTTGTTGAACTGGGATCCCGAAGGGATGATAGAACGGTACAAAAGAGCAGGTGCAAAACTCTTTCTTGCCCTTGCAAATCACCATGACGGATTTGATACTTGGGCGTCAAAATACCATTCATGGAATGCGAGTAAGATAGGACCAAAGCGTGATGTAATAGGCGCATGGGCAGCTGCTGCGCGGCAACAAGGTTTATATTTTGGAGTTACTGTTCATGCAGCTAGAAACTGGTGGTGGTTTCAGGTAGCCCACCTTTGTGATAAATCTGGTCCGTTTGCAGGCGTTCCTTATGATGGGCAGCTAACTAAAGATATGGGAAATAACCAATGGTGGGAAGGCTTTGATCCACAGGAACTGTATGGACGAAAGCATGGAATACATGAGAACCCTGATGAAAAGTATGTACTAAATTTTTATAATAGAGTCCGCGACCTCATAGAACAGCATGATCCGGACTTGCTTTATTTCGACAACGGTGGACTGCCTCTCGGCTGGGCTGGAATGAACATAGCGGCTTATTTCTACAATCATAATCTTAAGACGCATAACGGGAAACTCGAAGCTGTCCTAAACATCAAACAAGTACCTGACGAACATGCAAAAGCTGTGGTTGCGGATTACGAAAGAGGTGTAACAAATAATATCATGCCGCATGCTTGGCAATCAGAAACATGTATCGGTGACTGGCACTACAACAGGTGGCGGTATCTTAATCACAGTTACATGAAGCCTAAAGAAGTTATCCACTGGATGGTCGATGCAGTAAGCAAAAACGGTACTTTCATACTAAATATTCCGGGTAAGCCGGATGGAACGAATGACTCCGAGGAGATTTCAATACTCGAACAGATTGGAAGCTGGATGCAAACGAATGGTGAGGCTATTTATTCAACAAGGCCATGGAAGAATTTTGGTGAAGGACCGCATGCGGTAAAGTCCGGCGCATTTGCAGGTAATAGTACTGCATCTCTGGATTCGAGCGACATAAGATTTACAAACAGTAAAAACGGAAAGACTGTTTATGCTATAATTCTCGGCTGGCCTAAAGAGAAAAACTTCCAGATAAAGAGTCTTGGTTCTGCTTCGTCTTTAAATCCTGGTAAAATTGAAAACGTTGAGCTTCTCGGATGTGTTGATAAACTTGAATGGAATCAGCAAGCAGAATATTTATCAGTTAATAAGCCGTTGACTAAGCCTTGCGATTTTGCTTACGCTTTGAAAATAAGTTTGGCATAAAGAACTAAAGAAGAATTAATGTCTCATGAAAGATGATCCTTTGGGAAATGGAATTTTGGAATATTGGAATAAACTAATAAACTCCATTACTCCATCATTCTTTCAAAGGAGTTCTTTGGACAATAATATAAGGTGTATAGTTTGTGTAAAACAATTTAAAATATTTTGGATTAGTATAAGATAAAAACATTAAAATTAATTTTTGCTTTATTATTTGTTTTATTACTTAACGTAACAGCATAGGAGGTGATAAATTTATAGTAGGGTGCCATTCCTAATTTAAGGCTATTAGATATAAAAAGAAACCTAAACTTGGAATCAGCAAAGTTAAAGGAAAAACTGCTAATCTTGTAATTGAAAAATACAAAACTACCATGTGGCAGTCTGAAAAAAATGGTTCGGTCAAATGATGGAAGGTTGATCTTGAAAGTTTTTATACCATTTCTGAAGTTGAAATTCTGTTTTTCTCTAACAAAATATACTCAAACAAAATTGAGTTATTGAAAGACAATCATACGTGGAAAACCGTAACTGTACGAAGCAATTTCAAAACCAATGATAAATATCGAGTACACAATTTTAATAATAATGTCGTCTTTAGTTTTGTAAGAATAGCATTTGACGATTCAAGGAACAAATCTGTTTCTATTAAAGAAGTTCAGGTTTTGGAAAAGCCTATTACGGGAAAATAAAGAAGGGCGGTGGAATATAATAATGAATATTTTTTTGAAATAGAAGAAAAATTAATCATGAAATAATAGTAAAGTTCAATTTAACAAATAGGAGAAGATATGTACTTATTTAAAAAATTATTTTTTGTGTTGTTTGCATTCAATATGATTTTATTAAATGCTGCTGATAATCCAAAAGAAAAGGTAAACCGGATTATTATAAATGTCGATCTCGGTAAGGATACGATAAGTAAATTTATTTATGGTCAATTTGCCGAACATTTAGGTCATGGTATTTATGGTGGAATTTATGTTGGTGAAAATTCTAAAATTCCGAATACACGTGGTATAAGAAATGATGTTGTTGCAGCACTTAAAGAAATTAGTCCTACGGTTGTACGCTGGCCTGGAGGATGCTTTGCAGACACCTATCACTGGAAGGATGGGATAGGTCCGAAAGATAAAAGACCTTCTATTATTAATACTAATTGGGGAGGAGTAACCGAAGATAATAGTTTTGGTACCCATGAGTTTTTAGATTTTTGCCAAATGATTGGAGCCGAACCTTACATTTGTGTGAATGTAGGAAGCGGTACCGTTCAAGAAGCTTCGGATTGGGTAGAGTATGTTAACTCTGATGCAAAAAGTCCGATGACGGAATTGCGAAAGGAAAACGGAAGAGATAAACCTTGGAACGTGAAGTTTTGGGCGGTAGGCAATGAGAG
>Ga0078972_1002672_pt1 | contig 57608 bp, 49 predicted proteins | sample YelNatPaOPGAMG01_FD_67568 | JGI IMG/M metagenome (GOLD analysis project Ga0078972, IMG submission 67568) | Hot spring thermophilic microbial communities from Obsidian Pool, Yellowstone National Park, USA - OP-RAMG-01 (SPADES assembly) (version 2) | ecosystem: Environmental > Aquatic > Thermal...
GGCGTTAAAATTGGGAGTAAGTAAACTAGACAACGCCACAAATCGCCCGTAATTTTCCTCAAAAATCAGGATATACCTGCTTCTTATTATATAAAGATGTGGGTAATGGTCAGGATTTATTCAGGGGCAGGAATGACAAATTAAAAAAACGATTGTAAACTAGAAATGTCATGCCTGCGAAGGCAGGCATCCAGTTTTTAAATTCCTGCTTGAGTTTATCCATGATTTATTCAGGAGCAGGAATGACAGAAGAGCAAAGAGTGAGAGCGAGTAAATCAAAAACCGTAATTCGTAAATTGACGATTGTAATCATCTGTTTGCCATAAATTATTAATTAAAATTATTGAAAAATAAAATCTTTTGCGTATAATATTATTTGTTATCTTTAAATATTATTATTTTTCAGGAGGAATTTTTATGAGAAATTTATCAGAACTTCAGATTGAACGGTTAAAATACAAACCGGAATTGCCTTTGATTTTAAGAAATAAACCAACAGCCATAATTCCAAAAATGGGAAAACCAACAGAAGCAGTTTCAGACGGTGCAATAATTAAAAAGATGTTTCCAAATACTTATGGAAAGCCAATAGTTACATTTACAAAAGGGAAAAACAAAATAAATTTAAAAAAACCAATAAAAGTTGGTGTTGTATTATCAGGGGGTCAAGCTCCAGGCGGACATAATGTTATTGCAGGGCTTTTTGATGGACTAAAAAAAGCAAATCCAAAAAACAAATTATTTGGTTTTTTAGGCGGACCTTCTGGCATACTGGAAGGCAAAATGAAAGAAATTACAAAATCGCTTGTTGATGAATACCGCAATACCGGTGGTTTTGATATGATAAAGTCAGGTAGAACAAAAATAGAAACAGATGAACAGTTTGCCCAGGCAAAAAAGACATTAAAAGAAAATGGTTTTGATGCGTTGGTTGTTGTTGGTGGAGATGATTCAAATACAAATGCAGCATTACTTGCTGATTATTTCATCGGTCAGGCAGAAAAGATTTGTGTAATAGGTGTTCCTAAAACAATAGACGGCGATTTAAAAAATGAACACATAGAAACATCATTTGGTTTTGATACTGCAACAAAAATTTATGCAGAACTTGTTGGAAATATCTGCCGTGATGTAAATTCAGCTCAGAAATACTGGCACTTTGTAAGATTGATGGGAAGAAGCGCTTCTCATATAACACTTGAAGTTGGTTTAAAAACACAACCAAATATTGTATTAATCGGTGAAGAAGTAAAAGAAAATAATATGACTCTCGCGCAAGTGGTTGATTCAATTGTGGATGTGATTGTAAAACGCTCTGAAATGAAAAAAAATTTTGGCGTATGCCTTGTTCCAGAAGGTTTAATAGAATTTATACCTGAGATGAAACAACTAATTTCTGCTTTAAATGATGTTATGGGCCATAACGAAGAAGAATTAAATAAAATGTCCAGTGTTGTTGATAAAAAGAATTTTGTTTATACAAAACTTCCAGAAAATTTAGCCAATCTTATGAAATCTTTGCCTGATTCCATTGAATCCCAGTTACTCATAGACAGGGATCCGCACGGGAATGTTCAGGTATCACAGATAGAGACAGAAAAATTATTAATCAGTATGGTTGATAAAAAATTAAGGGATTTAAAAAAACAGGGAAAATACAATGGAAAATTTTCAGCAATTTCTCATTTCTTTGGATACGAAGGCCGTTGCGGCGCACCATCTAATTTTGATACAAATTATTGTTATGCTCTTGGTTTTAATGCTGCGTTACTTTCTTTAAATGGCCTGACTGGTTATATTTCCTCAGTCAGAAAACTTGTTAAAAAACCATCTTTATGGGAATGTGGCGGCATACCAATTACTATGATGATGAACATAGAAAGAAGAAAGGGAAAAGAAAAACCGGTAATTCAAAAAGCACTTGTTGATTTAAAGGGTAATCCTTATAAAACACTTTTAAAAAACAGAGAGCAATGGGCATTAAATGAAAATTATATATTCCCCGGTCCTATTCAGTATTTTGGCCCATCGCATATTGTTGATATGCCGACCAAGACATTAGAACTTGAAAGTAAAAAATAAATTTTTTTAAAAAGGGGGTCGAAAATATGGCAAAGATAAAAATAGAAAAGCCAACAAAGGAGCAACTGGAAAAGTTAGGAGTTAAGTCCTGGCCTATATGGGAAAAAGAAAAATCAAAATTTCCCTGGTTTTATGATGAGCAGGAGATCTGCTATATTTTGCAGGGCAAAGTAAATGTAAAAACAAAAGAAGAAACCGTGTCATTTGGCGCTGGTGATTTAGTGACTTTTCCCGCCGGACTTGAATGTGAGTGGGAAATTTTAGAAGATGTAAGAAAGCACTATAAGTTTGGATAGATAATAAATATGTTCGTAAAAATGTTCGTTAAAGATGTTCTCTAAGCATGTTCGCCAGGGATGTTCATAGAATATATTTGTTAAAAATGTTTAATGAAAATGTAAGTGCGGTATTTTTTTACATTTTTGACAAACATTATTAAAGAACATTTTTAGCAAACATTAGTATCGAACAATTTGGACAAGGAGATAATATGTCACCGAAAAAACAAAAAACACGATTGCCTTCAAATTTTGGAATTTATTTTATTTTTTCTATAATTATTTTGATCTCACTTATTTTAAGGTTGTATCAGCCGGACTGGTATAATGACAGGCAGTTTCATCCTGATGAAAGATGGATAGTTGGAAATGCAGTTCCTTCGCTTAATTATCCCGGGCGGCCTCTTGGATTACAATACGGTTCTTTACCACTTTATATTTTATCCTTTTATAAAAATTTTATAAATGATTTGCGGAATAATGGATGGATGAAAAATTTAGATACAAACAGGGCATTAATTGGAGGGGCGCGGGTAATATCAGGGCTTGTTGATACAGGCACCATTGTTTTGATTTTTTTATCTGCTTTGCTTCTTTTTAAACCGGTAATAGCCCTTGTTGCATCTGTTTTACTTGCTTTTACAACTCTTCACATACACGCTGCTCATTTTTTTACCGTTGATACTTTTGTTACTTTTTTTGTGGTTGCAACATTTTATTTTTCTGCGCGTATTTATAAAAAAGGGCAGTTAATTGATTATATACTTGCTGGTGTTATGTATGGCGCTGCGATTGCTTCTAAAACCGCTGCACTTCCTGCTGCTTTAGTTATTTTAACAGGTCATTTGCTTTATTTTTTCTCAATAAAAGGCAAAGGCAAAACAGTAAAAGATGAAAAAATAAATTCATGGATAAATCTTGGTATTGCTGCGGCAGTTTCATTTATTGCGTTTTTTATTTTTATGCCTTATGCAATCATTGATTTCAGAAGTTTTATGAATGACCAGAATTATCAAAGACGTATTCTTGTAACAGGCGAAGGTGATGTGCCTTACAACAGACAGTATTTATATACAACTCCATATTTTTATTACATATACAATCTTGTTTTATATACTATGGGAATACCTTTTGGTTTAACTGCGTTTTTTGCATTTTTATATTATATAATTTTTGCAGGCCGTAATCTTATAAAATTAAAATTTGAAGGCAAAGAAATTATTTTGATTTTATCTTGGATGCTTCCTTATTTTTTAATTGTTGGTAATTCTTTTGGAAAATTTAATCGTTATATGCTGCCTTTTACCCCGTTTCTTGCCTTAATAACTGCTAAATTTTTATATGATTTATTTTTTTGGTTAAAGGATAAAAAATGGGCTTTTATAATAAGTGGCGTTGTAATTTCAGGTGCTGCTTTTTATGGAATTGCTTTTATGAATGTTTATACAAATTCTCACACCTGGATACAGGCATCACGCTGGATTTACAGAAATGTTCCTGAATATATGCCGGATAAAAATCCACCCCAAAAGACAGTCATATTAAATGAAATGTGGGGTGATGATTTACCTGTGTATGCAGATGGCAAAGGCGGCTGGATTTATAATATAACAAAATGGAATGTGCAGGAGCCGGATTCACCTACAAAAATAGAAGAATTATCAATGCGTCTTAATGAAGCTGATTTTGTTGCAATGGCAGACAAACGCGCTTATGGGACTTATCTGCGCTTACCAAAAAGATACCCTATAAATTATTTTTATTACAGTACAATGATGAAAGAACCGGAAAAACTTGGTTTTAAACTTGTATATGAAAAAGCCGTTTATCCTTCGTTTCTTGGTATCACTATAAAAGATGATAAAGCAGATGAGTCTTTTCAGTTATATGACCACCCACATGTTTATATTTTTAAGAATGAAAAATATTTATCAAAAGATGAACTAAGAACTATTTTAATAGAAGGAGAAAGACAAATAAGAGAAAAATTTGGAACTTCTGTAAGTCAAAAAATAAAAGGTGCTTTAAATCCAAATATCGGGCTTTTAAGAGATAAACCAGTTGCAATATTACCTGTTATATCAATTTTTATGTGGTATTTGCTTGTTCAGTTTTTATCTTTTATGATATTTCCGCTTCATTTTAATTTTTTAAATAATTTTTCTGATAAAGGTTATGGTTTATCAAAAATATCAGGCGTTTTTATATTTGCATGGATAAACTGGATAATTGTATCCATTGGTTTAATACGATTTTATCAGATAAATCTTTTTGTTTTGTTTTTTGTCTTTTTAATATTGAGTATTATTTTATATAAAAATATATTTAAACAGGTTAATTTATTTATAAAACAAAACAAAAATCATATTTTAATAACAGAAATTGTTTTTCTTGCATCTTATTTATTTTTTATAATTATTAAACTCTGGGCACCTGATATTCATAATGTTGCCGGTCATGGATATAATGGTGGCGGAGAACCAATGGGTATGGCTTATCTTTCAGGTATTTACAATGATGTAAAATTTCCACCGCATGACCCCTGGCTTTCAGGCTGGACATTGAATTATTATTACTGGGGGCAGTTGATGCTTGCAACTCTTTCTAAGTTATTGGGGTATGAGCCGAGAATCACTTATAATCTTTCTTTGTCTTTATTGTTTGCCTTATGCTGTATAGGTGCATTTACTCTTGTATATAATATGACAAAGAAATACAGTTATGCTTTATTTGGGTCTTTTTTACTTGCTTTATCAGGAAATTTTCATACACTTGAATTTATTCTTGATAAACTTGTCAATGCAAATAACATTGGACAATTTATTAATTCTGTTGGTGTATTTCAATTTATCTGGGACCCGACAAGAATATATCCAACGCCAGTTATCACAGAAATGCCGTTTTTTTCTTATTTATATGGTGACTTACACGCACATAACATTGTAATACCTGTTACTGTTTTTGGTTTTGCTTTGATTTATAATGTGATTTTACAAAATAATAAAACATTTAATTTAATAAATAGTTTAGGCGATTCACAGGTCAATAAAATTCTTTCTTTCTTTGCGATTGCTCTGGTTTTAGGTGCTATGATTCCTATGAATACATGGAATTATCCACCTGTTCTTTTACTTGTTTCTTTTTCTTTCCTGATTATCGCATTTAATTTATATAGAGAAAATTTTAAATCAAAAAAGAAAATACAAACACCGGTTTTAACAAAAAATATTCTTTTGTCAACGGGTATTGCATTAGCGGTGATTCTGGCTGTTGCTATTATTGCTTATATCCTGTTTATTCCATTTCATCAGGAATTCCAGTCGCCTTATAAAACACAGCCACAGCCCATTTCAAAAGCAGAACGTGTTTCACTTTATGTGATGTTTAAATATTTTTCAATATTCTTTTTTATTGTTTTTGCATATATTTATTTTATTTTAAATAATGGTTTTTCGTATTTTATAAAAAAATTATCTCTGACCAAGATAAAAATAAAAAATATTAATTTTGATAAGATTATGCAGATAGCAGAAAAAATAATGGATAAAATAAACAGTAAGATGGATTATGCATTTAAATTTTATGCATTTTTATTAACCGTTGTTTTATTTTTAATAATTTTTGGATTTATTCAGGAAACATTTGCGTTTTTATTTGTTATGGTTGTTGTTGTATTGTGGGTTTTATTTTCTACAAAAGACAGGACAGAGATTTTTTCACTTGTCCTGTTGTTTATATCAATTGGTATTATCTGGGGAACAGAAATTTATTTTATTGCAGATGGCAGAATGAACACTGTTTTTAAATTTTATATGGTTGCATGGACCATGCTTTCCATTGCTATTCCGTATTTGTTTTTTAAAGTAATTGAAAATATTAAAATGTTTTTTAAATTGAAAAATCAGGAGTGGCTTTATATTTTTGGAGTTGCTTTTGGCCTTTTGGTTATTTCAATTATTGCCCGTTTTGTTGATTTAAGGAGTATGAAAAATTTCCTTGCTTCTATTTTAATAATTGTTATGTTAGCAGGCCCGATTTTTATTATGTTAAAAGAAAAATTCAGCAAATATATTTTTATTGGTTCCTTTATTTTTCTTTTAATACCGGCAATTCTATATCCTGTATTAGGAGCAATTATAAAAATGGATATATGCTCTCTTGGTTTTAAACAAAAGCCGCGTATAGACGGGGTTTTATATATGAAGGACTTAGAACAGCGTTTTGGTTCTGTGCGGGATTTTGATAAATATGATTATCAAACAATAGAATGGATAAATAAAAATTTTAAAAATATAGACCCGATACTGGAAACACATGGGGAGTGGATGTATACCGGTTCATCGCGTATTTCTATTTTTACAGGTATGCCAACTTTTGTCGGATGGGGCTATCAGGTTTCTCAACAGAGCGGCAGAAGTGGTGAGGTATTGGCTCGCACACGGCTTACAGAATATATTTATAATGCAAATGATTTGAATGACATAAAAAGAGTTTTAAAAGAATATGGTTTAAAATATTTTTATATTGGAACAATGGAGAAAAAATTATTTCCAAATTGTTATAAACTTGCTGAAATTGGAGATGCTGTTTACCAGAATGCAGGAGCAACGCTTTATAAGGTAAAAGAATGAAATGAATTTTCGATTTACAATTTTTAAATTTTTGGTTTAATTAAATAACAATACAGGTGTAAAAAACTTGATAAAAACAATTTTGCTGGAATTTGATATTAAAGTTTTCAGGTTTATTAATGGTACTTTATATAATCCATTGCTTGAAAGAATAATGTGGATTTTTGCAAATGATGTTTTTTTGGTAATTGTTTTATTTTTTGGTTTTATTTATCTTTTGAAAAAAGATATAATAAAAGGTAAAATAAATATAGCATTTGCATTATGGACAGTAATTTTTACAAATTTATTAAATACATTTGTTCTTAAAAATATTTTTAAAAGAAACAGACCTGTTGTTGATCTGGAAAATGTTAATTTCCTGGTTTATATGAGAAAAATTAATTATGCATTTCCATCCACACATACTGCTATGGCAACTGCTCTTGTCACTATTTTATGGGATGATTATAAAGAATTAAGGCCGATTTTAGTTTTTTTTCTTTTTTTAATTGGCTTTTTTTGTATATATACGGGTGGTCACTACCCGCTGGATGTTTTAGCAGGTTTTTTTGTTGGTTTAATAACAGGTTTTATTTTTAACTTTTTAAAGAAAAAATATTATAAAAAAATTACAAAGGAATTAAATGAGCAAAAAAAATAATTTTTTTTTATTTTTTATATTTTATTTTGTTTTTTACTCTTTTGCTTTTTCAGATGATAAAGCAATTAATGTTTTGTGTTATCATAAGTTTTCTACAGGACAGGAAGTAACTGAAAACAAAAAAAAGCAAGATGTTTTTTCTATTTCTGCAGAATTATTTGAACAACATCTGAAATTTTTAAAAGATAATGGATATAATGTTATTTCAATGAAAAAATATCTATCTTTTTTAGATGGGGTTGAATCAATACCTGACAATTCAGTTATTATAACCATAGATGATGGTTATAAATCCATATATGATATTGCTTTTCCTTTACTTAAAAAATATAATTTTCCTGCAACTGTATATATATATAGTGTATTTTTTGGTGGCAGGAATAATTTAAATGAAAACAATATAAAGGAAATGGCAAAATATGGAATTGACATTGGATGCCATTCATACACTCATCCTATATTAACAAAAAGAAAAAGTTCGTGGTCTGATGAAGAATATATCTCTTTTCTTGAAAAAGAAATAGTAAAATCCAGAATATATCTTGAATCAAAATTAAAAATGCCACTTGAAACATTTGCTTATCCTTATGGTTTATATTCAAAAGATGTTATTTACATAATAAAAAAAGCAGGTTACAGAGCAGCTTTTTCAGTTGTGTCTGGTATTAATACACAGGAAACATCCCGTTATTCTTTGCATAGAACAATGATATTTAATTCAACAGGTATTGAGAGTTTAAAGAAAATTTTAAATAAAAAACCGATAAAAGTAAAAGATATCTATCCGGCGGATAGCGATGTGTTAGAAGACAGAACACCTGAAATACGTGCTTATTTTATAGCTGATACAAATATAAATACTGCAACAATAAAAATAAAATTAAATAATAAAGAATTAAAAGATGTAAATTATGATTCTTTATCTAAAAAAGTAAGTTGTTACCATAAAAAATCATTATTAGATGGTGCTTATGTGGCAACAATATGTGCCAAAGGACTGCAAGGTGGTGAATACGAATTTTCCTGGTTATTTGTAATTGGCAAGCCATCGGATAAAGGGCTGTATTAATAATATTGCTGATTGGTGATTGTGGTTTGCTGGTTGGATAAAACAATTAAGATGTAAGATGTAAAATTTAAGATTTATGATTTAAAAAACATTGTTTTAAATTCGAAGATTATAAATATGATTTTTAACTCTGGAGGATTTTATGAAACAAAAAAAGGAACAATTTGATGTCAGAGAAAAACTAATTTTAGGTCTTGATATTGATGATATCAGCGCTGCATATAGTTTAATAGATAAACTTGGACCATTTATAAAATTTTATAAAGTTGGATTACAACTGATAACAAAAGACGGTCCCAGAATGGTTATGACTTTAAAAAGAAAAGGATTAAAGATTTTTTATGATGCTAAATTTTTTGATATTCCACAGACAGTCTATAATGCCTGCTACGAAGTAACACGTTTAGGGGTTGATTTTGTAAATGTTCATGCGATGGGTGGCATGAAAATGATAAAATTTGCAAAACAGGCAATAGAAGATGCTTCTAATAAGTTACAGGTTGAAAAACCAAAATTACTTGCAGTAACAGTTCTTACAAGTTTTGAAAATAAAGAAATAAAAAATATTTTAAAAACAAAATTTGATGTAAAAAAAATGGTTATTCATCTTGCAAAAATGGCTAAAAAGGCAGGGGCAGACGGTGTTGTATGTTCGCCTAAAGAAATACGCTTGATAAGAAAAGAATGTGGCAGGGATTTTATAATTGTCACACCTGGAATAAGAATCGGAAAAATTGAAAAAGATGACCAGAAAAGGATTATGACACCTTATGAAGCAATTAAGTATGGCGCTGATTATATAGTTGTGTCAAGGCCAATTATCCAGGCAGAGGATAAAATTGATATTGTTGAAAAAATAATAAATCAGATGCAGGAGGCATATAACAAATGAATCAGGAAAAAGTTTTAGATATTTTTAGAAAGACAAATGCATTACTTGTAGGACATTTTTTATTAACATCCGGGAGACATTCAAATATTTATCTTGAAAAATTTATGGTTCTTCAGCATCCGGAATATACGGAAAAACTGGCAAAAGAAATAGCAAAACATTTTAAAAAGAAAAAACCAGATGTTGTAATAGGTGCAGCTGTTGGTGGTATAATTTTAGCTTATGAGGTTGCAAGACAACTGGGGGTAAGGGGTATTTTTATGGAAAGGGAAGAAGGGAAACTTGTATTAAGAAGGAATTTTGAGATAAAAAATGGAGAAAAAGTTTTAATTGTGGAAGATATTGTTACAACAGGCGGGTCTGTTAAAGAATTAATAGAAAGTTTAAAAAAATACAAATGTGAAATAATAGGTGTCGGAGTTTTGATAAATCGTAGTGGTGGAGAACTTAACTTTGGCATTGATGACACTTATGCGCTTGCAACAGTTGATGTAAGTGCTTATGAACCGGATGTATGTCCGTTTTGTAAGAAAAACGTGCCTTTGATTGCAAGGGGGAGCAAATATTTAAAGAAAAAGTAATGTATGAAATTTTAAGGAGGAAAAAATGATTAGATTTCAGGAAACCATTGGAAAACATGCAATATCAATACAGGAAGGAAAAAATTTCGGAAAAGTCATAGATGGTTTTGTTAATATTAAATATTTGACTTTTGATGGTTTTGTTATTTCTGATAAAGAAGATGTTTTTTTACCATTTAATGAAATTAAAAATATTGGAGATTCAATTGTGTTTAGTTCTGGTGCATCATTATTGCCACTATCTGAAAAAATAAATACTGATTTGCGTAAAGCTCACTCAATAATTGGTTTAAAAGTAATAACAGAAAAAGGGGAAGAGGCGGGAACAGTAGCTTCTTTTTATTTCAAAACAGATAATGGTTTTATTTCTCATTTTGAGATTTCAAAAAATATATTTAAAGAAAATTTAATTATATCACGGGATGGGATAGTAAGAACAGGGGAAGACGCGGTAATAATTTATGACGAAGCAGTTGAAATAATGAATGAAATGAAAAAAAGAAATAATGTAAAAGTTAAAATAAAAAAAATTGGTAAATTTGCAGAGGTTTTTACTAAAAGTGTTTTTAATAAAAATGTATTAGCAAATTTAAAAAGCAAATCAGAAGAAATAATACAAAAGACAAAAAATGGAACAATAAAAATAAAGAATGCAATAGATAAAACAATTAATAAATTAAAAAAGAAAGAATGATAAAATAAAAAGGCGTGAAAACAATAAAAAAATTTATTAATTTTTTTGTTTTAACAGGCATAGTAATATTTGCTAATTTGATTTATTTGATGATAATTTCTTTTTTATACACTTCTTTTAATCTGTATCACAGATATCAGGATATTGACAAAGATGGTATTATTAATATGTATGATACTGATGTTGACGGAGATGGTATTTTAAATATTTATGATGAAGATGCTGACGGTGACAGAATCCCTAATATAGAAGACACACTTAATAATGCCAGAAAATTAATTGGCAGACCTTATGACCAATTAAGCGGTGAGTTTAGAAATGTGGGCTTTAAATTTGGAGGGATAGTGTGTATTGATTTGATCAATTTATCTTATGAAAAAGCAGGTATTTATTTTGAAAAAGAATTAAGGGATTATTACAATAAAAATCCAGAAATTTTTAAAAATAGAAGATGGAATAATCCCAAAGAAAAGAATTTTGCAAGACGTGTTGAAAATTTTGAAGCATATTGCAAACACAGGGGATTGGTTTTAAAGAATGATAAAAATTTAAACCCCGGAGATTTAATTAGTTTTCAGGGAAAACATATTGCAATGATTGAAAAGGTAATTGGAGATGATTTTATTGCCATAGAAGCTGCTGGAAAAAGATATTTTACAAGAAGAACAGATAAAAAAGGATTATATGAAAGAAATATAAAAAGATACGGACAGCCGGTGTTTATAAGGATGTTCGGAAATGATGTTTGGTAAAGATGTTCACTAAAAATGTTCGCTAAAGATGTTCGTTAAGGATGTTCGGATACTTCTAATTTTATTGACAGTTTTTTATTTTTTTATTATACTTTGCAGACAATAAATATAATGAATTTGAGGTGATTTAATGGAAATTTTAAAAAAGAAATGTGATAAAGAAAATTTTAAAAAACTGGAAAATTTGAATAATCCTGCAATTATTGAATTTGTGAATAAATTTGCTGAAATTTGCAATCCAGATACAATATTTGTTTGCACAGACAGTAAAGAGGATGCTGTTTATATTAAAAATAAAGCCATAGAAAAAGGAGAAGAAATACCTTTAAAAATAAAGGGCCATACAGTTCATTTTGATGGAATTAATGACCAGGGCAGGGATCCTAAAAATACAAAATTTTTATTTGAACCAGGCGAGACACCAGAAGGGTTAAATGGAATAGATAGACAGGAAGGTTTAAGAGAAATATATGAAAAGCTAAAAAATATTATGACAGGCAGAGAAATGCTTGTTTGTTTTTATGCGTTAGGTCCTGTTGATTCTCCTTTTTATATTCCTGCTGTTCAAATAACAGATTCTTATTATGTTGTTCATTCTGAGAATATATTATACAGAAAAGGATATGAAGCATTTAAAAAATTAAAACCAGATAATTTTTTCAAAGTTGTTCATGGCACAGGACCGGTTGATGAAAGGATGACAAGCAAAGACGTTGCAAACAGAAGAATTTATATGGATTTAAAAGAAAACACAGTTTATTCCTGCAATACCCAGTATGCAGGGAATACTGTTGGTTTTAAAAAACTTGCGCTACGTCTTGCAATAAAAAAAGCCTCAATGGAAGGATGGCTTGCAGAGCATATGTTTGTAATGGGAGTAAAAGGTCCAAATAACAGAAAATCATATTTTGCTGGTGCATATCCATCTATGTGTGGTAAAACCTCAACAGCAATGGTAGAAGGAGAAACAATAATAGGAGATGACATTGCATATTTGAGAGTCATAGATGAAAAAATGTATGCTGCTAATGTTGAAAAAGGCATATTTGGCATAATCCAGGATATCAGCGAATCATCAGACCCGTTAATATGGGAAGTATTAAATACAGAAGGTGACGTAATTTTTTCAAATGTGTTAATAGCAGATGGTATTCCTTACTGGCTGGGAGACAAAAGAGTTACACCTGAAAAAGGGATTAATTTTTCCGGAGAATGGTATAAAGGTAAAGTAGATGAAAAAGGTAAACCAATTGATTATGCACATAAAAATGCAAGGTATACAATAGACCTTGAAAAATTAAAAAATTGCGATGAAAATTTACATAATCCCCGTGGTGTTGAGTTAAAAGGTATAATTTATGGTGGCAGGGATTCAGATACATCTGTTCCAGTTGCAGAATCATTTAACTGGGAGCACGGTGTTATTACAATGGGTGGTTCGCTTGAATCAGAAACAACAGCTGCAGCCATAGGAACAGAAGGAAACAGGGTTTTTAATATTATGTCAAACATTGAGTTTTTATCTATTTCAATGGCAACTTATATAAGTAATTATTTAAAAATAAAAGAAAAGATGAAAGTCACTCCTAAAATATTTGGAGTTAATTATTTCCAGCGTAGAAAAGATGGCAGCTGGCTTACCGGTGTAAAAGATAAAAGAGTGTGGCTGAAATGGATGGAGTTAAGAACAAATAATGATATTGAGGCAATTGAAACACCTGTTGGATACATTCCTAAATATGAAGATTTAAAACAACTGTTCACAGATGTGTTGAATAAAGAATATACAGTTGATATGTATAAAGAACAGTTTATGATAAGAGTTCCTGAAAACATTGCAAAAATGGATAGAATAATAAAAATATATAAAGAAGTAAAAAATACTCCGCCAGAAGTTTTTAAAGAACTTGAAGCACAAAAAAAACGTCTTGAAGATTTAAAAGAAAAAAAAGGTGATTACATAACGCCTGATAAATTATAAAAATGTTTGTTAAAGATGTTCTTTTTTTAAAAATTAGAAAACTAAAAAACCTTAAATCTTTTAAATTTTTCAACAAACAAATCCCAGTGTTCCTTAAAATCCATATATCTTCCACCAAATTTTGTTGTTCTGTTTTTGATGGAATTTCTAAAATCTTCTGAGGTTTTTCCTTTAAAAATGGTAAATGCAATACCAATCCCATCGAGTGAATGGGCATCGGAACCGCCAACAATGGGAAGTTTCCAGTATGAATGATTTAATTTTTTTGCTTTCTCATCAGTTATTTTTCCTGCAATGGCAGGATTAATTAATTCTACCGCGTCAAAATAAACATCATCATCTTTGTGTTCTATGATTTTTTTAAATGCTCGTTCGCCTATACTTGTTGTAAGCCATGAAAGTGGATGCGGGACAATACAAATACCGCCCTGGCCGTGAATATCTTTTATTGTATCAATCAAATTTGTATATCTTTTTATCCTTTTTTTCATAAACAGACCAACAAGATGTCCTTTTAATGTACTTACCTCTTCACCAACTATTACGTCGATTTTATATTTTTTCTTTTTTGCATATTCCTGGGCAACTATACCACCTTTTATCTGGTCGTGGTCAGTTATTGCAATTACTGATAAATCAGTAAATTTTTCACAATAATCAACTATTTCTTCCGGAGAGGCAATAGCATCGCCAACAGAAGAATGTATGTGATAATCAGCTTTACTAAAACCTTTTTTAATTTTTTCTTTGACATAAGTTTTCATTTTATTAGCTCCACATTTTTTTAAAACAATACCACTGCTCGGGGTTTGGTAAAATTATTTTCTCTGCTTCTTTAAAAATTGCCTGAGTAATTATTTGTGTGTCTTTTTCATAATTGCCGGTTAAATCATATTTTATTATATCAGAAGTAACTCCATAGAACCAATCATTATCTCGCATTAAATGACCTAAAATTATCTTTGAACCATATTTAAGTGAAAGTCGTGCAGCAGCTGAGGCAACGTATGCTTTTTTCCCAAAAAATTCAACAGTAACACCTGTTTTATCATTTAATGGAAGGGGTCTGTCTATTAAAACACATAAAACATTATTGTTTTGAAGCGCTCTATATGCATCTTTTAAATTTTTATTTGGCATAACAATGTTCATTCCATATCTTTTTCGTTGCTCCTGAACAAATTTTGAATAACCACCACCTAAATCATCAACAACAGACCATACTTCACAAAATGAACTGAAATTACCGGATGCAGTAATACCTGCAATGTCCCAGTTAGAAAAATGAAGAGTTGCAATTATTACTCCTTTGCCACTTTCTCTTGCTTTTTTTATTATTTCTATACCTTTCCCGCGTATTTCAGGGACTGATTTAATCTCTTTTATTAATTTATTTATATATAAAAATTCGGCACAAAACATACCATAATGATAAAAATTATCAGACATTGTTTTTTTTATTTCTGCAATGGAAGGTTCACGTCCGTATTTAATAGACAGTATGTGCTTATAATTTTCATATATATTTTTTCTTTTATCAGGTAGAAAACAAAATACAAGTCTTGTAAAATTTCCGGCAATAAAATGTAAAAATTTTATTGGAAGCAAAGAAACAAGCCATGATATAAATTTTAAAATATAATACATATTATTTTAATCCTTTGTTTTTTGACATAACCAAATCATGGATTTTATAATAAAAAGCAATATTTTTCTTTGCGATTTTTTCCCATGTGTGATTTCTGGCTTTTATTAAACCTTTTTTTCCGAGTTCCTGTCTTAGTACAGGGTCTCTTATCAATAATTCTAATTTTTCAGTTAAATCATGAACATCTTTTGGTATTGCAAGTAAACCGTTTTCAAGATTAGAAACCACATCATTATAACCACTTATATTAAAAGCAATAACCGGAATGCCGTTAGCCATAGCTTCTAATAATACAATACCAAAACTCTCACCAAATAAAGCAGGAGAACAATAAATATCGGCAGTTGCATAATAAAATGGCAATTCTTTTATTGATACATACCCTTCAAAAAATACATCTTTTAATTTATTTTGTTTTACAAAATTCTGGTGTTGTTTTAGCAGTGGACCTTTTCCCACTATTATAAGCCTTATATCAGGATATTTTGGTTTTAAATTTGCATAAGCTTTTAAAAGATAAATCAATCCTTTTCTTTTTTCAATTCTTCCTGTAAATAAAATATTTAATTTATTGTCGTCAAATTTTTTTATTTTAGGATTTTTAGGGGTAAAACGTATTATATCAACACCATTTGGTATTATTTCAACTTCACCACGAAAATATTTTGTAATGCTTGAACGCGCAGAAGGCGATACAGCAATTTTGCCATGGATTTTATCCCATAAGGGACTTAAAAAATTTGTACTTATTCTATAAAAAAAATTAGAATCAAAATTTGCATGAAATGTTCCTATGTTTATTGCATTTGAATTTTTTATAATTGAGTGAGATAAAAAAGGAACAAATGGTTCCTGAAAATGTATTATATCAAAATTATATTTATTTAAAATCTCTTTTATTTTGTTTCTTCTGGCAACCAGAACAATCTGCCCCGTTGAACCATTTATTAAAAAGGGCAGATTTTTACCTATTCTTATTACGTCATCTTCATCTTTTGGTGATATGCCTTTTGACGCACCGGTTATTACTTTGGTAAAAAACCCCATCTTTTTAAATTCTTTTTTAAGATGATAAACATATTCCTGGACTCCACCGGTTAAAGGATAATAATAAGGAGTAACTATGGCAATTTTTCTTATTGTTGATTTCATTTTATCACACCTTATTCAACAAAAAACTGCTGTAACATACACCATTGCTCAGTATATTGATTTACAAGATATTCCATTTTTTTTACCATTTTTTTTGTTAAATTTATACAATTTTCTTCTGTTCTTTGCAAATTTTCAATATTTAAAAATTCATTATCAATAAAAGGAATATATCTTTCTTTATTCTTTTTATCTCTTAACATTGCACCAAAAGTGATATAAGAATTCGTCATTAATGCAAGGTTTACAGGGCCTGAAGGAATATATGCTTTTTTACCTCCAAAGTCAATTTTATATCCGTTTTTATTTAAGTCCCTGTCAGAAAGAAGAATAAGGCATTCTTTGTTCTTTAATACTTTGAGCATAGATTTTATATCATTTGCTTCAATTACTTTCATTTTCCACTTGTTTCTTGCTTCTGTAAACCATTTATATAAATCAGAAGATAATTTTTCAACAACAACATTTATTTTATCAGGTATTAAATGTGAAATATAACAACCGCCGAAATCCCAATTACCGATATGCATAGAGCATATTATTAAAGGATGTTTGCCAACAGTTTCTTTTATTTTTTCAATATTTTTTTTAAATTCTTCTGTTTCAAAAACATTTTTTAGAAGAATTTCCTTTTTTACAAAAAGGTCAAAGTAATAATAACTGTAGTTTTTATATACCTGCAAGGCGGTTTTATTAATATCAATATTTGATGAAATTGCAGATAAATTTTTTTTTAAGGTTTTTTTTCTTTTTCTGGAAAAAAAATATAAAACAACTGCAATTATTTCAAAAATAAAATATCCCACTTTTCGTGGGATATTTTTAAAAATAAACTCTAATATTTTTAAAAAAAAATACATTTTAATTTTTAACTCATTTGCCCTTTATGAAATCCTCTACCATTTTTTTTGCCAGTGAATCAGGATATTGTTTTGGTGGGGTTTTCATAAAATAGGCGCAGGGACCTTCTAAAATTCCGCCAATACCTCTGTCTTTTGCAATTTTTGCACAGCGAATAGCATCTATTATAACGCCTGCTGAATTCGGAGAATCCCATACTTCTAATTTACATTCAAGGTTAAGTGGGGCTTCACCAAAATTTGAACCTTCTATTCTTATATAACACCATTTCCTGTCTTTTAACCATGGGATGTAATCACTTGGACCAACATGGACATCTTCTTCAGGATTAATCGGGTTCCCCATCTGTGATAAAACAGAATTTGTTTTTGATATTTTTTTAGAACGAAGTCTTTCACGTTCAAGCATGTTCATAAAATCCATATTTCCGCCGAAATTTATCTGGTATGTCCTGTAAATTTTGCAACCGCGGTCGCCGAATAATTTTGTTAATACCCTGTGAACAATGGTTGCACCAACCTGTGATTTAATATCATCGCCGATAATCGGGACACGGGCTCTTTTAAACCTATCAGCCCAGAGTTTATCTGAGGCAATAAAAACAGGTATTGCATTAATAAATGCACATTTTGCCTTTAATGCTTCTACTGCATAAAACCTTGTTGCCTTTTCTGAACCAACAGGTAAATAACTTATTAAAACATCTGCCTGAGTTTCTTTTAAAACTCTGGCAACATTTACGGGAATTCTCATTGATTTTTTAATTATTTTTCTATAATAAATACCCAAACTATCCAAAGTTCTACCTTTTTGAACTATTACTCCTGTTTTTTTAAGTTTGGCAAATTCAATAGTGTTGTTTGGATAACTTTCAAGAGCGTCTTTTACATCTTTTCCAACTTTGTTTTTATCAACATCAAATGCAGCCACAATTTCAATGTCTCTGATTCTATAACCACCAAGATTTGCATGCATAAGACCTGGAATAAATTCTGAATCAGGAACATCTTTGTAATACTCAAGTCCTTGCACCAGGGACCAGGCACAGTTTCCCATACCTGCTATTGCTATTCTGATTTTTTTTGACATTCTAAAATCCTCCTTTAAAGTCAATTTTCTAATTTTTTAGCCCTTATATATACTATATATATTCTCTGGGCTATTGTTATAATAGAAAAAAAACAAATTATTAATAAAGCATAAAATAAAGAATTAAAAACACCACATAATAATAATCCTAATATAAGAGTTACAATTCTTTCTGGCCTGGTGAAAAATCCTTCTTCACAGTCGATTTTTAAGCCGCCAGCTCTCGCTCTTATATAACTGATTAAAAAGGATAAAAACATAACGCAATAGGCAATAATGGAATTTAACGATAAATTAATATTTAAATAATAAATAAGTATGCCCAAATAAATTGCGCCTTCTGAAACTCTATCAGTCACAGAATCTAAAAATCCGCCAAATTTTGATTTTTTATTCATTTTTCTTGCTAATTGTCCATCTAACATATCAAATATGCCGGCACAAAGGATTATTATACCAGCTAAAATTAAATTTCCCTTTATAATAAGGAAAGCTCCCAAAAGATTTATAAATAACCCTATAATTGTTAATATATTCGGGGTTGCTCCTGTTTTATTTAAAAGAACTATTATAGGATTTAATATTATTTCAGATATACCTTTTAATTTATATCTTATGTCTTTATAATCCATTTAGAGAACAAAAACTCCTTATGTTTATTATTTAATTGTTTTAAATTTTTAAAATAACTTAATATTTATAACACCTAATATTAACTTTGTCAATTTATTTTTTTATTTTGATTGGGAATAAAGATTTCGTAATCAGGTAGAGGCGAATAGTTATCACAATGATATTAGAACGAATAATATAGCCAGATAGTCTGTCTGGGTTAATTTATGTGATTCTTCTGTAAATTTAAAATCGCAAATCGAAAACCGTAAATCGTAAATGTTTTTATATTTTTCTAAAATCATAAATCTTAAATTACTAAATATTCTCTTGCCTTTTTTTAATTTTAGTTATATAACAATATGGTCTTATGTAAAATTATGAAATAAATATTGAATATTGTGTAATTAATAATGAGTATTGAATATTGAATGTTGAGTATTTTGTATGAATTTAAAAATATATTTTAAGGAGTGAAAGATGAAACTTGATAAAAAGGCAGTATTAGCAATAGTTGCATCCATATTAATACTTATTGCTTACATTGTTATTCTTATTATCATAAAAGGGCTGGAAACAATGGAACTTATATTCTGGTCTTTGTTTGTTGGCCTTACAATTGGCGAACTTTTGGTTGTTCATGTTTTTAAATTATCAAAGCAAAATAAAATAAGAGATTGGGTGGAGCCGGCGTTTGAAGCAATAATAATTGCTATTATTATAAGAACTTTATTGATTCAGGCATTTAAGATTCCAACATCTTCCATGGAAGACACTCTTTTAATAAATGACCATATAATTGCAAATAAATTTATTTATGGCACGACAATCCCATTTAGAAAAGATAAAATTTTAAGGTTTGAAAAACCTAAAAGAGGGGATGTTGTCATATTCCGTTATCCCGTTGATCCCAAATTGATGTTTATAAAAAGATGCATAGGGCTTCCAGGGGATACAATAGAGATAAAAGATAAGGTTGTCTATGTTAATTCCCAGAAACTTGAAGAAAAATATGTTTATCATAAAGATATAAGAACATTTCCTGCTATGTATGCCCCGAGAGATAATTATGGGCCTATTAAAGTTCCGGAAGGACATTATTTTGTAATGGGAGACAATCGCGATTATTCATCTGATTCCCGCTTCTGGGGATTTTTACCGGATGAATTCTTACGCGGCAAAGCATGGATTGTTTACTGGCCACCAAATAGATGGCGAATTATCAAACATGAAAAAATAATTGTAAATGAGCCTACTGCTGACATAAAGGGAAATACACTTTTGCCAGCCACTAAATAAATTTTTATGTCAGGGCTTTATGTTCATATACCATTTTGTATCCAAAAATGCGATTATTGTGATTTTTATTCAGAAGATGATAAAAATTATTTAATCCAGGACTATCTGCAGGCGGTTATTAAAGAATTACAAAAATACAAATACCAATATAATCCTGTTTTTGATACTTTATATATTGGCGGTGGAACACCGACATCTATTTCTGAAAAATTTCTTGATTTTCTTTTTTCCAGTATTTTTTCAATTTATCCAAAATCATGCTTTAAAGAAATCACAATAGAGATAAATCCTGAGACACTTACTGAAAAAAAAGCAAAAGTCATATCATTGAATGTAACAAGAGCAAGCGTTGGTGCGCAGAGTTTTAATGATGATTTGTTAAAAATACTAAATAGAGTTCATAATTCAGAAACAATTAAAAAGGCAATTGGTTTATTAAGACAATACGATATTAATAATATAAATATTGACATTATGTTTGGGATACCACAGCAAAAACCTGATGATGCTTTAAATGATTTAAAGCAAACAATTGATTTAAAACCCTCTCATATTTCATATTATATGTTAACACTTTATAAAAATACCAAAATGTATGGATATAAATTACCGGATGATAAATTAATTGAAGATATGTATTTAAAAGGAGTGGATTTTTTAAATAAAAACGGATTTATACAATATGAAATTTCAAATTTTTGTCAGAAAGGCAAAGAATGTATTCATAATTTAAATTACTGGAATATTGGGCAATATATAGGGGTTGGTGCATCTGCATCTTCTTATTATAATAATGAAAGATATACAAATATAAAATCCATAGCAGGTTATATTAATAAAATAAACAAAGACGAAAAGGTCATTGATTTTGTTGAAAAATATACAGAAGATAAAAAATTAAAGGACTATATTATTTTAAAATTAAGAACAACAAAAGGTATATTATATGATGACTTTAAGGAAAAATTTAAATTTGATTTTAAAGAAAAATATAGTAATATTATAGATAAATTAGTAAAAGCAGGTTTGTCAAAAGAAGAGAAAAATTCATTCTCATTAACAGAGAGAGGATTCATAGTTTCAAATAAGATATTACAGGAATTTATTTAATTAAAGGAGATAAAATTGGGAATAAAAGAAGATGTAATAAACAAGGCAAAAGAAGCAAAATCAGCATCATATAAAATTCTTTCATTTTCTACTGAAGAAAAAAATAGGGCATTATCAATAATTGCAGAAGAAATTAATAAAAACAGAAATGAGATTATCAAACAAAATGAAATTGATGTGGAAAATGGTAAAAAAAAGAAATTAACAGCAGCTTTTCTTGACAGATTAACATTAAATCAAAAAAGAATAGATGAGATGATAAAAGTTTTAAATGATGTGATAGCATTACCAGACCCCGTTGGAGAAATTACAAAACAATGGACAAGACCAAATGGACTCATTATAGCAAAAAAGAGAATGCCACTTGGAGTTATTGGTTTTATTTTTGAATCAAGACCCAATGTTTGCATAGAGGCATCGGCGCTTTCTATAAAGTCGGGAAATGCAATAATCCTGCGTGGCGGAAGTGATGCAATAAAATCAAATGTATGCTTAACTTCAATAATTCAAAAAGCACTTTTGAAATCTGGCTTACCGCAAAACGCTGTGAGTGTAATTGATTCAACAGACAGGGAATCAATAACACATCTTGTGAGATGTAAAGAATATGTGGATGTTATAATACCAAGGGGCGGGCTGAACCTGATAAAATTTATAGAAGAAAATTCCTTGATCCCTGTTATAAGGCATGACCAGGGAATATGCCATACTTATGTTGATGAATTTGCAGATATTGATATGGCAATAAAGATTTGTTATAACGCAAAGGTTCAAAGACCTGGTGTTTGTAATGCAATGGAAACATTGCTTGTTAATAATAAAATCGCCACTAAATTTTTACCACCTATGGCAGAAGAGTATAAAAAGGCAAACGTTGAACTGCGTGGCTGTAAAAAAACAAAGGTAATTTTACCTTATATAAAAGATGCAACAGAACAGGACTGGAAAACAGAATATCTTGATTTAATTTTGTCAATTAAAGTAGTTGATTCACTTGATGAAGCCATAGAACATATAAATACATACGGCTCTCATCATTCAGATGCCATTGTAACATCTTCAAAAGAAAATGCTGAAAAATTTTTAACAATGGTTGACTCAGCAACCTGTTATGTAAATGCATCCACACGTTTTACGGATGGGAATGAATTTGGGCTTGGTGCCGAAATGGGAATATCAAATCAAAAATTGCATGTGCGCGGTCCGCTGGCTCTGGAAGGGCTTACTTCCGAAAAGTATATTATATATGGCACAGGACAGATTCGTGAATAAAGAAAAGATTGGTTTATTTGGTGGCACTTTTAATCCGCCACATATCGGACATTTGCTGATTGCCAAGGAAGTAAAAAAAGAATTTTTATTAAATAAAATATTTTTTATTCCGGCATATATACCACCCCATAAAAATTCACAAGATGTTTTGGATGCTCAGCACAGATTTAATATGGTTAAATTGCTTGTTCAAAATGAAAATGACTTCATCGTTTCTGATTATGAAATTAAAAAGCAGGTTGTCTCATATACAATTGAGACAGTAAAATATTTCAGGAGCGAATTTCCAGAAAAAAATTTTTATTTTATCATTGGCTCTGATAATTTTTATTATATAGAAACATGGAAAGAATACAAAGAATTATTAAATATGGTAAATTTTATTATTTATTTACGGCATAGTTTTTTAAAAGAAAAAATAATTGAAAAACATAAAGATATTTTAAATGAAAAAATTTTCTGGTCTAAATCAGAATTTATTGATATTTCATCTTCAAATATAAGGATAAAGATCAGGAATGGAGAAAATTGTTTAAAAGATGTTGGTGAAAAAGTGTGGAATTATATTATAAAAAATAAATTATATAAATGAAATATGGAGAAAGATGAAAAAAAATATATTTGTTTTTATCTTTTTATTGTTAATGATAAATATATATTCAGATGAAAACATATTTAAAAGAATTTTTTTTGATGATTTTATAACAACAGGTAAAACATTTATAGAAAATCCGGTGTATTCTGTTATTGGGCTTGGAGGACTCGGACTTGCAACAATTGCTATAATGAACAATGATTTAATAATAAAAGAATATTTTAATAATAATAAAACAGAATTTGCCGATAAATTATTTGATTTTTTTAATATGACCGGCGATGGGCTTGCTGTACTGGCTTTTAATTCTTTTTTATTTTTATTTTCAGAAAAAGAAAAGAAAACAGCTGAAAACATTATAGAAGCAATTGCTGTGTCAGGTGCAACATCATATATTATTAAAGTCCTATCAGGAAGACAAAGACCCGGCAATACAGATAACAGGTATGATTTTAATATGTTTTCCTTTAATGATTCTTTTCCATCAGGACATACAACAGTTGCATTTGCATGGGCAACTGTGATTGCAGAAAATTATGGGATATGGTATATCACATATCCGATTGCGGCGATGTGCGGCCTGGCAAGAATATATAAAAATATGCACTGGGCTTCTGATGTGTTTGTTGGTTCTGCCATAGGAATTTTTAGCGCTAAAGTTATTTGTTCTTATCAGAATAAAAATGTTTTTCTGTCAACAAAATTTGATGAAAAAACATCTATATTATTGGTAAATATTAAATACTAATAAAACTACCTTGCTGATTGTGGATTGCTGATTGGAAAAACAAAAATCAATCAACAAAAACCAATAAGCAAACAGCAAATAAAAAGAGCGAGAGAGCGAGAAAAGAGATTATTAAAATGGAGAGGGTGAAGTAGCAGCTGATAACTTGTAATAAAAAACACCCCCATCCCAACCTTCCCCATTGAGGGAGAAGGGGAATTTTGAAAAATCGAAAATTGAAAATAGAAAATAAATAAAGGTAGCCAGACACTGTATGGCAAATGTTTTTAATTGAAAAATTGACAATTGATAATTGAAGTAAATCCCCCTTAATTCCCCCTTTGAGGAGCTTGTGCAAAAAATAGAAAAAAACATAAAAAACAAAAAACTGACACATAAAAATGATTAAAAAATAAGGAAAAAATAAAAATTTAAAAAGTTAAAATGCTCAATTTTATGTTTTTTGCACAGGCTCTGAGAAAGGGGAAAAGGAGATAAGTAATTGCCCCTCTTTCAAAGTGCCGTGATGAACGAAGTGAATTTTACGGCAGTAAAGAGGAGGTAGGGGAGATTTAAAATACATTGTCGATTGCTGATTGTATAAATGAAAAACAGGATTTAAAGTCAAAGGAGATTTATGAAAAAAGCATTTATTATAATATTGTTAATATTATTGTTTAATATAGACATTTTTTCAGAAGAATCAGAGATTACAATTATCAGGGATAAACCAACAACTCTTACATACCCTTCTTTTAACCATACACCATTTGGAATACACAGAGGAACACCGTTTTGGTTAAAAGTTTTTCTGGGAAACAGAACTTATTTTAATGACCCGCAGGATTTGGCTGCAACAAAATTACTTGCTGACAAATCCAGAGAACCATATCAGTTAACTGTGTATGGAGTGAATTCGGGAAATTCAGAAATAATTTATAATCCTTCAATGTATTCGCTTGGAATTTTTGGCCGTTATGGCAGAGGAGAAGGAGAATTAAATCATCCGGTTGGGATTGCGTGTAATGAAGAGGGTGATATTTATATCGCTGATACAGGTAATAACAGAATATCAAGATGGTTTAATGATAGTAAAAAAGTAAGATTTATAAGAAACATAGGCTATTATGGAGAAAACGCAGGTGAATTTAAAGAACCAAAATATGTTGCACTTGATTCAATGGGTAGAGTTTATATTTCTGATACAGGAAATAACAGGGTGCAGGTTTTTGATAAATCAGGCGGATTTCTTTATATGATAGATAAAACGAAAGGTATTTCAAATCCGCAGGGTATTGCAGTTACTGATTCTTTTGAAAATTATTCCGGCTATAGATATGATTTTATTTTTTTGGTTGATGGAAATTATAATAGAATTCAAAAATTTGATTTTAAAGGTAATTTAATAAGGACTGTCAGAGTTGATAATTTTTTAAATAAAGAAGTAAAGTTAACAACTTTGGAAAATGATTACTACGGTAATGTTTATGTTGTTGATAATTTAAATTCCTGTATTTATAAATTTACACCAGATTTATATTATGTTACTTCTTTTGGAAAATATGGAACAGATGATTATGAATTCGAAGACCCAACCGGTATCGCAATTTATAAAAAATTCGGACAGGTTTTTGTTTCAGATAAAGAATCAGCTCAGTATTTCTGGATTTGCAGTGATGCAATTAATTTTAAAGCAAAAAAAATACAAGAGAATGAAATTCAATTTGATTTTTTTCTTACTGAAAAGAGTTTTATATCTATTGAAATTGAGGATGCATCTGTTGAAAACTCAGGTCAAAAGATAACTGTGTGTGATAAAGTAACTCTTGAAATCGGAAAAAACAGTTTATCCTGGACAGTGCCGGAAGAATACAAGGAATTTTTAAAAGCAGGTAAATATTATAATGCTGTTATAACAGTAATGTCAACTTATTCGTCATATCCACATATAAAAAAAATAATTAAAACATTGTTATTTTTATAAGTGATTAATTCCAGGTATTATATATAAAAAATCCTTTATTTATAAGGAAAAATGCAAATTGTTGACAAGCAACAGTAAATAAACACAGAAATAGTATATTTTAAATTTTTAATGCAAAACTTGACAATAATAAAAAAAATGTGTATACTTTAATAAATTTTTAAATTTAAACGATTGGCAGGTGAGTTATTAATGGCAGAGGTATCAATAAAAGAAAATGAATCACTTGATGATGCAATGAAACGTTTTAAAAAGAAAGTTCAGGATGCTGGCATATTACAGGAAATGAAAAAAAGAGAATTTTATGAGCCACCATCTGTAAGGCGCAAACAAAAAATGTGGGCAGCAAACAAGAAAAGGAAAAGAAACAGATATTGATGAGTTTAATAGACAACTTAAATGAAGATTTGAAAAATGCAATAAAAGAAAGAAACGAGATAAAAGTTAATACCATAAGACAAATCAAGACCCATATTACAAATACAGAAATTAAAAAGGGAAAAATATTAAGCGATGAAGAGATTACTGAAGTAATTTTTTTTATTGCAAAATGCCATCAGGAATCAATAGAAAGTTTTAAGGCAGGTAACAGGCCTGACCTGGTTGAAAAAGAAGAAAAAGAATTATTGATTTTAAAAAAATATTTACCTGAACAATTATCCGAAGAGGATTTAAAAAATATTATTTATGAAACAATAAAAGAAACAGGAGCAAATTCCATAAAAGATACTGGTAAGGTGATGGGTAAATTAATGCCAAAAATAAAAGGCAGAGCAGATGGAGCAAAAGTAAAAACATTAGTAAATCACATGCTTGAAAACAAAAATTAATTCTTATATGCGTCTTGATAGAGTTTTTTTTAATCGTAATTCAGTAATAGTAGCAAAAGATTTGCTTGGAAAAATACTGGTTCGTAATATAAACGGTAAAAAGATTACAGGTATGATTGTTGAGACAGAAGCGTATAGAGGAAATCAGGATGCAGGAAGTCATGCATATAAAAAAATTACTTTACGTAATAAAATTATGTATGGACCACCTGGCTATGCGTATGTTTATTTTTGTTATGGCAATCATTATTTGTTTAATATAGTAACCGAAAGAGAAGGGATGCCTGGAGCTGTTTTAATAAGAGCAATAGAGCCGATTAATAATATAAAGGAGATGATTAAAAGAAGGAAAGTTGCTGATATAAATAAATTAACAGATGGACCTGGAAAATTGACACAAGCATTTGCAATAACAAAAAATGAAAATGGTCTGGATATTGTAAAAAGCAGCAAACTTTTTGTAATTGATTCAAATAATAAAAGGAAAATTAAAATAATATCTACATCAAGGGTTGGGATAAAGCAGGGACTTGAAAAAAAATGGAGATTTTATATAAAAGATAATAAATTTGTTTCAGTAAAATAAAGATTTTTTATCAGGAGGAATTATGAAATTAAAAGATATTTTTAATACAATTATTGATTTTGGTATAAAAATGGACCCGCGCGGAGAAAAAGAAGTAAGAGAATATCTGAAAAAAGTAAAAAATGAATATAATGCAATGAGCGAAAAAGATAAAAAATTATTTGATTTAGATAAATTGGAAAATCCGTATGCCGATTCACGAATTATATGTGACAATGGTAAAGATATAAAGGCGGTTCTTGTCGGCATAGATATTGATGTTGCAGAAATATTGCTGGCAGAAAAACTAAGAGACAAAGGAATAAAAATTGATGCAATAATTTCTCATCATCCGGTTGGCATGGCGTATGCCAGATTTTATGATGTTATGGATATGCAGGCAGATATTTTTTCGATATTTGGTGTTCCCATATCAGCAGCAGAGGATTTATTATACAAAAGAAAAAAAGAAGTAGAAGAAAAAGTAATGGCTGCCAATCATTACAGAGCACAGGATGCAGCAAAACTTCTTGATTTTCCTATGTTAAATACACATACGCCATCTGATAATTGTGTAGCAACCTATTTACAGAAAAAATTTGACAAAGAAAAGCCAAAAACAGTAAATGATATTATGGATATTTTAATTAATGAAAAAGAATATTTTGAATATTCAAAAAGAGGTGTGCCACCTGTTATTTTAAATGGCGATAAAAAAAGAAAAGTAAAAAAGATTTTTGTTGATATGACAGGCGGAACAGAAGGCCCCAAAGATATTTATGCAAAACTGTCAAACGCAGGTGTTGATACAGTCGTTGGTATGCATTTTTCCGAAGAACATAAAAAGTCAATTCAGGCTGCAAATTTAAATTGCATTGTTGCAGGTCATATTTCATCAGATACTTTAGGAATGAACCTTATTCTTGATGAAATAGAGAAAAAATTAGGGAAACTGGATATTTATCAAACTTCCGGATTTATAAGAATAAAAAGAACGGAACATAAAGCAAATAAATAACGTCAGATTAATAAAAAGGCATATAAGATGAGAGTGATTATAGATGGTGATTCTCAGCCAGAAAAAGAAAAAGTCATTGCTCTTTTACAAAAATATAATATAAAAGTAATTTTAATAATGAGTATATCTCATTATACTGAAAATATTAATCCTTATGCAGAAGTTATGTATGTTGACAACAGGGCTCAGGAAGCAGATATAAAGATTATGAATATTGTAAAAGATGATGATATTGTAATAACTGCTGATACAGGGCTTTCTTATTTTTTATTAGGTAAAAAAGTTGTTGTTTTAAATCCCAGAGGAAAGATTTTTAGTGAAAAAACTGCGGGTGAAAAAATAGAAATTGTTCATTTGGAAAAAAAGATAAGGCGTTCAAAGAAAAAGACAAGAATAAAAGGTCCATCGTCATATAAAAATGAAGATTTAAAAAATCTTTTAAAAACACTTGAATATTTAATTTTAAAATATAACAGGAATTTATAAAATGATTCCAAATGAGAAAATAGAACAGATAAAAGAGGCTAATGATATAGTTGATGTTATAAGTGATTATATTTCCCTGAAAAAGTCAGGGGCCAGTTTCAAAGCACTTTGCCCTTTTCATCAGGAAAAGACACCATCTTTTATGGTTAGCCCGCAGAAGCAGATTTTTCACTGTTTTGGTTGTAATGTGGGTGGAAATGTTTTTACATTTATTCAAAAAATGGAAAATATTACTTTTATTGAAAGTGTTAAATTGTTGGCAAAAAGAGCAGGAATTGTAATTGATGATTACAAGTTTGAATATAAATCATCTGAAAAAGAAAAAATTCTGGAGATAAATAAAGAAGCTTTGAAATATTTCAGAGAGCAGTTCTTTAAAAACGAGAAGCCATTAAAATATGTAAAAATACGGGGTATATCAGATGAGGCGCTTGAAGAATTTAAAATCGGATATGCACCTTATGATAATAAATTATTTTTAAGGTTAAAGGAAAAAAAATTCTCTGAAGATTTGATATTAAAATCCTGGCTGTGTCAGAAAACAAACAATGAATTCATTGATATTTTTAAAGAAAGATTAATTTTCCCTATATTTAATATATTTTCTGAACCAATTGCTTTTGGTGGAAGAGTTTTTGATAATTCTCTTCCCAAATATATAAATTCTGCAGATACGCTGGTATATTCAAAAGGGAAAAATCTTTACAATTTAAATAATGCAAAAAAAAGTCGTGATGAGTTTCTTGTAATTGTTGAAGGTTATATGGATACGATAAGACTGTATTCAGAAGGAATAAAAAATGTTGTTGCTACATTAGGAACTGCTTTAACAGAGGACCAGATAAGAATTTTAAAAAGGCAGACTCCCAGAATAGTCATATTATATGATATGGATGAGGCAGGAAGAAATTCTGCAATCAGAGCAGGAGAAGTTGCATTTAAGGCAGGCCTTGAAGTATTGATTGCAAAATACACAGGAGCCAAAGACCCGGATGAATTTTTAAAATCTTTTGGTGTTGTTGCAATGAAAAAAGTTATCAATGAAGCAATACCTTTTTTAGATTATAAATATGAATGTTGTAAAGAAAAAGGAGATATAAATAATCCTTATTATAAAGAACAGGTATTAAATGAGATGTCAGAGATAATAGGCGCTATTGATAATCTTGTTGTGAAAAATGATTCAGTAACAAAGATTTCACAGTTGTTGAAACTTGATATGGCATTAGTCGAAAAATATGTAAATAAAAATAAAAAATTGGAACATCAAAAAGATTCAACACCGGCAATTATTGAAGAAGATAAATCAATAAAAAAATCAATTGACCTGGCAGAAAGGTCAATTTTACAGTGTGTGATAATTTCATTAGGAGAAAAAAACGAAGAAATTATTTTAAAACACATTTTTAACAGTTTAGAATTGGCAAAGATTGATATAGAAGAATTTAAAAATCCTGTTTACAGAGATTTAATGATAAAAATTAAAGAATATTTTAATAATAAAGGAAAAAATATTTTAAATAAAATACAGATGGATAATATTGAAAATGAAAAAGTTTTAAGTTTTATTTCTGAATTACTATCGGAAGAAGAAAAAAGTTTTTATAAAAAGAATAAAACAGAAAAGATAATTCAAATAGTGGATGATTGTATAAAAAAAATTCAAATAGAAATATTGGAAGAAAAAACCAGAATTTTACAGGAAGAGATAAAAGAAGCGGAAAAATCGAAAAAATTCGAAACCCTTAATGACCTTTTAAAAGAAAAACTAAAACTTACAAAAATAATTAAACAAAGAGGTGACAATATTGAGTAAAAATTTAAAAGATTTACCAGAAGTTCAGGAATTAATAAAAAAGGGAAAAGAAAGAGGTTTTTTAACTTATGAGGAGTTAAATGATTTTTTGCCGGAAGATTTTTCGTCAGTTGAAGATATTGATAATATGCTTAATATTATGGATGAAATGGACATAGAAATCAGAGAAGAAGGCAAAATAGACAAAATGCTTCTTGGCAAAGGAGCAATTGAAAAAGTTGAAGAGGCGGAAATATTAGATGAAGAAGGTTTTTCATCAGATCCTGTTCAAATGTATCTGCATGAAATGGGAAAAGTTCCATTGCTTGAAAAAAGAGAAGATGAAGTCCGGCTTGCGAAAAAAATTGAAAATGCAGAGTTAAATGTAAAGAATGCAATTTTTGATACGAAAATAGGTTTTGATGAAATAGAAAAATTAAGCAAAGATTTAATAAACGGAAACATACGCATCATTGACATTATTAAGACAAAATTAGAGGGGGACATTCCACCTTCTGTTGAAAAAAGATTAATAGACAGATTTAATAAATATTTAAAACGTGCTGAAAAAATAGAAAAGGATATATCACGGATTAGAGAAAAATTATTGAACAAACATATTACACCCAAAAAAAAGAAAAAATATGAAATTACAAAAGAAATTTTAAGAAGAAAAAAACTTGACTATTTAAATATGCTTAAATTAAATAATGAGCAGATACATATTATATCAAAGAAAATTATTAATATTGTTAATAAGATAAATAAGGATGAAAAGGAAATAATGACATTAGAAAATAAATTTGGTAAAACCTATGAAGAAATAATGACTTTAAAAAAGAATAGAAAATTATTTAAGAAATACCTGCAAAAAAAGAAAATATCTTTAAATAATTTTAAAGAATATATCTCAAAAATTGAAGTGTTTAAAGATTCAATAAAAAGGGAAGAAACAATTGCAGGGATGAATAAAGAGGATTTAAAAATACTTGCATACACGATTAAAAGAAATATGCTTGAAGCACGTAAAACAAGAAAAGAACTTGTTGTGGCAAATTTACGTCTGGTTGTTTCTATTGCAAAGAAATATATAAACAAAGGTCTTTCTTTTCTTGATTTAATTCAGGAAGGAAATATAGGGTTGATGAGGGCTGTGGAGAGATTTGAATATAAACGTGGATATAAATTTTCCACGTATGCAACCTGGTGGATAAGACAGGCAATAACAAGAGCAATAGCAGACCAGGCAAGGACTATAAGAATACCTGTTCATATGATTGAGACAATAAATAAATTAAACAAAGTGGCAAGGATGTATGTTCAACAATATGGGAAAGAACCAAAACCAGAAGAAATTGCAAAAAAAATGTCGCTATCTGTTGATAAAGTTCGTTCTGTTTTGAAAATTTCACAACATCCGATATCACTGGAGACCCCAATCGGTGAAGAAAAGGATTCGCATCTCGGTGATTTTATAGAAGATAAAGAAGCAGTTTCTCCTGCATCTGCTGCTGTTAACGTGCTTTTAAAAGAACAAATTGAAAAAGTTATGAAATCACTAAAAGAAAGGGAAGCGGAAGTCCTGCGTCTTCGTTTTGGTATTGGTGATGGTGTGCCGCATACACTTGAAGAAGTTGGAAAAATATTTAAAGTAACCAGAGAACGTGTTCGTCAGATAGAAGCAAAGGCATTACGGAAACTGCGACATCCGGCAAGGGCAAAAAATTTAAAAGGTTTTCTTGATTAATTTATAAATGAATTCAAAGAAAAGGTTTCACATAGTTGTAATTAAAACAGATGGTATAGGAGATGCGATTTTAGCATCTCCTTTTTTATTTGAATTAAGAAAAAAATTTAAAGATGCATTTATAACTGGTATTTTAAGTCCGGCAGGTAAAGAAGTCCTGGACCTTTTAAATATTTTTGATGATATAAAAATATTTGACCCGCAATGGCTTAAATATAAAAAAGTTTTTTTTATAAAAAGATGGTTATCTGCAATGCAACTATTGCTATTGGTTAATAAATTAAAACCGGATATTGCAATTGCAATGCGCTGGCAGGACAGATTAACATCTTTTGTGCTTTCATTATGTAATGCAACGAGAAAAATCGGTTACGACGTTGGTGGAATGGGATTTGGAATTGATATAAAAGTTCCATTGCAAAGCGGAATACCTGCAGTTATTAAAAATCTTAATTTATTGTCATATATAATACCAAATAAAAAATTAAAGATTAAACTAGGGATTTCAATAGACATTAAATCAACCAATAATATCAGAAAACTGCTGAAAAAGTATAAAATAAAAAAATACATAGTTGTTCATCCTATATCGGGCCATATATCAAAAGATTGGGGAATTGAAAACTATAAAAATTTAATAGAACTTATTGCAAAAAAATATAAGGTTATAGTTATAGGGGGGCCACAGGATAAGGAGGCAGAATTATTAAATGGTAAAAATATTTTAAATTTAACAGGAAAACTTTCAATAAAGGAAACAGCAGTTTTAATAAAATTTTCTTCCTTTGTAATAGGAAATGATTCTGCAGCTGTTCATATAGCATCTGTTTTTAATAAAAAATCATTAACATTATTTTCTGGAACAGCGGATCCGTTAGAATGGAAGGCATGGAATAAAAATAATTATGTTATGATAAAAAATGTTAAATGCGCTGTTTGTGGCCTTAGTTTTTGCAATCAAAGAGAACATTACTGTATGAATTTTACAGTGCAAGAAGTTTATAAAAAATTTTTATCTTTATATAAATAATATTTTTATTTAATTTAAAAAATTATTTTGTTAAAATAAGACAAATTTTCTGGGAGAAAGATATGACTGATGATTTATATAACAAATGGAAAGAGACGCAGTTAAACTGGGATGATACTGAGTTTTTAGAGAAACAAGCCACTGCTTTAATGAAAATAAAATGGAAAAAAATAAATAACAAAGTAGTCGAAATTCTGGAAAAAGAAGTTGTAAGAAAAAATGAATATCTGGATTTTCTTGATTTTGGAGCAGGCAGAGGCGATTTTTATAAAGAAATTCAAGGTCTTGTAAAAAAATACACAGGAATTGAACCATCCGAGAAAATGTTAAAAGATGAAATAATACAGGAAGATTTTAAACTGATACGCGGGTGTGCAGAAGATTTTCTTGAAAGAGAGTTATACGATGTTTGTTTATTAAAAGAAGTTTTAGATCATTGTTACTCGCCTGAAATAGTAATAAAAAACAGTTATAATGCCTTAAAAAAGGATGGTATATTAATAGTTACATTAACAAATAAAAATGCTTTTTATAAATTGATTTTTAAAAATTGGGCGAAAAAAATTCAGGAACAACACAAAGACCATTTATATAATTTTTCTCCGGATGAAGTTTCAGAGTTAATGAAAAAAAATGGTTTTGTAATTGAAAATATTTTGTCTTTTAATTATTTAAAGTTACCTGTATTAATGGAAAGATTTTTAGGTATTTTACCTTCTGGAATTATAAATAGTATGCTCGATATGATTGATAATATTTTTAAAGTTTTTTTAAAAGATAAAGGTGGAAGTTTTATTATTATTGGCAGAAAAGAACCAATAAGAGAAGCATTATGAAAATAGGAATTGATGCAAGAATAATTTTCAGACGAGGGGTTGGAAGATACATAGCGAACCTTGTAAAAAATTTACTCGAGATAGATAAAGAAAACAAATATTATATTTATTTATCTGAAAATTCAGTGCTTTATGATTATTTTGATGCAAAGAATTGCTTTTTTAAAAGATTGAATACTTCAAATGCTTTTTTATATGAACAGGTTTATTTACCACAAGCAGCCAATCGGGATGGTATAGATATTCTTCACTGCACGGATAATACAGCGCCATTTTTATATCCATTTTACAAAGGCAAAATAGTCCTTACAATTCATGATACTATGTATAACAGAAATTTAAGAAATTCAATTTTAAAGCCAACCTTAAAACAAATCATTCTTGATAAGTATAAAAAAATAGGAGTGCCTATGTCAGCCAAGAAAGCCAATATGATAATAACTATATCAAATTACTCAAAAGAGGATATAATAAAAAATATTAAGATTGATGAAAGAAAAATAAGGGTGATCAATGAAGCAGTGGATACAAAATTTAAAGTAGTAAATAATAAAAATTTAATAAATAAAGTAATGCAGAAATATTCAATAACAAAGTCATATATTTTAACAAGCGGTGCATCTGATATAAGAAAAAATACAATAAGAGCAATAGAAGCGTTCAATATTTTTAATAATTTAACAGAATATAAATATCAACTGGTAATTACTTCCATAAGCCCGCGAGAACTTGAGACAACTAACATATCTGAAAAAATAAGAGAATTAAATCTTGAAAAATATGTTGTTTTAACAGGCTATGTTCCGGATGATGACTTGGTGATGTTATATAATGGCGCGTTGTTTTTTCTTTTTCCTTCAATCTGGGAGGGCTTTGGATTACAGGTTTTAGAATCTTTTGCCTGTGGACTACCTGTTGTCGCATCACAAAGTACTTCAATTACAGAAGTGGCAGAAGACGCTGTTTTATATATAGACCCATTTTCTGTAGAAGATATTGTCCGCGGTATGATAGAACTTGAAAAAAGCGAAGCAAAGATGCAAATGTTGATTTCCAAAGGTTTTAAACAAATTGAAAAATTTTCATGGCAGAAAACAGCTTGGCAAACATTGGAGGTTTATAAAGAATTAAATGAAGGAATAAAAAATGAATAAAAAAACATTTATACTTTTTATTTGTGTGGTAAGTTTTGGTATTTTTTTAAGAGCTTTTTATTTGGGCAATCAGAGCGTCTGGATCGATGAATATATAACAGCATATTTTGCAAATGAAAATAATTTTATTAAAGTGTTTTTGAGTTCATATATTAATGACCCGCATCCGCCATTATATTATATACTGGTTCATTTTATTGTAAAAATATTTGGGAATTCAGAAATTTCATTAAGATTTATTTCTTTTTTATTTGGCGTAATAAATATATTTATTTCGTATAAAATTGTGAGGTCTTTTTTTTCAGAAGAAATTGCATTAACAAATTTAATATTGTTTTCTTTTTCATCATATCAAATTTATTATTCTCAGGAAGCAAGAATGTACACGATTTTTTTAACTTTTGCACTGTTAATTATTTATTATTTTTTGATTTCTATTAAATATAATTCATTTACAGAATTACCTTTTATAATTTTTAGTGTTCTGGGTTTATATATTCACATTTATATATTATTCTTATTGATAATATTAAACTTGATTTATTATTTAAAATTTAAAGAAGATATAAGACAGGAATTGTGGTTAAAGGCAAATTTAATAATTTTGGTATTTTATATACCAATGCTTCCGTTTTTAATAAGGACAATTGTAACAGGCGATGTTGCAAACAAAATAAATTTATTTTTTGCGCCTTTTTATACTTTTAAAAGTTTTTTATTTGGTTTAACAATAAAAATGAATTTGTTTTTGATAATTTTATCTTTTTATTTTGCTTTTTTGATTTTACTTTCTGTAATTTCAAAGAGAAGATATAAAGAAAAGAAAATCATAGATATTTTATTTGCTGTTGCCTTAATTTTTATTTTAATACCCTGGATAGAATCCATTATAGGCAAACCAGTTTATTCTAATAGAACTTTGATTCCAGTTGCATTTATTTTATTGTTATTATCTTCTATTGGAATATCTTATTTGTTTAAAACAATGAAAATTATTACAATTGCTATATATGTAATAATAAATTTGTATTCTTTATATAATTATTATTTTGTTGATAAATATCAAAAGATCAATTATCAGAATTTGTATTTAAAAGTTTTAAATATGAACAGCATAAATAATAAAGAGATAATAATTCATACAAATATTCCATCGTATGCTTCTTTTGAATTTTATAGAAAATTCAAATATATGAATAATATTGAGAATAAATATATTTCTGAAATTCCTGAATATACTGGCTCAAAATTAAAAATATTAATTAGAGATATGTGGAGATTTTTTAAAAACAGGTTAAAAATAGACGTCTATGCGGGTTATGATAAAAACATAATAACACCTAATGAGTTGATTGCAACTATTTCAAATTACTCAAAAATATATCTTGTTATAGATAATGAAGAGGGTTTGAATCAAATAAATCTGCCTCACAGTCAGGTATGGGAAAGGAAATTTTTACCTTACAAACTTTATAATATAAATGAACTTGAATGGGTTAAAAATTTTATTATTAAACAAAAAATAGAAATATATGGCTGTAAAATGTATGTGCTGGAGAAACTATGATATTTCCACATATTGTTTTTTTATCATCTTTTTTTTGTTATCTTTATTTTTACTTAAAAAATATCAATTATATTATATATCCGCTTTATTTGTTTTTACCTTTTATTTATTGTTTTTTAATTGTGTTTTCATATTTAGACAAAATAAATAATAAACATAAATTTTTAGATTCATTCAAAGATTATCAAAAAAATTTATATGTTTTTATTTTATTTATTTTAACACCTTTTTTTATCAGATTGAATCTTCCTGACCCGCATAATTTTATCCAAAGAAAATTAGAAATAATGCTTGGCGCTGTTTATATAACATTTATTGTTATTTGCACAATAAAATTATTTTTAAAATTTTATTTACAACAGGAACTTACGGATGAAAATAAATTATTTAAAAATATTGTTATTTATTTTTTTGTTTTTTATTTTGCCTTATCTTTGTGGTTTAATTATGCAAATCAGCCAACAGGCGACGAGCCGGAATATCTGCTTATGGCACATAGTTTGGTATATGACAGGGACATTGATTTGAAAAATAATTTTGAAAAAAAGGATTATCAAATTTTTTATAAAAACAAAGAATTAAAACCACAGGACGCGGCGGTTAAAAAAGACAATAAACTTTATTCTTATCATCCTTTTATGATTTCGCTTTTAATTTCGCCTTTTTATTTAATAGGAAAAAGGTTAGGGGCAACAATATTTTTGAATTTTCTAGCTGCATTATTATCAGGTATTATATTTTTGTTAAGTAATAAAATTTACAAAGATATAAAATTGGGAATATTAATATCAATTATTTCCGGTTTTTCAATGCCGTTATTAATTCATATTAATCATGTTGCGACTGATGTTACAAGTGGCCTTTTTTTAACTTTTTCATATTATATTTTGTTTTTCTTGCCGCAACAATATATTTTATTTTCAACTACATTGGCTTTGTCAATCTGGTTGCATTTAAGAAATATTCCAGTTGCTTTTATTATCTTTTTACTGTTTGTTTTTTTTAACAGAAAACAGAATAAAATTATTTTAACTGTTATTTTTTTGCAATTGATGAATATTATTATTCTATTGTTTGTAAATAAAATGATATATGGAGATTTATTACCCAAACATGCAGATGCCGGAAATAACTTTTTGGGTGGCTTTAATTTTAATATAATAAAAGGTTTTTCAGGAATTTTTTTTGATCAGGAATTTGGTTTGTTTTTTTATACACCAGTATTTTTTTTATTGCCGGCGGGTTTCTTCTTTTTATATAAAATTCGTAGAGATATTTTTTATAGTTTAATTTTTATTTTTGTTCCGTTTTTATTATTTATCAGTTCTTGGGGGGAATGGCGTGGTGGCGGCGGCGCATCCGCAAGGTTTTTTATACCAATAATTTTTTGTTTATGCATACCTATAGGTGCTATTTTTTATTATTGTAAAGATAAGAAAAACTATTTGCTGAAAATTTTAACTGGTATGGGTTTTATTTTATCATATATTATGTTACTTGTTCCATGGTTTAGGTGGAATAAAGGCGAAGGTTATAATTGGATTTTAAAAATTATTTCTTCCTTTATTAATATAGACATATATAAATTTTTCCCATCTATATGGTGTTTTCATGAATATACAATTTTTTCACTTTTTTTCTGGGGTATTTTTTTTGTTTTTATTAATTTTTATATAATATTTAATACATTGACAATCAAGAAAAATAATATAAAATAAGTTAGAATAATTTAACTTAATAAAAGGTGAAAAATGCAGGAAAATAATTTATCACAATCAATGGAAGATTACATAGAAGCAATACATATTCTTGAAAAGAACAATAAAGTTGCACGTGTCACAGACGTTGGTAAAGAATTAAATGTAAAAAAAGCAAGTGTTGTTGCTGCGCTTAATTATTTGAAATCAATAAATGTTATCACACACGAACATTATGGCTATATAACTTTAACAAGAAAAGGAAAAGAAATTGCAGAGCGGATTTACAGAAAACACAAAATTCTTTATGATTTTTTAAGTAACACTTTAAATGTTGATAAAGCAAGAGCAAAAGTAGAAGCCTGTGCAATAGAGCATGCTTTAAGTGAAGATACAATAGAAAAACTTGTTTTATTTGTAAAACAGGCAAACTTAATTATAAAAAAGTTAAAAAAATCAAAATAATAATTTACAAGCCATATTATATTTATCATTTAGTTCTTTAGCAACCTTTTCCCAATCATAATAATTTTCAGCTGTTTTTCTCGCATTTTTACCAAATATTGTAATTAATTTTTGTTTATTTAAAAGAAATAAAGTTTTTTTTGCAAGATCATAAGAAGAGTAATTTATTGTTAAACCAATTTTATATTTTCTAATTATATGAGCGGCATCTCCAACAGGATTTGCAATGATTGGTTTACCTGCTGCCATATAATCACCCATTTTTATAGGATTTCTTCCACGATTAGTTGGTGTGTCTTTTAATGGTAAATAACAAATATCTATTATGGAAATCCATTCAGGTATTATTTTAAAGTCAACTTTTCCGGTAATTACAATATCATTTTTATATGGATGATTTTCAATTATGTTATGCCATCTTTTTTCCAAAGGACCAACTATCAATAAAATAACATCTTTTCTTTTTTTTCTTATTAGTGTAAAGCCATCTATTAAAATTCCAAGGTCTGCTTGTCCAAATCCAACAAAACCAAGTATTTTTTTGTTTTTGTTTATATTAAATTTTTGTTTTAATTTTAATATTTTACTCTTTGGTAATGGTTTTATTCTTTCAATATCCGCGCCAGAAGGTATATGAAAAATTTTTTCTTTTGGTATTTTTAAATTAAGGGCTCTTTGTTTTAGTGCAATAGAAGTTGTAGTTACATAATCAGATCTTTTAATAATATCTTGCTCTAAAAATTCTTCTATTATAGTTTCTGGTGTTGGTCTGTATTCAGAATTTATACCACCTTTGCCCCACCAATCATCCCAATCGGCAAAATGTATTATTTTTTTATGAAAAAGTTTTGCATTTAATAATGGAAGATAAACAGTTGGTTTATGGGCGAATGTATGTATTAAATCATATTTATTAAATATACAATGAAATACTCTATATATTATATCAGCCGGACCCCAGCCGCCACGGGTTCTGTCAAGGAAATTGGGCGTTTCAATAATTTTGACTCCGTCTTCAATATATGAAAAAGGAGTAAATATTTTTTTTGGTGATAAAGTTAATAGAGCAATATTATGTTTGAATTTTATAATCTGTCTGGCAAAATTAAAAGCCCGAAAAAATGTTCCTTCACCTTTTATATTATGATTTAAATATAAAATATTCATATTTAAATTTTAACTAAAATATAAAAAAAAAACAATATAATTATATATAAAATATGATATTATATATCAAAAACGGAGGATATTATGAGGATTAAAAAGTTTTTTATACAAATTTTTATTTTATTTTTAATAAGTTATATTTCTGCGCAGGAAATCGGTTTGCAATACATAACACCAGCAGCTAAAAATGAAATTGATTTTGGTATTGCATTAAAAAAGTCAGTTGATAATTCTTCTGTAATAAAACAGGCACTGGCTGATTACTATAAATCAAAAGCAATGGCAGAAAAAATATCCAGTATGTATGATTTAATATTTAGTGGTAATGTGACATACACTGAAAATAAAACATATCCGAATTCCTTGCTCTCACCGGAAGACACAAAAGTGCTTGTTTATAAGGCATCGCTTGCGAACAAGCTTTTTACAGGCGGCTTTTTGTCTCTGGATTTTTCATCAACCAGGACAGATATCATATTTCCGGAAATTTCAATACCCGGTTTTGACCCTTCTATGTTTACTGCAACAATAAATCCTTCATATAAACCTGCAATATCACTTGTTTATACCCAGCCGTTATTAAAGGATTTTTGGGGAAGACCTGATGAAAAGGCATTAAAGATTGGGGATTTGTCAGTTAAGATGTCAAAAGAGGCATTGAAAAATGCAATTCTTGATAATGTTACCAGTTTAAAAGAGATGTATCTTCTTTATTATATGTCCCAAAAGTTGCAGCAAGTTCAGAACGATTTTTATATTGACGCGGAAAAATTATATAAAGAAACATTGCAACTAAAATCAATAGGAATGAGGGAAGACACCGATATTCTTCAGGCAAAGGCATCTATGTTATCTGCAAAGGCAGAATTAGAGCCAGCCGATAATCAGGTAAAATTTGCCAGGGAAAATTTTTTAAATGCAGCAGGCTTTAAACAGGAAGAATGGGATAAAACAGATATAAAAATAGAAGAACTAAAAGAAGATGCATATATACCTGAATTAACAGAAGAACTTGAGAATTTGCTTGTAGATGTTTCACCGCAGGTTGCAATTGTTAAGTATTCTCTTGATATGGCTAAGACCTCAAAGGAAATTGCTGACACTTCTGCTTTGCCTTCGCTTAATCTGACAGGAAGTTATGGTATAGAAGGCTTTGGTGCAAATTTACAGGATTCTTTTGATATTTTAACGGATAATAAATACAGGAATTTTATGATAGGTGTTAATTTTTCCTGGGCAATTCCAAACAGGGCTGGAAGCGGAGAAACAAAAAGCAAAGAAGAAGAGTATAAAAAAATACTTGAACAATATGAGTTTCTGAAAAATCAGACAAAAATAATTATTAGAAATTCATACAGAACACTTTTAGCTGCTAAAAACAGATATGAAATGGCAAAAGAAGCAAAGCAGCTTACAGAAAAAAGATTGCAATTGCAAAAAAAGAATTTTTCAAAAGGTGTGATCTCGCTTCGTGAACTCATAATGACACAGGCAGATTTTAACCAGACGAGAATAAAGGAAGTTACATCTTACGTAGATTATATAAAAGCAGTCAGCCAGTGGAATAAAATAAATGGTAAATACGACAATTATTTTAACGAATATATTTTGTTAATTGAAAAATAACAAACTATTTATATATGGTTGATTTTATAATTATTTCAACCCTTCTGTTTTTTGCCCTGCCTTCTTCGGTGTCATTTGATGCAATTGGTTTTGTGTCAGCATAACCTTCTGTTTTTATTCTTTTTTCATTTATATTCAGTAGATTTACCATAAAGAATTTAACTGCATCTGCACGTGCTTTTGATAATTCAAAATTATCTTTGTATCTGATTCCTGCCGGCTGTAAGTTGTCAGTATGACCTGCAACCACAATTTCTGAATCAGGATATTTGTTTATTGTTTTTTTCATCTCTTTTAAGATGCTGTATGCAGATATTTTTACATCAGCAAGACCTAAATCAAATAAGGCATCAGATGAATAGGTTAGTTTTATTTCTTTTAATAAAACAACCTGGGATTGTGGTGGTGTTTGCGCTTTGTTTCCAACAGAATCTGTTGTTATTAAACTATAATAATAGATTTGACCTGTTTCCACATATTCACCGGAATTTCCTTTGCCATCCCAGATAAGTGAAAGGGGTGGTTCACCGTTACCGCCGGTTGAATAAAATACTTTTTTATTATTATCCCATATAACAAATTGCCATTTAGAAACTTTGTTTTTATCATTTGCGTAAAAAGTAAATGTTGCAGGAATTATGAGAGATTCTTTTTTACCAGGTTTTAATAATTTGGGTTCTGCGGTAATTGACATTTCTGGTGGTGTGTTATCAATTTCAACAGGGATTTTTTCTGATTCGGATACTCCTGTTTCATAGGTTGTTTCTAAAGAAGCCTGATAAACACCATCTGGCAAAACAATTCCGGATACAACACCATTCCATTTTATTTCTTTTGCAGATGTTTGGGTAACAGGTATTTTTGCTAAAATATTTTTTCCATTGGTATCAAATATATTTATTTTCATTGAAATAACTTTTTCTTTTGCTTTTAATAAAGGGAAAAAAGATGTGTTATCTAAAAAAGAATCATTGTTTGGCGAAAAAACATAAGGATTTACCTTAAGTTTGATAGGTGGGGTGCCCCATGAATAAAGAGCAGAAAATCTATGGGTGTCACCAAGTTCATCATATTTTACAAAAGCATAATCAAATTGAATATTGTTATATCGAACACCTGCGCCAAAAGTAGGATGATTAAATGCACCGAGTTTATATCCGGCGCGTAAAGCAATTAAATTTTGAATCCAGTATTCAAGTCCAAAACTGTATAAACTATCATAATCAACCTGCAGGATTATTTGAGACGCCAAAAGTAATTTATTTGAAAATAAATTAAACTGGTCAGAAATGCCTATTTTTAATATTTTAGGTGGTTCAAATCCGATTTTATCCATTTTTAATTCCGGACCTAAATTTGATAAAGTCAATCCCAGACGTAGTAAATGCTGGTTTAAATCCATTTTATATATAAACCCGGCATCAGCGGTTATATTGGAGCCAGATGTTTTATCAATGTTTTCTGATGTATATTTAAGAGATATTCCTGCTGTTAAGTTTTCCTGGATTTCAGCACCATAACCAAGTATGATTGAGTAATCATAGGGTGAAAATTTATAAAGTTTATAAAGGTCAAAATCAGTTGTTTCAAGGTCGCTTGGTTCATAAGAAGGCAGTTCTGAAGTTTTGTCCATTTCGTCAACCTGAAACCAAGCAAAAGCAATTCCTAATTTTCCGATTTCAAAAAAAGGCGGTGGTGTAACAATTGAAAAGAATTCATAGTTAATTCCCTGGAACCAGCTTATGTGTGTGAGCTGGACTTCAAAGCCTAAAACAGAAGATATTCCTGCCGGATTGTAATAAAGTCCGTAAGTGCCATCTGATATAGCGGCAAATGCCTCACCCATACCGACAGCTCTTGCAAAAGGAGGAATTTTGATAAAATTTGAACTTGTTGTTCCAACAAGTTCAACCCCGGCAAATGAATTAAAATTAAAAATAAAGATTATTAAAACTAAAATTAAATTTTTTTTCATAATTCCCTTCATTTATAAATCTCATTTTTATTTATTATAACAAAAAAAAAAATAAAAGCAAGTAAATTTTTTCAATTTTAGGGATTTTGACACACATAGTATACACTCTCCATATACTCCAGATTAATCATTTTGTTAAGAATAATTGACGGAAGCATATAAATCTCTTTAGGTAATTAAGGATTTCTTTCTCAGGAGAGATTAAAATAAAAGCCAAAGGTAAAAAATAACCTAAAAAACAAAAAATTACTTTGTAGAATGTGTTTAAACGAGAGAACCGGGGTGAGGGAATGGGTTTGCTCTCTCTTTTATTTTAATATTTAATAGCATTAGAAAGAGCAAGAAATTTATCCTTATTTAAAATAAGCAGTTTATTTATTGAAAATCGCTGATTTTGATTTACATATACTTTTATAAAAAGGCATTGATTTTTAGCATTAATAAATAAATTTTAATTAAATTTTTTCCAGTATTTTAATATAATCATCAAGTCCAACTGCTTGCAGGTATGGATTTATTTGTGTGGATGGCCCTATTAAAGATAGAATAAATGCTTTATCAACAGGTAAACTTTTATATGAAAAAATAAGTTTTTCAATATTTTCAATTGTTTTTTTGTTTTCTTTGTATGATATTTTTATTTCAATTGGATATAATTTACGTTCTGATTCAATAAGTAAATCTATTTCAAGGCGGTCTTGTTCTCTTAAAAAATAAAAATTTTTTTTAAGTCCAGAAATTCTATTTTTAAAATATTTGATTGTTTCCATAATGCAGTAATTTTCAAAAATTGACCCATACATTGGACTTTTTTTAAGTTCTGATTTTGAATCTATTCCCAGAAGATAACAAAGTAAGCCCGTATCTGTAAAAAAGACCTTTGGATTTTTTGTAAAACGTTTTGTTATGTTTGAATAATATGGAGAAAGTATATATATTATTCCGCTCGCTTCTAAAATTGATACCCAGTTTTTAAGTGTGTTTACTGCGACACCTAAACCTTTGGAAATACGATTTAGATTCATCACTTGAGCCGCTTGAGCTGCAAGAATTTTAATAAAAGATTCGAATTCTATAATTTTGCCGATATTATATAAAGTTCTGATATCTCTTTGAACATAGCTTTGTATATATGAATTAAACCAAACATCTATTTTTATATTGTGATTAATAAAAGGTTCTGGATAGCCACTTCTTAAAGATGCAAGATAAAAATAATCTTCACTGGAAATTTTATTTTTATATGACCGTATTTCGCTTATTGATAAAGTGGACATATTTATTATGCCGACTCTTCCAGCAAGTGATTCAGTTATGTTTTTCATTAAATGAAAATGTTGAGAGCCAGAAAGTATAAATCTACCTTTAATGGAAGGATCAGAATCCGTGCGTATTTTTATACAGGAAAATAAATCAGGGGAATACTGGGCTTCATCAATAATACAATAATCACCAATTTTTTCTATGAAAGATTTTGGATCATTTATGGCTAACGCCCTTATTTCAGGATCGTCTAAGGAAAAGTATTTATATTTTTGGCTAAAAATTTTTTTTAAGGTGGTGGATTTACCAACTTGCCTTGGACCAGTTACTGCAATGACAGCAAACATTTTACAAAACTCTTTTATTTGTGATTCAACTTCTCTATTAATGTAATTCATATTCATAGTATATATAATTAAAATTTGTTTGTCAATGCAAAAATGCACAATCACTGCAAAAATGCACAAGCACTGCAAAATTGCACACGCATCACAGAGGGGGACTGTGTAAGCATCTAGGGTGTTATATGAAATAAAATATCATACACTACCCCGTCTGCCTTCGGCGCCTCCACCCGTTGGAGGATATTTTTTCCTTCTTTTATCTCCCCCTTTTCTAAAAAGTGATTAAAGGTGATTTGTTTCATAAAATCTCCCCTGCCTCCTCTTTGCTGCCGTAAAATTCACTTCGTTCATCACGGCACTTTGAAAGAGGGGCAATTACATTTCTTGTATTCTCCTTTTTTAAAAAGGGACATAGGTGGATTTGTTTCATTTGCTGATTGCCTGTTGCTGTTTGTTGACTGTTAATACCTTTTTAATTTTCATTTTTCAATTTTTAAATGTATTTATAGAGACAAGGTCCCACCCTTGTCTCGTTTTTTGTTTTTATTATTACAACCTTATCGTGTTTACTTTGAAACCGGCGATTGAACCTCTTCTCTGCAATATTTATTTTCGGGCGAACACATAGGTTCGCCCCTACGTTTATCAATTATCAATTTTCAATTCTCAATTAATGGATTCCCGCTTAAGTTTATCCCTGATTTATTCAGGGACGGGAATGACAAAATAAAAGTAATGACCTGTCTAATTTGGACAGTAATGGGATGTCCCCCATAAAAAATCAATTATTGATTTTAATTTAATAAAAAGTTAAAATAAACAAAAGGAGAAAAAATGGAAAATTTTAAAAAATTATTTGAACAGGATGCGCCAGACAATTTAATAGTTAAAATAAGTTTGTCTTTGTTAATAATAGTAATAGGTTTAATCTTTGTTTTTGTTTTTAAAAAAATATATAAAACAGTTATAAAGAAAGAAGAAGAAAAAAAATCAACTCTTTTTCAATTCCTTGATAATGCAATTGATAAAACAATAATACCGATAATTTATATTTTGGTTTTTTATATTGCTTTAAATAATCTAGATTTACCTGCAAAAGTAAACAAGTATATTCAAGTTTTAATTGTTATCGCTGCTACTTTTTTTGGATTGAAATTTTTTGTAAATTTAATTTCTTTTTTTATAGAAATTTATTTTATAAATAAAGAAAATGACATATCAAAAATTAAAAATCTGCAGGGGGTTTTAATAATATTTAAAGTTTTAATCTGGGGACTTGGATTTATTCTCATACTTGATAATTTAGGTTATAAGGTCTCAACTATTTTAGCAGGACTTGGTATTGGTGGTATTGCAGTTGCTCTTGCAGCGCAAACAATATTTAAGGATTTATTTTCTTATTTTATTATTGTGTTTGATAAACCATTTGCAGTTGGGGATTTTATAATAGTTGGTGATTTAATGGGAACAGTTGAGACAATTGGTCTCAAAACTACAAGAATAAGAAGTATAAGTGGAGAAGAATTAATTTTTTCCAATTCTGATTTAACAGATTCTCGAGTAAAAAATTTTAAAAGAATGTATAACAGGAGGGTGGTTTTTTCAATAGGCGTTACTTATGATACATCCCTTGAAAATTTGAAAAAAATACCTGGTATTATTAAAAATATAATAGAATCAATAAAAGATACAAAATTTGACAGAGCACATTTTTTTAAATATGGTGATTCTGCTCTTATTTATGAAGTTGTTTATTTTGTTATGGGCAGTGATTATAATAAATATATGGATATTCAACAGGAAATAAATTTAAAAATTAAAGAAGAATTTGATAAATTAAAAATTGAATTTGCATTTCCAACACAGACAGTGTATGTTCATAAATGATGTAGCTACTATAGCGAACATATTTAGTAAACATCTTTAGTGAACATTTCTAAAGACCAAGGAGGTTAGATATGAATATAGGATTGGGGGAGGTTATTTTAATACTTGTTGTTGTTTTACTTGTTTTTGGTGCTGCAAGATTACCTGAAATTGGCAAAGCGCTTGGTAAAGGTATAAAAGAATTTAAAAAAGAAGTAAATGATATAAAAGGAGATGAAGAGGAAAAAAGAAAAAATAAAAGGAAATAAATGGTAAAAAAACATTTAAAAAAAAATACATATCTTTATCATCTTGAGGAATTAAGATTGGTATTAATTTCTATCATAATATTTTTTATTGTTTCATTTGTTTTTTCAATGTTTTTTATTGAAAAAATAATGATGTTTTTACAGGACCCCATAAAAACCATAGGCGTGAAGCTTAATTATTTCAAACCAGAAGAAAAATTTTTAACCTATTTAAAAGTTGGATTTTTTGCTGGAATATTTTTATCACTGCCTTTTGCTTTGTTTCGGCTTGGATATTTTATATATCCTGCATTAAAGAAAAATGAAAAAAAATATTTTTATTTAATAATTTTTATTTTACCTTTGATTTTTTATTCTGGATGTTTTTTTGCATATAAAATAATTTTCCCTATTGCTATACAGTTTTTTTATAATTTTGCAGGTTCTACTTCTTTAAACCCGATATGGGGTATTTCTTCGTATTTTGATTTGTTAATTGCTTTAATTTTTGCAACCGGGGTTGTTTTTTTGTTGCCATTGCCTCTGGTTTTTCTTATAAGATCAAATATTATCAGCGTTCAGCTAATTAATAAATCAAGACCTTATATAATAATTATAATACTTATTCTGGCTGCAATTTTTTCTCCACCTGATGTTGTTTCGCAATTATTGGTTGCAATACCACTTTATTTATTGTTTGAACTTTCAGTTTTGGCAGGAAAATTAATTAAAAGGGGTGAATAAAAATGAACAGAAGAAAGTTTATAAAAGAAACATTGAAATATGGAATATCTGCAGGAATTGCTTTGACAGGGATTGATAAAATATTTGCTGCTAGCCAGAGTTTGATAAAAGATGTAGAAACTCCGGGGCTTATTGCCATAAAAGGAGCAACGCCGGAAAAAATGTTTGAAAAAGGTATTATGGCTATGGGTGGTATGACACGTTTTATTAAAAAAGGACAGACAGTTTTGGTAAAACCAAATATTGGCTGGGATGTGACTCCAGAACTTGCTGCAAATACAAATCCAAAACTTGTCGGAGTCATAATTAAACACTGTATAGATGCCGGTGCAAAAAAGGTTTATGTTTTTGACCATACCTGTGACAACTGGCAGAAAACATATAAAAATAGCGGGATTGAATATGCAGTAAAACAGGCAGGCGGAATAATGGTTCCGGGTAATTCAGTATCAAATTATCAAAAAGTAAATATAACAGGTGGTAAAATTTTAAAATCTACAAGTGTGCATGAGCTTTTAATTTCATCAGATGTTTTTATAAATGTTCCTGTTTTAAAAAGTCATGGGTCTGCCCAGCTTACAATTGCAATGAAAAATTTAATGGGCGTTGTCTGGGACAGACGTTTCTGGCATATAACTGATTTGCATCAATGTATTGCAGATTTTACTGCTTTTAGAAAACCGGATTTAACAATAGTTGATGCGTATAATGTAATGACAGAGCATGGACCCCGCGGCACAGATGGTTCTGACCTTGTAAAAATGCAAAGTCAGATAATCTCAACAGATATTGTTGCTGCTGATGCAGCAGCAGCAAAGATTTTTGGTGTGCAGCCGGAATCAATAAGACATATAAAAATAGCAGCAGAAAAAGGACTTGGAAAAATAAATCTGGATGAAATAAACATCAAAAAAATTTATTTATGAATAAATTAAAATTATTTAGAATTATAATATCAATAATAATTTTTGTATCTTTTGTTTTGTTATTTTTTGGAGTGTTCCCATCTTTTTTTAAGTTTTTTGCACATATACAACTAATACCTGCTTTAATAAATGTTTTTTTAAATCATACTTTCATATTTGTCTTTTTAATTTTGCTTTTCCTGACATTTTTATTTGGCAGAGTTTATTGCTCTACTATTTGTCCCTTTGGAATATTACAGGACATATTTATTTTTTTCAAATATAAATTTTCCAAAAATAAATTTTTTAAAACACAAAAAAATTATAAAGTTTTCAGATATGTTTTTGTAAGTGTTTTATTTATTTTCTTTTTTTTTGGCAATATAACTTTTTTATCTGTTTTTGAACCATATTCTAATTTTGGAAGAATAATAAACGAGACAATAAAGCCGATCGCTTATTTTATTAATAATTTGTTTGTTTTGCTTTTTCAAAAGTTTGATCTTTACTTTATAAAAAAAGCAGAAACACATAGTTTTTATGCCGGCTCTTTTATCTTTGCTTTTCTGGTTTTTATAATAATAGGTTTGCTATCTTTTTTCAAAGGCAGGTTTTTTTGTAATACTTTATGCCCTGCAGGTGCCATACTTGGTTTAATATCAAAATTTTCAATTTATAAGATAAAAATTTCAAATGAACAATGTGTCAGTTGCGGGTTGTGTGCAGGTGTTTGCAAAGCTGGTTGTATAGATTTTAATAATAAAACAATTGATTATGAAATGTGTATTAGTTGTTTTAATTGTCTTAGTATGTGCAAAAAAAATGGGATAGAATATAATTTTAAATTAAAAGAAGATGAAACAAGAAGAGATTTTATAAATAAAACAATAAAAGGAATATTATTTTTTGTAATGGCATCAACGCCATTAAAATTACTGGCAAATTCAAAAATTATAAAAAAGAAAAATCCAATTGTATTGCCCCCCGGGGCGCAAAGTTTGCAAAATTTTAATTCAAAATGTATTTCCTGCCATTTATGTGTTGCACATTGTCCCACAAAAGTTTTAACACCAACAACATATGAATATGGCTTTAAGAATTTTTTACAGCCAAAAATGAATTATATGCAATCCTATTGTCTTTATGATTGTAATATTTGCTCTACGGTTTGTCCAACAGGGGCAATAAAACCAATTTCAATAGCAGAAAAGAAATTAACACAAATAGGCGTTGCAAAATTTGAAATGACAAATTGCGTTGTTTATGAAAAAGAAACTGACTGTGGCTTATGCAATGAGTACTGCCCTACAAAAGCTGTTATTTTAAAACCATATAAAAATGGACTTGGCATTCCGGATATTAGAGAAAATATTTGTATTGGTTGTGGTGCGTGTGAAAATGTATGTCCGGCACAGCCAAATAAAGCAATTTATGTAGAGGGTAATTTAAAACATAAAAAAGCCAGTTTGCCACAAGGTGGAAAACAAAAAAGAAAAAGGGGGCAGCAAATAAATGAATTCCCGTTTTAAACTATTTTTATGTTTTTTTATATTTTTGTATTCTTTTTTATTTTGTAATGATGAAATCAAATGGCAGGAGATTGAAGACGGATGTTTATACAGCAGGGTTAAGATTTACAAAAATAACGAAATTGCCTATACTGTAAATATATTGAAACTTAACCCAAGGAGGTTTTATTTAAAGATATTTTATAAAGAAAAAGAAAAGAGTATGCCTGAAATGTATGATATAAAAGAATGGCATGAAAAATATCCCGATGCGAATATATTTATTAATGGAAGTTATTATGACGAATATAGAAAACCAACAACAGCAATATGGATGGAAGGAGTTTGTATAAATAGGAAAAACGGGATTTTAAATAAAGGTGCATTATTTTATTGTCTGCAAAATCAGGATGGCAGTTTTTATAATGATTTGATTGATTTGAATTCAAATTCTGTTGATGTTGCAAAAGAAAAATTTTTTTATGCAATACAATCAATGCCGATTTTAATTTTAAATGGACAGATTGTTGTGAAAAAAAGTGATTGGAAAGCAAATAGAACTGTTGTTGCAAAAGATAAAGATGGGAATATTATAATTGTTGTAACAGAAGGAAGCAGTAAATATAAATCATTTACTTTATATGATATGGCAAGTTGGTTAGCAGAGTCAGATTTAAATATTACTATTGCTGTTAATCTGGATGGTGGTTATGAATCCCAGTTAAGTATAAAGACCAGTAAATTAAAATATACAACAATAGGGCAGTGGGAAACAAATAATACAGGTGATATTTCAAAACAGGGTTTAAAAATAAAAATTCCTGTAGTGATTGGGTTTTATTTGAAAAATTAAAAAAGTAGATACGGTTATTATGGCTGATTTTTAGGACTGGACTTAAAATTAGCCATAAGATTAATTCGCTTGTTTGGAAGTTAATCATTACCAATAAGTATTAAGAAGCAGGTATACCACTTTATTTTTCGTAAAAGACGGATGAGAATAAGTCAAGCAAAGAATTTACAGTCAAAAGTAGACGAGGCTTACGCAACAACCCTTAGATAGCATTAATAAGGGCGTTAAAATTGGGAGTAAGTAAACTAGACAATACCACAAATCGCCCGTAATTTTCCTCAAAAATCATCATATGCTTTCCTTTTTATTTAAGATTCTAAGATTCCAGATTTAAAGATTTGAAGATCAATAACATTTTCGATTTACGGTTTTCGATTGTCGATTTAGAAAACCTTGTTTTTAAATTTGGAAGATTTGGTAGATTCAATTACTACATTGCCGATTGCAGATTGCTGATTGCAGATTGAAAAAATTTCCTCTACCCAGCGGGGAGAGGAAAAAGGTGAGGGGGATATAAATACCTTGCCGATTGCTGGTTGCTGATTGCGGGTTGGATAATACATTTAAGATTTATGATTTAAGATTTAGGATTAAAGATGTGAAATGTGAAAAGAATCTAATTGCCAGATTTGCAAGATTTAAGAGATTAAAAAATCAGGCAATAAGGCAATCAGTAGATTAGGAAATTTGGTAGATTCAATTACTACATTGTCGATTGCCGATTGCAGATTGAAAGAAATTTCCTCTACCCAGCGGCTGTCCATTACCCATAAGTATCAAGAAGCAGGTATACCGCTGATTTTTTCGTAAAAAACGGTTGAGGAAAAGTCGGGCAAAGAATTTACAGTCAAAAGTAGGCGAGGCTTACGCAACAACCCTTGGATAGGATTAAGAAGGGCGTTAAAATTGGAAGTAAGTAAACGAGACAACACTGCGAACCCCCCGTAATTTTCCTCAAAAATCAGGATATACCTGCTTCTTATTAAAAAAGAAGATGTGGGTAATGGTCAGCTTTTGTAAAGAGGGGAAGGGGGAGATTTGAAACTACATTGCCGATTGCCGATTGCTGATTGAAAAAAATTTCCTCTACCCAGCGGGGAGAGGAAAAAGGTGAGGGGGAGGTTGGAAAACCAAATAATTTACGATTTACAATTTAAGATTTACGATTGGAAAACATTGTTGTTAAATTTGGAAGATTTGGTAGATTAGAAAATATGGAATATTTATAAATTAGGCAATAAGGCAATTTAACAAATCAGGAAATTAGAAGGATTTATGATTTATAAAACGAAGAATTAAAATTGAAAAAGATATTAACAACCAGCAAACAGCAAAAAGCAATCAACAATTGAAATAAATCAGGCAATTGGGCAATTATATAAATTTGGTAGATTTTAAGTGAGATTTTATAAAAACCTGGCACAACTGAGATATTACATAATGACAAAAATTTAATTTTACAGTATAATATTTCATATTTTAAAATTACTTTCTTACATTGCTGGTGAGACAATTGATAAGTTACAGTTCTGAAATATATAAAAAATTTTTAAATTCAAAATTATCTTCACAATGGCAGAAAATAGGAATAAAACGTCGGGCAGGCGTTTTAGCGCCGCTTTTTTGTCTATGGTCGCAGGATTCAGTTGGAATTGGTGAAATACCGGATATTTGTGTGTTAATAGAATGGTGCAAAAAAGTTGGCTTTAGCATAATTCAATTATTGCCTTTAAATGATACTGGGTTTAATTTCACTCCTTATGACTGTCAAACAACTTTTGGCATTGACCCTATGTATTTATCTCTGGAAAAAATAGACGGTGTTGATATATCTGATTTCATAAATGATATTGAAAAATTAAGAATACAATATTCATTTCCTAAGAAAAATATTGACTATAAAATCAAACAGGAAAAACTAAAAATTTTATGGAAAATGTTTCAAACAACAAAGTTAAATATTCAATTTGAAGATTTTGAAGAAAAAAACAGATTCTGGCTCAAAGATTATGCTTTGTTTAAGGTTTTAAAAGAAAAATATCAACAAAAGTCCTGGGAAGAATGGGAAGAAAGATATAAATTCAGAGAACAGGGCGCTTTAGAAGAAATTTACAACAAAGAAAAAGATTTAGTTAATTTTTATATGTGGTTACAATGGCAGATTTTTTTACAAATGAAAGTTGTAAAAGAATATGGGGAAATCAATGGGGTGTTATTATTGGGTGATTTGCCTTTTTTGGTGTCGCGCGATTCTGCTGAAGTCTGGGCGCATCAGAATTATTTTAAACTTAATATGGTTTCTGGCGCCCCACCTGATATGTATTTTGCAAAAGGTCAGCGCTGGGGTATGCCTCCTTATAACTGGAAAGTTATAGAAGAAAATAATTTTGATTATATTAAACAAAAGGTTAAATATGCTGAAAATTTTTATCATATGTACAGGATAGACCACTTTGTTGGATTATTCAGATTATGGACAATAGATATAAATGAACCAAAAGAAACGTATGGTTTAAATGGAAAATTTGACCCTGCTGATGAAAAAAAATGGAAAGCGCTTGGCCAGAAAATTTTATTTTATATGACAGATGGAATAAATATGTTACCCTGTGCAGAAGATTTAGGCGTTGTTCCAAAATGTTCTTATGAAACGTTGGAAGAATTTTCAATACCGGGTATAGATGTACAAAGATGGAAACGGGATTGGGGTAAGACATATGATTTTGTTAAACCACAGGATTACAGAGTTAATTCAATATCAACAATTTCAACGCATGATATGTCTCCTTTTATTTTATGGTGGTCAGAAGAAGCAGGAACTACTGATAAATATCTTGTGCAGAAGTGGTGTGAAGAAAATGGTTTTAACTATGATTTTATTGCAAATAATCTCTTTGCTGTTTCAAAATCATCTGAAAAAAGATTAAGGTGGAAAAAAAGAATTGAAACTCCAGAAAAAGTACTTGAGATACTTAATATGTCCAGAGACAAAGCATGGATGTTTTATGATGCCTACCTTGAGTCATATTCTGAAAGGGAGAAATTCTGGAAATTTCTTGGTTTTATTGGTGAACCACCAGAAGCACCAACAAAAGAATTAATTTATCAGGCGCTGCTTATGTGCTCTGCGACTTCTTCAATTTTTTGTATTCAGTTAATTCAGGACTTGTTATCTTTAGGAAACTATTATAATATAAAGGATAAAAATATACGAATAAATGTGCCAGGGACTTTTTCAGATAAAAACTGGTCAACTGTATTGCCGGTATCATTGGATGAAATGTTAAATGCATCAATAAATAATGAAATAAAAGAAATTAATAATAAAACAGATAGAATATAGGGGTGAGGTTATGGTGAAACAAAAAACAAAAGAAAATGACAAATTAAGCATTAAGAAAATTGCACAAAAAACAAATGTATCTCCTTCTGTTGTCTCAAAAGTTATTCGCGGAGAAACCAATGTGCCTGTTGATGTAAAATTAAGAGTTCTAAAATTTATTAATAAAACTCATTACAAAGCAAGCACAAAAGTAATTAGTAGAGGTACATATACAATAGCGCTTATGGCTCCATTTTTTTATGCACCATTTGTGAGTGAAATCGTAGATGGCATAGAACATAAAATCGTAGGAACAAATTATAATTTAAGTCAGTATTCAACAAAAGGAGTTTTAGAAAATGAAAGGATGATATTTCAAAGAGTAATAGGAACAGGTATTGCCGATGCTTTTATTCTTTTTAATATACCGGTAGATAAAGATATACAGGAATCATTAAGAACTTCTAACATACCTGTTGTATCAATGGAGCGATATTTGCCAGGGCTTGGTTATATATCAACGGATAATTTAAAAGCATCATACGAGGCAACGGAATATCTGATAAAGAAGGGGAAGAAGAATATTGCAATAGTTATTGGTAAAAGATATGTGCCTGACATTCAAAATGACAGGATAAAAGGATATATGCTCGCACTTGATGCCAATAAAATGGATTTTAATGAAGAAAATATTTTTGTTGTGCCTTTTCATGATTTTGCATCTGGAATTGAAATTTTTGAGACAACAATAAGTAAGAAAAAAGAAATTGATGCGATTTTTTGTATGGCAGGCGATGTTGTTGCAACAGGAATTATGTATGCGGCAAAAAAAGCAGGAATTAATATACCACAAAATCTGGCTATAATTGGCTATGATGATTTAGAAATAGCAAATTTTGTAACACCCGCATTAACAACAGTAAGACAACCAGCAAGAAAAATGGGTGAGGTAGCTGTCGATATGATAGTAAATGGTCTGGAAAACAAAGGTAAACGATATGCAAAGAAAATAGTATTTCAGTCAGAATTAATAAAGAGAGAATCGGCGTAAAAATTTACGATTTGCGATTTTCGATTTACAATTCAAAAAACATTTATGGCTTACGGTTTTAAATTTGAAGATTCCAGATTTTAAGATTTGAAGATTTTAAAAATTCGGTAGATGTGGAAGATTTGGTAGATTAATTACTTCTTGCTGGTTGTAAATTATAAAAAAGAGGTGAGTTATGAAGCATAATTTTTTATTTGAAGAAAAAAAATGGAAAGTAAAAGGCACATATACAGATGAAGATGGAAAAAAGACCAAAGTAACCGGCTTAACAATAATAAAACATAATTTTTTTAACTGGATAATTGAAGCAGAATTATATATTCCACTAAAAGGTGGAAAAACACTTGATTTAAGAAATGTCTATAAAGTAAAAAAGATAACACAGCAGGATGTTGAAACAACATGGACATCAGAAAACAAAATAATAGGAAAATTTTTTGGAAGATTTTTTATTGCTGGCAATATTATATTTTCATCCTATTTTTCAAAAAACAAAGAATATGTCGGCTATGAAACGCTTGAGTATATGGGTGGTGGAAAATACAATGGCTATGGGAAATTATTTTATAAGGATAAAATGAATTCTTCGTGGAAGATTGTGATGGAATGAAAGAAAGTGAAAAGTGAAATGTAAAATGTAAGATTTAAGATTTATGATTTACAATTTAAAAATCAAAAACAAAAAATAAAAAACAACAAATCTACATTGATAATTAAAATTTCCTCTACCCTTCGGGGAGAGGAAAAAGGTGAGGGGGATAACTACATTGCCGATTGCTAGTTGCTGATTGTGGATTGGAAAAAAATTGGATTCCTGCTTTCGCAGGAATGACAAATTAAAAAAGCGGTTGCAAACAAGAAATGTCATTCCCGTCCCTGATTTCTCAGGGATAAACTTAAGCGGGAATCCATTAATTTAAAAGAGCGTATGGCGACATCGCGATTATATGTAGGGCGGACCTATGTGTCCGCCCGAAAAGAACAAGAGAACAAGAGAGCGAAATTAGAGCGAGAGCGAGAATTGAGCAAGAGAGCGAGAAATGAGATTATTTGTAGGGCCGACCCTGTGTGGTTGCCCAAAAACGATAATCGGCAAATGGCAATTGATAATTAAAATTTCCTCTACCCTGCGGGGAGAGGATAAAGGTGAGGGGGAGGTTCGAAAACCAAATAATTTACGATTTACAATTTAAGATTTACGATTGGAAAACATTGTTGTTAAATTTGGAAGATTTATAAATCAGGCAATTTGGCAATTAGCAAATTAGGAAATTTGGTAGATTTGGTAGAGTTGAAAATATGGAAGATTTTGTTTGTTTTTGTAGGCGCAAGCTTTAGCTTGCGAAAAATGAAAAAACGCAAACTAATGCAGGTTAAAACCTGCGGCTACAAGGACTTTTTTATTTTTATCTGGTGTATACCATGTCTTTCCTTATTCCCAAAATTTTTCAAAAACAACTTGACAAAATAAAATTCTTAATGTATATTTTAAATATCTTACAATGTATTTCTTACTATGAGATAAGAAATAAAAATTAGGAGTAATAGTAAGGAAATGAAAAGGGAAAAATCAAAAAATAAGGAGAGTGGGGTA
>Ga0078972_1002674_pt1 | contig 57599 bp, 53 predicted proteins | sample YelNatPaOPGAMG01_FD_67568 | JGI IMG/M metagenome (GOLD analysis project Ga0078972, IMG submission 67568) | Hot spring thermophilic microbial communities from Obsidian Pool, Yellowstone National Park, USA - OP-RAMG-01 (SPADES assembly) (version 2) | ecosystem: Environmental > Aquatic > Thermal...
CCGGAATTCCTGGAGGATAAATGCCATCTATTCCAGATGTCACTAATCTATCTTTTTCTTCTATATCACTCTTCTTTTCCAGATATTCAAATCTCGTTAAATAAAGTGGCCTTTCAAATATAAAACGGTCTTCAGCCCCAACCAACAAGCCTCTTATGCGCGACCTTTCATCTCTCACATCAACAGCACTGTTTCTGTCAACAATCAATAATACCTTGGCCGAATGATATCCCACCTCCACTACTCTGCCTACCAAACCATCTGAAGAGATGACCGGCATATTAACTGAAATGCCATCGCCCTCCCCTTTGTCTATAATCACCATTCTGAAGTTTCCGTCCGGATTGTATCCGACGACACGGGCTCCGACAATCTTTAGATTCATTCTCTTCGAAAAATCAATGAGCCGCCCCACCCTTTCGTTTTCAAGTTTAAGCTCCTCGCACAAAATCGAATCCTCCCTTAACTGTGCTATTTCGCGCTTAAGTCTTTCATTCTCCTCAGAAACTCCTACAAGATATATATAGTGTCTCCACTTGGAAGTTATCCAGTCGCCTATTGTAGTTGAAGCACCTTGCAGATGTGTAACTCCATCCAAAATAAGTTTTTTTGGGATGCTAAAGACGCCGTCTTTACTTAGAGAAATCACAATCACCAATACAAAGATAAGGGACAAAAAGACGAACTTTGATGTATTCCCGTATTTTGATTTAAATCTAAACATCTAAGGGTACGAACACCTATGCGACCGCTATCCCTTTGTAGTAATCTAGTTTATCCAGCGCCATACCAGAACCTATCGCAACGCAGCTCAGCGGATCATCAGCTACCCTAACAGGGAGTCCGGTCTCCTCACTAATAAGCACATCCAGATTCCTAAGGAGCGCCCCTCCACCGGATAACGTAATCCCCCTTTCTACAATATCGGCCGCTAACTCTGGAAGTGTCCTCTCAAGCGTTACCTTCACTGCATCTACTATAGCAGAGACCGGCTCCATAATCGCCTCTCGTACCTCCTCAGATGATATCTCAAAGGTACGTGGTATACCGGCCACAAGATCGCGTCCCTTTACCTGAATCGTTTTGTTTTCTCCATTTGGATATGCTGTGCCTATCTGTATTTTTATAAACTCAGCTGTCCGCTCCCCTATCAGCATATTGTACTTGCGCTTCAGATAGTTCACAATTGCTTCATCCATCTTGTCGCCGGCAATTCGCACAGATTTAGAAAAGACTATCCCGCCCAACGATATCACGGCTACTTCGGTAGTGCCGCCGCCTATATCTACTATCATACTCCCTGTTGGTTCCATTACAGGAAGTCCGGCGCCGACGGCTGCAGCCATTGGTTCCTCTATAAGATAAACCTCGCGCGCACCTGCTGATTCCGCAGATTCCTTAACCGCTCTTTTTTCCACCTCTGTTATGCCGTGTGGTATACTTACTATAACGCGGGGGCGGATGAACGTCCTCCTATTGTGCGCCTTTCTTATGAAATACCTAATCATTGCCTCTGTCACTTCAAAATCGGCTATAACACCATCCTTTAAAGGCCTTATTGCCTCAATATTTCCCGGCGTTTTACCCAGCATCTCTTTTGCCTCGCGCCCAACTGAGAGTACCTTCTTTATGCCCCGCCTATCAGTCAGCACCGCAACCACAGACGGTTCAGATGCGACAATGCCCTTTCCCTTCACATACACAAGGGTATTTGCAGTTCCCAAATCTATTGCCAGATCATTAGAGAAAAGTCCGATGATAGGGTCAAATATCATACACCCCTCCCTCTTCTTACCCTACACAGTGGGAAGGCTTATCAAATGACATCCAGATTGGCAAGTGTTTCATGCATATGACACATTTCTACACGCTATCTTCTAAATATGCAGTAATTACAATATCGTCTGTAAGAAGTCTTGCTTGCAATACAGACTTATGTGGATAAAATAAGCGAGCGATCGTCACTTAATCGCAACTCAAAAGGAGGCAAGATGACTGTATGGAATAATACAAAGATTATAGCAACGCTTGGCCCAAGCTCCAACACAGGCAAGATGATAGAAGATATGATTGTTCATGGGGTAGATGTCTTCAGATTAAATGGTGCTCACGGAACACCTGACGAACATAAGGAGACAATAAGACTCATTAAAAATATCTCAGCAGGTCTTAAGATCCCTTCGGCAATCCTCATGGATCTCCCTGGGCCAAAGATAAGGGTAGGAAGGCTAAAAACGGAACCGCTTAAGTTTAAATGCGGCGACATTGTAGAGATAGCCTTTGGCAAGGACCGCCAAACAAAAGATGAAATCCCAATTCCACTACGTGGGTTAAATGGAAGTATAAAGCGCGGCACCAAGATATATTTAAATGACGGCATAATAGAACTTGTAGTAGACAAAGTCGCTGGAAATCGCGCAATATGCCGTGTGAAAAACGGTGGCGAGATCTCATCCGGAAAAGGTGTAAATCTCCCAAATGCGGCGCTCAAAATACCAAGCCTCACGCAAAAAGACAGGGCGCTTTTGAATATTGCACTCGGAGAAGGCGTAGATTATATAGGCCTCTCATTCGTAAGATCTGCAGATGATGTTGCAGCCCTAAAAGAGATTATAAAGAAGAGCGGCGTATCTGTATCTATCATAGCCAAGATAGAGAAGCCTGAAGCGCTAAGGGACCTAGATGAAATAATAACGATGGCGGACGCAATTATGATAGCAAGGGGGGACCTTGGAATAGAGATTCGTCATGATAAGCTACCGGCCGTTCAGCGCTCAATACTCAAAAAATGCCTTCTTAAATGCAAACCTTCTATAACCGCGACTCAGATGCTCGAATCTATGGTGAGATCAAAGGTGCCAACTCGCGCCGAAGCATCGGACATTGCAATGGCGGTCTGGGAAGGAACAGACGCGCTAATGCTCTCTTCAGAAACAAGCATAGGCAAGTTCCCACTCCTAGCGGTAAAGGAGATGGTAAAGATAGCGCGAGAGGCAGAAAGACACATGCCAAAGATCGATATTTCAGAACTAAATATAAACTCCGACGTTCAAGCCATCACAAGGGCGGCGGTAATTTTAGCGCAAGAAGTTGGTGCCAAAGCAATTGTCACCCCTACGCGCACAGGCAGAACTGCGCTATATGTAAGCAATATGCGTCCGCCAATGCAAATCATAGCCCCGACTGAAGATCCGCTCACCGCAAGGAAGATGAGTCTATATTGGGGAGTAAGGCCATTTATAATGCCTGAATTCAGCACAGTGGATGAACTGCTTATTCATGCAGAAAGGCTGGCGCTAGCATCCAAGATAATCAAAAAAGGCGATAAAATCGTGACCACAAGCGGTGCACACGGAAGAAAAGGAGATGCTACGCGACTTATAGAGGTGAGGATAGTCGGCGAGAAATGAGGCCTATTCTGAAATTAGCAAGGGACGCACGCGTAAATGTAAACATGCGGTTCGTGGCCTGGGATAGCGTCAATCGTGAAGAAGAAACAATTGCATCCAAAAGGAGATCTTGTCTTCTTCCCTCTCTTATGTAGAATACAAATGTGGAAAATGGATTGGAAGAAGTAAGCCTTTGGACAATGTCTGAAATGTGCGTAACAGTCATCCCAGATTCAAACTCTACCAGATTAAACAACTTCACATTAGATGTGGCATCATTAGAATGCAATTTACCAAACTTAATATAATTCAAATTCCTCCTCATCTTGTATAGATCGTACATATCTGGAAACGGATCGAGTTCTTCGCCAAAATATTCTAAAAAGAGATTGTTTATCTTCCTTAAATCACCTGCATCCATTGCACCATTTTTGATAACAAGATAAGGAGGAACTTTTTCATAATCAATCCCATCCATACTCCTTATCCTAGAACCAGGAAGAGCCAGCAGATGATAGAGATAGACATCTGAATATGAAAAGTATCTCTTGACATATGACATGCTCTCTTCAAGTTCTTCTATCCCCTCACCTGGAAGGCACGATATAAGGTCCAATTTGATGTTTATCTTCCTGCTCAATCTACTAAGCGCATGTCCAAATTTATCAAGCGGAACATAGCATCCAAGCCGCCTCTGCGTGTGCGCATGAACGGTCTGCAGTCCCACTTCTATGTCAGAAAAACCTGCGCTATTTATAAGCGAAATCTCATCATCCTTTAAGAGGTGTGGCTTTAACTCTGCATGGTACCTGAAAAACCCATCCCTGTTTTCTGAAACGAGTACTTCGAGAAGAGATTTGAAGTGTGGATGCAGATTAAATGTCGGATCTACAAAGATTATATCCTTTGCGCCGCGTAACCTTGCCAAGCGAAGCACATTTTTCACATCTTTGAGCGGCATCGCGCGGATATTAGATGAGCCTTTAGAATAGAGACAAAAGGCGCACTTAAAGGAACAACCCCTTTGGGAATCTATGTATATAGGATAACCTTTTTTAATATCCAAAGCCGATGAGAGATAGGGAGAAAGATAAGAAGGGGTCGGCGGAGAAGAGATAAACCTCTCTCTACCAACATTTCCCGACATAAATTCGAAGAGCGCAATCTCCCCCTCTCCCGATACAAAATAGTCTACCACATCTTTTTCAACGAGCCACTGATTGTCTGGGTAGACCTCTGGTCCACCAAACACAACTAAAAGATCTAACTTTTCTTTTATCTTTTCGGCGATATAAAGCGACCTCTCCACATTCCATAGATAGACAGTAAAGAGTAGTATATCGGGCTTAAGAGAAGTTAAGTAATCTATCAGCGCCTCGTCACCCAAAATATTCACCTTGTGATAGTCCGGTATGATAAAATCTGTATCGCCCTTCTTAATATGTTTTCGAAGATAGCTCACTAGCGCGCCTGCTCCATATGGCACATTCTCAAAGATATCTTCTGGCCAGACAGGTGTACCTGGTATCTGTACAAATACAGCCTTCTTCATAAAATAGTTACAAATACTATAAAACGTGGTATACTAAAAATATGAAAATCGCAATACATGTTACACACGAGGCAATAAAAAAGATAGGCGGCATAGGAACTGTACTAAATGGGCTCATCACCCAAGATCGCTATAAGAAAATATTCTCAAAAACACTCCTCTACTCTCCAATGTTTTACAGGAGCGGTCCAATCACGATGAGGCTCGGAGATGAAGCAAGACTTCTATATTCCGGCATAGATTACATTGGTGAGGAGAGATGGGCAAAAAAATTCAAACCGATAGAGGAGAGATGCGGCGTAAAGATAGCATACGGCAAAAAATATCTAAGGGATGGAAATGGCAAGGCAGAAGTGGACATAGTAACGGTGGATATATGGGAGATGCCAGTTGAGCTCGTAAACTCATTCAAATATGAGCTTTGGAAATACTTCAATCTGGAGTCGGACAAGTTTCAATATGACCATGATTATGAACAGTACTTAAGGATAGCCATGCCTCTCATCGATATCTTTGAGGCAATCTACGGGAAGGAAAACCCGGTGGTCCTCTTCTCACATGAATACATGGGGATCTGCTCCGCCTTGGCAATAGAGATGGCAAAGAAGGACGAAAGAAGGAAAGGAGATGTTACCATATTCTATGCCCATGAGGTCTCTACAGCAAGGGCGGTGGTGGAAAAACACCAAGGTCACGACCTCGCATTTTATAACGTCATGGATATGGATATGAAAAGTGGGGTTTCTTTGGAAGAGACATTTGGATCTTATGCCAACTTTTCCAGAAATGAGCTAGTAAAAAGGGCGAGGTTTTTAGACTACACATTTACAGTAAGCAAAAGGACCGGGAGGGAACTTGTCTATCTCGAGCCACGTTTTGATACCAAAAGGATACACACGGTCTATAACGGAATACCAGTATGCGAAACCAGCTTCGAAGAAAAGATGCAAAGCAGAAAGATTATAAAGAACTACCTTTCATCTCTCATAGGATTCGAGCCGGACTACATATTTACACACGTTGCTCGACTTGTGAGGAGCAAGGCCTTCTGGAGGGATATAAATATACTATTTCATCTGGATGAACATCTGACGAGATTAAACAAGAGCGGTTGTTTTATAATCCTCTCTACACTGGTTGGAGATGGAAGGAGATCAAAAGATATAGAGAGGATGGAGGCAGAATACGGCTGGCCAATCTCACATAGAGAGGGTTGGCCAGACCTCACAGGTGATGAAATAGAACTCTATAAACAACTTGAGATATTCAATGCAACATCTAAAAAAATAAAGGGAATTTTTATAAACCAATTTGGGTTTGCTCATGGAATATGCGGTAAAAAGGTGCCAAAAGAGGCATCGCTTGAGGACTTAAGGCGGGCAAGCGATATTGAATTCGGACTATCGATATACGAACCATTTGGGATTGCACAGCTCGAAACCATACCATATGGCGGGGTAGCAGTTATAAGTAGCGTCTGTGGCTCTTCTGAAGTAGTGATGGATACGTTAGATGACAGAGACTATCTTATCATAGATTTCACTGCCATCCCAAAAGACCTCTGCGGGCTATTTAAGAACAAGTCCGATTTCTTGAACCTAACACAGGCCAAGAGGGATGAGATAGAAAGAAGGACATGCAGGGATGCCATAGGGCGCATCTTAAAGATACTTCCCAAAGACGATAAAGAAAGGAAGATAAGGTTTGAAAGGTTAAAAGCGGAATCAAAAAATCTCTCCTGGAAAAATGTAGTGGAGAGGATACTACAGATACTCTAGTCCTTCCACTTAATATAAGAGGGATAAAATTCCCTAAACTTAGGGTCGCTTGGCATAATACATACGCTTATCTCCTGTTCGCCGCTCCCTTCCAAGGGAAACTTCCCCACATACTTGGCCACCTTATCCTGATACTTTTCTACAAACTTGAGCGGCAATTTCTTGTAATCAGGCAGATCGCTACCATAACAATAAAGCGCCCACACGCCTACGAGATCTTCACTCGCATCATCTAGGTACACATAGGCATCTATAGAAACCTGCTCGCCCACAACAGGCGTCTTCCCATCTATGCTGGTAAAGTAATCTTTTAAGTATATCCTGTTCCAGAAGGCATCTATCTTATCTTTGCTGGCAGCCACCTTTTTCAATAATGCCCCATTATCCTCTGTAATCTTACTGAGTGCCCTTCTCTGTGGAAGATAATACTTATATAGATATTCGCGCATCACACGATGCATATTGAACTGCCTGCAGACTGTTATCACTGAATTTTTCATCATCCTTACCCAGTCCGTAGGTATTCCCCCCTCTCCCCTATTGTAAAAGGTCTCCCTTATTTCACCTTCTAAAAGCTCATAGAGCTCGTTTGCATCGGCGGATTTTGAGAGCTCGTAATCTGACATGCACTCTCCAGCCGAGATCGCCCATCCATTCTCACCATTGTACGCCTCTGGCCACCAACCATCGGTGATACTTAAATTTAAAACCCCATTAATCGCTGCCTTCATCCCAGAGGTGCCGCTTGCTTCCATTGGTCTTACAGGCGTGTTGAGCCACAAATCTACACCTTGCACCAGATGCCTCGCCACATTGATGTCATAGTCCTCTATAAACACAACTCTGCTGTGCAACTTGTATTTATCTACAAAACTTACAATTCGTTTTATAATTTTTTTCCCCTCCTCATCCGCAGGGTGCGCCTTCCCCGAAAAGACAATCTGGATCGGCATCTCCTTGTCTGTAATAAGGCGCACAAGTCTCTCTTCGTCTTCAAGTATGAGGTGTGCGCGTTTATATGGGGCAAATCTGCGCGCAAAACCAATGGTCAGATAGTTTGGATTCAATACCTCATCTATGTCGGCTATCTTTCCATACCCATACCCCCTCTTTTTAATCATGCCCGAAACCCTGCGCCTTATAAAAGATATCACCTGCTCCTTTCTACGGCAGTGCGCATTCCACATCTCACCGTCCGGTATATCTTCGATTCCCTTCCAAAGTTTTTCTGACTCTGCCGCATGTAGGTAATCGGGGCCAATGTAACGATCAAAGAGCTCGGCCATCTGCAGGCTCAACCAACTCTGGAGGTGGACGCCGTTTGTAACATAATCTATCGGTATCTCACGCTCGTGATAGGTTGCAAATATCCCCCTCCACATACTTCTAGATACCGCAGCATGTATTTTGGAAACCCCGTTTGAAAATCGCGAGAACCTGATAGCAAAGGCAGGTAACCAAAAGACGCTCTCTTTATCAATCTTGCCAAGCGACAAGAATGTGCCCATATCAAGGCCAAGCTCTCTCACCTCATCTGAAAGGTATTCGATGATTAGATTATCCGGAAAGTTTTCATTCCCTTCAATAATGGGAGTATGCGTGGTGAAGACGGTACTCGCCCTTACAATATTTCTGGCATCTTCGAAGGAATAACCACTCCTCTTTAACCTAAGCAGCCTCTCTAGGATTAAAAACGCAGTGTGTCCTTCATTTATATGATAGACAGTGGGTTTTATCCCCAAGACCTCCTCCACAATCACAGAACCCCTCCCCAATATCAGTTCCTGTGCAAGGCGGGTCCTACGGTCGGTATCATAGAGCGTCTTTGTAATCGAACGGAGTCTCTCTGGATTTTGATGTATATTGGTATCTAAAAGATATAGATCTATCTTTCCCACCTTTATCTTCCAAACCTTTACAAATACCTTTTCATGTTTAAGCGGTACTTCAATCACAACTGGCTCGCCATCTTTGCCTATCGCCTCTACGAGCGACGTTAGATTCCAATTAAATCTACCAAACTCCTCCAGCTGATTGCCTTCTGGGGTTATCCGCTGATTGAAGTATCCGGATTCATACAGGAGCCCGAAGGCAACCATAGGAAGGCCTATATCTGATGCAGCCTTCAGGATATCCCCAGATAAAACCGCCAATCCCCCAGAATAGCACGGCAACGACTCATGGAGACCATATTCCATGCATGTATATGCCACCAGTTCGCTCTCGCTAAACGTCTTCTCGACTCCGTCTTCAACAAATGTCCCTTCAAAGGAGATGTAGTGCTTAAATTTCTCTTCAACCTGCTTTAACTCAAACAAAAATCCCTTATCCTTGGCTACCTCTTTTAGCCTCTTCGGGTCTATTCTATAGAGAAGCTCCACAGGATTGTGGTTCAACGCCCTAAAGAGGGCTGGATCCAATCTATGAAAAAGTCTTTCAGCATCCCTATCCCACGTGGCCCACATATTTTGAGCCAACACCTCAAGCGCCTTGATTTCATTTGGCAAGGCAGGTTTGATAAAAAATCTCCTTACATCCATCTATACCCCCTTCATCCTAACTGTTCACTCAAATCTGCCAGCGCATTCATGTAAAACATATAGGCATGCTCTGGAGATTGATACGGCGAAAAGTACTTATGAACATCTCCGTCCTGAAAGTACTTTGTACACATATAATAAAAATGATCTGATGTGGAAAGCTTTCTCGCGCAATCCAAAAGATCGTGCCTCCCCTTTTGTTTTATTTCCCTCAAGAGATCGTATAGCGTTTCAATTGCATTATATTGCAGGTCGTTGTCAAGCCAAGCAGAGAGGTCGCGCTCTGTATCTGCCCATGAGACCGGATAAGGAAATGAGATCGATTCAGGTTGATAATTCACTATATCAAGGGCATCTGACGGCCATGCAAACGCAATGTTACCCTTGCTGAATATCTTTTCTGGAAGATGTCGCATGAAATCAAATATCCCAGTTTCCTTCCATTGATGCTCACCAAATGTTTCATAATCCATGAAGAGATTTACAAAGAGATTTCTCGTCCCCTTTTCCACCAATCCCAAATTTCCTATCCAATCTGCAAATTTGTCCGCAGTAAGAGGAAAACCCGGCCAGGACCTGTCTGAAAATCTAAACGCAATATCATCCGAAAGGGTATAATACTTGAGGAGCATGAGGAGCTTTCTGTTATAAGTAGTATAGGCATAGAGTGGCGAACGCCAATCAAGTATCTTTTCGGTCCCTTCGGCAAGTATAACTTTAAACCCTTCGTCACTCACAATATCGGCAAGCCGATCCTGATAGATGAGTTCCGTGTTTCTAAAGACGAGTGGCGTATATCCAAACTCATCGTACATCAATTTCCGATGCATCCTCACCTGCTCCACAAACTCTTCGTTGTCGTGGCCAAAGGCAAGCGAGTGATAATATGTTTCGCCGAGCAGCTCGACACATCCTGTCCTCACAAGGTCTTTAAACGACTCGAGCACCTCTGGATAATAATTCTTAAACTGCTCTATTACCACACCAGTTATGGAATATGCTATCTTAAACCTGCCTTCATAGCGCTCTATAAGCTCCTTCATTAGCCTATTTGCCGGCAGGTAACACTTATCACCAACCTTTCTTATTACAGCGCGGTTGAGGTTTTCATCAAAGATACCCCTATTGCTACCGACATCTAAAACACTAAAATGCCTCAACCTAAGTGGTTGATGGACCTGAAAATAAAAGACCACGTGTATCATACAAGTTCCCTATACACCTCATTTAATTTTAATGCCGCCTCATTCCAACCTATCTCCAAAACTTCATGCCTTCCTGCCTCCGCAATCTCCCTCCTCTTTTCAGGATGCGAAAGCAAATCTACTATAATATCTACTGTCTTATCTATGTCCCAGAAGTCCACCTTGAAGGCATTCTTGACAACCTCTGAAACACCCGATTGCTTTGATATAATTGTAACTGCGCCAAATGCCATCGCCTCAAGTGGAACTATCCCAAATGGCTCTGAAACTGAAGGCATCACAAATATGTCCGTCGCTTTGAGTATCCTCTCCACCTCATCCCTGTTTAGGAAACCTGAGAACAGAAGCCTATCCTTAAGTCTCCTTGCAGCAGCGCTCCGAAGCATCCTTGAAAACATGTCACCACTTCCAGCCATCACAAATCTGACGTTTGGATACCTTGAGATTACCCTACCTGCCACCTCCAGAAAATAGTCAGGTCCCTTCTGCAGGGTAACCCTACCCAAAAACAGAACAAGAGGGTCTTTAAACAATCTTCTCTTCTCGCCGCCTGCATATGGTGAGACTGAATATGCATTGTGTACAACCCTAATCTTTGAGGGATCTATCCTGTACCTGTCAATTATCATCCTCGCGGTATAATTAGATACAGCAATGACACGATCAGCATATTCTAAACCTATATATTCTATCTTGTGGATCCTGTCGTCGCCTGGACCGCCGGCTCTGTCAAACTCTGTTGCATGGATATGTGCTACTAACTTCTTTTTTCTGGATGACTTCACAGCAAGTCCGGCAGGATATGTAAGCCAATCGTGGACATGGACAAGGTCAAATTCTATCAGCTTGGACATCCTCATGGCGCGCAGTGCAAGTTCAGACGCCCGCTTGAAGAGCGACTCCTCGCCACCAAGGTATCTCTTGATAGCCTCGACAAGCCTCTTTTCCGTAAGTATCTCCTGACTAAATATAACCTCTACGAGTTCATCGATATTTAAGGAGTGGGGAATGTATGTCTCTGGGCGCTCAAGAACGCCAATTACCCTAAGTCTTTCAATCAGGTTCTCCCTCGTCTGTACGGTAAAATATCCTTTTCTCTCCCCAATAAATTCTATGGGGAGGATGTCTGCATCCTCAGGACGTCTTATCTTAAAATAGACCTCCTCCACCGTAGGAAGTATCAGGTCCACTTCAACGCCGATTGAAGCAAGGGCCTTAACAAGACCATAACACGCCATCCCCAAACCGCCGGCTATGTACGGGGGAAACTCCCATGTAATCATGAGGACTCTCATAAATCCACCCCTCTCAACATATCTTCAATCTCCAACAAAGCAAATGCGCTCCAAGCCTGTGCCGGGGCACCTTTTGGAATATATGGTTCAGTAGCATCCCACAATTCTGGTACGGAGGCAAGTTCACCCTTCATAATCATATGTCTTATTGTCCAAACACATTTAGCAATCTCCTTCATCATGGGTGTCTTATCCGATTCACCACCAAATACCTTAACCGTAAGCTTGACATACGGGAGCAAAAGATATGTCCACACCGTCCCCTGGTGATAGGCAAGATCTCTTTGTCGCTGATTGCCAAGATACTTGCGCTTAAAGGCTGGATGGTGAGGCGAAAGGCTCCTTAGACCACATGGGGTAAGCAATTCATTTCTTGCAGTATTCCATACCATCTTCATCACATCATGAGAAACAATGTCATACGGGAGGGAAAGTGCAATTACCGCATTCGGCCTCACCTCCCAGACAGGACCTTCCTCGTCAAGCCTATCTGCAAGATATGTATCCCCAACAAATTTCTGGAACGAATCCTTCACAAGGGATATGAGTTCTTCAAGCTCGTCCACAGACATCTTGTATGCTCCAGACTTTAATTCGCTGACGCCCATGAGTTTTGCCATGTCCCGTACAATAGAGAGCGCATTAAACCAAAGCGATTCTATCTCTACCGGCTTTCCATGCCGCGGAGTCACTGGGATGCCATGGACCTTGGCATCCATCCATGTCAGGGCATGTGGGCCTTTGTGTATGCTTATCAAACCATCCAGATCTGTATAGAAGGGAAGATCTATATTCTTGTAGTAATTAAGGATAATGGACGATGCATATTCAAATATCCTCGGATCACGCGGCGCAAGCACGCCTGCAGCCAAGATATACCAAAGCGGCGCATCCACACTGTCATAATTGAGTCCAACTCCACCCTCCCCAAACGTATTTGGCAGCAATCCATCCTTTAGGTATTCACCGTAGCGGAGGAGGATATTCCGCCCAATCTCCTCCCCACCCTCAAGGAGTCGAAGCGAGGGAAGCGATATGACCGTATCCCTCCCCCATGCTCCAAACCATGGATAGCCGGCGATAATATCCTGGCTATCCAGAACGAATTCATTTGCCATCAACTCAATCAATTTAAGATACTCCTCCTTATCAAACTCGATCTGGGGTCCAAGTCCAAACAGAAGGGCAGGATCCTTGTCTACAAAGAGGCGCGTCTTTGGGGTGGGATATGACCTATAAAACCTTTGTGCCGCATCTGCGACCTCCATAAAGTTCTGAAGCGGCTCAGACGAAAATACCAAAACTGCGCTTTCACCAGGCGAAAGCAAAACGTCTATCCTTGCCGGCGAAATCAGATCCTCCACCGCCTCATAGCCCCTCATCGCCTCCACAGGATAATAGACAGCCCGGTAAATCACATTTGTTTCGACAAGCCTCCCCTTCTCAACATATATAAAGGCCTCTACCCCATTATCAGCGCGCCTTATCTTGAGGCCGCCGGACTCAATCGATTCTTTTTCAATCGCTGTGTAATCAAATGTACCTGGTTGATTTAGGAAATGCTGGTCCCTTAAAGTAAACTTTGGCCTAAGCGCAAGAGAGATTGGGCACTTAGACATATTGGTATACTTTACTATAGCGGCGTTCAGACCTTGCGCAAGAAAGACCTCCTTCATGATGAGATACCTATCGTTGGGCGGATTCGTAGAGTATAGGACAGCGGGATTGGGTCTTAACCAAGCTCTCACCACATGCTCATGTCCATTTGGGTATATGCAGTTGCTATAGTGATTTGAATCTAGGAAAAATGAGATATCCTCGAATTCTACCTTCTCTTCTATGGAAGAGAGGATATGCACACGACCTAACAAACTAGTGGAGGCAATGAGGAGGCCGTTATACTTCCTCTTGTTTATCATGTTAAAATATGAAAGGGCGTACCCACCTACCCTGTTCGTAATGATCCATTCGGACTCATAAGCGGTGTACATATCCCCCTCAAAAAGCTGAATAAAAAATTACAAGAGAAAGAAAAGCATAACAGCAAAGAAGATGATTGGCAAACTATTTTAAAAAGAAAGTCAAATCCAAAAGAAATTTCAAGTCTAAAAAATATCTATCTTATCCACGCGTCTGGCATGCCTACCGCCTTCAAATGGGGTCTCAAGCCATATCTGAAGGAGCTTTAAGGCGCTATCCAACGTAAGCTTACTGGCCGAAAGGCACGCAACATTAGAGTCATTATGGGCGCGGGAATACCTCGCATCCGACTCATCGTGGATAACAGCGGCCCTCACCCTTTTGTGCCTATTTGCAGCCATCGCCATGCCTATTCCACTCCCGCATATCAAAACACCGCGATCCACTGCTCCATCTGCAACAAGGGAGGCGAGCTTGTGCGCATAGTCAGGGTAGTCAGAGGGTGCATCTGTATCAGGACCGAGGTCCAGAACCTCGTAACTTGGGATCCCAGACAAAAACTTCGCTATGCCATCTTTTAGCAGAAAACCACGATGATCAGAGGCAATGGCAACCTTCATTGATAAGCGACCTCCTCAGACCTTATCGTCTATATAAGAGGCCAGATCGGCGACCGTCTCGATTTCACCCAAGGCGCTATCCGGAATCTCAATACCATACTCCTCTTCTAGAGACATGATGATCTCTATAATATCCAATGTGTCCGCCCCAAGGTCCGAAGAGAGGGAGGAATCCGGGAATATCTCATCTTCACCTATCCCGAGCTGTTCCGCTATTATAGCCCTTATCCTTGCCGTTACATTGGGCATAAATTATTTCTCCTCCATCTTAATTATCTCGCGCCCTTTGTAATAACCACAGGAGAGACACACCCTGTGCGGAAACTTTGCGGCACCACACTGAGGGCATATCGAAAGCGCCGGTTCGCCCACCTTGATCGCCTCACGCCTCCTCATGTCCCGCCTCGACTTAGACTTTCTTCTCTTGGGTACTGCCATAAGACCTTCCTTGTTTTATTCAAAGGTTTATGCTTAACTAGCCAAATTTCCACCTCCTTGTCAAGTCAAACCCAATGCCTCAAAACTCTAGCAGGTATTGACGCCGAATAATCAGTTGAGGTATAACTAGACCTAATCTGGAGGAAAAGATGCTCCTAAGCGACTATCTCTCACCTGACCGCGTCTTTTGTAAGCTTGACTGCAAGGACAAACCAGACCTTATCAACAAACTGGTCGAGAGGCTACAAAAAAGCTGCCCCAGCATCAAAAAAGAAGAGGCGGTCTCAAACCTCCTTGAAAAGGAGGGGGTATTTTCTACAGGCGTGGGTGGGGGGGTTGCTATACCCCACGCCGTGGTAAGCGGCCTAGAAAAGACCGTGATGGCGATGGCGAGCCTAGAAAACGGCATAGACTATAAATCGGTAGACAACGAGCCTGTAAAACTCGTCTTCCTCCTCTTGAGTCCGCAGGGGAGGACGCGTGAACATATAAAGCTCCTTGCAAGGATAGTGAGGCTCTGCTTCGAGCGCGACTTTGTAGAGGAGATGGAGGCGGCGAGCGACCCTCGGGCACTCTATGATATGGTTACCGAAAAGGATGCAAGTAACCCAGATTAGGGGGTTAAGAGGCGCTCTAGGCCCAGAACACAACGGAGGTAATATGAGGTACCTAAGGCATTTATTCGTTTACTTATCTATCATAGCTGCCTTACTCTTGACCCTTTCCGCACCAGCAGGCGCAAGTGAGATAAATGTAGACCACATAGTCCTCACCAACATGTCTGACTGCGTATTCATCTATAAGGCGCACTCTAACAAAAAAGGGGAAGACATAACCACGCCAAGCGGTTTCACAAAGGGAACCATGGAATATAGCGGCGAGGTAATGGAGGTGATAAAGGGGGAATCGTGCAAAGAGGGGGAGTTTAGCTTTAGAACCATTGACTTTAATATAACGTTAGAACCTGGCAAGCGCTATCTTATCTTCCTCGCCAAATCTAGTCTAGATCCATCCCTATGGAGGTTTGTTGGCGGAAAAGATGGGATATTCGAGGTATCCAATGAAGGTGGGGAAGAGGTGGTAAAGAACGAGCGTAACAATATAAACATCTTCAAAGGGCTTCGGGTTGGTGAAGGTCAAACCCCATTCTTAAAGTCGCTCGAGAAGGACAAGAGATTCAATGGAAAGAGAGAAGGCCCGATCAGCAAACAGGTCTTCGTCGAGATGATAAAAGACGCCATAGGAGGGAATAGATGAAACGCACAATCCTCATCCTCCTCTTCATGTCCCTCCTGCCTATGCGGGTCATAGGGGGTACACCATACTATGTAGATTATGCAGGCCCGTACAGGTGGGCGAACGGGGTAATAGATGTATATCTGGATAAAGACATTGGGAAAGATACTTTGGACCCCATTGGTAAAAAGATTCGAACATGGTTGCTTTATGATATATATAATGGAACTGGAATGGGTGCCTTTGATATCTGGAACAAAGCCTCGCTATCTGACGCAAATAATGTAGTCAATACAACAAAAGTAGCAGGTGTCAAGCTCCGCTATGCCGGTGACCTCCCAGATGACATCAGTGGATCAAGTTATGGCCAATACTTCCTCGCTGAAGATAATGCATATAATCCAAACCGGAAGACGGTCATTATATTCGATAAAGATGGGGCCATCTTTCAGGACCTAGAGGCAAGATGGGGTGTTAACAATCTCACAGAAAATGTAATAGGTATCACAGATATATTTGCAGTGGATCAAAAGACAATGACGATCAAAAATGGGACCATCATACTGAACGGACAATGGTTGCAGCAGAACGGAAACGATTCTAGTAAAGTTATACAATTCAAAATCGCCCTCTTACACGAATTGGGACACCTCATAAACCTAGACCACAGCCAGGTAAACATAGACGATGGGCTCCCACAGTACCTCCCCATAATGTTTCCTGAACCGCAAGGAGATGCATCACAGCTCCGTCTCCACCCAGACGACATTGCCTGGTCTGCCGCCCTCTATGCAAGTGTAAACCCAAACATCACGGATGGATTCTGCAGGGTAATAGGTGAAATAGTAGACAAAAAAGGGAGGGGGATACAGGGGATAGAGGTCTTGGCAACCGAGGTTGGGGTAAGCAAGGACACAGGCGATATAGACAATCCAGAGGCTGTTCGACGGATCCAGACATACAGCGCCGTGACGGGGGCATTTGTGCCTCCTTGTGACTCAAACGGTGTATACTCCACCAATGGAAGCTTTGTCATACCGGGACTCCGTCCAGGTGGGATATATCAAATAAGGTATAAGAGGTTAGACACATGGTGCAGTGAACTCTGCGACAATCTTGACGACAAGGATATGAGCACCTGCCCCAAGAACTGCACTCTGGCAAGCGGCATAAATCCGTTTGCCCCACCAAGGTTATTAGAGGAAGATGGTGTCATCCAGTTCGAAGGAAAGGATACAGTAACCTGCAAACTAGACGGTGGAGGAAACATCATAGATGTAGGAACAATAAAGCTCTCTAGCGTTGACCTAGACGACCCAAAGTATTATAGGTTTATGGACTACTACAAACCTCCATCTCAGCCCGACCTAAAGTGCAAAAAGATTATTGCTGGAAATGATGATAACGGCAATGGTACAACCAAAAAGGGCTGGTGCGGGATGATATCCGGTAGAGGAGATATGAGCGGACTATACACTACCATACTCCTCATCGTAGTGCTGGTGTCTATGCGGCGTCTGATTAGGAGATGGGCATAGGCATCTTAAAGAAGGCATGGAAAGAAGAAATAAGGTGATGATATGAGATATTACTCAGCAAGGAAGCTTATTAAGCGCATTCTTATAGCAGCATTACTCATTTCCAAACCCCTCTATCCCCTACCCTCTTTGGATGGCCTGATAAGGGAGATAGAGGCTGCATATTCCTCGATAAGCGACCTCTCCGCCGATTTTACCCAAGTCACACATATAGCCCTCTTGGAAAAGAAGATAGATGAGAAAGGAAGGCTTGTGTGGAAGGTGCCAGGGAGGTTCTTGATAGAATATAACGGCGACAGGCCAAGGAAATATATAAGCAATGGCAAGAAGATATGGGTATACACACCCGGAGAGAAAGAGGCAGAGACATACAGCGCTACATCCAAAAATGTCTCCAAAGATGCACTGGAGTTTCTAAACGGATTCTTAAAGATAAGGTCAAACTATAACATAGTCTCGTGGAAGATGGGCGCAAATGGGACAGCAGAGCTCGTCCTTACACCAAGAGAGGCGGGCGCGCCATACACGAAGCTCGAATGCAGGTTTGGAAATGATAGGCTACTCAAAGACGTAACGATACAAAACACAAATGGGAACATATCCAGATACACATTCTCGAACATCTCTATCAATAATGGGATAGGCGACGACCTCTTCACCCTCCCAAAAGGCATAAAGGAACTCAAGGGCGAAGAATAAGACCATTGTAAAGTTTGTAGCGGTAGTCTAAATTCAATCAATAAAAAACAGACTTGCAGAAAGTGTCATACTTTAATATAGACTACCACATGAAGAAAAGTTCTATCATATTATTGACCATCTTTTTTGCCGCTTCCTGCGCAAAGACGAAGGTCCCGCTCGCGACAGGGGATCCTCACTCTGACCTAGAAAGATGCCTCGTGTTGGCAGAGAAGAAGAAGTTTGATGAAGCGGTGGAGTGCCTAGAGGTATTCAAATCACACTTTCCACAGACGGAAGAGGCGATAAACGCAGAGCTCCTCATAGCTGATAACTACTTTGCCAAGAAAGAATACCTACTTGCCGCCGACACCTATCTCCTATTCATAAAGACACATCCATCGCATCCAAAGTTAGGTTATGCATACTTCAGGCTCGGGCTTTCGTACCTAAAGGCATCGCCAAAGGCGATAGACAGGGACCAAGAGTATCTAGACGACGCGGCATATTACCTAAAGATCGCGCTTAGCGAACTCGAAGGGGGCGAATATAGGGAAGCAGCCTTAAGGGCACTGGATGAAACTATAAGAAGGTTATCTGCGCGGGAATATTATATAGGGAACTTCTACTACAGGACGGGCGAATACATCGCGGCTATTCCAAGATTCATCGAGCTCCTAAACACCTATCCCGATTCGAAGCTCGTCCCAAACGCCCTCTACAAACTCGTGGTGGCACATGGAAAATTAAAGAGGGTATCCGACGCAAAGTCATTCTATAGCAAACTCTCTACGGATTATCCAACATCTCCATGGACAAAGAGGGCAGAGAAGAAACTGTTGTATTACACGAAGAAATATGGGGAATAAGAAAAATCAATTGCGAAAGAAGACAGAAAACAAGGCCCTACAAAAAGAGGCAGAAGAGCTTGTTCTAAAAGGAAAGGCCTACTTTGAAAGGAGGGATTATTCTAAGGCGGAGGTCTACCTCAAGCAGGCCATAAAGAAGGGAATAAACTATGCCGACGTCTTCAATATGCTAGGTGTCATCGAACACATAGAGGGAAGGTTCGGAGAAGCGATATCGATGTTCAAAAATGCCTTGAAGATAAATCCACACTACACAGAGGCCATCCTAAACCTTGCTGTACTCTATAATGACCTTGGAAACTATGATGAGGCGCGAGGATTGTATGAAAGACTGGAGCAGTCGAAAAAGGGCGACGAAAGGCAAAAGATAGAGCCCGTTATAAAGGGTAAACTTTCAAACCTACACGCAAGCATAGGTGACATCTATAGAGGACTAGGTCTCCACAGTCATGCCATAGAAGAATACAAAAAGGCGCTCGATTTAAACCCAGACTATATAGATATAAGGACAAAACTTGGGATCTCCCTCCGTGAGAGTGGAAAGATAGAGGAATCTATCAAGGAACTAAAAAGGGTCTTAAAAAAGGACCCGCGCTATACAACAGCGCTTGTTCAATTGGGCGTAAGTTATTATTCGCTTAGAAAAATAGATGAGGCGAGAAAAAAGTGGATGGAGGCCGCAAAAAGGGATCCCAATGACGAATATTCCAAGATGTATCTAAAACTAACTGCCCCGATCAAAAGGAAGAAATAGATATACAAACTAAAATTCCTCTAGCTTATCCAACCTGTGGTGTTGTATTGCCTCGGCCACATGTGGAAGCCCTATCTTCTCTTCTCCTTCCAGATCTGCTATCGTCCTTGCAATCCTTATAATACGGTCAATCGCCCTCGCCGAATATCCCCTTGTTTCGGCATTCAGCATAATGAGCCGCTTACTCTCTGCATCAAGCGGGCAAAATTCGCGGATCATGCGAGGAGTAAGTTCGGCATTAGTATAAATGGAGGTCTTTTTGTATCTCGCCCCTTGCCTCTTTCTTGCCGCTACGACTTTTCTCCGCACCGTATCTGAATCAATAGATGGCTTCGCTTCCATAAGTTCATCCGGGGAAAGCGCTGGTACCTCGATCCTCAAGTCTATCCTATCCAAAATAGGGCCGGAGATCCTCTTCCTATATGCCTGTATCTCAGCGACGCTGCAACTGCACGCCCTGACAGGATGGCCAAGATAACCGCACCTGCATGGGTTCATAGCGGCGCCCATCAAAAATCTTGCTGGATACTTTACCGAGTATCCAGCCCTCGTGATATGCACATACCCATGCTCAAGCGGCTGCCTCAACATCTCTATGACATCCCTTCTGAACTCTGGAAGTTCATCCAAGAAGAGGACGCCGTTATGGGCAAGGGATATCTCCCCTATCGAAGGACTTCCAGAACCACCGCCAAACAACCCCGCGGCGGATGAGGAATGGTGCGGACTCCTAAATGGCCTCTCCGTCATTAACGGCGAACCAAAATCCAACATCCCAAGGGCGCTATATATCTTCGTCGTCTCAAGCGACTCCTCCTCTGTTAAGGGAGGTAAGATAGAGGGGATCCTTTCTGCAAGCATGGTCTTTCCCGTACCAGGAGGCCCGAACATTAAGATATTGTGATTACCGGCGGCAGCTATCTCGAGGGCGCGCTTGGCAACGATCTGACCCTTTACATCTGCGAGGTCATACCTCCTTTCCGATACCTTCTTACAAACCGGAGGGTCTGAAAACTCAGGTCTAATACCCTCTCTCATAAAAATTACCGCCTCAGAAAGGAGATCGCATCCAACTACATCTATCCCTCGCACAAGCCTGGCCTCCCTTGCATTCAACCTAGGCAGTACAATCCCATCAAGACCCTTTGCCTTTGCCGCCACAGACATGGCAAGTACGCCATTCACAGGAAGAAGTGAACCTGTCAAAGAGAGCTCCGCCACAAACATATATCTAGACACCCTCTCCCGCTCTAAAAAACCCGATGCCGCAAGGAGACCTATGGCTATAGGAAGGTCGAAACCAGTACCGCGTTTTTTGTAATCTGCAGGGGCAAAGTTCACCGTAATCTTCTGTTGCAGGACAGCATAACCGGAGTTTCTCAATGCGGCCTGCACCCTATCCTTACTCTCCTTTACCACCTGCTCTGGAAGACCTACCATATGCCATCCAGGCAGCCCATGCGATATATCCACCTCGACGGAGACGACCCTAGCATCTACGCCAAGGAGTGAAGCTGTATAGACGCGAGCAAGTGGCATGGAGGGGGTACATAGCAATGGGTGTGCCGGCGTATTGGGATAAAAATAGATTTAGATCCAAGGTGATACAAAAATTAGGTCAAAAGACGGAGTATCCGCTATACAGAAAGTGGATAGACCGACCAGATTTAAGACGCCAAACAAACCCCCCTACTTCACCTTGGAACCGGCAGGGATGTCTTTGAGTGGCGTAAGTATCGATATCTCATCGCCGGCGCTTGCTGCCAAGAGCATCCCTTTGGACTCTATCCCTCTAATCTTTGCCGGTTTTAAGTTTGCCACCACAACAATCTTCTTGCCAATCAGCGCCTCGGGTGTATACGCCTTTGCAATCCCCGCAACAATGACCCTCTCTTCATCGCCTAGCGAGATAGTGAGCCTAAGGAGCTTGTCGGCCCCCTCCACCTTCTCTGCGGACTTTACCTCTGCAATCCTCAGGTCTATCTTTGAAAAATCCGATATATCTACCAACTCATCCATCTTCTCCTCCTTTTTGACTCTAGTATCTTTTGCCGCCTTAATATTATCTATACGCGGGAAGAGTGCCCCATCGGAATGCGAAACATAAGAGACGCTGAGCACCCCCCACCGCGTAATATCGTCAAGCGAAGCATCCTCTAACTTCTTTGTGGATTCAAAACCAAATCTCTGCCATATGGCTGCCGCTGTTTCAGGCAAGAAGGGATACAAAAGGACTGCGACAATCCTTATAGACTCCAAAACATTATATATAACATGCTGTATCCTCTCTTTGTTACCGGACCTTGCAAGCTCCCACGGTTTGTTTTCATTTATATATTTATCGGTTGAAGCGATCGCGTCCCATATAGCAGCAAGGGCAACATTTGTCTGGATCCCAACATCCCTTGGTGTCATTGCCTCATCTACTAGTTTGGAGGTGGCAAGCACCTTCTCCCGAAGTCTTGCATCCAACTCCACCTCGTTCTCCTTAATGGGCCTTTCAATCTTACCACCAAAGTATTGCTGCATCATTCCGGCAGTCCTACTCACAAGATTCCCTATCCCATTTGCCAAATCGCCATTATATCGATTGATAAAGGCATCCCACGTAAAATCCGCATCCTTTCCGAACGGCACCTCTCTCAACAAAAAATACCTAAGCGAATCTGCACCGTATGTTGCAACCACATCGAGCGGGGTTACCACATTGCCCAGGCTCTTACTCATCTTTTCGCCCTTTAGGTAGACAAATCCATGGGCAAATATCGTCTTTGGGAGTGGAATACCGGCAGACATAAGCATTGCAGGCCATATAACACAATGGAACCTTATGATATCTTTACCTATGACATGCATATCGGCAGGCCACCACTTTCCAAACTCAGATGCATCATTTGGATAACCTGCCGCAGTTATGTAGTTCACAAGGGCATCAAACCAGACATATACCACATGTGATGGGTCCCAAGGTACTGGAATCCCCCAGTCAAAGGAAGAGCGGGAGACGCTGATGTCGGAAAGCCCCATCTCTATCATCTTTATGACCTCATTTCTCCTGACCTCAGGCAAGATAAATTCGGGATGCTTGTTAATATGATCAAGGAGCCGTCCCGCATATTTAGAGAGGGCAAAGAAATAATTCTCCTCTTCCAACCACACAGGTTTCTTCTTGTGATTCGGACACTCACCATTCTCTAGATCCTTCTCCATAAGAAAGGCCTCGCACGATTCGCAATACCAACCTGTATACTTAGACTTATATATATCACCGGCCTCGTATATCTTTTTGAAGAGCTCTTGGACGCTTGTCTTGTGCCTCTCTTCACTAGTCCGTATGAATCCTGTATAACTTATGTTTAGTGACCTCCACACATCGACAAACTTTTCCTCCATCTTGTCGCAGTATTCTTTTGGGTGGAGTCCCTCTTTGACGGCAGCCTTTTTTACATTTACGCTATGCTCATCATTCCCCATCTGAAACTTTACATCCATCCCTCTAAACCTCATATACCTTGCAATGGCATCGGCACCTATCTTCTCATATGCCGTACCTATGTGGGGTAGGCTGTTTACGTAATCTATCGCTGTCGTGATATAAAATTTTTCCATCGTATACCTCCAAATAATCCTATTCCTTTAATCTTCTCACTTCGTCCGCCTTGAATGTCTCTTCATGACCGCTCTCTTCTAATTTTACTGTAACTAGCATTCGCGGTATGTCTAGATTGGATACCGTTCCATCCCCTTTAAATGTACGAACAGCGCTTCCAATTGGAGGAAGTAAGGCGCTGTTTTCCAAGTACAGATTGTTTTCATAATATAAACAGCACTTCAGCTTTCCGCACATACCCGTAAGCTTGGCAGGATTTGGGGCCAACCCCTGATCCCTCGCCATCTGGATGGATATAGACTGAAATTCCCTTATGAACGACTTGCAGCAGCATATAAGACCACAGGCGCCTATCGCACCTATACCCTTTGAAGCGTCCCTCGCGCCTATCTGCCTCATTTCTATCCGCATATGAAGTGCCGTTGCCAAATCTTTTACAAGCGCCCTAAAATCCACCCTCTCTTCTGCGGTAAAATAAAATACTACCTTTGACTCGCCTGTCGAAACGCTCGCATCAATAAGTTTCATGGGGAGTCCAAGGGCTGCTATCTTCTCTCGGCACACCTTCAAAAAGCGCATGGCATCTTCCCTTGCCGCATCGTATTTCTTTATATCCTCCACATTCGCCTTCCTAATCACCTTCTTGATATTCGCAGCCACTTCAGAGGCATCACACTCCCTGGGAGGGGTTGTAACTATCCCAATCTCATCATCCTTATCCCCTTCCACCACAACTAATTCATGAATAGATACATCTATATCTCCGATCTCAAAGATCTGTTCTTTATCGGCAAGAGAGAACACAACACCTATCACCCTTCTTTTGCCGGATATGTCATCTCTTTTCATCTCTTCGCCAAACATATTTTCACCTCTACCCTAATAGGGTAAACAACAGCTCTTCAAGCATCAGCTGTTTATTGTACGTCTTTGTAATCTGCCAATGCATATCGTTCAATACCTTCGCCTTCCTGATCAAACTATCCTTATCGTTCCTAGCCTCCAAGATGGCAGATACCTCATCAAAAGTCCCTCCCCACCTATCTTTGAATCCCAATTTAAACAAGAGCGCATTGTGGATGAAACGATGGAGGAGATAAATTAGAAAAGGTAACCTCTCATGGTCGCCGTCCTTACTCCACCGCTCTGCTGCAACAAGTAGCCGAGTTGTATCATTGCTCCTCGTAACATCCAATATCTCATTTATGAGTGTTTTCAATGATTCATGATTCAAACTGATCGCCCTTCCGATACTTCCCTCAGCTAGCATAGCAACATGGCGCGCCACATCTTCTGGTATATCGAATTTTGAAACAATGTAGCCAGATATCTCTTGTTCTGTAAGCGGGGAAAATGATATCTTCTGACACCTCGAAAGTATCGTCGGTAGGATATTAGATGGCATGGATGTTATCAGGATGAAATGATTCTTTATGGGCGGCTCCTCCAATATTTTTAGGGCAGCATTGGCAGCCGAAGTCGTCATACGGTGCGCGTCATTTATGATAACAAAACGCTTCCCTGATATTGGTGCATATTTGATCCTTGATTGTATCTCCCGCACATCATCTATCTTTATTTCCCCCTCCCCTTCCGCTTCCACTTCAACAAGGTCGGGGTGCACTCCTTTTATTATCTTGCTGCAATCCGGACAGGTCCCGCATGGTCTATTATCCTTGCTACATATCGAAGCGGCGGCAAATGTAACTGCGACCTTTCTCTTTCCTATGCCATCTATACCAGAAAAGAGATATGTAGATGCAAGCTCACCTTTCTCAAGCACCTTGGTGAGTATAGATATCTCCCGCTTGTGACCTACTATCTCTCCCCACATAATCAAATGTCCCTGCTCAAAAATGCATTGTAAACCGCCAAGACCTTTTCAAAGGTCTCCTCTACTGTTCCAGAGGCATCTATCACCTTGATCCTAGAGGGTTCAAGGGTGGCAAGTTCTAGATACCCCTTCCTTACCCGTTCATGAAATTCTAACATCTCGTCTTCAAAGCGATCTCTCTTCTTCTCCTCTTCATTCCTCCTAATGGCCCTTTTAAGGCCACAAGATGCCTCTATATCTAACAAAAATGTGAGGTCAGGCTTTAATCCGCCGGTAGTAATAAGCTCCAATCTGTCAATGATATCACGTGGTATCTTCCTTGCGGCACCTTGATAGGCGTATGTTGCGTCTGAAAACCTATCCGATATAACCACCTTTCCATCTTGTATGGCCGGCCTGATCTTTTCAAGGACGTGTTGAGCCCTAGCTGCCTCGTACAAAAGGAGCTCGGCAATAGGCATCATGTTGGTGTTTTTAGGGTCAAGGAGAAGCCTCCTTATCTCATTGCCGATGGCCGTCCCACCAGGCTCCATAGTCACCAGCACATCTCGCCCACTCTTTTTGATATGCTCCGCTAGGAGCTTGAGTTGTGTAGTCTTGCCAGACCCCTCTACACCCTCAAATGTAATAAATATACCCTTCATGTCATAAAAACCTATACACGGAGGGCAAAAAAATGGCAAGGCGGAATATAAAATGGACTATTGATATAACCCATATATGGTGTTAGATGCAAGGCATGCAGATCATATTTATGGGGACAAACGGGTGGTACTCGAGTGACACAGGCCTCACGCCATCAATCCTGATAGGCTCGCATGATGCACACATCGTATTGGACGCAGGCGAGGGGATATCGAGACTAGATAGATACATCAAGGGTATTTCCAAAGACGTGTTTATACTGATAAGTCACCTCCATCTGGACCACATAAGCGGCCTACATACGCTATCCAAGTTCAAATTCACAGGCAAGGTCACCATTATAGCCAAAGAAGGCGCAAGGGATATACTAAAGAAGTTCATATCCCCTCCCTTCACAACCGCCATAGAAGGGCTCCCCTACCCACTAGAAATCAGGGAGATAAGGGAGGGGAAGGAGATCATCCCACCACTAAAAATAGAGGCGGCCTTGATGCCACACCCGGACCCGTCGCTCACTTATAGGTTAAACATAGACGGGAAGGTCATAACATATGCAACCGATACCGCTAAAAATAGCAGGATACCTGAATTGGCAAGGGGTTCAGAAATCCTTATCACAGAGTGCTCCTATCTCCCAGGAGAGGAGAATCCATCATGGCAGCATATGAATCCAGAATCGGCAGCATGGATAGCAAGAGAGGCGGGCGCAAAGAGGCTGATCCTCACGCATTTTGATGCTTTGAGATACAGATCATGGGAAGATAGAAGCAAGGCGCTTGCGGCAGCCAAAGAGATATTTGAAAACACAGAGATAGCATATGACGGCATGATCATAGAGGTATAAATGGGGCGCTTATATTTGGGTACAAGCGGCTTCTCATATCCACATTGGAGGGGGGTATTTTATCCCCTAGATTTAAGCGAGCGGAGGTGGCTCGAATATCTTTCGGGAAAACTTTCCAGCGTCGAGCTAAACGTAACCTTTTACAGGCTCCCGAAGAGGGATATATTCGAAACGTGGGGCAGGCGTGTGCCAGATGACTTTGGATTCACTGTAAAGGGAAACAGGCTCATTACCCATATACATAGGTTAAAAAATGTGAAAGAGGAGGTCGCCACATTCTTCTCATCCCTAGAGGGGCTCGGTAAAAAGCTCGCGGCAGTCCTATGGCAACTCCCACCGTCACAGAGGCTAGATCTCCCATTGATCAAAGATTTTTTGGAGACAATAAAGGAATACAACATAAGACACGCATTTGAATTTAGGCACGAAAGCTGGTGGAATGAGGAGACGCTGGCGCTCCTAAAGAGATACGGCTCTGCCTTTGTGGATAGCGACATGATAAGGTCTCACATCTCACCCTTAGAGATAGAGATGCCATTTTACTTCATAAGGCGCCACGGTCCATCAGGAAGATATAGGGGGAGATACACAAGGGACGATCTTCAAAAGATGGCTGCGAGTATATTCAAACTTATCATGGACGACCACGATGTATTCGTGTATTTTAATAACGATATGGAAGGATATGCCGTCACCAATGCCTTAGAACTAAAGGATATCCTAAATGGTATGGGATTTGATAAAATCTTAGGAGGCCAACTTGAAGGCGAAGAGGATAAGCAAAGAAGGGATATACAAGGGCAAGATAATCAAACTCGAACGGGTCAGGGTAAGGCTTCCAAATAAAAATATAACCACCCTAGACATTATAGATCACCCAGGGGCGGCGGCAGTGGTCCCTGTCACCAAAGATGGTAGGATAATACTGATACGCCAGTACAGATATGCTGGCGGCGGTTATCTATATGAAATCCCAGCCGGAACACTAAACAAAGGGGAAAGGCCTATTGATTGCGCAAGGAGGGAGATTGTAGAGGAGATAGGATATAAGGCCCGCCGGTTTACGCGTCTAAAGACAATCCTCACCACACCTGGATTTACAAATGAAAAGATACACATATACCTTGCCGAAGACTTGGTTCCAGCAAGATCAAAGCTGGATGCAGACGAGGTCATAGAGGTCCGCATATTCAAAAAGGACGAGGTTATAAAAATGATATGGGATGGCAAGATAAAGGATGCCAAATCCCTCATAGGGCTCTACTCATTCTTATATGATAAAAGACCTGGCACCAAAAAAAACTAGCAACCCTCTTGATTAATAACCGATTCTATATTAGAATCCTTTGCGCTTCGGAGGTGTGCAATTAAGGACTACTACGAAATATTGCACGTCAAGCGAAATGCCGATCTAAAGACCATCAGGTCTGCCTACAAGACACTCATGTTTAAATATAAGCTCCACCCAGATTTGGGCGGCGATGAAGATCTCGCTAAGATGATGAACGAGGCCTACGAAGTCCTCTCAGATCCAGAGAAGAGAAGGATATACGATTCAAAGCTTCCGCCCACCGTATTCATACCACACTCCCCTATTGAGAGGAGGAGGATACCAAGGGTAAGCGTAAATATGATTATCAGATACGTTGCGGAAAATCCTGGCGTGGAACGGAATGCCAAATTGGTGGATATCTCTGTACTAGGTTGTAAGATGCAAACAGATGTAAGCCTTGCAAAGGATACAAGACTGTACCTACACATGGGGAAAGAGCGGATAAGAGGGATTGTGAGGTGGGAGAGGGAATTTCACCCAAACATATTCCAAAGATTGTACGAATGTGGCATAGAGTTCGAAGAAGAGCTAGATGATTTGAGTGAGGTATGCCTCGTAGAATAGATAGGCCGAGAGGTTATATCTCTCTTAATTTTTACCTCTCTTTGCTGTCTTTGTATGGTGAATCCCCTTTGAAACCGAATACACCTCCTCTATAGTGTAAAATGCATTCGGATCATGTTTGTTTAGGATTTCTATCACGCTCCCCAGATGTCTATTTTTTACAATAGTTAACACAATCGTAACTGGACCATCCTTGCCCTTCCCTTCCATGCTAGTAACACCAAAACCCTTTCCCCTAAGTTCTTTTATAATAGCCTCTGCCCCTTTGTCAGAAATAACCCTTACCTGAGAGACCCCTACCGCAAGCCTCCTTTCTAACCACATCCCAACTACATTTCCCGCCGCAAATCCCAAAGCATAAACCACAAAATATATAGGTTCAGTCATGGTCTTGATAACGCGACTAATTGCAATGAGCCAGATGAGGACTTCAAAGAATCCAAACAGAGGTGCCAATACTCTATGTCCTTTTGTGACGAATATAATCCTTGCCGTACCAATAGAGACATCCAAGATCCTCAAACAAAAGATGAGGAGAGACGTAATTAGTATGCCAGAAAAGTGTGGTGTGAAAATACTACCCATCGTTTACATGATATAGATCTTAAAAACAAAAAAGGCAATGTTCAACACATTGCCTTTTTTTAAGACCAGCTTAAGCTCTCTACTCTTACTGCTGTACCCACTGCTTCAGGAGCTTGCCGGGTTTAAACTTCGGGACGTAAGCCGCCTTTATGTTTATCGGAGCGCCGGTCTGCGGGTTCCTTCCCTGTCTTGCTTTCCTCTTGGTCGTATAGAAGGTGCCGAATCCAGTGAGTGTAATCTTATCTTTCCTCTTCAGGCACTTTCCAACATGGTTGAATACGGAGTTTATCATCTTCTCCGTGAGCGCCTTTGATGTCTTGCAGTCCTTGGAGACGTAGTTGATTAGATCTGCCTTTGTCATCTTTTTTCACCTCCTTTCTTTCTTGGATTTTCAAAGACGCCGAAGCGAAACACCCCGGAGCCCTTGAATTTACTAGGTGCTATTTTAATATAACTACAAACCCTTGTCAATCGAAAATCAGCAGGCTGCCACAAAATTTTTAGCGTGCTTCCTAGCTTCTAAGGAGGGCAAGAACCAATTTTTGGATTTGACTTATACAGCCCAAATGGCAATAATCTCTAGAAAAACAAGGTGTTTCAAGAGTTTTAGGAGGGTAACATGAATACAGCATCAGGAGAGATAAGACAGGTTAATATAGAAGACGAAATGAAGGCATTCTACTTAGACTATGCCATGAGCGTCATAGTTGGAAGAGCGCTTCCCGATGTTCGCGATGGCCTCAAGCCCGTCCATAGAAGGATTTTGTATGCCATGTACAAGGAAGGGCTCCTTTCAAACAAACGATATTCAAAATGCGCCGGCGTAGTTGGGGAGGTCTTAAAAAAGTATCACCCACACGGAGACGCAGCTGTCTATGAGAGTCTCGTCAGGATGGCGCAAGATTGGAATATGCGTTATCCGCTGATAGATGGACAAGGTAACTTTGGTTCGATCGATGGGGATCCTCCGGCAGCCTACAGATACACAGAGGCGCGCTTAAAACCCATAGCAGAAGAGATGCTCAAAGACATAGAGAAAGAGACTGTCGATTTTGTTCCAAACTTCGACGGGTCCACAGAAGAACCAGCAGTACTTCCATCCAGCATACCAAATCTTCTCATAAATGGATCAGACGGCATAGCCGTTGGTATGGCTACCAAGATACCTCCACACAATATAGGTGAAGTCATAGACGCCCTCATACTCTTTGCAAGAAATCCAAACGCCACGCTTGGAGAGATCATGAAGAAGCTCCCCGGTCCGGATTTTCCAACCGGCGCTATCATCTGCGGGAGGGATGGAATAAAGGCGGCCTATGAAACCGGGAAGGGGATTATCAAGATAAGGGCAAGGGCGCTTATTGAAACAATGGCAAAGGGCGATAAGGAATGCATCATTATTACAGAAATACCCTACCAAGTAAACAAGGCAAGGTTGATCGAGCAAATTGCAGAGCTGGCGCAAGAAGGAAAGATTGAAGGAGTGGCGGATTTGAGAGATGAGTCGGATCGTGAAGGAATGAGAATAGTGGTGGAACTGAAAAGGGGTACAATTGCAAGCATTGTGATGAATCAGCTCTACAAACACACCCAAATGGAAACCACCTTTGGTGTTATTATGTTGGCGCTGGTTGGGGGACAACCTAAGACGCTGACATTAAAAGAAATGATGCAGTACTTCCTCGACCACAGAAAAGATGTAATCACAAAGAGAACCGCATTCGAGCTGAGAGAGGCAGAGGAAAAGGCACATATATTGGAAGGGCTAAAAATAGCGGTTGAAAACATAGATGAGGTGGTAAATCTCATTAAAAAGTCCAAATCTCCAGAAATTGCCAAGGAAGGATTGATAAAAAAATACAGTCTCTCTGAAAAACAGGCACAGGCAATCTTAGATATGCGCCTGCAAAGGCTCACTGGACTCGAGCGCGACAAGATAGTAGCGGAGTATAATGAAACCAAAGCGCTGGCAGAACGTTTAAGGAAAATACTCTCTGACGAATCACTTATCATGGACATAGTAATAAAGGAACTTGAGGAGATCAAATCAAAATATAACGACCCAAGGAGGACGGAAATTGCGAAAGAGGCGGAAGAGATATCGATAGAAGACCTGATTCAGGAAGAGGAAATGGTGGTCACAATATCTCACAATGGTTATATAAAGAGAAATCCAATAAGCATCTACAGGGCGCAGAGGAGGGGTGGACGCGGCAAAACCGGAATGTCAACCTCAGAAGAGGACTTTGTTGAAGAGCTCTTTATAGCCTCTACACACAGCTATGTCATGATATTCACAAAGGGCGGAAAAGTTTACTGGATAAAGGTGCACGAAATACCGGAGGCCGGCAGAACTGCAAAGGGAAAGGCAATAACAAATTTGATCCGAATGCCATCAGACGACAAGATAGCGGCTATGCTGCCGGTCAAAGAATTTACAGACGGGCACTTCGTAGTCATGGCGACAAAAAATGGTATCATTAAAAAGTGCGACCTGGTGGAGTTTAGTAATCCAAGGCCAAGTGGAATAATAGCCATCACAGTAGAAAAAGATGATCATGTCATAGGGGCAAAGTTGACGGATGGAAAACACGAGATACTGCTTTCCACAAAACATGGTCAATCCATTCGTTTCAAAGAGGAAGAAGTAAGGCCTATGGGAAGACAGGCAATGGGCGTAAAAGGAATATCCTTGGGCGAAGGTGATGAGGTTGTTGGCATGGAAGTGCTTTATGAAGACAGTGCTGTCATCCTTACTGCAACTGAAAAAGGATACGGCAAAAGAACACGCCTCAATGAATATCGCGTACAAGGGCGCGGCGGGTCGGGCGTCAAGACAATAAAGGTAACAGAAAAGAACGGTTTTGTAATAGGCACACTTGCCGTAAGCGACTCGGACGATATCATGATGATAACAGATAGAGGCAAGGTGATAAGATTGGCCGCAAAGGAAATTCCCATAATAGGCAGAAGCACGCAAGGCGTAAAAATGGTGAGTGTAGAAGAAGGCGAAACAGTTGTATCCATTGCCAAACTAGCCGAAAAAGAAGATGAATAGAGGTGCCTACATACTTATTACATGCGCGATCTTATATTGTGCGTGGTTAACCGGCTGTATCAGAAGTGAAAAGATAGATGACTACATAAAGCAGGCTGAAGATCTAAAAGGAATGGGGCAATTCGAAGAGGCTATAGCAACATACAAAAAGGCACTAGAAAAATACTCAAACGATCCAAAGGCGCCTTTAATATATCTTAAGATGGGGGATCTCTATTTCAATCTACTCAACGACCAGAAGAACGGGATCTCGGCATATGAGGCGGTGGTAAAAAATGCACCCCTCTCCAGTGAAGCCAAAGATGCCATGCTGAGGCTTGCTGATATATTTGAAAAGCAGGGGTACTACGAGCGCGCCATAGAAAATTATAGTTACGTCATCAGATATTTTCCAAAGTATGAGGGCCGTCCGCTCATCATGCTAAAAATAGGCGAGGCATATCTTATGCTACAAAATTTAGAGCAGGCCAACATAGAACTCAAAAAGATACTTGAGACAAAAGACAACGTACCAAAGGAAATCCTTGCCAAGACATACTTTGATCTAGGTGAAATCGCATTTATGTTAAAGAGGTATAAGGAGGCATTTGATTACTACAAGGAGATAGATCAAAAATTTCAAGACTCGCCATTCGTACTAGATGCAAGGTTAAAGATTGTAGAATGCTCTATGGAGATGGGCGCACAGCCAGACTTCATCGTCTCGCTCCTTAGTAGACTTAGCGAGATGTATCCAAAAAATGAAAAAGTAGAAAAGATGAAGGGGCTCCTCCTAAAGAGCTCCGGTACGTCCAACAGCAAAACGTCCCTACCCAAGAAAAACCAGCGGTAATCTAATTTTTAGGAGGAACTGCCGTGCCTGTCCCTCCCTCACCCTTGCCTTCAGCAGGATGAGTCTGGGTTGGAGTAGTGTATGCTTCGGCGGGAGGAGTTACCTTGTTCCCCTCATCACCCTTCTGAGCAGGGGCTGTCTTACTCTCAGGATTCCCTTGTCCGCCCTGCGGCTTATTTTCCTCTTCTGTATAGTATGAAACCTGTATTTCCTTCTTTAACTCACTTAGCAGATCACCCCTTACCTTCTCCCTTATATTGAATTTTATTTGCTCTTCTACATCCTCAAAGGGCTGGAGCCGTGGCGCCTCTGTCACCTTGATTATGCTTACCCCCTTCTCAAGCTCAATAGGGCCAAAAACTTCCCCTTCTTTTAGGGTAAATGCCTTTTCCAAGAGCGGCCCAAATCCCCTTCTCATGAGCCTAGGCTCGTTTTTAGAAGCAAGCCCTAGATCACCGCCAGACTTGCTTGTAAGTTTGTCATCAGAGTATGTCTCGGCAAGCTGCGCAAAGTCCTCGCCCTTCTCGAGCCTGGACTTTATACTAGCTGCCAATGCAATCGCCTCTTCCTTCGACCTTGGCGTTTGTTCCTCGGCCTTGACTTCTTCCTTCCCTTTGCCCTTCTTTAAGATGGCCTCTTTCCCCTTCTTCCCCTTGTCAGGTTTTGAACTTGGGTTGTTGCTTCCAAAGCTGATAAAAATATGGCTCAACCTCAGTTTGGTAAATTCGTCCTGGTGTTCGTTATAATATTTCTTTGCCTCGCTCTCCAACTTCTCAGAAAGGTAGACTTGCGGTACGATTACATAGCGTTTGAAGAATTCAAGCTGCTTCGCCACCATCTCGCTATTTGCTGCCCCCGCCTTTGAAGCCGCCTGATACATAAGTTCCTGCTCAACAAGGTCGCTTAAAAGTTTCTTCTTTCCAAACGGTGAGGCGATCTGTCGCTTGATAGATGGGTTTATCGCGGCAAGTTCATCTATTGTCTTTTCAGTTATCTTTTGCGAACCAACGCTAACCAGCACCTTATCTGAGCCACCCTCCTCCTTTTTGGCTCCAACCTCCTTCTTGCCAGAACATGAAATAAATAAAAGAGATGCTAGAACAAGACTGAGTAGCTGATACGCCCTTCGCATATTACACCTCCTTCAGTAAAGGATTCGAAATGAATCAAACTCGCCCTTAAACTCCATATCTTCTATATCCACACCGGTTACGTGCGCAAGCGGAGGACCACGGCGGCACCATTCCGTAAACTTGGCTACTCCCCCCTCCTCTCCCTCCACCATAATCTCAACCGAACCATCCGACAAGTTTCTCACCCAACCGCCGAGCCCTAATCTAGACGCTACGCTCGCGGCATTCGCCCTGAAGAACACACCCTGCACCCTTCCGCTGACACGGATGTGACGCCTCTTAGATGCCATATGCAAAGATCGATTATACTAAAAAATCCCCATCTTTCATTATCACACGCCCATCTATATCAATCGTTGTCTTCGTAATTACCATATCAAGATGTGCATCTGACTTCCAATCCGAACCTGTCTTTTCTGGATATCCATGACCAATTGCAATGTGGACGCCTGGGAACTTCTCGTCTTGAAGGAGGTTTCCAACCAGTTCTTTAAGACCTAGGTTTGTACCAATAGCAAACTCCCCAACCCTGTTTGCGTTTTCGTCCTGTTTCATATATTCTAAGATCTCTTTCCTTATATCGTCTCTCTTACAACTTACATCAACCACCCTTCCATCTTTAATAGTTATAGTTACAGGATTGGCTGTAAGCACCCCAAACTTCTCGTTCATATAATCGCCCAATACACCATCCACTACAACTACGCCATTTGCATTTGCTGCGCATGTAAATATCTCGCCATCAGGGAGGTTGGACCAATTGCCGGGCTGGATATTTCCATCGCAGTTTATCCACTTCCAATTTGGATTAAAATCCACACTCAAATCCGTGCCAAGGGCGGTGGTAACGCGCGCCTTCTTTGCCTTTTCCACAACCTTCATAATCTTTGCATTGTTTTCTTTTATCTTCGCATAGTCCGCCGCCATTCCCGTCGCCATAAGCACATCGTCAATGTTCGGCATGTGGCCATGACGTATAGTCTTCTTTTCATCTACAATATTTAGCATCGGTATCCTAAAAGACTTGAGTTCGCCCTTCTTTCCCTTCGCCGCATATACGCTGACATCACACTCCTTCAACCAATCTCCTATCTCTTTAGGAAACTTAAGCGGATTTGAACCATCTTCAGGTCTCTCTCCATAATCCTCCATCTTAAACAACTTGACATTATTTGTGATCTTTAGCGCCTCTTTTCTTATTGCGTCCCCGATGTGAAAGGTCTCGTTGTCCGTCACTATACACACCCGCTCACCCGGCCGTACTCTAAGACAGTTGTTTATCACCTGGTATGCGCCGTACTCCAACTTCTCCTTGCTTATCATAACCCCTCCTCTCTTTAAGTTACAATTCAAGTATCAAAGAGGGGGCCTTTTTACAAGAAAAATTTGGTTTGCTGTGTCATATACAGACAAAAATCCTTGCCTGATACAGAAAGCTCACTTAGACTAGGCAAGGTACTAGTTTTAGAAAGGAGGAAAAATGGGAGTGGAAGTAGAACTCACGAGGGGAGACATCTTGGAATGGAAGGGCGATGGAATCATAATATCCTGCTGGGAGGGTGAAGATGGAAAGGGGGTGCTAAGCAGGGAAGATGGCGGCATTCAGCTGGACAGGAAGCTTGGAGGGATGATATCCTCTACTATCTTAGAGGAGGGGTTTGGCGGTAAGATAGGCTCGGCAAAGGTTATATCAACCCTGGGTCATCCAAAGAAGATAATACTCATCGGCGCTGGTAAAAGAGAGAAATTTAAGACTGACACTGTAAGATGTATTGGGGCAAAGGCAAAGGAGGTAGCAAACGAGATAAAACTCAAGGACATAGCGCTCCTATTTCCGCAGGGAAATATCAAAGGATTCTCCGCGAGAGAGAGATTGGCGGCACTTGTGGAGGGGTTGATGTTAGGCGGTTACTCATTCACGCGCTACAAGAAAGAGCAGGACAAAGAGACATTAAAAAAGGTATATATATTCTCTTCTGGGCGTGAGGCATTGGAACGGGAGATAGTCCTTGCCTCAATAGAAACGGCAAAGGCGGTCCTGTATGCAAGAGATCTTGTCAACACACCTGCAATAGACATGACGCCGGAGGTGCTAGCAAAAGAGGCAGAGGCTATAGCAGAGAAATCACACCTCTGGTGTAAAATACTCACAGAGGAGGAGATAAAGAAAGAAGGGATGAATCTAATCCTTGCTGTATCGAAGGGTTCTAAAAACCCCCCGCGGCTCATACACCTCAAATATAGGCCAAAAAAGACAAAGAAGCGGATCGTATTGGTCGGAAAGGGGGTCACATTTGATACAGGCGGCTACAACCTGAAGTCCACACAGAACATAGAGCATATGAAGAGCGATATGGCCGGAGCAGCTGCAGTAATAGCCGCTATGGGCTCGCTCAGTGTTACAAGGCCAGATGTGGAGGTAAGCGGCTTTATACCGGCAGTGGAAAATGCGATAGGAGGTAGCGCAATCAAACCAGGGGATGTAATAAGATCGCGAAGCGGCAAGACAATAGAGATATCAAATACAGACGCTGAAGGGAGGCTTATACTCGCCGATGCAATAGATTACGCCATACAAAAGGAAAGGCCGGATATCTTGATTGACATTGCAACCCTGACCGGAGGGGTCTTGTATGCACTTGGAGAACTCTATACAGCTGCACTTGGAAACAGCGAGAGATTAATAACAAGGCTGATTCGAGCGGGGTTAGAGGCAGGAGAGCCTATCTGGCAACTCCCGCTGGAAGAGGAATATCTGGACGGATTCAAGGAGGGGATCGCAGACCTAAATAATATCGGAAAGACGAAGGCGCAGACAATAGGAGGGGCGCTCTTCCTCTCAGAATTCGTAAAAGGCGGGGTACAATGGGCGCACCTAGATATAGCTGCAGCCGCATGGGCAAATGAAGACAGGCTCTATAGAAAAAAGGGTGCCACTGGGGCCGGCACAGCGCTATTTATAAAATTCTTGTTGGGGTTCTAACTCGTACGCATGATCTTTCTTAGAAACTCTGAGAATTTTGAGGAGTCAGAGTAGCTATCCCTTACGCTTTGGGTATTCTTGGCCTCGGAATGGGTCTTATGAACCAAATCCCTACCTCCTTTAATCCCATTATCCTGCTGCACCCTGATTCTAAATGTAGCACCAGGGTGTACAAGCGATGTCCCTTTTAGATATGGCATATCCCTCCCTCTTGTCTCTCTTATCGGCACTAGGCATAGCAAGAGTTGCTAATGGGAGGAAAAAATTTAATATGGCAATAACCTCCAATCTAACGCCCCAAGCGCTGGACATGATGCCAAGAATCTGCTAGTTTAATAGAATATGAAGAGAAACTACAGGATACTCATTGTAGATGATAACAAGGTCAATGTAGAGCTCATTAGGGCGCAGTTAAAACCATATAATTACACCATCCATGTCGCATACGACGGCGAAGAAGCGATGGAAAAGATAGACAAAAACCCCCCAGATCTCATCCTCCTAGACCTGATGATGCCAAAGATAAGCGGGTACGAGGTATGCCAGTATGTAAAGCAGAACAAGAAGACTCAATTTATACCTGTGATAGTGGTCACTGCGCTCCAAGAATTGGAAGACAAGTTAAAGGCGATAGAACTCGGTGCCGACGACTTTCTTGTAAAGCCTTTCAATAAGCTAGAGCTTACAACAAGGATAAAGTCCCTCCTCCACATGAAATCCCTCCACGACGACCTAGAGATGAGCGAAAACATACTCTTTAGCCTTGCAGAGGCGCTGGAAGCAAAAGATATATATACACGGGGACACTCCGAAAGGGTATCAAAGCTTGCTGTGGAGATAGCAAAAGAGATGAGCATGCCAGAACATGACATAGAAGTGATACACAAAGGTGGTCTCCTCCATGATATAGGAAAGATAGGCGTAAGGGAAAGTATCCTACTAAAACCATCAAAACTCACTGAAGAGGAGATGAAACATGTTCAACAACACCCAAAGATTGGATATGACATATGTTCGCCGCTCAAATCGTTGGAAGAGGCGTTGCCATGCATAAGGAGCCACCATGAGAGGTATGACGGGAGCGGATATCCGGATGGGCTCGTAGGAGATGAAATACCACTAAAAGGTCAAATAATGGCTATTGCAGACGCATACGACGCCATGACTACTGACAGACCATACAGAAAAGGGATGCCTCCGCAAGAGGCCATAAAGATATTCGAAGATGAGATATCAAGCGGACAATGGAACCCAGAGATAGTGAGGATAGCCATAAGGACATTAAAGTCGATGTTCAAACTATAATCAAATCAGGTAACCAAAATGGAGATATTAACTACCATAGCAAGGCGGCCTTATGTGGTTTGCTTCCTCATTGTATTTCTCATATTGTCGGCGAGACATGTAGGCATAAAAAGGTCGATCTTGTGGTTGGTGCTAGGCTATATCCTTGCCTTCGCCTCAGAATATAGTTCGATACATAACGGGTTTCCATATGGGAAATATCAGTACATCTATGAGAACCTAAAGGGGGAGCTTATCTTCATGGGTGTACCTGTGTGGGACTCGCTCTCATATGTTTTTATGACATATGCATCATATGCCGCCGCATCCTACCTCCTCCCAGCAGAAAAAAGATATTCAAGATGGTTTCTTGCATCTATATTGACCTTGCTACTCGACATCATTACGGACCCTATTGCCAACCTTGGCGAAAGGTGGTTTCTTGGAAAGATATATTACTATGAATCACCTGGCCTATACTTCGGCATCCCAATTTCAAACTTTGCAGGGTGGTGGCTCGTCTCATTTATAATAATAGGTATAAATACGCTATTTGGCTTAGGAGAGGCGAGAAGACCTAATATTATATATCTCCTCTTCTACATATCCATATCCGCATTTAATATATTAGTGGGGGCAGTCATCTCGGCCTACTCAATCACCCTGATAAATATCGGCATCATGCTGGGAGTAATAATATTCTTTGCCCTGCTCAAGAGGCGCTGCTGCTAAATGCAGAAATAGCAGATGTAATTACAGGGTCGCCATCCCCATATTCCTCAAGCGAAACCCCCTTCTCTATAGCCTCCCATGCCATTACTATACTCTTTGCACCAGCCCTTGGACCAAGGGGATGACCAAACACCCCACGCCCTGGGCAAAAACCAAAATCGACCGTCCCAAGCCTCCTGTAGAGCGGTTCCAATGTCAGGGCAGAATCGCTTCCACCCGGAACTGGAAGTGACTTCTTTAGTGAACCTAATGGTTTGAAACACTCCTCTATATTCTTGGTAACTTCGTGCTCCGGCGTCTTCATCCGTGGAGAAAATCCAGGCATGATAATCACATCCATACCAACAAGTCTTTGGATCTTGGTAACAAGCTTTGAACTCAAGCCAAAATACGGCATCCTAGTCATCGCTGCTATAAAATCGAAGTGACCCACCACAGGCACGCAAGTTCCTTCAGTAATCATCCTCACGGCGCTAAAACCGGTAGTCATCCCATTTATCATCACTGCATCGGCGCCGTTTGCTACCGCAATCTCATAATTTTTGCGGAGGTTTTTTACCTCATCGGTGATATTTGCTAGATACATCTTCTTTTTGCCGGTTATATCCTCCGCCTTCCTTTTCATTTCTGTAACGGCCTTTACCCTTTCTGCAAGTGGAGACCATGAAACATCAAAGAGCATCTCATCATCTTTGGCAATGTCGATGCCGCCAACCCATGCCTCAAAGGCAAGTTCTGCAAAATCCTGCGGACTCAAACCCAAATTTGGTTTTATAACACCAAAGAATATAGGCCTGCTATATGCGCGCAATATATCACGAAGACCGTCGATTCCAAAATTTGGTCCACTAAAGGCGCTTAAGAAAGATGGCGGAAAGGTGATATCAAACAATTTGATGAGGTGTATCCCAGGTGAAAAGAAGGCGCCCTCCCCAGCGGCAACAGTAAGCAGATTCGGTATCTTAGCCCCTATATTCCTCACTGGATACGCGATCCTTACCTGGCATGCGTATGAATGCTCGCACTTAAGCCCCGTAAGGAGGGGATATGTAGGTCTCTTCATCTCGCGCTCAATTACCAAGTCTAAGACCTTTGCGCCGTAGAGCACCCTAAAATCCTCATCGTGCCCTTCCCTCTTCCACTGTGCAGTAGACATTTCCTGGCAAAGATGCGCCGCCGCTTCATCGGGTGGGATAGTAGACTCAAAAAAATAGTCTAATATAACATAATCATCTCTATTCAACTCGCTATCCTTTAAGAAAAAACCTTGGAGTTCTTCATCCATCCTACTCCCCCATCACTTGAATTATAATTTCTCTACTTTCCCGTGGACCATCCAATTCTATAAAAAATATCGATTGCCAGTCGCCAAGGAGCATGTTTCCATCTAAAAGAGGCACTGTAACAGATGCGGTCATTAGGAGCGAAAGTAGGTGAGAACGCGCATTGAGCCTGCCATCAACGGCGTTTAGGTCATGGATATAACCGCCCTCCTTCTCGGTAAGGCGGTTTAAGAAAGAAACCATGTCTTTCTTAAGACCCTCTTCGCTCTCATTTATATTGATTGCAGCAGTTGTGTGCCGCGTCATAACAACTACAATACCATTCTTGATGTTACTTTTGGAACAGACCTGAGAAACCTCCTTCGTAATATCTATGATCTCGATGGGCTCATTAGTCGTTAAAAACAGCTTTTCAAACATTAACCGCATACAAAATTCCTAATTCTTCCTCTCAATTATGTACCTCGCAAGCTCCACTAGCGCCCACCCTTTCTGACCAAAGTGTGAAGCAAGATCTACCGCCTCCTCTATCAGTGAAGATGCAAGCTCCCTTGATCTTTCAATGCCAAGGATTGCAGGGAAGGTGGCCTTTTGTTTCTTGATGTCAGAACCCACCGGCTTTCCTATTTCCTCTTCGCTCCCCTCTATATCCAAGATATCGTCTGCAATCTGAAATGCAAGCCCAATTGCGTTGCCGTAATCAAGTAGAAGCGAGACTTCATGAGGTTTTGCGCCAGCACACTTGGCGCCAGTGGTGACGGAAACAGTAATAAGTCTTCCTGTCTTGTATGTGTGTATCTTCTTCAATTCATCCAAACCTATCTCCTGTCCTTCCGATTTCATATCCAGCACCTGCCCACCAACCATCCCGCTTGGTCCGGTCGCAGAGGCTATGTCCCCAATGATCTCCAAGGCGAGCAGAGGTGTTATATTGGAATTCATTAAAAAAGAAGCGAGACAATAAAAGGCTTCAGATAGCAATGCATCTCCCGCAAGTATTGCCATTGCCTCCCCAAAGACCTTGTGGTTTGTAGGAACGCCCCTTCTTAAATCGTCATTATCCATAGCAGGCAGGTCATCATGTATCAGCGAAAATGTGTGTATCATCTCAATGGCAATTGCTGCCGGCATTACCAGTTCCCTATCTCCACCACACGCCTCACAGGACGCAATCGCAAGGATAGGCCTTATCCGTTTTCCTCCCGCCTTTATGCTATAATACATGGCATCACAGATTGGATAAGGCCAGCTGCGCCCCGAAAAATATCTTTCGAGCGCCTTGTCCACGTAAGCCTTGTTCTCTTTTAGGTATGCCCTTATATCCATAAGAATCCTTTCTAATCTCCGCTGGACCCTGTGTCAAAGTTCTCTACCACTACATCGTCCCCTCTCTTTACAAGCACCTCTACCCTACCCTTTGCCTCGGCGAGTTTTGCTTCGCATATCTTTGCCCACTTCATACCATCCTCAAATGTCTTGATAGATGCCTCCAGCGGAAGATCTCCCTTTTCAAGCGCCCTCACCGCCTCTTCCAACTTCGAAAACGCCTCCTCATAACTTACATCCTTCTTTATCGAATTTCCGCCGCTCATAAAACCTCCTCTATCCTTCGTAAATCTTTGTCACCTTTCCATCCAAACGGCCTTTATACAATCTCACCTCGAATTCATCTCCTTTCCTTAGGTCTTTGCTGGATCTAACCGGAACAGCTTCCCCCTTTTTTGTCACTATGGCATAACCCTTTGAAAGTATAGAAAGCGGAGAAAGGTGTCTTAATTCTGCCTGAAGCCTACCAAGTTGCTCGAGCTGCATTTTATATATCGACCTGATAGAATATACAAGGCGATCCCTCATGTTGTCTATATCCCTGTAGCGATCCGGAAACCTCTTCGTGGGAGGTATCAGGCGACTCTTTAGATCCGTAAGTATTTCGGAGCGCGTCTTTATATATCTCATGAGTCCATCCTGAAGCCTTTCACGAAGGCGCTTCACACTTTCGCGAAGCTCTTCCCTTATCGGCACCACCAGCTCTGCAGCTGCGGATGGAGTAGGTGCCCTCAAGTCCGCCACAAAATCGGCTATTGTGAAATCTATTTCGTGTCCAACAGCGCTCACCACAGGTATCCTAGAATTGTAGATCGCCCTCACAACCTCGTCCTCGTTAAATGCCCACAAATCCTCTATGGAACCGCCTCCCCTGCCTACTATAATCACATCTATATCATCTCTTTTGTTTAAGAGCTCTATGGCTCTGGCTATTTCTGATGCGCTCCCTTCCCCTTCTACGCGCGCCGGAGATATTAGTATGTCTATATTTGGGAACCTCCTCCTCATGATATTGAGTAGATCCCTGATGGCAGCACCCGTTGGAGACGTAACTATACCAACCTTCCTTGGGAGAAATGGAAGCCTCCTCTTTCTTGCAGGATCGAAGAGACCCTCCTCGGCATATTTTTTCTTCCTCTGTTCAAAGGCGAGTTGCAGTTCGCCCAATCCCTTCGGCTCTATATAATCTATAGTAATCTGATATATACCTTTTTTGCTATAGAGAGACAATGTGCCGCGGCATATCACCTCGAGGCCATCTTTAAGTTCGAACATAGGCCCAGGAATCGTGCCTTTGAATATAGCGGCTGGAAGAACGGAATTTTCGTCCTTCAGACTAAAGTATTGGTGCCCTGAGGTTGGCACCCTGTAACCGCTGACCTCGCCTACTACCCAAACGCTAGGAAAGGCCTCCTCTATCAAGTCCTCTGCAAGTGATACAATCTCACTTACAGTATACACGCGAGGGGAAGATTCCCTTTCCTTTTCCTTGACCCCTTCATGAGCAGGAACACTCTGAAATATAAATTCCTGCTGTTCCATCGTCTAAGTCCTATCAATAAACCAGATAAAGGCCAACTATCCCTTTAAATATCTGATGATGGCCTCATATTGGCTTTCCGGATCTAGTCCAGCCTCAAGGAGGACGCTTTCAGCCTGCCCGCTACCCATATAATGCCCTTTCATAAATGGGTGGAGCGAATGCATCCTGCCACGCCTCGAGACCACAAATTTATAAAGCGTAGGAAGCGTAAAACCTGTAATACCCATCGCCTCTTCCCTAAGCCTCCATGGGAATATCTCCTCCTGCTCCTCCAACGGCAACATATCAAACAGCTCAGCGCTAGAGACATAGTATATATTCAACTCAACACCCTCTCTGTCGAGTCGCGGGAGCACATGTTCAATAAAGGCATAGGTAACACCAGACTCCTGCAAGACGAGTGTTCCTTTGCCGTTTGGCACCCTCCTCAAAGGATAAACCCCATGTGCTGCAAGTGATGCCGGAGGAAGTCCGTACTTGGTCCTATCCAGCACAGATTCCGTAGGTCTTGTAACAAACGGCGCTATAATACACGGACGGCGTTTCAGTGCCGCTGTCACAAGTGGCCATATCTCCTGCGGATCCCAAGGGGTAAGAGTAATCATTACGCCAGCTGGGAAATTTTCCTGAAGCAGTTGGAGAGCCTGCGGATCTGCATGTGTTGGCCCATCTTCTCCTGTCTTCAGTCCAGCATGACCACACACTAAAATAAACGGGTTATAGTTACCACCAAATGTCCTGACCCTGGCCTGTTGCCCAATACCATGTAGGCGCATCGCCACATGTCCTAGGGCTGCTATAAATGCACCATAAGATGCACATACGCCAATGTGTTTTCCATACGCCGCCAACCCAGACATCACACCGCTCATGGCATCTTCACATATTCCGCCAATGGCTATAGTGCGAGAGAGCGGATTTTTACTGGCATGGTAGAAACCCCCTTCGAATCCCTTAGTAATGTTTGATGTGCTGGTTGAACCCAATAAATCTGCAGCAGCTGCCAATATCGCCCCGCCGGATCTCTTGTTATAATAACCCAAGACATCCCCAAGGACACCCCTAAGCGTGGTCTTGCCTCCAGCCTTTAGACCCAGTTCATCCGGAACTCGTTCAACTTCGAAATCATTGCTGTATACAACCTCCACCCTTGGAGCACCATCTCTGGGACGTCTTGCAAGTTTGAAGAGCCTTTCGCGCGCAAGTTTTAGCTTTCCAGCCAAAAAGACCGCCTTTTCCTTCTCTTTTAAAACGGCCTCTCTAATCTTCAACAAGGCATCAAAATAACTCTTCTCTATATTCTCTGGCGTGGCCTCACCGCTAAACCGCTCAAATGAAATACCTGTTGTCTCTTCAAATTCGCGCACGGCATTGTAAAAACCTTCAGAGCAAAACTTGTGACCTGCACCGTGCGAATCCTTTCCCTCTATCCCATATTTCCAACCCTTGATGGTTCGATATACAATCGCGGTTGGCTGCGTATTCTTAAGCTCCTTCGCAAGGAATTGTGCCGTCAGCACCTCCCTAAAGTCCTTGCCATCAGGAACTAATATGACATTCCAATCGTGAAGATATGCAAACTCACAAGGATCCCATTGGACATATTCTCCTGGTCCATTCTCATCCCTTGTGACGTGATTCGAATCGATGGAGGCCTGATTCCAATCTATATGGAATACGATATTACTCAAACCCGCTGTTGCCGCAAATGCAAAGGCCTCAGAAACCCTCCCTGGCGTCATCCCCCCTTCGCCCTCGACTACATGTACATATGGCGCCTTATCTATGCCATAAAAGTCCATTGCCCCAAGGGCAAGCCCAAACGATGAAGCAACCCCTACCCCAGAGGCGCCCGTGGAGAGTTTTAAAAAAGGCGTTGCGGGTGTTGGGTGTCCATCTAACGCCTTTGCCTTATATTTCTTAAAGAGGGGGGTATCTGCCGTTGGATTTCTCCTGAAGCCAAGCAGGTCCTCAAGCCTCATCTCATATCTTACATCTTTTGGAAGGAGGGATGGATCACCAACTCTCGCAAATTCGTTTCTTAAGGCAAACATAGCATAAAGCCCTAGCGCCTTGTGACCTGCAGCGTACGACAATATATCTGCATCCTCCCTGTCCGGATCGGAAAGATCATAATCCATGCTACTAAAAACAATGCCCTCCACAAACCTACCAGAGGAGATACTGCCGCCCGGATGACCCGAAGTAGGCACATAGTTGTAGAGTATTGCACAAAGCGTCCGATAGAGGAGGTCGTAGTACTCGAGCGCCTCTATCTCTTTGGTAGAAAGATCATATCTACCAAGCTCGTCCCTTACATTGATAAATACACCTCTCCTCCCCTTTAACTCAAAACCCATCTCCCCTCCTTTTCCTAACCTCATCTTCTAAAACAGCTTTCCTCCGCTATTTACATAATCTTCAAACCCCTTGCGATCTGAAGAGGCCTCTTTGATCCTTGCCATCGCCTGAATCAGGTCGTCTTTTGCAGTGGCGATGGAAATCCTTATGTAATGCATATCTTCTGACCCTATCCTGCCAAACGACTTTCTATCCATTACTGCCACCTTGTATCTAAAGAGGAGAAACATCTGAAAGAGCGTGGATGGGCTTGTGCAAGTCTTAACATCTTGTGGTAGATCGTTATACACGTCGAAGATCCCAAGCTTCTTACATACCCCTTCTATATTTGGGAATACATAAAAGGCGCCTTTTGGCATCTGACAACTGATTCCATCTATGTTCCTAAGCGCCTCTACCACAATATTCCTCCGCTCTTCAAATGCCAAAACCATCTTTCTAATCTCATCCCTACTCCTCGGATCTTCTAGCGCTACCTTCGCCCCCCACTGGTTGTAAGGCGGGACACATGAGAAGTAATTTATATTCAGGTTCTTAAATACGCGCGCCTCTTCCTCTGTAGGAAATACAGCCCAACCAATGCGACCGCCCGTCCATGAATAACTCTTTGAGACACCGCTCACAATGATCGTCCTCTTTTCCATCCCAGGTATCGAGGCAATAGAGGCGTGTTTTGCGCCATCGAACAGGATGTCTTCGTAGACTTCATCTGAATACACTCGCACATCATCACCACATTTCTTAAGGATTACGTCTGCCATCTCTTTTAAATCCTCTTCTGTTGCAACCCCACCGGTAGGATTCGACGGGAAGTTTAGAAATATGAGCTTGGTCTTCGGAGTAATAAGTCTCGCAAGGTCCTGACCACCAAAACTAAACCCCTTCTCCTCAAGAAGGTGTAGCGGTCTTGGCACGGCACCTACATACTTTGTAAATGACTCGTATATTGGGAAACCCGGAGATGGGTATATAATCTCTTCACCTTCGTTTACATAAACTTGTTCACAGAATCCTATTGGTGGCTTGGCGCCCGGAAACACGACCACGCGCTCTGGTGTGACGCGAATTTGCCTCGTTTCACTTATGTGCCTTGCAATCGCCTCCCTCAACGGAGGTATGCCTTGTGGATCTGTATAATGGGCATTATCCAGATCCAATTGCCTCTTTACCTCATCTTTAATATGCGCGGGGACTGGGAAATCCGGCTCCCCTAGGTTGCACCTGATGACCTTAGATCCATCTCTTTCGGCCTCCAGTATATAAGGACCTATCTTGAAGGCATTCTCGGTGTCTAATCTGGCATTCCTGTCGGCAAAGAGCGCCATACACACCTCCCTCTAAGTTACTTAAGGTTTATACCTATCCAAGAATACACGTGACAAGGGAAAAATTTAAGCAGACCCGCCAAATTTTATCTCAGCATCTGACTTTCTGATATAATTTAGTCTAATACTCATCGGGTCATCCACCTCCCCTTTCATCATCTTGGAGGCGGCGATCCATGCGACATTTGAAGCCCTAGGCAAACGGAAAGGGGCGGGAGGAATGGCAGACCTGCCAAAGCGCCCTTCTATCATCTCGCGCATCAAATAAATCCCGTCACCGACGAATACTACATCGTCTTCAATGCGAGAGACGGCGTCTAATGCCGCTTGAGGCGAGAGTACGGTATCTTTTAAAACCTCCTCTGGCACCCAGTTAGTAAACCTATACACCCCAAGATACACCTCACCCCTCCTTGCATCAATAACAGCTGCTACCGCCTTGCTGCTCGAGGCGAGGTTGTACGCCAAGGCGAGGAGCGAGGAGACGCCGACCATCGGCTTATTGGTTGAAAATACAAATCCCTTCACGGCAGCGACACCAATCCTAAGCCCTGTAAATGATCCCGGACCGATAGCGACACCAAACCCATCTATGTCGCTAAAAGAGAGCCTTGCACCCTTGATCACCATATCTACAGACTGGATTACCCTTTCGGAATGTGTGACATCCACGCTAAGTATCTCCTCGGCAACCAGTCTTTCATCTTCAACTATTGCCACCGAACCCGTCATTGTAGATGTGTCAATGCCAAGGATACGCACCCTTACTTCCTCCGTACTATTTCAAAAAAGCCTGCCGATAAGACGCCTTACTACCTCTATATTTCTAATATCGTTTATAGTAACCATGAGCATAACAAATACTATAAATGCGAGGCCCACATTCTGGATGATAGCGGAAGCGCGATCGCTCAACGGGCGCCGTCTCAAACCCTCTATGCTAAACATCAATATATGTCCACCGTCTAAGACCGGTATAGGGAGGAGGTTTAAAATACCAAGCTGTATACTCAAAAAGGTGAGAAGGAGGATGAAATTGCCAATGCCGTACCTTGCGGCGACAGTCACCACCTTGGCTATCCCAAGCGGGCCACTAAGCATCTTTATAGATAGGCCGCCGGTAAAGAGTTTCAAAATGATGTGAATGGTAAGTATGGTGTCAGACAAAAAGCGCTTGAACCCTTTTCCTATCGCCTCTAGAAGAGATGACCTTACCAGTATCATGGGAAGGTCCCTTCCTGAATAGTCCTTCTGTACCCCAATCGTATACTTTCCCAGATACTTGTCGAAGGTTGGAAGCACCTTTAACTCAAGCACATCTCCATCCCTCTTGACCTTTACGTTCATCTCGTTCCCGCCGCTAGTGCCTATCATCATCACCATATCTGTCCAGTCCTCAACCCACTTTCCATCTATATCAAGTATTATATCTCCTGGCCTAAGCCCCGCCTTGTCTGCCGGACTGCCTGCCATTACCTTATCAATACGAGGCTCATTCGCAATGAAGAGGAGCGGCTCAAAACCAACACCCCTCGGATCATCTTTGGCACGGCTTGTGTCTATATGTAATAAAATCTTATTGCCATCCCTTTCTATCTCGATCTCCGCCGAAGACGCAAAATCAATCATACCCAATACATCACCCCAATTCCCAACCGGTATTCCGTTTATCCTTTTTATTATATCTTGCGGCATCATGCCCGCCTCTGCCGCAATCGTACCTGGCTTTACTCCAATAAGTCTCGGCTCTTCATGTAGATATTTTGGCTCAAAGATCCCGACCATAAAGGCAACTGGAATCAAAACGGCTGCAGTTAAAATATTCATAAAGGGCCCGGCCAAAACGACGAACATCCGGTGAGATACAGGTCTTGCATAAAAGCATTTGCGGTCATTTGGATCGCTCTCCGAGCGATCATCCCCTCTAAGTTTTACATATCCCCCAAATGGCACACAAGACAACTTATACTCCGTCTCACCTCTCTTAAAGGAGAAGAGTTTTGGTCCGAAGCCGACGGAAAAGGCCTCCACACCTATCCCCAAGCGGCGTGCTGCCAAAAAGTGCCCCAGCTCATGGACCAATACGAGCAGGCTGAGCGCAATGATAAAATAGACCACTGATATCATAATAACACCTTAAAGCATTCAAAGCGAATCTATCACATTGTTGGCAAGTCTCCGTCCCTCTTTATCCAGCTCCATAATCTCTTCAATAGAAGAGGGGTTGGAGATGGTGTGTCGCTCTACCACCTCTCTTACCACCTTATAGATATCTAGAAAGCCTATCCTCTCCTCAAGGAAGGCATACACCGCTACTTCGTTTGCGGCATTCATAACTACAGGAAGCGACCCGCCTTTCCTTATGACTTCCCTCACAAGTTTTATCATCGGAAATCTCTCCTCATCCAATTTATAAAAGGAGAGGCTCGCAATCTTACCAAAATCCAAAAACTCTATACCACTCTCCAACCTCTCAGGATAGCCAAGGGCAAACGATATAGGCCCCCTCATATCTGGCAAAGAAAGGAGCGCAATTACAGCGCCGTCTTTGTACTCCACCATAGAATGAATGATGCTCTCTGGATGGATTACTATATCTATCCTATCTGCATCCACTCCAAACAACCAGCTTGCCTCAATCACTTCCAACCCTTTGTTCATCATAGTGGCGGAGTCTACTGTTATCTTCTTTCCCATCGACCACGTTGGATGACGTAGCGCATCCGAAACCTTGACGCGAGAAAGGTCTCCCTCCCACCTCCAGAAAGGACCACCGGACGCAGTAAGTATCATCCTCCGCATATCTTCTATCCTGTGACCTTCTATGCACTGAAATATGGCAGAGTGCTCGCTGTCTACTGGGATGAGTCTCGCCCCAGACCTACGCGCCGCGGCTGTGATCAAGGCGCCTCCCGCCACAAGGCTCTCTTTGTTTGCAAGCGCTATTACCTTGCCTGAAGACGCAGCCGCATATGTAGGCCTAAGTCCGGCGACGCCTACGACTGCAACTATCACTGTATCCACCTCAGAAAGCGTAGCCAAAGAAACCAACGACTCGTCGCCATACACTATCTCAACTTCTCTGGGGATAAAATCCCTTAGCTTTTCCGCTGTCTCCCTATCGCCCACCGAAACAATGCTGGGAGAAAATCTGTTTATCTGTTCAATGAGCAGGTCAGGCTGACTCCCGCGCGCAGCAAGGGCTACCACCTCAAACCTATCCATGTGGCGGCTAACCACATCCAAAACCGCCCTTCCTATAGAACCCGTAGAACCAAGTAAAGCAAGCCTTCGTTTCATATGTGCCCTAAATATTTAAACAAAAAATATACAAGAGGGGCTGTAAATATCAGCGCATCCACCCTATCCAGCATACCTCCATGACCGGGAAGAAGATTACCAGAGTCCTTCACATGAACGCTCCTCTTTATAAGCGATTCGATAAGGTCTCCCATTGCACCGGTAAATGCGCCGAGGATGCCTGTTATGACCACAAAATGGACTGGTAGTTCGACATCAAACGCCCGCCAACATATCAGGGAGGCCAATACTCCACCCACAAACGATGCCAGAAAACCTTCAATTGTCTTATTTGGACTTATGAGTGGGGCAAGGCTCCGCCTCCCCATACTTTTTCCAATCAAATATGCAAATGTATCGCCAAGCGCAGCTATGCTTATAGTGAGTACTACCAAAAACCTCCCGTGGTCAGCGCCTCTCAGCCAAGAGAATGTAGAAAGTGGGAGGGGAAGATAAAGCATGCCTAAAATGGTAATACCTATCTTTGCGGGCACACCCTCTGTAGTTGTATAATAGATCATGTAGAGCATTGAGATAAAAAATACAGAAAATATGAGTGCTGGAAACAACCAATCCTTTGGACCCACATAGACTAGAAGAAAGGTAAGCGCCACGCCAAAGATCATACCAGTCGCCTTACAAAACGAGTCGTTGGCTGCCATAAGGCCAAAGAACTCATTCAACCCAAGGATCACCACCAAGATGAGCATAGCATCAAACACCCATTTGGGCATCCACAGAAGAACCGCGCTCACCAATCCAATCAGCATCAGTGCTGTAAATATCCTCTTCATGCCCCCTCCCCCACTCCTCCAAATCTGCGCTCCCTCTTCATGTAGTCTCTAATCGCCTCCTCCAAATCCTTTCTGGTGAAATCAGGCCAGAGGACCTTTGTAAAATAAAACTCCGTGTAGGCGCATTGCCAAAGGAGAAAATTGCTAAGCCTAAGTTCCCCACTAGTCCTTATGAGGAGATCCGGATTAGGTATGCCAGCAGTGTCTAGGTGAGATGAGATGTCGGCAGCCGTCACTTCTTTTACACCTTTTGCTATCAGCTTGTTCACGGCGCGCACAATCTCGGAATCTGAGCTGTAACTCACCGCAAGGATAAGATCCATCCCATTACATTTAGAGGTCTCTTCCTTCGTGCGTTCTATTTCTAAAACGACTTCCTTTGGGAGTTTTGAAATATCTCCTATTGTCCTGAATCGTATATCATTCTCAATCATCTTGCTGCGTTTAGCGCTAATATAGCATTGCAGAAGATACATCAAGGCATCTACTTCATGAAGCGGCCTCTGCCAGTTCTCTTCGGAAAAGGCATATAAGGTAAGGTATCTGATTCCTATATCACGGCATGCCTCTACGATATTCTCTGCCGTCTCTGCACCGCGCCTGTGCCCTTCCTCGCGAGGTATGCCCTTAGCACGAGCCCAACGACCATTTCCATCCATTATTATGGCTATGTGTGTAGGGAGAGGATTCATCTAAACAGTCATTATCTCTTTTTCTTTCTTGGCAACTATCTCATCTATCATCTTAATGTATTCATCGGTAAGTTTTTGACAATCTGCCTCTCCCTTCTTGAGCTCATCTTCAGAGATCTTCTTTTCCTTCTCAAGTTTCTTTAGGTGCTCATTAGAATCTCTTCTTATATTTCTGATCGCCACCTTTGCATCTTCGCCATGTTTCTTAACATGTTTCACAAGCTCCTTTCTCCTCTCTTCATTGAGGGGAGGAATGGGGAGCCTTATGAGTTTTCCATCATTTATTGGATTGAGCCCGAGACCAGACTTTTGTATAGCCTTTTCAATAACAGGGATGAGCGATGTCTCCCATGGCTGGATGGTAATGAGCCTTGGATCCGGAGTGTTCAACGAAGCAACTTGATTTAATGGGGTAGGTGTACCGTAGTAGTCGACCCGTATATCATCTAATATAGATATAGATGCCCTACCAGTCCTCATCTTTGCAAGTTCCTGTCTTAATACCTCTGCTGCCTTATTCATCCTATCTTTTGCGTCTTTTAGCACCTCTTCCCTATTTGTGAACATATGTCCCCACCCTTTCTCCCATCAAAACCTTCACAAGATTGCCCTTCTCAAAGATGTCGAACACTATGATGGGTAGATTGTTTTCCATGCACATAGATATAGCAGTCGTATCCATGACGCGAAGACCCTGATTTATGACATCTATAAATGTTATCTCATCATACCTCTTGGAAGTATGATCTTTCGCGGGATCAGAGCTGTAGACGCCATCTACCTTGGTCCCTTTTAACAAAATCTCCGCCTCTATCTCAAGTGCACGGAGAACCGCTGCGGTATCTGTTGTAAAATAAGGATTTCCTGTGCCTCCTGCCAATATTATAACCCTTCCCTTTTCCAAATGACGTTTGGCGCGCCTCTTGACATAAGGTTCGGCAAACGATTTCACCTCAAATGCAGTCATGAGACGGGTATCTATTCCAAGCCTTACTAAAGAATCTTGGAGGGCAAGGCCGTTTATCACGGTGGCAAGCATCCCCATTTCATCCGCGGTTGTCTTGTCCATCCCAGAGGCCGCCTCGGACGATCCTCTAAATATATTTCCCCCTCCGAGCACTATACCTATCTCAACGCCTCGCGACACTACTTCTTTTATCTCACCAGAGATAAAAGCAAGCGCATCTTTCCTTATGCCAAATCCGCCATTCTTTCCAAGCAGCGCCTCACCGGAAAGCTTGAGGAGTATCCTTTTGTACTTCGGCTTCGACATACAAAAAACTAATAATACCTAAAAGATAAAACCCCCTTTAAAACAACTAAAGTTTCTCACCAACTTCAAACCTAATAAACCTGAGCACGCCTGCATCAGGATCCGCCGCCTGCAAGACTGCCTTCACTGTCTTCTTACCTTCAGGATCCTTTACAAAGATCTGCTCTGTAAGACATACTTCAGACAGGTGTTTAGATAACTTTCCGTTTATTATCTTTTCAAGGATCTCTGGCGGCTTCTTCTCACCAGAGAGCTGTTCGAGATATATCCCCTTCTCTTTTGCAATATAATCCTCAGGGACGTGTTCTCTGCTGATGAATTGAGGAGACATCGCCGCCACATGCATTGCTATCTCTTTTGTCAATTCATCAGTAAGCCTTGAGTTGGGATCTTTAAATAGTACCACAACACCTATCTTTGAACCGGCATGGATATAGACCGCTGCCTTCTCCCCCTCTCCAACCGAAACTACCTCAAACCTCTTTACGTATATATTTTCACCTATCTTTGCGACGAGCGATGTCTGAAGATCTGAGAGGGTAGCGCCATCCACATGTGTAGACATGAGCGATTCTATGTCCTTTGGTGCGTTGGATACAACAATTGTTGCCACTTTGTTTAGATAGTCTTGAAATTCGTCTGTACGTGCCACAAAGTCCGTCTCACACCCCACCTCCACAATGGCAAAACGTCGCCCATCGTTTGATACGGCGCTCGCAACCCTTCCCTCTGATGCGGTGCGAAGCGCCTTCTTCGCGGCGATGGCCAAGCCCCTCTTCCTCAGAGAAGTTAGCGCCTTCTCCACATCTCCGCCAGACTCCTCCAGCGCCTTCTTGCAATCCATCATGCCTGCGCCAGTCCTCTCTCTGAGCTCTTTTACAGTCTCCAACGAAAATGACATAAGGTTCCTCCTTAAAATATCATTAGTTCACGGTACTGTCTGTTAGTGTGGCCTCTTTGTCTTCATCTGCCTCACGCGTCTCACGAGCCACAAAGGCGCGCGCCCTTGAAGTGGGTTTCTTTTCAATTGCGCGTGCCGGCGCCGAAGACCTCTCTTTCTCCTCCACATCCCTCCTGATGATAGTCTGTCTCCTTTCTAAGCCCTCCTGACAGGCATCTGCTATGAGCTTTGTAATCCTAGTTATCGAACTTATGGCATCATCGTTACCAGGTATGACAAAGTCTATCCCAGTTGGGTCACAATTTGTGTCGGTAAGCGCAATTGTAACAAGCCCTAGCCGCTTCGCCTCTTCTACCGCCGTCTTCTCCTTGTGCGGATCTACGACATACACAATATCAGGGATGGAGGTCATGTTCCTTATGCCGCCTAGGTTCGCCTCCAACTTCTGCATCTTTCTTGTAATGGACAAGACCTCTTTCTTTGGGAGCTTGTCCAGCTCGCCTGAATCCCTCTTTTGATAAAATTCATTCAGCCTGTCTATAGACTGTTTTATGGTCTTAAAGTTGGTGAGCATGCCGCCCAACCATCTGTTATTCACATAATACATACCAACGCGCTCCGCCTCCGCCCTTATTACCTCTTGTGCCTGCGGCTTGGTCCCCACAAATAAGACATTAGATCCGAGCGCAACCATATCCGCCACGCGCTTGTAGGCCATGTTCGCAAGTCTCACGGTCTGATCAAGATCTATAATGTGTATCCCATTCCTCTCCCCGAATATGTAGCACTTCATCTTCGGATTCCACCTCGTCGTCCTATGACCAAAGTGAGTACCACACTCCAAGAGCTCCTTTACAGTAACACCTTCCACAGAGACCCTCCTTTCCAAATCTAGATTGTCACCCCTTTATAAAGACCCATCCAAGAACTTTTAGGCCCTAAACAAGATAGGGGTATGTATTTTTCCTGATTTAAGGGGGTTTTCTACCACACTACCAGCAAATGGCAAGAGGAAATTTTTATATCTGACCTAGAGGCGGTCTTACTCCCCAGCGCTCCCCTCACAGACCGGTTCACCATCTCCCTTCTTCCCCAACTCCTGATACCAGAACTTCAGGTAATTGCATGACGTGGGAGAGGACTTGCCTAGATCGTTAAGACCTAATATCGTAATAGACGGCTCCTTTCCTCCTTCTTTGGATAGATAGAACCCAATCTTATCTCTCATCTTGATATCAAATCTGGAAGAGATAAACTGCATGATTCCTTTTACATTCTCCTCGCTTGCATCTGGGAGATTTAGATGGACCAATACCTTTCGATAATTACCCTGTATCGCCTTTTTTGCCAATCCATCTATAAGCTTTTGATAATTGGGCCCTTTTCCTTCTCCCATATGTATATCCCCTACCCCTACACCCGTGATGGGGATATAGTACGCAGTCCCGACACCATCACCTGGTAGAGGTTTCTCCTCAGAATACGGCGATTCTAGTCCTTCCCCTTCCATGGGGGAGGGTAATTCAGATTCCTCTAAGCCCAATAATATTTTCTGGGAACCATCTTCTTTCTTAAACCCCTCAAATCGATATACTGGGCGGATCGAGACATAGACAGACCGATTCTGGGCAAGTGGCTCTAGATACCATGAGTCTTCTACCTTAAACAACATATAGTCCGCATCCTTATAGCGACCTACCTTTGTGAGCTTGTCTCCATCGGCGTTGCCTTTTTTGTAGTACGCACCGCTCTTTTCAGGTTCGCCCTTCACACCACTTACATCCCATAAATGTCCTGGACTCCACCCACCGTCGGTCAAGGCAATCTCCCTTGGCGCCTTCTTCCACCCATCCCCTGTCCTAAGATATACATATGGTTTCTCTTCACCTATTCCAATATATCTTATGACAACCTTTAGTCCACTCTTCTTATCAAGCGCACCTCTCAGATACTCAGCTACCGCCTCTGCGCGCTGCCTCGAAAGCATAAGGTTTTTCTTCCTCGTTCCAACACTATCTGCAGAGCCTAATATATCCACCACATATATCTTGCCTTTGGCAGCGTTATATACATTTTCTGCCACATTATTCAGTTGTTTTTTGCCTTCCTCAGTCAGAGATGCCTTTCCCCTTTCAAACATCGAACTGGTATCTAATGTAAACACACCTACGTATTCGAGAGCTTTTGGGAAGGTAAGGGTCTTCTGTTGAGGTATCACCTGAAGCGACTTAAGGGAATTTAGCTTGGGTAAATCAATAACATCTACACTTTCTCCAGATGGTCCATCACGGCGAACCAACCTAAGCCTTCCACCTCCACCAAGAAGACCTACCGGATCTCTATCCACCCAACCAGCGCCGCCTATACCATAACCGCTCTCAAATTTAACACCAACCTCTCTGCCACGAAGCGATTCCTTGTAGGCACTTAGGTCCCCAAAGAGACGCGCACGGATCCCATTCCTCTCGCTCCTTACAACAAGATAGCTCCCATCTCTTAGCTCAGATAAGCTAAACTGGTCGCACTCCCTCTGGTCATTCGTCTTTAGACACCCCTTCCCGCCGTCACTTGCCACTAGATCTGCTATTACCTCACCGTCGCAGACAAGGTCGCCTATGTCATCACCTCTTTTGGCTTTTGCAATATCACCAGTAACATCCAAGCGACACAGCGCATCTTTCATATCTTCCCTTATTACAACCACATTTGGATTTGGGCCACCCATATAACACCTCTCTTAATCAATTAATAAATCATAATAAACGCCCTTCATCCTACCATGGGAACCTGCCATCCTCATGGCGGTAGAATAGTCCAAACTTAAGATACTTAAACAATGTAAAATCTATTCCCACCTCCTGCCTCCTACCTGGATGGAGTAAGTTCCAATCTATAAAGGAACCTGGAATAGATTCGCCATTCCGCGCCATCTTACCCGCTACGCGTTCGGCGCCAAGCAATGGAACAAGCCCGTAGACGGAGACATCCAACCAACTTGGCATCTTCTTCCAGGCATCCCTCAGGTAAAACTTGAGGCCGAGGATAAGAGAGGCGTCCAATGCGTTCACCTTGCAATCATCCCCTCCATTACAATAACTCTCATCTATACCCCTGCTAAATGTCCCACCCATCTCCAATCCTACCGTAGGAAGCGCTGCTAAGGGATGGTCCCAAGCCAATGCGAGCGGATTGATGTCCCCCCTAATCCTGAGACCCACCGGCATCCCCGTCGTAATCCTGCCATCTGGACTCGCATCTTCTACTGGAAGCCCATTCAGGTCCGTCTTCCCAGAGATATGGTGATAGAATCTGCCTCCTAGAATGATATAACCCTCAAACTCAATGCGCGCACCGGTAGGTCTCTCAGAGGTGCCGGGCTTAATTAATGATGCCTCACGCGACCTTCTGTATGATTCGATCCTCGCCTTCGCATCGTCTAGCGCTGAAAACCTCTCTGCAAAGATGCGATTTGGATCCGATGCCTTCCTGAAGATAAGGACGAAGTTGTTGTCTTTGGCGATCTCTACCGAGACTGGAGCCTTTTTAACCGCA